>SL_3KL_010_SEDDRAFT_10004220_pt1 | contig 12982 bp, 10 predicted proteins | sample SodLakKL_010_SED_2_FD_10381 | JGI IMG/M metagenome (IMG submission 10381)
TTGCTGTTTCGATGCCTTCTTTTTGTTTATAAAGGCTTCCGCCAATCAAAAAAATGGTGTCTTTTCCGTACTGCTCCAACAATTCGGGCAATGAGTTCAGATCGATGCCGCCGGCCGGAGTAGGGAAGCTTTTCTTGAAATCACATAAGGGATTTTTTAATTGATTGTGTAATTTTTTACAGGCATCCCAGCTGAATGAAAATCGACCACCTGCATTTGGATGAATCACCGCATCTGCTCCAAATGCCCTCCATAATTTTCCGTAATAAAAATCGAGTGAAATTCCCTGTGTACTATGCAGAATAAAGGATCCCGAAAATGCAGGGTGTGCCATTACGGGCAGCTGATTTTCATGAGCGATTGCGCGGACGGCATCAATTCCGGCAAGCTGAGGAGCTATTAGTACTCCGTCGGCGCCGAGTTCAACGGCCTGGTGAAACCTTTCCATGATTAATACCGGAGATGTGGTAATGTTTGGAAAATAGAGCGTTTTTTTGCCTGAAACCTGTTCACCTTTTCGAACCGCCCGCACACATGAAATCACCCGGTCTTTGAATGGTGCTGTGGATTGATCGGCAAGCCCGTGGTCGTCTTTTACGATATCGATGCCTCCGCAGGCAAACTGGTATGCCCGCTCTGCCAGTTCTGAAGGATTCAACCCAACCGGCTTCAAAGCGGTACAGCTTAGCGGACGGTGAATTGCCCCGGCCAATGACCTCAGCCTGTCGATTCCAAAAGAGGGGCCTTTCAGAATGTTACAGAATAAATGATCATCGGTATCAATAACTTTTATGCCATCAAGCATTGAAATGTTGCCGTACAGCACGTTCAGCAACTGGGTTGGGTCGCCGTCGATGATTGACTGAGGAAAAGAAAGTTTCGCGATCCACTGCTGTTCATGTTTCTGTTCAACAGAAATTACATTTGCAAGTGATGATTCAGCCTGCTTTGGAACGGTATCCTCCGGCATCTCCACAGTCTGTTCGAGCCTGATGGCCTCGGCTGTTTTTACAGCCTGATCCTCCGAATCCGCAACTATTTGATAGGTGATTGAAAATCTGCCGCCATTTTCACCCTGCCGGCTCATCGCAAAATAGTTTCGGTTCGTTTGGGCCCGGTGGAGACAATTTTAATTTTCACACCAACCACATCTTCTATGAATAAAATGTAATTACGTGTTTTTTCAGGAAGATCTTCAAATTTTGAGATGTATTTTGTTGACGTTTTCCACCCTTCAAACGTTTTGTAAACCGGTTTTGCCCGGGCTACCTTATCTGATTCGAGGGGAAATACATCAGTTGATTTACCATCCAATTCGTATTGAGTGCAAACTTTTATGGATTCGAACTCATCGAGCACATCCAGCTTTGTAAGTGTGAGCTCATTCATCCCGCTTAGGCGGATGGCATATCTGAGGGCAACCAGGTCAAGCCAGCCGCATCTTCGCGGCCTGCCGGTAGTGGCGCCAAATTCCTGGCCGTTTTTACGCAGCTTTTCCCCGTCCTGATCATTCAATTCCGTAGGAAACGGTCCGTTGCCAACCCGTGTGCAGTATGCTTTTGTGATGCCCATTGCATGAGTTATAGCCATCGGCGGAATTCCGCTTCCTGTGCACGCACCTCCCGCTGTTGGGTTTGAAGAGGTTACGTATGGGTAGGTGCCGTGATCCACATCCAGAAGGCTCCCCTGTGCGCCTTCAAGCAGTATTGATTCGCCCTTGTCGAGAGCATCATGCAAAATTTTTGATGTGTTGCTGATAAGCGGTTTTACGATTTCAATGGCCGGTTCAAGTTCGGCAATCATTTTATCGGGATCGATTGGCTCTTCGCCATACACGTTTTTGAGGGCTTCATTGATGTCTGTCAGGTTTTTTTTGATTTTTTCTTCAAGGGCCGGTTTATCCATTAAATCGCCCATACGGATACCGATCCTCGAAACTTTGCTGACGTAAGCCGGGCCTATGCCTCTTCCCGTAGTACCGATGGCATCACTGCCGCGGCTTTTTTCTTTTACTTTGTCGAGTACTTTGTGGTAGGGTAAAATCAGGTGTGCCGCACTGCTTATGAACAGCCGGTTTTCCAGGTCAACACCGAGACTTTCTACCTCTTCCAGTTCATCAACAAGTGAAATCGGATCAACCACAACCCCGTTGCCGATGATGCATTTTGAATTTCCGTTGAACATTCCTGAGGGAATCAAGTGCAGAACGATGGTGGTGTCATCAAATTTCAGGGTGTGGCCGGCATTAGCACCTCCCTGGTACCGGACAACATAATCTGCTTCTTTACTTAATAAATCGACGACTTTCCCTTTTCCTTCATCACCCCACTGGGCACCGATAACAATTCGTACAGCCATATTTTTCCAAAAAAAAGGAGGTGCGCTAACACCTCCGTAGATTAATCTTAAAAGTTGTTATAGCAAAAATTACTTTTCATCGAACGATTCAATCGCTTCATCCAATGATTTGTAATGTTTAAAAACGGTAATGAGTTTTGTGATAATGAGCAAACTTTCGATTTTGTCGGTGGCATTAGCAATCCGGAGATCACCGCCGGCTTTTCTCATAGTTGTGAGTGCACCGATTAACATGCCAAGCCCTGATGAATTCATAAACTTCACTTTACCGAGGTCAACAACAACGTTGGTTTTGTCTTGCCCGATAAGTTCATGAAGTTTTTCGTTCAGGCTTACCGCATCAGGCCCGCCCATTACATTTCCTTTAAATTCAATTACAACGCAGTTATAGCGTTCAGAAACATTAAAACTCATTACATTACCGTTTTATGATTTATTCTAATCTTATGATTTTGCTTTCATGGCTCTTTTTTGCAGCTCAACTACCAGTGAACTTGCAACAAAAAGCGAGCTGTAAGTCCCCAAAATTACTCCAAGTACAAGAGCGAATGCAAAACCTTTCAGTACTTCTCCACCAAAGATAAACAGCACGCTTACCACAAACAAGGTGGTAACCGAAGTAACTACCGTTCGGCTGAGTGTGTCGTTCAGGCTTTTGTTAATCATGTCGGTAAAATTCATGGTTTTATAAATGATCGAATTTTCACGAATCCGGTCGAATACAACCACGGTATCGTTCAGTGAATAACCCACAATGGTAAGGAATGCCGCGATAATGGCCTGATCGATGCTGACATCGAACGGGGCAATTTCTCCCATAATTGTGAAAATACCGAGCACAATGAGCACGTCATGAAATAGTGCGGCAATAGCACCGGCAGAGAAGTACCATCCTTTAAATCGGATGAAGATGTAAATAAATACCACAGCCAATGCAAAAATGATAGAATAAAANGCCCCTCTTCTTAAATCNTCGGCAAAACGAGGGCCTACAAGGTCGGTCTTTTGAACCGTAACCGTGTTACCAGGATAAATATTGCCGAAATTGGCAATCAGGGTTTCCCGTGTTTGGGTGATGTCTTCTTCCGTATCTATTCGAAGCAGAATTTCACGGGTAGATCCGAACAGCTTAATTTCAGGCACGGTGCCCAAAGGTTCGGCAAGTTCGGAACGTAATTGAACAACATCAACCGGCTCTTCAAATTCAAAAACGAATTCCTGGCCTCCGCGAAAATCGATGCCGTAATTCAAACCCATTGTAAGTATTGCTACAATCGACATAACAATCAGCCCGCCCGAAAAGAAGTAGGCGATGTTATGAGCTTTTATAAAATCGAAATTTGGTGTTTCAAACCATCTCATAATAATGTCCTTNTTTTAATATTCTTGATTGTGATTAACCGAAGCTGACGGTTGCTGTTTTTTCTCGTGTTAGGTAATCAACAATAACCCTGGTGATTACAATAGCACTAAACAGTGAAGCTACGATACCTGCCATCAGCGTAACGGCAAACCCTTTGATGGGGCCAACCCCGAAACTGTAGAGAATTACAGCAACAAAGAATGTGGTTACGTTGGCGTCAATAATCGCACTCATCGCGTTTGCGTAGCCGTTGTCGATGGAGGCACGGAGTGTTTTACCTCCCCGCATCTCTTCCCTGATCCGGTCAAATATCAGTACGTTGGCGTCAACCGCCATACCGATGGTTAACACGATACCGGCAATACCGGGCAGTGTTAGCGTGGCCTGGAACCCGGCAAGAATACCCAGAATAAAGATGATATTCAGCATCAGGGCAAGGTCGGCTATACCCCCGCCGGTTCGGTAATAAACAATCATAAAGATGGCAACTACGCCTAAACCGAACATAACGGAATAGAGCCCTGCACGTATGGATGCCTCTCCCAGAGACGCTCCAACGGTTCGTTCTTCAATAATATCGAGAGGGGCAGGTAAAGCACCCGACATCAGAATGTTAACAAGGTCTTCGGCTTCCTGTACGCCGCCAATCCCCGAAATGGACGACCGGCCGTTATTTATTTGTGAGCGTACGGTGGGATAAGAGTAAATCTGATTATCCAGCACAATAGCCACAGGTCTTCCGATGTTGGCACCGGTAATACGTGCCCATCTCCGGGCTCCGTCTGAGTCCATGGTCATGGATACTTCGGGGGCGTTGGTAGTTGGATCGAACGCAACACGTGCTTCGGAGATTACATCACCGGTTAATTCAATCTGGCTGCGAACGGGAATGATTTCATAAAGTGGAATGCTGTTGTCATAAGCAAAAGCGTTGGCACTCCAAAGCAGAGTAATATTTCCCGGGATGAGATTTTGCACTTCATTCTTTTCAAGGATTCTGTTTACAGCAGCCGTGTCAGTGCTTGCAGTGTAACCAAATGAGTATTGGTTTGAACCGCGAAGGTCAAAAATTTCAAGGAGGTTTCTTACCTCACCTTCATCAGCCAAAGTGTCTGCTTCTTCCTCTTCAAGCTGGCTGAAATAGTTCACAAACTGCTGTTTCAGATTGTTGATTTCGTCTGTTTCGGGTGTTAGCCTGAATTCAAGACGTGCAGTTCCCCGAAGCAGTTCTCTCACTCTTTCTTCATCATCTACACCGGGAAGTTCAACAACAATTCGGTTGCTGCCTTGCTGCAAAATGCCCGGCTCTGTTACACCAAAACGGTCAACCCTTGAGCGGATAATTTCAATGGCCCGTTCCACAGCGGCAGTTTGTTGATTTCTTAAATACGATGCAATCTCAGAATTTGTGGATCGCCGTGTGATGTTTGCTGCATCAGAGCGGTAATACCGGCTGAGCATTGCGTTGGGATCTCTGCGTTCAAACTCGGCGACAAATTCATCAATAAAATTGGTGTTTTGATCACGGGAAATTTGTGCGGCAGTGCTGATGATATCTTCAAGTGTATCATCGGCAAAATCACCGGCCAATTCGAGCACCAATTGAGGAGTTCCCACTTCGAGAGTTACATACATGCCTCCCTGAAGGTCAAGGCCCAGTGAAAGTGAGCGTTCACGAAGGTTTTGTAACTTTGCGTGATTTTCATTTTCGTACTGAATCCGTTCGGTTTCAGTCATACTTTCCATATGGCGCTGTTCCAGAGACCACTGTAGTGTGGGGAACAGGTAATAGATTGTCAGTCCCAAAAAGAGGACGATACAGCCTATCTTAAATCCGTTGTTTTGTTTTTTCATAATGGTTGATATTATTGAAGTTATTTCACTTGTTTTTGAAAATATTTACCCGCAATTACGGGTTGAAGAAGTCTTGGAATGTGAAAAAGCAAAACACAATAGTGAAAAGCGTTTTTGCGTGACAACATTACTCGAAGAAAATGTCGATCAGATGGGCAGTAAAGCAAGTTTTCTTACTCATGAAAACTTATGCCTTTTGTGGTTTACCTTTTCAAACCAAACCAAATGGCGGGGCATTGATGCTTATTCCGCTCGCGAGGGGGATTATTGAACGTGACGGAATAAACTCAAAAGGAAATTCATTTCTTAACAAAAACCGGTTTGCAAGATCTTTAGCCGGTATCGAAATCGTTGAAGAGGCAAACGCATTCGGAGAAATCCATTTGTTAAATGGCTGATGGATTTCGGGCAGAATGGCATTGCTGCCGGTCTGATGATTCTGAAAAACATTCCACTGGCCTATCAGCCATGTTGTAACCTGCTGATGTTCATCTGNATCNGAAANTGAGAANTTGATCCGGAAATCGTCTTTATGATCTGCTACCAGTTGAGAAGCCTGCTGAACCAGGATCCAAAAATCTCCGGATTTTTCGGGAAGCTCGCGGATGGAATTCCTGAGCTTGATCTCACTTTCATTTCCCGAGGCCACAACATTATGATCCAGCCACTGCGTAAATGCAGTTTTCTGAGCATGGCTCGAAAACGGCATCATCAGGTGGGCTAAAAAACCGGCCATTAAAACCGAAACGGTTAACGAGCGAAAGATATGTGGAAAATTTATCTTCATCAGAATTATAAAAATAGGCAGAAAGCTGCCTGTTGACAAACAATATTTTTGGCTGTCAAAACTATTAACGTTGATGTCGTTAAAACCTTATGGTTAGATAAAAAACATCTGCGAAAAGTTTTATACTTTTTCGGCTGCTTTTCTATTTTTTTCTCTTTCAAATTCTTCTTTTAAATACCGGCCGGTGTAACTTTTTTCGATTTTGGACAAATATTCCGGCGTGCCCTCGGCAATGATTTCACCACCTTCCTGGCCGCCTTCAGGCCCCAAATCAATAATCCAGTCGGCCGCTTTGATCAGGTCGAGATTATGTTCAATCACAATCACCGTATTGCCTTTTTTAACCAGTTTTTGAATTACATTCACCAGCATTCTCACATCCTGAAAGTGCAGACCTGTGGTCGGCTCATCCATAATGTAAATTGTATCGCCGGTGCCGATTTTTGATAATTCACGGGAAAGTTTGATTCGCTGTGCTTCACCGCCGCTCAATGTGGTGCTCGATTGGCCCATCGTCAAATAACCAAGGCCCACTGAATTGAGGGTTTTCAGCTTTCGTTTGATGGCCGGCACCGAATCAAAAAACTCAACCGCTTCACTGATGGGCATCTGAAGTACATCAGAAATGTTTTTTCCTTTATAGTGAATCTCGAGCGTTTCACGGTTGTAGCGCCGGCCGTTGCAGGTTTCGCAATCCACGTAAATATCGGGAAGAAAATTCATCTCAATTTTGCGCACTCCGTCTCCCTGGCAGGTTTCGCAGCGCCCTCCTTTAACGTTGAAAGAAAAACGCCCCTGGTCGTATCCCCTGATTTTCGATTCCGGCAGCTCGGCAAACAACGACCGGATATGATCGAATACTTTCGTGTACGTACCGGGGTTTGACCGCGGTGTACGCCCGATCGGGCTCTGGTCGATGGATATGATTTTATCAACATGGTCGATACCCTCTACCGATTTATAGGGGAGTGGCACATCTTTCGATTTGTAAAATTCGTTTGATAGTATCGGCGCCAGTGTTTGATTGATCAGCGTACTCTTGCCACTGCCACTAACACCGGTTACACAGATAAATTTTCCGAGAGGCACTTTCAGGTTTACATTTTTGAGATTATGCCCGCTTGCCTCGTTAATCCATAAAAACCGCCCGGAGCCGTTCCTTCTTTTTTCAGGATAGGGGATGGATTCTTCGTCTCGTAAAAACTTGGTAGTCAGTGAATTGGTATCCAGTTCATCCGGCTTGCCCTGTGTAACAATATGTCCGCCTTCGGTACCGGCTCCAGGGCCAAGATCAATCACGTAATCAGCGCATTCGATCGTTTCACGATCGTGTTCAACAACAATAACGGTGTTTCCCAGGTCGCGCAGTGTTTCGAGAGACTTGATCAGTTTGATGTTATCGCGCTGATGAAGGCCGATGCTGGGTTCGTCCAAAATATAGAGAACCCCGACAAGCTGCGTTCCAATCTGAGTTGCCAGGCGAATGCGCTGTGCTTCCCCGCCGCTCAGTGTTTGGGCTTCACGGTTCAGCGTCAGATAATTCAGCCCAACATTCAGTAGAAAATCAATGCGGTCAATCACCTCTTTAAGCACCTGATGGCCAATTTTTCGCTGCCGTTCTGTCAAGTTGAGGTTTCCAATAGCCAGCCTCAGATTTTTGATGTCCATCTCCACAAAATCTTGTATGGAATGACCGTCAATTTTGTAGGAGAGTGCTTCTTTATTCAGGCGTCCGCCGCTGCACGAAGGGCAGGTAATTTTTGAAAGGTACGCTTTAGCTTTATCACGCTGTTTATTTGATTTACTCTCTTCGTACTGTTCACGGATGATGGATCTGAGGCCCGAATATTTATGCTTGTAGGTTACATTGTTGTTTTTAAAATCGTAACTGATGTTAAACTTTCTGTCCCCGCCGCCATCGAACAGAAGATCCATCGCCTCTTTCGGAAATTGTTCGATGGGTACGTCGAAATCGAGCCCTGCAGTTTCGAGAACGGCTTTTAACTGTTTAAAGATGAAAATATCTCTCGGTTCCCCGAGAAAACGGATTGCTCCTTCGTTAATGGAAAGTTCGGGATTTTGAATCACCAGGTTTCGGTTTACATCATACCGGTACCCGAGGCCGTTGCACTTTTTACAGGCGCCGTAGGGTGAATTGAACGAAAATAGATTCGGGGCCGGATCTTCGTAAGAAAGCCCGCTTTCCGGGTCGTACAAATTTTTGGAAAATACCTTGTCGCGAATGGCTCCGTTTTCCTGAACGCCGAGAATCAGGTTTCCGTCGGCCATTTCGATTGCCATGTGAACACTTTCAGATATTCGTTTTTCACTTTTCGCTGAGATAACAAACCGGTCAACTACCACTTCAATGTTGTGGGTTTTATAGCGGTCAAGTTTAATTTCCCCTTCAAGGTCAATCAGTTCGCCATCTACCCGCGCTTTGATGAACCCCTGCTTTTGCATCTGATCAAAAAGTTCGCGGTAGTGCCCTTTCCGGCCGCGCACAACCGGTGCCAGGCAGTAGGCTTTGGTGCCTTCGGGCAGATTCATGATCGACGAAACGATCTGGTCGGAGGTCTGCTTGGCCATTTTATTACCCGAAATGTAGGAATAGGGAATACCAATCCGGGCGTACAGCAGGCGCAGAAAATCATAAATTTCGGTAACCGTGCCAACCGTTGAGCGCGGATTCCGGTTGGTGGTTTTCTGGTCGATGGAGATTACAGGAGAGAGCCCGTCTATAAAATCCACATCGGGTCGTTCCATCATTCCTAAAAACTGCCTGGCATAGGCAGAAAGCGATTCTAAAAACCGGCGCTGGCCTTCGGCGTAAATAGTGTCAAAAGCGAGGGATGACTTGCCTGACCCCGAAAGCCCGGTAAACACAACGAGCTTCTCTCTCGGTATGTTGATGTCTATATTTTTGAGATTGTGTTCGCGTGCTCCGCGTATGACGATGTGTTCTTGCAAGGGTTCTGCCATTATTTGTTAAGCTTATAAAAATACAAAACCTTTCTGGCAACATCACGTTCCGGTATTGCGAAAATTTTGCAATATCGTCTTTATAAAAATATTCACTGTATTGCGAATTAGTGGTATAATTTTATATTTAGTGATGGACAAAACCCTTAAATGAACTGATATAGACATGGAGTGTTTAAATAACAAGAATAGAATTAATGGAGTTTTTCTTTTAATTGTTGTCGCTGCTACAGCGGGTGCCATGCTTCATCATGGTTGGGCAAACTATCATCAGGACAGGGAACTCGATTATGTAGGTGTTATTCTAAGTAATGACATCGGCAACCCCCACACATACATTGATTTCAAGGTTACAGAAGCTGAAGGTGAGATTGAAATTGAAGAGTGGGAAGTGGTACTTGCACCGGTTACCCGCATGAGAAATCGTGGACTCACTGATGACTCGATGCTTGCTGTAGGAGATACGGTTCGGGTTGTGGGATACCCCCACCGAACGATTGAGAATGAAATGCGGGCAGAGCGAATTATTATCGGAGATGTGACAATCGAACTCCGCTGATGTTTTTAACTGTTTTAGCCGGTACACTATTTAGCTGGCTCGAATCAAGCTCCGTTGCTCTGTTTTTCAGGCAATCGTTATGGTTATATCCTGCCGTTGAAATAGTTCATATTTCATCATTTTCGTTTCTGGTTGGAGCAGCCGTTCTCTTTGATCTGAGATTGATGGGTTTATCAAAAAAATTTCCCATAATTGATTGTCTGAGGTATCTGAAATTTTGGGCCAGGATTTCTTTTTCACTGATTGTTCCCAGCGGTTTTATCCTTTTTATGGTTGATGCAACCTCTTTGGCATCAAATACAGCATTTCTGCTAAAACTCATTCTCATTTTTTTGGCACTGTTAAATGCATGGATTTTCCAGAGATATACCATGAGGTCAGTTCATTTATGGAATACAGGAATTACCCCGCCGTTAAAGGCAAGGTTCGCAGGTACTTTTTCAATATTAATGTGGATATCTGTAATCTCTTGTGGCAGATTGATCGCATACATTTAAATATCTAATCTAAACTCAAAAATCAGGATAAATTACGATGAAAGCACTGCTCAAAATTTTTATTCCAATCATTGCTTCGGGTCTGTTTTTTGCATGCGATGATACTGATCCGAATGTTTTTGAAACAGAAGCTGCCACTTCTTATGCATTTGTAGGAGTAAATGTGCTGCCGATGACAGATGAGGTTGTTCTTGAAAACCAAACTGTAGTTGTGAGTGACGGAAGAATCAGCTTTATTGGCTCGGTTGATGAAGTTGAAATTCCCGAAGGAGCTGAACAAATAGATGGAACAGGCAAGTATTTGATGCCTGGACTGGCCGAAATGCACGGGCATATTCCCGGGCCGGATAACAGGCAGTATGCCAAAGATGTACTGTTTTTATACATTTCAAATGGAGTAACAACGGTTCGGAACATGGCAGGACATCCCTACCACCTTGAACTACGGGAGCGTATAAATAATGGTGAACTTGTCGGGCCAACAATTTTTGCTGCCAGCCCCTGGTTGAGCCCGAATAATATTTCTGAACCGGCCGAAGCAGAAGATGTGGTTCGCGGATATTATGAAGAAGGTTTTGATTTGATGAAACTCGGAAGCATTTCGCTTGAATCTTACAGGGCAATGGCAGAAGCTGCACACGAAATTGGCCTGCCGTTTGCCGGACACATACCCGAAGAAGTTGGCCTGGTGGTTGCACTCGAGGAGAGGCAGGCTTCCATCGACCATTTAGACCGCTATGTAGAATTTCTCGTTGCTGAAAACCCGGAAGCAGAAGGTGTAAGCCCGGGCTTTTTCGGCAGTGGTGTAATTGATTATGTGGATGAAAACCGAATTGATGAGGCCATTGAGCTGACCATCGAAGCCGGTACCTGGAATGTGCCCACTCTAAGCCTGGTAGAGCATCTCGAATCTCCAGAAAGCCCTGAAGATATGGCTCGATGGCCAGAAATGCGGTATATGCCTCAAGGAGTTCTCGATGGCTGGGTGGAATCTAAACATAACTTTCAGGCACGGGATGATTTTCAGCCAGACGCAGCCAGGCGGTTGGTGGAGCTCAGGCAAAAACTTACCAAAGAGCTGCATGATGCCGGTGCACCTATCGTACTTGGATCCGACGCCCCGCAATTTTTTAATGTACCGGGTTTTTCCATTCACCACGAACTGGAAATGATGGCAGCTACCGGCCTTACGCCTTACGAAGTGCTTGTTACCGGAACACGAAACGCCGGAATTTATTTTGACAAGGCCGATCAATTTGGCACCGTTGAAGAGGGTAGGCGTGCTGATCTAATCCTGTTAAATGCCAATCCGTTTGATGATATTGAAAATATGAGAAACCAGGAAGGTGTCATGGTTCGGGGCGAATGGTGGGCCAAAGATGCGATCACTGAACGCCTGGAAGATATTGCCGCCCGTAACCAGGAATAACATTTTGCACATATAATTGATCAAAAACCATCCTGTGTTGTACAGGGTGGTTTTTTGTATTTTTAATTGAAATGTCAGAATAAAAATTTGTTTGAAGGTTGCATCAAGATATTTCCGGACAACTATTTTTATCAATTTATAAAATGATGCGTATATTTAAAGTCTTTTTGGAATCTAAAATAGTCGTTTAAATTATTCATGAGTACAGTTATTCGAATGGCAAATAAAATTGAAGTATCCGATATAATGGAAGGAGACGGATGGCACCCGCTTTCCTGGAACAAGAAAGAAATTGCTCAACTCCCCCCATATCCGGATACCGATGCCCTTCAAAAATCATATCTTGAACTGAAATCCCTTCCCCCGCTGATCACATCGTGGGAAATTGAAGCATTGAAAGATAAACTGGCACTGGCAGCCGAGGGTAAATCATTTTTACTGCAAGGGGGCGATTGCGCGGAGACGTTTGATTCGTGCACATCGGTAAAACTTGTGAATACCCTGAAAGTGATGCTTCAGATGAGTTTCATTTTAATTCACGAAATGGGAATTCCCATCGTGAGGGTTGGCCGAATTGCCGGACAGTATGCCAAGCCGAGGTCAAAAGAGTTTGAGGTGGTTGACGGTGAAAAAATGCTCAACTACCGGGGTGATTTAATCAACAGTTACCTGCCCAATGCCAAGGCAAGGCAGCCCGATCCCATCAGATTGCTCAAAGCTTATGAAAAAGCGGCTCTTTCACTCAACTTTTTAAGGGCTCTTTCTGATGAAGGTTTTGCCGATTTGCAGCATCCCGAACAGTGGGAGCTGGACTTTATGAAGAACAATGAGTTTTACGAGGAGTACGAACAGATGGTAAATACCATCAACAAGGCGATTAAGTTTATGGATGCTATCACGCCGAATCAAATAAACACATCGCAAAGTGTTGATTTTTACACATCGCATGAGGCGTTAAATTTGTACTACGAATCAGCTCAAACCCGGCGTGTACCTCGAAAACAGGGCTGGTTTAATTTAACGGCACACATGGTTTGGCTGGGCAACAGAACCCAGCAGCTTGACGGCGCCCATGTAGAATATCTGAAGGGCATTCAAAACCCGGTCGGAATAAAAGTTGGCCCTCCGTTTGATATTGACAATTTACTGAGCC
>SL_3KL_010_SEDDRAFT_10004221_pt1 | contig 12982 bp, 10 predicted proteins | sample SodLakKL_010_SED_2_FD_10381 | JGI IMG/M metagenome (IMG submission 10381)
TCGATGAGTTCCAGTGCCTTGTCTATCACGGCATCGGGGGAATTCACAGAGAGAACCCCGTTTGTCTCACCAAACTCCTTCATGAGCCCCGGGAGGCGTGTCGTAAGCACAGGTTTCCCTGCCACCATGTACTCATACATCTTAATTGGAACGATGCTCATCATAATCTTCTCATTACTTTTAGCTGAGTCTAATCCGGTTGTACAGATCATTTCATACAAATACCGATCCATCAGAAAGGTAGAACTCATAATCCCTCAACTCCTGATGGATCCTCTCCCCTCGATGAACGCGATGAACTCGACCTACCCGCGAGAACTCCATCCCCGGAAAGGGCAGAAAAGATCTCTTCGTAGAGCCCGACGTTCTTCTCCAGAGTCATGTTATTCTCCAGGTATCTCCTGCCATTGCTCCCCATCGATTCACGGACAGAAGCATCCTCCTTGAGGTAGAGGATTGCAGATCGTATACCCGCAATATCCCCGGGTTTGACAACGATACCGCACTCTGCCTTCCGTACTACGTCGGCAGTTTCGCTCTCCCCGGCAACCATGGCAACAATCGGCTGACTGCAGGCCATGAGGTTGACTGTTTTACCTGGCAGGCATGGGGCTTTCATTCTCTCATCCAAGGATATTAATGAAACATCTGAAGAATTTATTAAATTAAAATAGTCAGGGCGAGGTAGCAAAGATAGTAGCCTTACATTGCTAATCCCTTCATCTTTTATCCTCTCTTCGATTCGTTGTTTTTCCGAGCCTTCCCCTGCAATCAGGAAGACAATATCATCATGATCTTTCAGTAGCCTCGCAGTATTGAGTATGGTATCAATACCCTGATATGGAGAAAGAATTCCTGCATAAGATATTAAAAATTTATCTTTAATTTTGTACATATTTTTGAAGTAACTCTTCTGTATCATATCATTAAAGTCATCTAAACAAATGGAATTATATATATGAGTGACTGCATTCAAATTTGCGCCCCTTTCCTGTATATATTTAATACCCCCCTTAGAAAGAACCGTGATATGATCAGCATTTACATAGGCCTTAGACTCAATATATTCTAACAGCTTTATCATAAGTGGGTTCCTTAAAACACCCACATCAGTCAATTCTTGTGGATGAAAGTCCTGAAAGTTGAGGATGGAGGGAGTACCATCATGATTTTTTATTTTTTTTGCAAGATAATAAAGAGGGAGAGGAGGTATGTACATCAGGCACACGTCATATTTTTTATTAATAGATTTGAATTTATTAAAATAAATATAAGGTACATAAAAATGCTCCAAACCACGGATAATAATGTTATCTCGTAAAACAGGATGTTTACATCGATATACCGTTATACCGCCAATATCATCTATCAGAGGATATTCCTTATTCTGATCTTCCTTATTCAGATTAAACTCCCGCGGATAAGATGTAATAATATCGACATCATGCCCTTTTTTTAAAAACTCTTTTGCCAAATCGTAATAAATATGTGCAGCGCTCCCAATCTCCGGAATGAAATTTGCTACAACTAATAAAATTTTCATTTCAAACCTCCATAGGATCAATAATTATTATCTTTTTACTTACTATAAATTATAGTATATGTATCTCCAACCTCCCATCCGGATACATTTTTAAAGAGGAGATCCATTTTAAATTTTTTTGTAATATTTTTTTCTACTATTGTTTTATTTTTATTACTTAAGAGTAAATCATTATCTCTTTCAATAATATCCCATTGATGTAAACCAAGCCAATGGGCTGCTGTACCTTCATTCATAAAACCATGCAATACGAGCAGGCCATTAGGTTTTAATACATCATAAGCTGCAAGAAGAAATTTTTCAGGATCCTGAGAGTGATCTAGAGCATTTTGTGAATATATTAGATGAAATTTTTCTTTAGGAAATAAATCCCCAAGTTTCTCTCCATATCCTTCAATACAATCAATGTCATATCCGGTATTATACCTTTTATGGAGGTACGTATAAACATCAGCAAGTGGATCCACAGATATGACACACAGATCTTCCTGTTTGTTCTGGAGTTTTTTTGTGTAAAATTGAGATGTCGGACCACATCCAACATCCAGACAGAATAGAGGTTTTGAAAATATATTAAACAGATGATTAATGGATAAACAAATAGATTCCTTTGTATCCTCGATTCTGCCCTTATAGGGAGCATTGCCAGTTTCAATATAATATTGGCGATAATGCCGTTTCCAAAAAAATTCTTCAGAAGATAAATCCGGTTTCCTAAAAATCGTATTCCCAAGCTTATCTAATAAAAATTTAAAATAGATATGGATTATATCCAGATCAAGATGGCGCATATCAAAAATAATACTGTCTTTTATTCTATCAAAGATCTTTGTATCACCCATATTAGAACTCCTTACACCCTTGAATGGAATCCCAGTTATTCACAAACCATTGGTATGTGTACTCAAGTCCTTTTTTAAAATCCATCTCGGGATAGTATCCAATTATATTACTAGCTTTGTCAATACAGGAGAGTAATCGGTTCTTCTTATCCCAGTCTCTTCGCTCTTTGTAGAGGATCCCAGCCTCATTTCCGGTCAGCTCATTAATCCAATGAGCCAGATCACAGATTTGTATCTCTCTTCCTGCCCCCAGGTTAATGGCCTCACCGATAGCCTTCTCCTGAGTTGCCATTGCAACAAGTCCATTGACGAGATCACCAACATATGTAAAATCTCTTGTCTCTTCACCAGTTCCGGTGATCGGAAGAGGTTGCCCGTTCATAGCCCAATAGAAAAAGTTTGGAATCACATTACGATATTTTCCAGGAACCTCCCCCGGACCATATGAATTGAAGAAACGTGCATTCACGATAGGGAGCTCATAGAGGTTGTAAAAGTAATTTGTATAGAGTTCACCTATCATCTTGGTGACCTGATACGGAGTATAAAGCTTGATGGAGATATCATGCTCCTCAAATGGCATCTTTGAATCAAGCCCATAAATGCCACAACCGGATGAAGCATAGATGAATCGTTCGACATCGATCATATGAGAGTACTGAAGAAGCTTAAGGATACCCATCCCATTGACCATCAGATCAGTTTCAGGATTATCCACAGAGTTCTGGTTTGCAAAGTGGGCAGCGAGGTGATAGACAATATCAGGTTTCAACTTAAATACCCACTTTAATTTTTCTTCATCAAGAATATCGCCTTTGATAAACGTAATATTCTCACCCTTAGGAATGTTCCATTCATAGGAAGACGACAGGTTATCCAGGATAATAACCTGTTCAGCACCCTTTTCTGAGATTTGACGAACAAGGTTCCCTCCGATTGCACCAGCACCGCCGGTAACAAGAATTTTCTTCCCGGAAAATGTTTCTTTCGATACCTGCATAATTACTCCTCNGTAATCCTGTAATACCATTTCATCCACTCAACAGTCCGTTTGATACCTTCTTCAGGCGAGATCTTCGGATCATGCTTCAGATCGCGGATAGCTTTTGAAAAGTCCATCGTCTTGATCTGCGTTGTGAATGGCTCAGCCTCCTCATATGTAACAATGGAGTCATCACGTTCAACAATTCGAAGAATCAGATCAGAGTACTCTTTTATATCCTTCTCCCATTCAGGGCGACCACCGACGTTATATACTTCCCCTGGAATGAAATTGTCCACGATATTTGCCCATGTCATGCATGAATCTTCAACAAAGTCGATGATCCGCTTATGCCCTTTAAAGACAGTGTAGGGTTTATTGAAGAGAGCATGGTAGATGAACTTCGGAATGAAACCACGATATGGATTATAGTGTTCATACGGGCCATAGCAGTTTACTGGCCGCACCCGGACAGTTTCTGTTCCAAACATCGTTGCAGAGTTCATGCACATGAGTTCTCCAGCCCACTTCGTAATGGCGTAATCATTCATCTGATATGTATCCCTGATGGGATTACGTTCCATCACACTCTCGGACATCAGACCGGTATAGTCTCCATAAACCTCTGCACTTGAAAAGAAAATCATCCTGAATTTCAGCTTTTCCTGCAATCTGAGAATATTTTTTGTGCCGATAACGTTCGTCTGCCAGAGATTCTCATAATAATCCTCTCCATTCCAGCGGCCATATTCAGCAGCAAGGTGATAGACATAATCAAATTCATTCCGCTCGAAAACGCGTTCGATCTGCCGAAAATTTTTCATATCAGCTCGAATATAGTTCTCACGATCAGTGTTTATAAGATCCAGAGTAATAACTTCATGACCCCGATTCCTTAGTTCATTGACAAGATTGGTTCCGATAAATCCGGCTCCACCAGTTACAAGAATTCTTTCAGTTACCATGATTATCACCAAAGAATGGTTTATGTAGCCTTCCTGGAAGGCCATTGCAAAGCGTAACGATTGTTCTTCCCGCTGTTCCATCGCCATATGGATTATTCCAACGTAAGCTCCGTGAAACCATCTCGAGCGATGATGACAGAATCTTTTCCCTGTTCGTTCCAGCAAGGATATTTGCCCCGACCTTGACTGTTTCTGGCCGTTCAGTGTTATCACGCAGGGTAACACAGGGTACACCCAGAATACAGCTCTCCTCCTGAACACCACCAGAATCGGTCAGAACAAGGCGGGCCCGTGATTCCAGTTGAAGGAAGTCCAAGAAACCAACAGGAGGCAGGATCTCGGTTCCTTTCAGAGATAAGGAGAATTTCTGAATCATCTTCTGAGTGCGGGGGTGCATAGGGAAGATGATCGGAAGTGACAGTTCATCATGAATATCCTCGAAGGCATTAATGATATTACGAAGTCTTTCTGGTGAATCGACGTTTTCCTGCCGATGAGAAGTAGCAAGGAAGTATTCCTTCTCCTTGATCCCAAGCCTGTCAAGAACCTTCGAGTTCTTCTGTGATATTCCGCGATTCTGAAATACCGCATCAACGATAGTGTTTCCTGTAACACAGATTTTTCTGTCCTCTATACCCTCTCCAAGAAGATATTGACGAGCAGTTTCTGTAGGGGCAAAGAGATAATCGGATACATGATCCGCAACTATCCGGTTGATCTCTTCAGGCATTGTACGATCAAAGCTTCTGAGTCCGGCCTCTACATGACCAATCCTGATATGGAGTTTCGATGCCGCAAGTGCACCAGCAAGTACCGTATTGGTATCACCCTGCACAAGAACAGTATCTGGCTGCTCATCAATCAGGATCTTCTCGATACCGGTCATAATCCTACACGTCTGCTCTGCATGACTGGCGGAGCCCACATCAAGGTTATACTTTGGTTCAGGAAGTTCAAGTTCTTCAAAGAAGGTCCTGTCCATCTCGTATGAGTAATGCTGCCCGGTATGAAGGATGAAATACTTGATATCCCGACGTTGACACTCTCTGATAATCGGAGACATCTTAATTATCTCCGGTCTTGTTCCAAGAATGATTCCAATCATGATTTCACCGCCATTTTGTAGATGGTTTGTTCACGAACGACATGCATCATAGCATAGAGAATTAAACCTGCAGTAATCAGGAGTAATCCAAGAATGAGTAATGAAAAACCACTCGTGAAAATCAAATAATGAAACTGACCTGTCCTGACATATTGCGAGAATGTAAAAATTTCCGCACCCAATCCAATCGAGGTCAATAGTAACCCAGGTATACCAAAGAAAACAAGGGGATGGCGAATACTGATCATTCTGATGACATTCATCAGGACCCCGATTCCATGACTCATTGGATTCTGACTGGATGTGCCTTCAATATCATACCGCACTTTTATCGGAACTTCAGCAACTTTTAACTGATTATCACTGATCCGGATCAGTATCTCTGAGCCGGCAGACATACCATCCCCATGTATGGTTATTGCTTCGATCGCATTTCTGCCATAGGCCCGAAAACCACTTTGAGAATCACTGATTGTTATATTATTACCTGCGATTGACGTTGCCCGATCAAGTACCTTCATCCCGAATTTACGATATAATGGTATTGTATCAGCGGTACCATCAATAAACCTGGATCCGATGACAACGTCAGCATGATTTGAGTCGTCACGAAGCCTTTTGAGGAGCTGGGGTATATCTTGTGGGTTATGTTGCCCATCGGCATCGATTATAACGAGTTCCTCAGCTCCAGTTTTTCTTGCAGTTTCAAATATCGTCTGGAGGGCACCACCATATCCTTTATTAATCTGATGGGTAACCACACGTGCCCCAAGCAAACGAGCAATCAACCCTGTATCATCAGTCGAGCCATCGTCAACAACAAGAACCTGATCGGCATAAGGAAGAGCACCCGTAATCGTTTTGGCAATATGTATTTCCTCATTGTACGCGGGCATCGCAACAAGAGTACGGGGTTGTTTTGCATTTTTTATCGGAACTTCAACCAAAGAAAGACCAGCATTTTCCAGCGTCCTGATCAATGCCAGTTCATTATCATTTGTCTCAATTGAAGAGGGGAGGTTTTCCAGAGCACGAGGGCCAATAGCGAAAAAACCATAATCAAGAATTCTTCCCTGCAACTGCGAAGTTCTATCGATACCAACAATTGCAGAATTTTGATCCTTTTCTGAAGATAATAATTGATTCGTGTACGTATCAGCTAATCGAGATCCTAATGTAATATCGGTATTGCCTGAAAGAAACGGTCTTACCATTGCAGGAATCTCACTTGGATCATGCTTTCCACCCCCATCAAGAACCACTGCAACATTATAATTATGGTCTTTCGCCCAACGGAGGCCAGTGAGTATAGCATGAGCCCTACCTACATTTTCCTGAACGATTATCACTTCTGCGCCAGAAAGACGGGCAATCTCACCTGTATTATCTGTTGAACCATTATCAATCACAATGACATGATCAACCTGCAGCCTGGTCTGGATTACTATGCTCCTGATGATGGGGGCCTGATTATACGTAAGGATAATAGCAGTGACATTTTGACTATTTTGTCCCGAATATTCAGGATAGTCTGTTATTATCAAATCTTTTGCATCTTTAATGGAAATATGAGGGATTTTTTTTATCGTATCCTGAGGCTTTGAGTATATCGAAGGATGGTAGCGAGATCTGGATCGACTCTCTGTCCCAATTCTTCGTTGGATTTTTCCTGCTGGTTGAACCATTGATATCACCTGAAAGAGATTACTGCACTATTACCTATCTACATTCAACCTTATAAATATATTTGATAATATAAAATTATAGAGAAAAAAATATTTGATTTGATATAGAGGTTTTTGAAGACATATGAAAGATAGTTCTGAATTGTACAAAAAACTTAGACTAAATTGAAATAATTATGTTAATGCAATAATGACGTTTAAATTAATAAAATAGATAATGTAAACCGATCTTGCACTAATCTCATTATACTACACCTCAATAAAAGTGATTGAAGAGGATATCTCCTAAATTATCCTCATTAGAACGATGCACCCACATTCTTAAATACTATTATAGACAGGAAGGCGTTATTTGATCATTAGACCTATGCGCTCTCTGTACGAATGTAGATTTTTTATTTGAGACCAATATACAATGTAATGGCCATCTGATTATAGTGTCTATGGAGTATTGCAGCCAGGCTGAAGGGCATGAAAGCACAGAGGGGTACTGATGGCCTTGCTATGACAGAATAATTATCATTAGCAATGCTGCACTCCTCTTCATTAATTTTGATACAATCCAGATATCAGTACGTTAGAATTATAATCAGATGAATTAATACAATGGCACAGTCCATACACAAATCCATTATATATAAAAAGAATATAATGGGTGATGATGAAGATACATTTCACCATCCTCCTCCTGGCTATGGTCGTTATGTATACATGTCTTGTTGAAGTATCTGATGATATTCAAACAGAAGGCTCAAATATAATAATTGTTGCAGCAAATGACAGCAGCGAGAGAGCGAAACAATCAGCAATGTATGTTGCCACAGGTATCAATGATCACCTGACCATTCAGGCAGCCTTGAATACTGTGCCATCATCAGGTGGAGAAGTTCTCCTGATGGAAGGTACATACATCTGTGAAGGAGTGATTATACCGAAAGAATCAACAACACTTCGAGGCGAGGGAGAGGCGAAGACGTTCATTCAATTTACCAGCAATAATGGATATTTTAATATCATCCATGAAGGTGTAACACTGAAAGATTTCCATGTTTCTGGCTCGAACTATTCGTATCCATTTAAGGGAGTCATCACGATTCGTGTTGGACACGTCACCATCAGGAATGTCTCAGGAACCGCGGACTCAAGTATTGAGGGGGTCTTTTATGTTCACGGAGGATCGAAACCCGGGTATGAAAAGAACATCGAAAATATCGAATTTACCAATTGTAAAGTGTATGATGCCGGAACCACAGGATTCGTCCTGACCGCAAGTGCACCTTATCTGGACATAATTAATACAAGATTTATCGATTGTGTCGCAATTAATTGCGGACTGGAAAGCAGATACAACCCGTGGGTTACAGGATTCTTATTTGCCGAAAACAACAACCTGATTGATTTTTTAGCAATTAATTGTACCGCTGAAGGAAACTGGGAGTCCGGGTTTCATGTTGAAAACCCCAAAACTTTCAATGGACAGTTCCTCCCGTTAATAAAAAAGAATGTAACCTATATCGACTGTGTCAGCCGGAATAATAATCAAAAAGGAAAGTTGACGAATGAGCCGACGGTTTTTGGTGCAGGTTTCATGGTGAGTGGGGATATGCACCTCATCAATTGTATATCCGAAAATAATCTTTACGGATTCCTCACCTTTGGTGGTGGGTTCCATATCGAAGACTCCAGTGATGCAGGCTCATGGATGGGGATTGCGATGGGGTGGCCAGTTGATCCGGCCGGTACAAGGATTACTGGAACCAGCCTGGCCAACCAGGTATACCCGATTCACTTTCACAGTGGAGAACCACACAATGTTGTTATCGATGGTGTAAAAATATATTCTGACATAGTATCAAAGAATAAAGCAGGCATTACTATAACACAGGGGGTAACAGGTCCGTCTCAAATTACAATAAAGAATACAACTATCGATGGATATGAATATGGTATCCATAATGTTGTTTTAGGATCATACGTTTTTGTGGACAATGTCTCAGTATATAGAGCCAAAAAAGATTTTATTAATACCTGGTTACTTACCTCACAGGGATGAAGTCAAAATATTAATACTAACTCTAAAAAATATTAAATTAGAAGTAATTACCGACAGAATAGAATGAAAAGGGTGATCATATATTTCATGGTATTGACCACCGATAAACAGGTTGGATTGCAACACCATAAGAGAATAATCAGCAATTGTCAATGTCGGTTTACTTTTCCCCAGTTTCGTTGGTGTAAAAATACCCGTCGAATAGGGGAAAGATGTTGCCATCTCTCCCCCTTCTAAGAACCGGACGTGCAACTTTCATCGCATCCGGCTCATGCATTTCACTACCCATCTTATGGGCGGCTAACTACTGCGAAAAATGTAAAAATGGTTTGAATCCTATATTCGGCAGCTAAATTTTCATGCATAATATTTTTCCACAGCCGGCCCGAACAGCCGCGTTATATCCTTTAATTCATCCGTATAATTGAGAATACGACATTCTATCCCCGTATTCGTTACTTCTTCGATCTGTCTCACCCGTCTGAAGAGATGGTAGATCCGCTTCGTTGTCGGTTTGGCTGTCTGTTTCTAGACATCACGGATCGTCCTCTTCTGCTCCCTGAGGATCACCCGGATCTGCCACTGGGTAACTGTATACACCATCAGACTGAGTGCCATCAGCATCGAGACTGCGGCTATTCTATTCGGGTTTTTCAGGTATATTTCGGAGATATGGAAGCTGTTATCCTTCAAACCCGGAATCCCCGTTCAACGGCACCCTGCTCCTTATACCAGTCAAGAAGTGTATCAGGATCAATCTCACAATCGTTCGTTGCCAGAATGAATCGTCCAAGGCGCTCTTTCTCCCGCTGTATCTCTTCATCATTCAACAGCAGCTTACAGGAGATCAGATAGACCTCCTTCAGCTCTTCTCCCTTCTTAGGCCGACGCTTTACTCCATTAGCACGAAGGTTCTTCTTCGTCATCTGAATGTTTACTGGAACGTAGCGAGGGTGTTTTCCAAACCATCGATCAAGTTCTGCACGTGCATCTGTTTCACACGCGTACTTGTGCGCAAATATCTTTTTCAGAGCCGTTTCATCCTTTTTCCGCTGATTTTCTATGCGGGATTTAAACTTCTTTTCTGATCGGGTTTGTTGATCCCGCGAATGGTAAAGCGCCCATTTCTGAGGGACACCCCCATATTCGGAAGTGAGTTCATACGAGTGGTATCGCTCATCGGCACAAGGTTGCCAGGTGATCCCGTCTTGGTGAATGAGTGTTTTTGCCTCCTTGATCGTGTTTGGAACATGAGAGATCCAATAACACTGCGTTCCCAGGGTTTGGAGGTTTAATTTCGTATAAAACGCTGAATCTGCGATATGGTAGATTCGTTGATCGGTCACCAGATTGTTTCGGACAGCCTGAATTGACCTGATAAGCGATTTCTTATCGGAGGCATTCCCGGAGAGGGGTTCCATGAAGACCGGAATCCCATGTTGGTTGGTGACCAGGTTTACGACGAACTGGTTGAGATCGTTTCGATGATCTTTGGAATGGCCTCGGACAATCTGAATTAATCGAGTTCCAAAATCGCTGTCATATTCCCCCGTCACCTTAAAAGAGCTCGTATCATGATGAACACGGGGGGAATCCTGAGATTTGGGCGATTCGGGGGCGGTTTGTTTCATCATGGTGAGGCTGATTGCAGTGAACAGCCGGGTTGGGTTAAACCGTGCAATGGCATCCAGCGTCTCACCAAAGAGAGATTCATTGAGATGTTCCGGATGAATGCCAAGGCTCAGGAGGCGTTCTGTTGCAATGTCATCGAAGTAGTCGGGCATGATATAGAGACGCCGCTCAACAAAGCCGAGAGAATTGAGGAGAAGTGCTTTGACTGCGGTGCCATGGGAGACGAGTTGATGCCGTTTCTTAGGTATGAGTTCGTCAATGAGATCGCCGATCCCAAGTGAGTCATACACGCCAGCAATAACTCCAAGATGAGATATCGTGACATTCGAGCCATCGACGAGAGCCATGGTTATTCGTGTCAATGTTAAAAATATACACATATATAAAACTATGTACTGAAATGTTTGATGGTTAGAGTTTTACTGCCGAAGGTAGGATCAACGATCTCCACCAAAAATATGGATAGATGGTGCGTGCCCTGAAATAGATACACTATGTGAGATCATCTTTTTGTAAAAAGTCAAAGACAGTTATATCACCATCACAGTGCATATGATGAATGCCATCGAGATTTGGGAGGAATTCAGGCTTAACCTCGCAATAGAAATCTTCAGCAAAGGTATCAGGATCAAGGTCTCTAATTTTCGCAATCGTAAAGGCTGAACCGTATTGATTAAAGCTGTATTTTTGCCTTACACGAAAAATCCCCCCGTTATTATCGCTTAAAAGGCCTCCGTTTCTCCCACACTCAGTTGAGATAAGAATCGGATTTTTTTTATGCGGATGCCAATCCCTGCTTAATGGACTCTCAGCAGTAAAAGCAAATAAAGAATAATAATTATTTAAACTATTATAAGATATATTTGATAGCAGCCACCATTTGCCACCATACTCAAAGATCATGGAATCAACAGCATTCACATTATTCATAATATTATATTGATATTCCCATTCATCAGGAAAACGGTTACATTTGTATAACCGAATAGCGTTTGACTCATAAGATTCGGGTATCATATAGAGATTACTTTTATATTCGAAAATATAAGGAAATGATAAATGAAAGTCTTCATTAATAATATTCGACAGAATCTCATACGACCCATCCTCCTGGATTGCAATGGCTGAAATTACTCCTTTATTCTGGGAGTAATGATAATCTTCAACGAATATAGCTATTTGATCATCCTTTTTTTTAACAAAAGGATCTGCAAGAAAGCGCCCCTTTGGATTTTTGACTATCATAGCCTTTGCCAGATTTGCTGTCATCCAATTTGTTTGTATGAAGGCCACAGACCACCTTTGACGTACACTTGATACCCTGCCTTTGATAATTTTAAAAAATAGTCGTATCCATGCGGATAAAAAGACGGTTGATGCTGTCAGAATTCCCGGAGTCGTGAGAATTTTATATGGAAACGGCTGCTTTGGCAATACCTCAGGTAAAGCCCCTGTACGACCAAATTCAAGAAGGAGGCGTGACATAAATGGATATGAATACTGATAGAGTTTAATGAAATTCGCAGTATAAATAAAAAATGTGTTATTTTCCCCACGGAATATCACATCTCCATCATCCAGACTTTCACTTAGAATCTGAATGATAAAACCGGTTGATGGTTTTTTGAAATATATTTCCCAGAAACCAGGTGGTCCTCCGCGATTCCACCTGTTGTCACCATGATGGAATGAAATAATCCCCTTTTTTGAGGAGGTAAGAATCTCACCCTGATAGATTCCGGATGTATTTCCTCTCAGGATTATATCAAGATCCAAAGCTTTTATTTTTTTAATATCAGCTTCACTGTATGATACAAAGATTTTCCTTTTCGTTTTCTTTCCTTGCGAAAATACCGGTTTGATAGTAACTTTTTTTAAAAAGATATCCTCATTAATTTTAAATATTTTTTGATGTTGTGAGAGTGTTTGATCTCCCAGGAGCTTTATGATAAAACGCTCTTCTAAATGCGCCATGACCGAGAAGAAGAAATAATCTAAAAATTTTTTCATCCCAAATTCTGATAGCATATTTATTAATCTATCTATAATATTTCTATTTTCTGCTTCATGTAAGTTAAACAAAAGAAATATTTCAATTTTAGGTTCACTGTGTAGGTGGTTAATTATATCATATAAATATGTATTACATTCGAGGCTATTCATTATAATACCAAT
>SL_3KL_010_SEDDRAFT_10004222_pt1 | contig 12973 bp, 9 predicted proteins | sample SodLakKL_010_SED_2_FD_10381 | JGI IMG/M metagenome (IMG submission 10381)
TTTATTGCCTATCAGCGGCCCGACTCTGAATTTTTGACGATAACATGGCTGATATTTGCTCTGTTGCATCATTTGCTCATGCTGCTAACGTTTCAACCCGAATTTGCCCCTGCCTGGCTGATGCGATGGATTGATTCTGCCTCAGCCTGGTTTTTCAGTCGTTTCTGGATGCAGCTCCGTTGGGTAATTCCGCTTCTGCTGGGGATGAATGTACAGTATTTTCTGTTTGGGATGCCCGGATTCGAAAGCCAGGCTGTTGTTATCGCGATCTATCTTGCTGCGGCGATGATTGTATCTGCCTATGGAACGTCCAAAATCACAAAAGAAATCAAATCGTAACATGCTTGAGATTAAGAATCTGACCAAACAATATAAGGCCGGTAAACCGATATTTTCGGACATATCCAAAGTGTGCAAAGCGGGTGCCGGGATCGGCCTGGTGGGACCGAATGGATCGGGCAAAACTACATTTCTGCGGATTTTATCTGTGAATTCTTTCCCGACAAGTGGCAAGGTGATGTTTAACGGGTCGGATATTCATCAGTCACCTTCAGAGTATTTAAAAAAAGTTGGGCTGGTTCATGACGAAGAGTCCCTGCCGCAGCATCTCACAGCTTTGGAACTGCTCGAATGGATTTTACGCAGCCGTAAGGTTTGGGATGAGAAGGGTTTAGAAAAAATTAATCGTCTGCTGGATGAACTGGCTCTGGCTGAACGGGATGAGCCGATCGGAACCTACTCTACAGGAATGAAGAAAAAAACACAAATTGCATCGGCATTTATTGTTGAGCCGGATTTACTCATCATGGACGAACCCCTTCGCGGCCTTGATGAAGCTACACGGAATGTCGTGATGAAAATGATCGCAGATTCAAAAATGACAAAGAATACTCTTATATTTATGGCCTCTCATTCCATGAGGTCCCTGAACGGATTATTTGATGAGATTTTGGAATTCCCTCTAAAATGACCTGTTATTTTCATCTACTCACGAATACTGAAATCTATATATAACGATACACCCCCCAATGTCTGAAATCATATTACCTGAAGTAGAACTAAATATTTATTCACCTAAATCTCCTGTGGAGGTGAATGTGGTAGAAAATTATATAGTTACCAAAGAATCGAGTCCGAATTTTGTCCGGCATATTACATTTGATGTATCCGGAACAGAACTGGTGGAACGTGTGAGAGTGGGCCAGTCGGTAGGTATACTTCCTCCGGGAACCGATTCAAGAGGAAAAGCTCACAAATTGCGCCTCTATTCGATCTCCTCTCCAACCTCGGGCGAACGAGGTGAAAAACATTTGATTTCAACAACAGTAAAGCGAACTATTGAAGAGTTTGAAGAGAAAATTTATCTTGGTGTTGCTTCCAACTATTTAGCCGATTTAAAGCCTGGAGATACCGTGAAAATGACGGGTCCAAGCGGACGCCGCTTCCTGCTCCCCGAAAATTCCCGCGATTTCAACTATCTCTTTTTTGCTACTGGTACGGGGATTGCACCTTTCAGGGGGATGATTCAGGAGCTCTTTGAGGGTGATTATAAAAATGATTGTGTACTTGTATTCGGATGTCCATACCGAACTGATCTTCTCTATTCCGATTACTTTGAAGATATGGACCAACATAACGAAAACTTTCACTATATCAAGTGTATTTCACGTGAAGCCCGCCGGAAAGATGGCTCAAAATATTATGTGCAAACTGCCCTTGAAGATCATTCGAATCTCCTTTTTCCCATACTGTCGAAAGAAAACACACTGATTTACATTTGCGGAATGAAAGGAATGGAAACCGGCATTTATCTTGAGCTGCTGAGGCGAAAATTGGATGGATACCTGGAGATCAGAAAAGAACTTCCAGAAGATCCTAATGATATACCTCATGATAAAATGAAAAGGTTTGTGAAGCCGGCGGATCGTACTTTTGAAGAGGTGTATTAAACTTTTTGCGAATTATGATAACGATTAGCAATTTGTTCTTTGTTTAATAAAAATCCACGAAAAATCATAAAACCCTGATATCGTTTCACTCCTGTCGGGAGGAATTGCTGCGTTCAGTGCTCACAGTAAATATTTTAATCGTAATGGTTCCATTTGATTTGAAATACTTTATGATCCAAAATGATCCAATTTTGGAAACTTTAAAAAATACACCCTGTTTTTTGTGACATTTTCCCCTCAGCTTCGTTGATTCTAAAATAACTCTCCTTCGCATAAAACTACGGAGAGCAAGCGTGCAAAGTACTTCGCCTGCCCTGTGAAGCCTTCCTGATTCTCGAAGTTTTAATATAGTGAGCAGTGCAGCAGGGCCTTGCTGAGGAAATAATTTCTTGGTAAAATACCCGGGCTAAAAAAATTGTCAGGAAATATATCATCATTTCAGGGAGAAATATTATGCAGGAATAAAACATATGATCGTCCGCCAAGGGCATTTTTTGAGGATGGCCTCCATGGTTTTCCGATGATATCGAGCTTGCCATTACCTGTTATATCCCCCGCAACAATTTCGTGACCGCCTAAATTTATATCCGCGATCACATGCTCTCTCCATGATAGTATTCCATCATATGAGGGACCTAAATTTTCCCATAGAAAATAACGAGGGTTCTCATTGCCATCTACCCCGGGACGTGCAAAATCCAAATCCATTTCTGCCGTAACCACATCAGGCAGGTTATTGCCATTGAAATCTCCAACGAAGAGTGAATGCATACCCCCCATCACCCGATCGCGACCGGCGATTACATGTCTTCTCCACATTACGGTTCCATTTTCTGTCTCACCGAGATTTTCCATCCACCAGATACTTCCTCCCCTGACTTCAGCGTCACATTGTACTACATCGTTTCGTCCGTTCCTGTTGATGTCTGCGACCCAGGTTTTTGTTCCATTTGCCCAGTCTGGCAGCCCCTCCAGAGCACCAGGCAGCAGTGTCTTGATTGTACCCAGTTTATGTTTGCGCCATTCAGTACCATCTCCTGTAACATTTTCAAACCACACATCTGCCCGAACTACATCGGTGTAACCATTGCCATTTATATCACCAAATCCCATTGGAGAAATACCTCCATGGACAGCTTCATCTATATCATGGCGAATCCAGGGTTCAGTCGGGTCATCAGGAATTTGATACCAGCGCAGATTTGTCTGATCACTCATTGTGATAATATCCAGGCGGCCATTTCCATTTATGTCATACACCTCCAGATCATGGATTCCGGGGTTCTCCTCTTCATATATAATTTTCTCAAACGGCTCATTTAAATCCCCGGAATTGCGATACCATGCAGTACCCGATACAATATCACCCAAGCCATTACCGGTAATATCGAGGGTTGTTCCTCCCACATCCGTTGGAGGCTCTTCACCCACTGTATATCGCGTCCATCTGCCCGGCATCTCATATTTGTACACGTATATTACATTATTGTTATGATCTCGCGCCCCCATAATAAATTCAAGTTGTCCATCTCCGTCCATATCGAACAGAGAGGTTTGAGCCCAGGAACCACCAATCAATTCATCATCAATAACGTGTGCGTTAAAATTAAAAGAAGTTTGAGGGCTATGTTTAAAAGGAGAATCTACCAGGTCGTTTTCTTGCGCCTGAATAGTAAGTGTCACACCAGTAATAACAAAAAGTAAACAGATACAGCTTTTCAAATGTATAGAAAATCTGATCATCCTGGATCTGATGGAATCGGAAACTTTTAACAGGTCAAATTTTAAAAAAAAGCAGTACAACTTCGCATGATCTGTTTTACCGGGTAATATAATTTTTAAAGATTTTGTATTAATCATAATTAATGCCTGATTTCGATTAAACCAGATAATCTTATTGAGGTTTTTTGTTAAGATCTACTGTCTCATTTTTACTTTATATTCAAATTTACATGTCAAAAATCCGCTCGAATTACCACAATATTATAGATCGGATTGAACAATAATATCCACCTCAGCCGATCTATATAACTCTTCTCCTGCTTCATTTCTGACCACTGCCTGGAAGTCATAAATCCCCGGTTCATCAGGCTCCCAGCTGAGTCTCAGTCGGATCCCATTGACAAGTTCAGCTATCTGCTCGTTATTGGCCAATACTACTATAGTTGATGCTTCTGATTCTTCAGTATATAAGTGTGAAAGGTTAATTTCGATGGACTGTCCCGAACGAAAAATCTCCCCATCATGTGGATAATTGATCGTGATCGAATTAAATTCGAGAGATTCCAAATCAATTTGAAATCCGGGAGTGCTTACTTGACGATACATCTCATAAACCTCCGGATCATCTTCTATACCCTGGAATTGAAAGGGAAAGTACTGATTTCTCAACATTCCCATGTACCCCCAGCTGCTGCCATTCTTTACAGCAATTGCCTGGGCAGCAGCTCCTTCAGTGCCCAGTTTATCATCCTCGTTACAGACGATTGGTTTCCCATATTTTTTTACATCATTAATTCTGCTTTCATAAAGGTCGAGAGAGGTTGTATTGAAGTGAATTAGCAGAAAATCAGCAGCTCTTGCAAGATCTTCATGGTATGTACCATTTCCCATTCCACTGGTACTTACCAAAAGTTCCGGATTCAGCTGCTTTGCCAGCCGGATAAGTTCAACCTGTCCTTCTTCACTTATAAGCCATTCACCATCGGACCAGTTTCGAAATCCGCCATGCCGGTATTCATTCGACACTTCAAGAACAACATTTGTGAATCCTTTTTCAGAGATCCAGTTTACTGCATTCTCCAAAGCATTTTTGATACTCTCTTTCCCCGTAAGAGCGTAGTCGTGGGAATGCTGACGCTGATAGAAAAGAGATAGTATTATTGCTGCATTATTTTTATCAGAAGCTCTTATAACCCTTTCAGCCCTCTGCATATAGTCACTCCTAAGTGAACCGTCGGCATTGAATGCAGTATTTATGGCTCCTTCGTACCCGGGCATACCTCCCTGGAGTGATATGGTAAATGCGTTAACACCACTGGAAACATATTCGGGAATTTTCTCAATAAACGACTCTGTATTAGCCTTCGGATCAAAATCATCTGTACGTTTTGCCAACTCCGGCCCACGGTCCTCATACACGGTATTCACCATCCGAACATTCATCAACAACCCTTCAGCCGGAGAACCGGGATTAATAATCTGATCGTTGAAATACCATTTATCTCCAATGATAGATACAGAAGTTTGAAAGCTGCTCTCATTTATATTCATGCAGCCGGTTGCAAACAATGTGGTGAGAAACGCAATTATATATGGAAGTTTAATTAGCAGCTTACCGAACACTCCTTTGTTATCATTGACTTTTTTCATTGGCTTTAAACAATTTGTATTGTGCAGATATTTATCTCATTTCATAATGTCGACCATTCTGACCGTAAATCAAATAATTCATTAAATCTACTGTTGTGTTGATTTAAAACCGGTATTTAAGATCCCTGGAAGCTAACAGAGGTTGTCCTGTACTATTTATATGGCAGTAAAACCAATTGGCAGGGTGATGTTATTTTTCCATAAGTGTGAGATCCCTCATAATATCCCAGATAAAGGAGACACCCGGTTCATCTGCTGTTCCTGAACCGCCTTTGTCAAAGCGGGGCCAGCCGGGTTCATCCGCTTTTTGATGCCAGGCTGCATGCCAAAACCAGTATCCTCCGGCTTCATAGGTTTCCCTGGCATGGGCAATTGCCTCGGTCCGGTAATCGTCCACTTCCTGATAGGGCCGATCTCCTTCGTCGAAAACACCGGGATGATTGTAGCTTTCCCCGCGCACATATTCAATAGAGACATTTCCATTGGCAGGTGGATTGATCTCCGGAATTCTTCCCCATGTATCAGAGTAGAATCCGCCATTGGCTCCCGGTTCGTGGCTTACATAAACAATTCGGTCCGGGTCCGTTTGCCTTGCAAGCTCATATAATTCTGCATGGCCTTCTGCGCTTGTCAGAAGTTCCTGATCAAAACCGCCATGATAGGGCTCATTTATAACATGAACCCATGCGTGAGGCCAGGGTTTGAGCAGCTCAATGGTATTGACAACAGCATTTCGTACGGCATTCCCATCCTCCAGTTCCTGGTCTCGGCCCCTGTAGAATAGCATTACGACAGGAACCATGTTTTTGTGAGCCATTTCATCCAACAATTGAACGAGGCGAGCAGACACCACACTGTCAAGAGTTCCATCCTGATTAAAACCGTTGAATGCAGAGTTGCCACCTTCGGTATAGCGGCCGCCCTGAATCGTAACGGCAATACTTTGCATTCCGTGGCGCTTGAGGTCCCCGAGTGAGTTGATGAGGCGTTCTGTGATATCATCACTCTGCAGCGCATTGGCTGCCCGCAGGCCGAATTGGGAAATCGGTTCACCATTCAGCTTAAAAGCGTTGTTCTCCCGAGTTAGTACAGGCAGCTCGTCATCCGCTGTTGGTAGCATACAACCAGCAAGCGTGATGCAGCCTATTATAATTAAAACGAATAATTTAGCATTTGGAAAAGCTGAGTACCATATATAATGATCGCCTTGATTCAAATCTTTCGCAAATTCTTCTGTTTCATCCGGGTTTTGAATCAATTTTAGAAACGGAGGTACCATAATGATTATCGCTGTTTTTAACCCGGTTTTCTCACCAAGAGGAATCCGGGTTAAGGTTGCAAAGCATAAAATAAACTGGCTTTAAATCTTCGGGAAGTTCCTTATGATTTCTGATTTATCCCTCTGAAAACCGGATAGTGTTCCTGTTAATATTCTCGAAAGGAGATTAATTTGCAAGAGCTTTTTTGAAAATGCCAGATCGGACCAGCGAACTGTTGTACGATTTACTCTCTGTGCTCAATTGTGGGAATTCCGTCGAGCGTAACAAATTTGTAGGGCAGGATTTTCCCGCCAAACTTTTCAGTATATACCTGAGTGAAAACGGCTCCGAACAAAATAATAAGTACATTGTAATATACCCAGATCACAAAAATAATAAGTGAACCGGCCGCGCGGTAGGTCGCATCAATACCGGCAGTGGAGAAGTAGAAACCGATTAAATACTTACCAAGGAGAAAGAGAAGAGTGGTGACACACGCACCTACAATTACATCTATCCAGCGTGCGTGGACATCTGGCAGTATTTTAAAGATTAATGTAAAAGCAAGAACGGCAAATGCGAGGGTCCCGGCCTGATTCATATATATAAAAAAATCGATCTCAAAGTCGGGCAGATTCTCCATGAATATGCTTCCTATAATACCAAGAGCAGCTTCTGTAATCAGGGACAGGATCAGCAGAAAGCTGATAAGCAAAATCATTCCAAAAGAGAGAAGCCGGTTCAGCAGAAATTTCCATACGGACTTCATTTTCACTTCTCTGACATTCCAGATTCTGTCGAGCGCAATTTTTAGTTGACTGATGACTGTAGTGGCTCCAAAAGCAATCGCAATAATTGCAATGATTGTTGTGAATATTCCGGCACCACCTTCAGCACTCTCCGAAAGGTATTCACTCATGTTAAGTATGGTAGTTTCATCCAGGAAATCTCCTGCAATAAATTGAATCTGGTCGATAATTATTTCTTCACTCAAAAACAAGCCGCCCAAAGATACGACCAATACCAACAGCGGTGCTATGGAAAAGATCGTGTAAAATGCGATGGCCGCTCCAAAGGTAAAAATTTCATCATCCCCCGCTTTTGTGAACGTGGATATGAGCAGCTCCCAGATGTCTTTTAAAATAACTTTCATTCGCTAAAAATCTGTTCAAGGGTGTGATCGATCTCTTCTTTTGTGTTGTAAAAGTGGGGTGATATCCTAATCAGTCCTTCCCTGGAGGAAATCATTATCTCCTTTTCACGAAGATGTTGGACAATCGTTTCTGTATCATTATTTTCATCAATCGCAAAAGTCACAATGCCTGCACGCTTGCCGGATTTACCGGGTGTGAGAATTTGCACACTGCTAAGCTCGTTCAAACGTTGAATCAGATAAGTTACAAGTTCTTCAATCTCGCTGCTGATTATGTCGATGCCGATATCAAGAAACATCTTCATGGCGGCATTCATCCCGGTTAGCCCGATGATATTATAGGTGCCAGTTTCAAGATGTTGGGGAAGGGGCTTCCAGGGCTGGTCGAACTGCCGCAGCTGCCAGGGGTCTTCCACCGAAAGCCAGCCCGTTTTCGCTGGTGTTACATACGGTTCGATCCGTTCTGAAATGTATAGAAATCCGGTTCCCATCGGGCTCATCAGCCATTTATGTCCGCCGGTTGCCAATACGTCGATGTTACATGACTGTACGTTGATGTCAGTAGCTCCGAGTCCCTGGATGCCATCAACCACAAAGAAAATGTTGTAACGGCGGCAAAGTTCGCCGATCGCTTCCAGGTCTGCTTTGAATCCGCTTAGATACTGAACGGCACTGATACTCAGCATTTTTGTTCGGTTGGTAATGGCGTCTTCCAACTTTTCCGGTGGAAGAATCCCGTTCTCTTCGGGAGAAACATACACCATGCGCACACCCCGTTTTTCAAGAATGCGAAACGGTTGGATGTTGGATGGAAATTCTTCGGTGTTGAGAATAATTTCATCTCCTTGTTTCCAGGTAAATCCTTCAGCGATGGCGGAGAGCCCTTCTGAGGTGTTGCCTGTAAAGGTGATTCGGTCAGGCCCGGATGCATGAATGAAGCGACTGATTTTCTCGCGAACCTCTTTCACAGTTTCCATCCAATTTTCGAAATGCTCAACGGGGCCGGAGTTTCGCTCATCGATGAACATTTGTAATGCCCTCCTCACCATCTCTGACATAGGGGATATGGAAGCATGATTCATGTAAATTTGACCTCTATAGGTGTGAGGGAAAAAGGATCTGTAGATTTTTTTTGAGTTCGCTTCGTTGTTGGTATCAGACATAAAAATTATTTTTTAACTCTCAATTTGAGTAACTCCGGCACTTACAACAAATTTCATGGCATCTGCAGGGTTAACATCAAGCGGTGCCACACGGTTCGATTCCACAAGAAAAAGATTTCCGCTGAAATTGTAGGAGTGCGGACAATAAACGGCAACCCGGTTTTCAATGTTTAACAGGCTGAGATCTTGCTCGGTAATAAAGCCGATCCGATCCACCCCATCCACAAGTGTGACAAGTACCGGCTGGTTGAATTTTTTCTTTTCCCCGACAAACGCTTCAGTAAAATCTTTGAAAGCCGTATAAATAATTTTAACCAGAGGAGTTCGGGCCATCAATTTTTCGAAATAGGTAAAAACCGGTTTAGAGATCGCCCAGGTTACAGCAAAACCCAGAAAAACGATCAGAAAAAAGGCAGAAACGATTCCAAGACCCGGAATCTGAATGGAAAGCCAGGAGAACAGAAGTTTGTGAAGGGTCTCATCGGCCCAGTTTACAAATACAACGATAATGTAGATGGTAACAAAAATCGGGAAGACAAAGAGCAGCCCGCGAAAGAAATAGTTGAAAATGAGTTTCATAATCGAAGCAATAGTTTCCGGTTCAAACTAACTAAAGATACAGAACTATTTGAACCGGAGGAATGGAATCAATTGAAAACAACAAACCATGTGAGGATAAAGACAATTTTCCCTATTTTACCAAGCTGTTAGAAAAAACATTACAGAACTTAAAATCCTCATGTCTTCCAAAACATCTGACCAGATACGAAATGAATTTCTCGATTTTTTCAGGGAAAAAGATCATCTGATTGTGGGCAGTGCACCTGTAGTGCCGAAAGATGACCCCACACTTCTTTTCACCAATGCCGGGATGAACCAGTTTAAAGCAGTTTTCCTGGGTGAACAAGAGGGGCTAAAGGAAGATGGAACGCTTTGGAAGCGGGCTGTCGACACACAAAAATGTATCCGGGTTAGCGGTAAACATAATGACCTTGAGGAGGTGGGACACGATACCTATCACCATACCCTGTTCGAAATGCTGGGAAACTGGTCGTTCGGCGATTATTTTAAAGCTGAAGCTATTGAGTGGGCATGGGAGCTGCTGGTGGAGCGCTGGGGCCTGGAACCCGACCGTCTTTACGCCACTGTTTTTGAAGGAAATGAAGAGGAAGGTCTGCCGATAGATCAGGAGGCGATTGACCTTTGGAAGGAAAAAACTTCGATTCCGCACGATCATATCCTGGCATTCGACAAAAAAGATAATTTTTGGGAGATGGGCGAGACCGGTCCCTGCGGACCCTGCTCAGAAGTTCATATCGACCTGCGCCCCGATGAAGAGCGAAAAAAAGAGCCGGGAGCCAAACTGGTGAATATGGACGATCCCCGTGTGATGGAGATCTGGAACCTGGTTTTTATTCAGTTTAACCGCAAAGCTGATGGATCCCTGGAAAAACTTCCCGCTCAGCATGTAGATACGGGAATGGGATTTGAAAGGATCTGTGCAGTGCTACAGGGAAAAACTTCCAATTACGATACCGATCTTTTCCAGCCGATACTAAAAAAAATCGGCGATATATCTGGTAACAATTATGGTGATGATGAAGAGATTGATATCGCCATGAGAGTCATAGCCGACCATATCAGGGCGGTTAGTTTTGCTATTGCTGATGGTGCATCTCCTTCGAATGAAAGCCGGGGATATGTGATTCGCAGAATCCTGAGAAGAGCTGTTCGCTATGGGTGGGATCGTCTTGAATTTAAAAAACCGTTTTTAACACAACTTGTTCCTGTGCTTGCCGATCAGTTCAAGGCTGTTTTTCCGGAATTGGAAGCTCAGAAAGAGTATGTGCAAAATGTGATCCTTGCCGAGGAGAAAAGCTTTTTGAATACATTGGGACAGGGGATCCAGCTTTTTAATGAGATGATTAAAGGAAACAGCGATATATCTGGTGAAGATGCTTTTAAACTTCACGATACCTACGGTTTTCCGATTGACCTGACCCAGCTTATGGCGCGTGAAAAGGGGATTAATGTAGATGAGGAAGGCTTTAAGAAACTGATGCAGGAACAAAAAGAGCGTGCACGTGCTGCCGGAAAGTTTACAGGCCATGGAGCGGCCGAACTTAACTGGACTGTTTTATCTGATGGTGACTTCGAATTTACCGGTTATGATGAACTTGAATGCGAAGTCACCATTCGTGCTTCATCTGAACAGGATGGAAAACATTTGATCCTTTTGAACCGAAGTCCATTTTATGCCGAGGCTGGCGGGCAGGTTGCCGATACGGGTGTATTAGAAAAAAACGGAACCATCATCAATGTAACCGATGTTCAAAAAACGGGAGATGGCTATGTTCATTTTACAGATCAGATTCCGGGAGATCTGACCGGAACATGGATCGCAAGAGTGGATGCGGCGCGGCGGCGGGAGATTGAAAAACATCACACTGCGACACACATCATGCATGCCGCACTTCGTGAAACGCTTGGCAATCATGTTGCTCAGAAAGGATCTCTCGTAACACACGATCGTCTGCGGTTTGATTTCTCTCACTTTGAAGCCGTTACACCTGATGAGATGGCAGAAATTGAACAGCGTGTGAATGAAAAAATTCAGGAAAATATTCCTCTGCTGGAGGAGCGTTCGGTATCCATTGATGAGGCCAAAAACCGGGGAGCGATGATGTTATTCGGTGAAAAATATGGAGACCGCGTTCGTGTGATCACATTTGATCCTGACTATTCTGTGGAACTTTGTGGTGGAACGCATGTGGACGCTACAGGTAAGATCGGATATTTTCGTTTTTTGAATGAAACCTCTGTCGCTGCCGGAATTCGCCGGGTGGAAGCTGTCACTGGTAGATCGGCAGACCATCTGCTCAGGGCAGAAAAGAAACTCGTAGATGGTGTGAGATCTGTTCTGGGAAACCAGAAAGACCCGCTTAAGAGCCTCCGGGAACTGGTTGATAAAAACAAAGCCCTTGAAAAAGAGCTTAGAGGTTTGCAGCAGGAACAGGCTACCGGTCAGCTCGATGACATCTTAAAGAACGGGCAGGAAGTGGCAGGGGTTCGCTTATTCATTGGAAAAGTGGAGGGCGCTGAAATGGAAAATCTCAAGCAGATGGGCTATGAGGCTCTTCAAAAATCGAACAATAACAGTGTAGTTGTTCTTGCTACTGCTGATCAGGATGAGGGCAAAGTGTACCTGATGGCTGCAATTACGGAAGACCTGAATAAAAAGGGGTTAAAGGCTGGCCAGCTTGTATCCGTACTTGGTAAAGTTGTTGGAGGCGGAGGCGGAGGACAGCCTAATCTTGCAACTGCAGGCGGACGATATCCTGAAAAAATTGATCAGGCATTAAAAACTGCTTCCGAATGGATTATGAGCAATCTGTCATAAAGAATAAGCTGGCAGAACAGATTTAAAAAATCTATACTATTTTACTATGTGTAAATTACAGGTTTTGATCATTTTATAAAGTTGTAAAATGGTGTCTTACCTGACAGTTTAAATTGATTTGCAGTTACAAATTGTAAATTCGTGAGGTTATAAACCTGTAATCTTCTGAAATTTTGGGTATATTTTCAGACTAATCTGAATTTGAAAAGAACGTTTTATCGTAATTATGGCGAAAAATAAGCAAGAAGCTGTGTTTACACCAATTGGGCAGAATCACAGCAAAAACGGTAAATTTGAAAAATCGGTTGATCTCCCGCCGGCTACAAGAAAAAAGCATACAACACTGGGCCTATCCGATGATGATGTTGTAGAAATGTTCCGGCTGATGTATTTGCAGAGACGATTTGAAGAGCGCGCGATGCAGATGTATCAAAAAGGAAAGTTTGGGGGATTTCTGCACCTCTATATAGGGCAGGAAGCGGTATCAACAGGTACTGTTTTCGCCCTGAATGATGATGATGATATTATTACAGCATATCGTGATCATGGCTGGGGACTGGTTCGCGGAATTTCTGCCCGGGAAGGAATGGCAGAGCTTTTTGGAAAAGCAACCGGTTGTTCAAAAGGAAAAGGCGGCTCCATGCATTTCGCCAACACGGAGCAGCATTTTTGGGGTG
>SL_3KL_010_SEDDRAFT_10004223_pt1 | contig 12972 bp, 12 predicted proteins | sample SodLakKL_010_SED_2_FD_10381 | JGI IMG/M metagenome (IMG submission 10381)
TATTACCGGTCAAAAGAGAAGTTGTTTGAAAAGGTGTATCAGTTGTCGGTTATCAGGCTGATTCCCCAGATCGCCGCATTGCTTAACGAAGACGAACCGCTGGAAACCAAACTTCGAAACTTTACAGTCAAGTATCTGGAGCTGATCAAACATAATCCCGACATTCCCCTGTTTGTATTACATGAGATGAACAAAAATCCCGGAAGAATGAAGAACTTTATGCTGAAGGAGGTTGGAAAGAAAGTTCAGCCTTTTTTGAATCAAATCCGTGAAGAGAGGAAAAAGGGCAATACGGTTGATCTTCCGGCTGAACAAATTTTAGCCAATATCATGTCTTTGCTTATTTTTCCGTTTATCGGAAGGCCTGTTTTTCAGGTCATATTTGATATGGATGATTCCGCATATGACCATTTTATTGAAATTCGTATGCAGCAATTGCCCGATTTTATGGTTCGTATGGTGATGAAAAAAAATGATTGACCGTTGCTACTTCCGGTTCTCGGTAATTTTAGCCAAATCCAGCGATTGAATTGCACTGATTGCCGCCTCTATTGCACCATCGATGCAAAGGCCGCTGATAGAAGCATCCCTGAATCCCTCTCTTGCTGCTTCAATACATTTGGATCTGACTATTTCTGCAATTTCTATTTTCTCGTCATCCATAAATTATGATTTGGTTTAGATACGCTCTGATTCTGAATAAAATCAATCACTCATTACATCTGCAAGCAGTTCGTAAGAATTAATTCTCTTCTCGTAATCATAAATATAAGTAGAAACCATCAGCTCGTCCGCACCGATTTAATTGACGAACAGTTTGATCTTTTTTTTGTGGCTATTCTACTAATTGGAGCAACCCCGTCAAAGGGTTTTAAGCCTTGGAAGGTTGCAGGATATGACGAATCTTCTTCAGCACCTCACGTAGATTTTGAATGTACCATCGCACCGGGCAAAAATGGCCCGGATCCCCACATCCATCCGCTGCAAACAGAGACCTTTCACGTGACCGGCGGACAGATGAAGGCAGTTGTAAACGGTGAAGAGAAGGAGCTTCAGACCGGTGAAACCATAGTAATTGAACCGGGCCAAGTCCATTCATTTTCGAATGCCAGCTTGGATGAGCCGCTCAATCTGAAAATCAGAATAGAGCCGGCGCTGAACTTCCAGTGGTACATGATGGAAGCGGCTACCTCTGCAATTCGTAACGGCAGTCGCTGGAAAGATGCACCGCTGCTGGAGATTTGCTATATCCTGAACCAGGTTGTGGATGAGCATGATTTCCCCAGGCTTCCAGCCCCTGTGAAACGGGTAATTGTGGGGGTGATGGCAAGGCTGGCGGTACTTTTAAAGAAAACGAGTAACATCACTTCGTTGCATATTGAGAAGTAAAATTATACGTGATAATTACCACTCATTGAGAGCTCATTGATATGCATCAAGAAATTTTATTGACTATAACAAGGTTTGCCATAATTTAGCGTAAAAAGTTAAATGTTTTCCGGGTGTTTACACTCTTTACAGTTGAGCTTCATACCCAGTTTTGACTTACGTCCTTTTTCCGTAACTACCCAAGGACGCAGCTGCCAGGGCGGGTCATGACGCACATGCTGTGTGTGGCCGCATTTAAGGTCGGCTACCCAGTCACCGTGCTCATCTTTATGAAAGCCGGTTATGGGTTGTTTCATTCAGAAGTCCCCTCCATTCCAGCTTATGGTCAAGTGTTTCCGCTTATGTTCAAAATCATTCTTATTTTGCACTCTAAAGGTAAGGAGTGCTAAATAGGTAAACAACATTATAATCGGTTTATACCGTTTTTATAGTATATTTCTTTTATTTTGAGTCAATAAATAAAATTGATACAAAAACCCGGAAGAGTTGGCGTGAGATGAACAGCTTATTACCATTGAAAAAAAAACGTCTGTTTCCTGAACTGAAAAAGAAACAGGCCGATTAAAATCCATGAATTACTCCATCGGTTATTATGATTACCGGATCAAAACGACAAAAACTTGACTTGCTGACGGGGATTATTCATGTAGCTATTTGATTCAGGTAAATTTATGACTTCAGCCCAAAATCAACATATCGTAATTGTAGGAGGCGGATTTGGTGGTATTTCAGCAGCAAAAGAACTGAAAAAAAGCGGATCCGGTATAACGCTGATTGACCGTACCAATCACCACCTGTTTCAGCCTCTTCTTTACCAGGTTGCCACGGCGGCTCTTTCTCCAGGCGACATCGCGGCTCCGATACGTGAAATTGTAGGAAAACAGTCGGGGGTCAGGGTGATGCTGGGGGAGGTTACAGGGATAAATCCGATTCAACAAGAGCTGATTTTGAAGGATGAACGGATGATTAAGTTCGACAAACTGGTCCTCGCTCCCGGCGCCCGGTATAACTACTTCGGAAATGATGAATGGGAAAAACATGCGCCAAGCCTGAAAACCATATCAGATGCCCTGGATATAAGGGAGCGGATATTGATGTCGCTTGAAGAAGCCGAACAGCTTGATGATCCTAAATTGCGTGAACCATACCTGACTTATGTCGTTGTAGGCGGCGGCCCTACCGGAGTAGAGATGGCCGGTGCTATTGCCGAGATCGCCAAACGAAATATGATGCGTGACTATCAAAACATCTCGAAAAATGAAACCCGTGTATTCCTTGTAGAAGCGGCGCCTCGAATATTGAACGGATACCCGCCTTCACTGGCGGAGAAAGCACGGGAAATGCTCGAGGATATGGGTGTGCGGGTTCTGCTGAACACACCGGTATCGAATATCGCTGAAAACCGTGTCCGCTTTAAAGAAGGTTCCATCGAGACACCCAATATTATATGGGCTGCAGGTGTGGCAGCCTCCCCCATGCTGGCTACACTCGGTGCAGAGCAGGATAAGTCCGGCCGTGTAAAGGTAAATCCCGATCTTTCTGTTCCGGGATACCCGAATATTTTTGTGATTGGCGATGCAGCACACCTGGAAGATGCACAAGGTGAGCCATTACCGGCGCTCGCACCGGTTGCGATGCAACAGGGGCGTTTTTTGGGCAGGTTGCTGGCAAAAGGGGATGGCAAACCCGGTGAACGACCTTCCTTCAGATATATTGATAAAGGAGCGATGGCTACAATCGGAAGGGCCAAAGCTGTAGCGGACATACGCGGCCTTAAGTTTTCCGGATTTTTTGCATGGCTACTCTGGTCGTTCGTACACATTCTCTTTTTGATCGGTTTCCGTAACCGGTTCCGTGTATTTATAGAGTGGACCTGGTTCTATTTTACATTCAAGCGAGGCGTTCGCCTGATTACGGACCGATTGAATTTTGAACACTTTGGTATGAAAAATAGAGTGCAGTGAAAAGCTTCGTAGTGAATTGATATAAAATTATTTTTGACTGAATTAATCCCAATAACAGAAAACCAAAACGACACATAATGAAACAGTTAATGATTCTTTCTTTATTCCTCACTGCATCTCTTACCGTTGATCTTGCTATGGCTCAATCTGAAGAGAAGGAAGAGCGGAATGACGAAGAACTCAGCCTTATAACCGACACACCCGAGGAGGGATTCCAGGTGGCGATAGCTTTGGCCCGGAAAGGGGTAACAGAAACACAAACTGACAGGGAGATCCTCTTTACTCTGCGGGAAGTCTATGCAAACGACCCGGACGCGCTGATAGCCAGTTCCCAGGTGATTGCCATTCATTTTCAAACCGTCGCAGCTGCAAACAACTACTGGCGGAAACCGAAATAAACTTTACTGGGTTTAATCAAATTTACCATCCATTTCCATTCTCAATGAAAAGGAAGCGGCAATTCGTCCGGCCATTTCTTTGGCGTGGTCAGCGCGTTCACCTTCAAACAACTGATCAACCGTATCTTCGAACAGGTTAAACCATAAGAAAAAGTCCTGTTTCTCAATAGGGAGAGGGACGTGTTTGCGAAATGGTTTTCCGTCATATCGATTTGTCTGAAAGAGCAGGTTCGACCAAAAGTCGACCATACGGGGGAGGTGATGATCCCAGTCAACCTTCGCATAATCGTTGAAAATATAACCCAGGCGTTTGTCAACTCTGACCTTGTCGTAGAAGGTATTCACGAGTTTTTGTACGTCATCGTCGTTCCTGATATCATACTTTTTCGTCATTTGGATCATATATAAAAAGACAATCCGAAATGATAAAGGTATCTCCACAACCATTAATGATTCCCGGTAATAAGTATTACAGGCAGATGCCAGAGTTGCTCTGTACACAATCAAACGAGAATAATTGATACCTTAAATGCTTCCGGATTGTCTATAAATCAAAAATTAATGCATATGCGGGATGAATGCCTGCCCGGAAAAAGGCAGTTGCAATTTACAAGCAATGGAGATGATTATCAACTATAAAAACGGTATTTACCGATTATATTGAATTCTGAGTCAAATTCCTTATATTCAGGCATTAGAATACAGATAGCAATCAAAAGAATATTATCATGGAAACCACTCAAAAGAGTACTATTCTGAATCCGGACACTACTCTTGAACACCTGATCACCGTTGATGAAAACATTGCTGAGTTATTGGCATCAATAGGATTGAATGCATCTCAGCATCAGGATAAAACTCTTAGGCAAATTTGTTCTGAGAAACAATGGAATGAAGATGAAGTTGTTTCATGGATCAGGAAAAATCAGTATCTGGAACGTGTTCAGTCTGAAAATCGCAGGGATGCTGATGAAGAGTTATTAAAGAATAAAAATCTGGCAGAACTAAGTGATTTTTTAGAAGATGAATATCATGTAATCATAAAAGAATTACTTAGTGATATTGATCGTGATTTTCCAAGAGTTAGTAAAGTTCACGGACATCAGTATCCATGGCTGAAGCAGGTACACTGGCAAATTAATTCTTTTTTTGACGATGTGATGTTATATCTGCAATATGAGCGAGAGAAACTGTTTAGTTATGTCAGGCAACTGCATCAAAAAGAAAGCCAGGTAATGGATGGTTTAGCACAGGGGTTAAAGCATTCACTTGATGTTCTGTCTCATGATCATAAAAGATTGAGTAATTCGATGAGATCCGTTGAAAAAGCCAGCAGACATTTTTATGTGCCTGAAGGAAGTTGTGCTACACTGAGAATTGTATTTCAAAACATCAAAGAGCTCTTTGATGTACTTCAAAAACATTTCGATACTGAAAAAAAGTATTTAATCCCATCACTGAAACAGAAACTGGATTCTGTTTGATCAGTTCAATTGTCATACCATGATAATTTCTCATATAACATGATCACAGGTTCAAAAAAAGAACTTCTTAACCTCATTAAAAAAATGGGGGTTGTTTCTATAGATGATTGTTCTGAAAAAACTAATCTTGCCAAAACAACTTTGCGGGAACATTTTCTGCAATTGGAAAGAGATGGTTATATTAAGAGGGAATATTTAAGATCCGGGCCGGGCAGGCCATTACTGCGATTTAAGCTGACAAGGAAAGGCCATAAACTGTTTCCGGCCTATGAATCGGATCTGATGAAGAATCTGTTGCAATTTTTAAAGCAGCGGGGAAACGAAGATCTCATAGAAGAATTCTTCAGGTCGTACTGGAACAAACGCTATGAAAAAGCAACATTACTGATCGATGATATCCCGGACGATCAGATAGAAGAAAGATTAAACCTACTAACTGATTTGCTTGAAGATGATGGGTTTATGCCTGATGTAAAATATGATGATCAAACGGGAAATTATACAATTCGGGAGTGTAATTGTCCGTTTTACGATATTATCGATGAGACTCGTTTACCTTGTAAACTTGAAGAAGAATTCTTTAAAAAATTATTTCAAACTAAAATTAAACGTACAACTTTTATCGCAGAAGGGGATTTTTCATGTACATATTGTCACGATGAAGACTCACAGGAGTGAATTATAGCTAATTGGCTGGTTCGGCAATCTGACTAAGCGCATACATACCTCACTTTCTCCGGATGTAACAGATACTTTTCAAGTCCAAAAATCGCATTGGTTTAATCATGTAAATACGCAGATAAATCGGACTTGACCGTGATGAAGCCTTCAAAGCTTTTAACTCTTTTATTAACACGACCACACTATAAATGAGCAATCAAATTCATATTCAAAACCAAGAAGTTGAGGACAATATCATATCGTCTTCTGAAATACGGGAAAATAAAAATGGTGATACAGATACCAATTCACTTGATTGTTTTCTTAAATCTATTAGAAAGCTGAACCCGGGTGAGGAGGAGTTTTATGAAGCTGTAAAGGAGGTTGCCGAATCAATTTGGGATTATTTGGATGATCACCCTGAATATCAGAAATCGAGTATTTTAAGAAGAATTACAGAGCCAGAACGTATCATTATGTTTCGGGTACCCTGGACAGATGATAATGGGGAAGTTCAGGTGAACAGAGGGTATCGTGTTGAGTTTAATTCGGCAATAGGGCCATACAAGGGTGGTTTAAGGTTTCATCCGTCTGTAAATCTTGACATTTTTAAATTTCTCGCTTTTGAACAGACGTTTAAAAACAGCCTGACAACTCATCCGATGGGTGGTGCCAAAGGTGGATCCAATTTTGATGTCAAAGGAAAATCGGATATGGAAATCATGCGCTTTTGCCAGTCCTTTATGACGGAATTATACCGGCATATCGGGGAGAATACTGATATTCCTGCGGGTGATATTGGTGTAGGTGAACGAGAGATTGGTTATATGTTCGGCCAGTATAAAAGGCTGACGAATGAATTCAGCGGTTCCATCACCGGTAAAGGATTATTATGGGGTGGAAGTAAGCTAAGAGCTGAAGCTACCGGTTTTGGACTGATCTATTTTGTATATGAGATGCTGAAAACCAAACAAACAGATTTAAAAGGTAAGCGTGTGGCGATTTCCGGTTCAGGAAATGTGGCACAGTTTGCCGCACAGAAAGCGATTGAATTGGGTGCAAAGGTGATTACATTATCCGATTCTGCAGGTGCTATTTATGACAAAGACGGTATTAATTATGAAAAACTGGAATACGTGAAGTATCTTAAGAATGAAGAGAGAGGCCGAATAAGAGAGTATGCCGAAAAGTATGACGTTGAATATCTGGAAGGTGAAAAACCGTGGAATATTGAATGTGATATTGCGTTGCCGTGTGCTACTCAAAATGAAATCAATGGTGACGATGCGCAATCACTTATTGATAATGGGTGTATATGTGTTGCTGAAGGAGCAAATAAACCATCTGTCTCAGATGCTGTTCAGAAATTTCAGGAAAATGGAATACTATTTGGGCCTGGTAAAGCAGCAAATGCTGGTGGAGTTGCCGTATCCGGATTTGAAATGTGCCAGAATGGAATGCGAATTCAATGGCCCATCGAAAAAGTCGATTTCATGCTTCAGCAGGTCATGGAAGAGATACATGAAAAGTGCGTTGAATGGGGTACGGTCAATGGAAGTGTCAATTATGTTCGCGGTGCCAATATTGCCGGCTTTCAAAAAGTAGCAGATGCAATGTTGCAGCAAGGTGTCGTTTAAACGGAGAGCGGGAGAATATGATGAGGGGGCGAATGGGGGAAATGGCGGGTATAAAAAAGTGCAACCCATAAATGAATATTACAGATTGCACTTCAGTATAGGAATATCTGATCCGGAAATCAGATGTGATATCTCAAGAATTATTCACCGTTACCATTTCTTCGCCATGCAGCTACAGCGACCACCAGTGCAAGAAGTGCGGGAATCATAGGCCACATGATACCTGCTATGTCCCTCTCCGTTTCAACTTCGCGGACATTTACAACTCCCTCCATATAAGGATGAGGCGTACAGATATATGTGTATTCTCCTTCTTCTTCAAATGTATAGCTCCAGCTTTCAGCATGAGCAAGCATGGGTGAACCAAAACTTTCAGGGCCGGAAGTGGTAACAACATTGTGGATTCCCGAAAATTCACCTGCAAGGAAACTGAACACATCTTCATTGATCCAGGTAACTGTGGTTCCTGGTGTTATATCTATGGTTTTTGGATAATATGAGTTGCCAATGATCCGAACGGTTACCTCGTCAGTATCCGGTCCGTAACTTACAGGCGGATCAATATCAGGTGAACCGGCCCTGAAAGGTGACATTACCCGGTTTGCATCTTCAAGTAATTCAGCCAGTTCATCTTCACTGTATTCGGGCCCGTCAGCTGTTACCGTTTTTGGAGTGTCTGCATTTCTGTCAGCAACAAGCAGCCCAATGGCACCTTTACTGGTTGATCCTACTGCGTGTGAAAGCATGGTGTAGGCTCCTTCATCTGGTGGAACACGAAACTCAATAACCCATGAATCTGATGGGCCGGCAGTTACGGTTTGTCCGCCGGGTAGAACAGCTTCGGGATGCCCCTGCCAGTAAACATAATCCCAGATAATTCCAACCAGATGAAATGTGGATAAGAGGTTTGGGCCTACATTCAAAAAGTTGATTCTGACATAATCACCTGGCTTGGCGGTAATCGGATCCTTTACATATTTAAAGATTTCGCCATTAAAAGTTACATATCTGGCGTTTCCTTCAACAGCATCTTTACCGCTTGCATACCATTCATGCTGGAGCAGGAATAGTTCGAGATCAGGCCCATGCCCGAGTTCCTCCTCAAGTTTGTATTGCTGATTCGGTTCAACAACCATCATGCCATACTGCCCGAAGAGAACGTGCATTGGTATTGCATGGCCCCCGGGTGCACAGTGATACATAAAAACACCAGGATAAGTTGCACGAAATTTGACCGACTTCGATTCTCCCGGTGGAATTTCACCGAGATATTTAGAAGTCTGTGTATAGGCAGCATGTATGGATGCACCGTGTGGAATATTTCCACGGTTCTCTACAATCATTTCAACAATATCACCCTGCTGAACCCGAATTGTAGGTCCCGGAACTTTACCATTGGTGCGAAAACCATCATAAACAACTCCATTGCCAAGATAAGCCAACCCTTCATCCAGTGTTATGGTATAGCTGACATCCGGTTCCACATCCTGATCAACGTAACCGGTAGCAGGAATTGATAAACTGGCGTCCCGCTCTATGATTTCAATAAAGTCGGGATCATCGAACTGTGCAACATCCGTAAACAAATGTCGTGTTGCTTCGGCGTAATCAAGTGGAAGATTTTTTTGAGCTTCCATTGCTGCCATCAATTCTTTACCGATCAAAGTTTCACTTAAATCCTCTTCGATCTGTTTTTTGTACAATGCATTACAGGCCGGACATGCCTGGGCCGTTTCGAAGAGAGTAGTGGATATTAATCCAGTAAACACAAATACCAGGATAGAAAGAGAAATATAGTTTTTTGAATAATTTCTCTGTTTCATAAATAACTCCGTGTTATGAGTTAAAAAAGTCATTAAGATATGATTACACGAAATCACTGATCGAGTAAACAGGATTTCTGTAATAGTTTAATACAACTCCACCATTGAACAGCACTCAATGTGAGTCAATTTCTTAGATCCCTTTCGGTTCCCACTTTTATTAAATAAAGTAAATTTAACTTTTATAAAATATAAGCCAGATAATTATTCACCAAATAAAGTGCTATTTCTTACTCTGGCTTATACATTTGGAATCAGTTTCGTTTGGGGGGAGGGGAGGCAGGCGTGGAGAAGGGTGATTTCCAGGCCTGATTTATAAAATTATAGTGTTCGGACAGGTGAGGTAGAATAGCAGTTGTCTGTATTGAGCTGTTCAATACCGGAACAGGATAATAGTCCAGGTTAAGCAGCTGAGGTAAAGGTAGTGATTCACCACAGTCACATATAGTGCAAATGTTCAGATCTTCATGCTCAGAATGATTTGAGAAGAAGAAATCAGCAATACTTCCCTGGTTCAGATGATAGTTGATCATCGGAACTACAGGTTGTGAAATGCCAACCACAAAAGATGCAAGTAATATGAATGCGTAATACTTTATCACTAACGATTCGGATCAGCGTTGTTAATTACTGACAGTGTTCAAATGCCTCTTGTATAGAATAATAAAAAATTTATTAAGGACAAAATACTCTTTTATCTTTATATCATCTTCACAAACATCTTTTACATTTATATAGAAATCAGCAGGGTTCGCCTTGAGAATTAGAAATTTAAAATCATATAATCACAATGAATACAATAACTAATGAATTAAACCTGGAAGATTTAACAGTTGGTGAAATTGTTGCCGAAAACTATCATTCAGCAGGAGTCTTTAAAAAATATGGTCTTGATTTTTGTTGTGGTGGAAATATTAAGCTCAGGGATGCATGCGAAAAAAATCACATAGATACCGGCCGTGTAGTCGGGGAGTTAAAGGCAATCAACTGGAATCAATCAAACGGTAATGAAAATTATCTGGCCTGGGAACCTGGCTTTTTGATCAATCATATCATAGACACCCACCACAAATTTGTGATGGCAAAAATTGAAGAGATAGCAGGGTATGCAGCAAGAGTAGCAAATGTACATGGATCAAACCACCCGGAAAATGTAGAGATCTACCATAAATTTACAGAGTTGTCTCAAGAGATGATTGAGCATATGAAAGATGAAGAGGAAAGAGTATTCCCTTTAATCATGAAGATATACGAGAAAAGAATAAGTGGTAAAGAGATTCCTGGTGAGCTTCAAAATGAATTGCAAAAAGAGATTAGAGAGATGGAAAATGACCATGAAGCAGCCGGAAGTTTAATGGCTGAAATTCGGGTTTTAAGTAACCAATTTACGCCGCCGGCTGATGCATGCACGACTTACCGGATTCTCTACCAAAATCTGGAAGGTTTTGAATCAGACCTGCATAAACACGTTCACCTGGAGAATAATATACTATTCAAAAAAGCAGAGAAATTGATATAACAGTGATACTTCACGTAATGAAATACAGCGAATAGGTGAACCCATTATGGAGTATCTATAAAACAGGCGGGGGAGCTGCCTGTATGATGTATGGAAGAAAAACAGGTGACTGATGCTAAAAGTAACAAGGTGGTTTATAAAGGCGGGAATGGCATATCTCGTATTGGGAATATTTCTGTTTCTGATTGACTCAATTCCCGTTTTATCAATCAACATGAACCTGCTGCCGGTTTACTGGCATATGATTGCACTCGGTTGGATCACACAAGTTATTATCGGGGTATCGATATGGATGTTCCCCAGGAAAAAGAAAGACAGGAAAAACCTGGAATCACCAGTAGCCTGGGGGATATTCTGGACTTTGAATAGCGGATTGATTCTTCGATTCCTTGCTGAACCTTTTCCGGTACTATATTCAGGTACCCTGCTGATACAGTTGATCACTGTTTTATCTGTGCTTTTACAACTGACTGCAGCAGTGTTGTATTTGATTGAGATCTGGCCAAGGGTTAAACCGCGGATGCAAACAGCCAGAGGGTAACTTAGATGCCTGCAATCAGCATATGGATGATTCGCTTGTCATTTCTCTTTTTTCTGATAACAGTGATTTCAGGAGCAATCCTTCTCCTGAATAAAGCATTTCAATTTCACCCGGGAATCTGGGCACTGTTGCCGATTCATATTGAAGTGGCAATGCTTGGCTGGGTATTGCAGTTTGTATTGGGTACGGCTTACTGGATGTTCCCAAGATTTTTGGAAGGCCCGGCCCGTGGTAATATAAAGGCAGCGATTTGGATGGTTGTGTTCTTAAATTCAGGAATCCTGCTTTCTGCCTTTGCAATGGGTAATGAATGGGTCTTATTCACCGGGCGGATATTGTTAAGCGCAGGTGTAGTCATCTTTGTACTGATTATCCGAAATCGTGTTGTCAGTTACAGGAACCTTCAGGATTGAACGGCTGGATATTCCTGATTTTCGTCAATTAGGAGATAAAAATTTGATAAAGGCTGTAACCACGGGTTTCAAACCGTGGAAGAAGTGCACGCTCGAAATCCAAAGTGCCGTCAGGTACGATCAATGTTTCCCCGCAACCATTCAAATACTGGCATGGATCGTGCTTCCGGACCCTAAGGGCAAAAAAAGACTAACAATTTTATGGGTTAAATAAATATCATCCATTTCCCAATTCGGTAATCACATCTATCAAACCTTTTGTAATACGGGCCATGTTTTTATAATTAAGACGATCGGGTGTATCACCGGGAGAATGATATTCAGGGTCGCGGAAAACCAGAGTATCTGTTACCATCAGGGCCGGATAGCCGTGCTGCCAAAACGACCAGTGATCGGACCAGTAGACTCCCGGAATGAAGCCGGGAAGGGCTGCGCTTTCAATCGGAATGAGATCGCGGGATGTGAATCCACTTGTTATCTGCTTGAGCAGAGACTTATCTTTTAACCGTGTAACAAATCCGATGAAATCAGCTTTATCCGAATATTTAAATCCAAGGCCGGGTATCGGATAATGCTGGCTTCCTGGTTTGTCACTGAAATATCCAAGCCCGTCAAGAGCAATCATCGCTGTGATGTGTTCATTCTTTTCGCTGCAATCCGATGCGTATGCATAACTTCCCATTTGGCCTGTGTGAAAAAAGGGAGGTTCTTCATTTGCGAAAAAAAGAAACCGTACTGTGAGAGGTTGTTGATTGTCTTTGAAACTTTCCGCCAGTGCAAGAAGTACAGCAACTCCTGAAGCATTGTCATTTGCCCCTGGAGAACCGTAAACGGAGTCATAATGTGCACCAATGACTATTATTTTATCAGGATGTTTTGAACCGGTTAATTCAGCAATAAAATTTACAGCCTGAAGTCCATCGAACTGACCGCCATGCAATCTGTAAATGTGTTTTTCAGGTATGAAACCGATCTGATGAATTCGATTTTCAAGCCAATCCACGGATTTCTCCAATGCTCCCGGCTTAAACATATTCCTTTCACCAATCTGTTGTGATAAGACACGAACATCTTTTTCAAGGGTTGATGCAAGGTTGTTTAAATGGTCCGCAAACATATCCAAACCACCTGAGATGAGTCCGTT
>SL_3KL_010_SEDDRAFT_10004224_pt1 | contig 12970 bp, 4 predicted proteins | sample SodLakKL_010_SED_2_FD_10381 | JGI IMG/M metagenome (IMG submission 10381)
CCGCTCGCCGTGTTGCCGAACCCGTCATCCTCCTCGTCAAACACGGCCTCGAGAAAGCCGAAGGTCGGATCGGGAGCGAGTCGCTCGAAAACGCCGAGCTGATTGGGCTGGGCAGCGGTAAAGACACTCAGGCCATCGCTGCTGAAGGCCACGCCACGCACGCCGGCAATACCACCGTTGAGCGACAGGTCCTCGTCGATCTCCGGCCAGCGATCACCCTCGGCCAGCATCTGGAAGGGAATCAGGGTGCCGATCAAGGGCTGACGACGGAACACCGACAGCCGATCGACCGCCGCTCCGCTGGCCATCAGGTGCTCTCCGTCGGGACTGACCGCGAGGGCAGCCAGACCGGACAGGGCGTCGGCATCGAAACCGGCCGCATCGGACAGGTCATCGATGGTATCGATCAGCAGGAGCTGGCCGTCGCCGATAGCGCGACCGAAAATCCACAGGCGGCCGTCACCGTCACCCGAACCGACATAGAGGTTTTCACCATTGGCGTCCATGACGGCGGCATCGGCCGCCGCGGAGAGGGGAATGGACTGGACCGGATCAAGCTCGCCGAAGCCCACCTCGCTACTGTCGCCCTGGCGTTCGAACACGACCACGTCGCCGGTGGCGACCTGCTCGGTCACCGTATCGAGAAACAGGGTCTCGTTGCCGTTGCCACTGTCATAAAGATGGATGCTGTCGATCCACCAGCCATCGGCGCCAATGGCGATTCCTTCGCCCAGGCCAAAACGCAGCATCAACGCGGTTCCGGCGGTCACTTCATCGCCCAAGTCAACGCGTACGGTGCTGAACTGTTCGTCCAGCCAGCCGTCACTGCGACCGCACCAGCCCTCGCGCCGGTCCAGTGGATTGCTTTCGGAACCGTTCTGGACACCGTTGTATCCGCCGGTATCGAATGTCGCGCCGGCAAGATCAGTCACGTCCCGCCAGGTCTCGCCGCCATCGATGGAGACTTCGAGCACGCCGACGTCGAAACACGAAAAGGGCGTGTCCAGTGAGTGCAGGTGTTCGAACTCCAGCACCACGCCATCGACTTCCGGCACCAGAATCGGGCGCTCCTGGGTCAGCCACTTCAGATCGATGCCCGAGGTGTTGTCGACGAAATAAGCTGTATCGTCGGGCCCGGAAAAGGCGTCGGAGGTGGTCCAGTCCGAGCCTTCGAAACCGGTCTGCAATCCGCGCCCGGTGGCATAAACGAACTGATCATCGGGTGAAATGGCCACGCTCAGCGGGCTCCACAGGCCCTCGTGGCCGGAATCAGCCAGTTCGGCGGCGTCGATCGATCTCCGGAAGCTGAGCGTGCCGGTACCGAAATCACGCTGGAAAACGGCCAGGGCGTTGTCGCGCCGTCCGGTCACGTAGACATGCTCACCGTCGTGGCTGACCACGACATCCGAGGCACCGCGCAGCCCTTCGACCGGCATCGTGTCACCGGGTTGATCGCTGCCATCGCGACGCGCTTCGGCGAATGTCAGGCGACCGAAGTCAGGAGAGCCGACTATATGATCGCGCTGAAATACCACGATGGCATCGTCTTCGGCCGCGGTCACGTACAGGTGGCGACCATCGGGGCTCAGGGCCATGCGACCCGCGCCAGCCATGTTTTCCACGGCCGTGCCGCTATCCTGGTCATCGGCCTCGCCGTCGACCTCGACTTCCAGCAGACTCAGATCCCCGAAACCGGGCCCGGGGATCACGTTGCGCTCGTAGACGGCCACGGCAGCCGGCGTTCCCGGATCATCGTCATTGCCGGGCTGTCCGGCTGCCGAGACATAGACATGGCGACCGTCGGCCGAGGTGATCACGTCGCCACTGGCAAACAGCTCGCCGGCGCCTACGAAGGTGTCGAAGATCAGGTCGCCGGGAATCGGGGTACTGGCATCGCATGACCAGCTGACATTGTCGAGCGACTCGGGCAGATGGTCCTGGACGGTGACCGGGACGTCGTCGGGTCCGTCGTTGGTGACGATGATCTCGAAGGTCACCTCCTCGCCGGGGGTGACGGTCTCGCCGGCCAGAATGCTCTTGACCACATTCAACTCGGCCGTCGCGGCCAGGCGGGTGGTCAGACGGGCTTCGCTGGTGGCGGGATCCAGATCGGTCAGGCCATCAGGCATCACCAGTTCGGCTTCGTTGACCAGCGTGCCGTCGGATTGCAACTCGTCGACAGGAACATGGAGATCCACGACTACGCGCGAGCCGGGCGCCAGGGCCAGGACCTGGTCCAACGCTCCGCTGCCGTTGACTTCCTGGTCACAGGTCGAGCCCCCGTCGGCGAAGGCACAACAGGCCTGGGCCAGATCCTCGCCCGGCGCATCGACCCGGCAATTCCAGCGGGCCTGGTCGGCCAGCAGGGCATCATCGTCGTCGAGCAGGTCACGCAGGGTGACGCCAGCGCCGGCCGCCGGCCCGCGGTTTCCGGTCCGGATGCGATAACCGGCAACCAGTTCCGTCCCATCCGGCCAATCGTCATTGCCTTCGTCGATGGTCTCCAGGCCCAGGCTGCTTTTGGTCAACCAGAAGTCGGCCACCGCGGAGATTGCCACGGCAGTGGTGTCAATGAGCGCGGCCGGGTTGAGTGCATCGACACCATCGGGCACCAGCTCGATGGTGTTGAAAATCTCGCCCTGACCATCGGAGGATGGATGCAGGCGCCCACCGGCCGTGAAGGTAAGCGTGGCACCGGAACCGATATCCACCTGGTGGCCATCGAGATCACCGGCCACGAAAGGCGTGGGCTGAGTGACCCCGCACTGGGCCGAGCCGCCACCGCTGGTACAGCAGGCATTGCCGCTCGCCTCGCAGGTCCAGCCCGTGCTGCCCGATTCGAAACCGACACTGCCGGGCCCATCGAACAGTTCGAAGGCATGCTCCAACGTCATTGCGGTCAGGCTGATGGGGCCGTTGTTGGTGATTTCGATGATGAATTCGAACGGCTCACCGGCCTGGACACGATCGTCCCCTTCGGACTGGCTGACCGAGATGTCGGTCGCCACGATCACATCGACCAGGTTCTGGCCTTCCTGCTCCTGACCGCGCGCGTCGACCAGGGTGGCGATGTTTTCCAGCTCTTCAACCGTGGCCGATGCCGCCAGCCGGGTGAAGACCTCGACGGTCACTTTCTGCCCGGCCGGGAGCATCAGGGGCAGATCCTCGATATCGCCGCTGTTACTGATGATCGGCCCGAGTCCTTCACAGGCCGCGGGAGGATAGACACCAAACACGGCCACGGCACTGACCTCCGGCTCGGTCAAACCGTCAATCGGTGCATCGGTGGCGGTGACATAGGCGCGTTCACCGCCCGGATCGAGCGTGATGGCCTGGGGAATGAGCTCGGTCTCGCCGACGCCATCGAACACGGGAGTGGCCGACTGGAAGTTGAGTGATGATCCAGAACTGCTGCGGCGCAACCGGACCAGACGCCGATCCTCGCGTGCGGCAACCAGTACCTCGTTGCCATCGGCACGCCAGCTCAGCGCGCCGACGCCTGACAGCGGGCGTCCCAGCGATGCACTGGCCGAAATCGAACCGGTCTGTTCCGGCGTGCCGCCTTCGAGTGAAAACAGCACCACGGAACTCTCCCCACCGGCAACCAGCTCGTCGCGCACGGGACTGATGGCCAGGGTCTCGATGGCCACGGACTCGCCGCCGGCTGTCGCTTCGACCGAGGCGGGCGATAACGGGCTGAGCTGGCCTGTGCCACTCTGGCGCGAGAACGAAACCAGGGCCGCATCGTCGGGTGCGGCCGCGTGCAGATGACCGGTTTCCGAGTGAATGACCAGAGCACCGACCCCGCCAAGCAGAATGTCGTCGGTTTCCGAACGCGAAATCGTCTGCACGGGATCGAGCAGATCATCGTTGACGTCGAACACCACGATGGCATCGCCAGCCGCGTCGGCCAGGTAAAGTACGCCCGAATCCGGGCTGAACACCAGATCGCTGACGCCGTCGTAATCTTCATTGCGGTCGAGCTCACTCAGGCTGCCATCGACCGGATCGCGTTCGAATAGCACGACGGCGCCACCGTCGGCTGATTCACCATCGGCCAGCCAGGTGGCCACCGCCAGGAACCTGCCATTGGCCGATATCGCCAGAGCCCGCGGACGTGGTGGCACGCTCTGCAAATCAGCCGTACCCTGGTCAATGAAACCGAACTGCGCGCCACGCTCGGTAATTCGCTCGAACCCGACCAGGCTGTCGTCGAAACGCCCGCCGGCATAGACGTGCCGGTTGTCCGGGCTGACGACCACGCCCCAGGCGCCGCCCAGTCCGGACATCGGGTCAGGGGCCGGCGTGTCGACGACCTGGCGCGGCGCCGGGGTGTCCTGCCCGGTGCAGCGCCAACAGGGATCATTGCCGGGCAGCGCCTCACAGGCCTCCTGGTCGGCGCGAAGCAATTGATCGAACTCATCCGACAACAACGGCCGCAGGTCTTCGACCAGGTCGCTGGGACCATGGTTGGTCACGGTGATTTCGTACTGGAATGGCAGATTGGGTACGACCACCTCGTCCACACCCCCCTCGTCGAAGCCGGCGATGGATTTCTCGATAGTCAGCGACCAGTCGGCCTCGATTTCCAGCGCAAGGGGATCGTCTGCGGTGTTGTTATCGGGGTCCGGGTCGTGCGTGGCCGATTCGACCATGACCGGACCGAACGAGGCCGGGGCGCTCAACCCGCCGACCTCCGGCGGATTGCGCGGCGCCAGCAGCGACAGCGACAGCGCCGCGGCCTGATCGGCAGACAACGATTCGAGGCGGCAATGGAAATCGCCGCCCAGATGATCAAAGCGGCAATCCCAGGGTGCGGCGGCTTCCAGCGCAAGCATGCCTTCGGGCAGACGGCCGGTGACAACCACCTCTTCGGCGGTCGACGGGCCAAGGTTGTCGACCTCGATGACGTAGTCAAACCCGGACTCGGCTGCCACCGGCCCGGCGGGCAGCTGCCGGTCAACCAGGGCAAGATCGGCGCTGGGCAGCACCGTAAGGGTCACGGTATCCGACGAGTTGTCCGGCTCCTCGGGCAGGTCGGCGGCACTGCTGACGCTGCCCTGCAGGGTCAACTCGGCGATTGCGGCAACCGCCTCGACCTCGACGTCCAGTTCCCGCGTTGACCCCGGCGCCAGGGCGGCATTGCCCTCGCAGGTCAACGACTGACCGGTCAGGGAGCAGTCGAAATCACCATCCTCGCCAATCAGTTCCAGGTCGGCACTCGAGAAATCGGCTGCCACGACCAGGTCGGCGGCCGCATGCGGACCCTGGTTCTCGACCTCGAAGGTGTAGCGGATTGTTTCACCGGCATAGGCCGTTTCGGTCGGATCGACAGTCAGACCCAAACGCAGATCTGCCAGCACCTCCACGGTCGTGGACTGGCTGTCGGCATCGGTCTCGTCGCCGTCGATGAACAAATAGGCAGTATTGGTGAGAACCGAGCTGGATGCAGGCTGCGGCGCCCGAACCTCGAGCGCGAGTTCGTGCTTACCCGGCTCCAGGGAGCCGTCATAATCGCAGTCGATTTCGACGCGCTCGTCCTCGTCATCAATATCGCAGTCCCAGTCATCGCCGGAAACCGACTCCAGGCCGAGCCCTTCCGGCAACTGATCCAGCAGCGAAACCGAGGGCACTGGCGAATCACCCGTGTTGTCGACTACCAATTCATAGGTAAAGACTTCCCCGGAATCGACTCGATCCGGAGCGATCTTCTCGATCGTCACATCGGCAATTGCAGTCGAGGTCAACAGAGCGGCCAACAGCCCACCAACCACGACGAAACGGCACTTCATCGCCCACTGACAAGCATGATCGAGCGCTGCCTCGACACCTGTATCCATGACTCTCACTGGTCCCTGTCCCTGCTCTGTTTCCGGACAAAGACCAGCAAGCGCACTTACGGAAATTGGCCGGTTGGATGGATCCTCGGGGCCTTTAAAGGCCTCTCATATCAACCCAAGCGGAAAAGTGACCCGATGTGTACCATCGGATTCCGACAGAAACAGGACCGAACTGGACTGAAAGCGGGATCGACCGGGTGAATCGATCAGAACAACAGGTTGACGGCGGTCAGCATCACGACCAGGAAGATCAGGCTCATCATGCCGCCCACGCGTACGAAATCCTTCACCTTGTAGCCGCCCGGCCCCATGATCAGCGCATTGACCGGATGAGTCGGCAGGATGAAGGCGTTGGAAGTGGCCAGGCCGACGATCAGCGCATAAACCGCCGGATTGCCACCGGTTTCGAGCGCGATGTTGATGGCAATCGGCACTAGCAGTACCGTCGCCCCGACATTCGACATCACCAGCGTGAAGATGGTCGACAACACGGCCAGCATGATCTGGACCACGATATCGGGTACGTCACCCAGCGCACCCAAGGCCTGTTGCGCCAGCCATGGGGCGGTGCCGGTCACTTCCATGGCGATGCCCAACGGAATCAGGCTGGCCATGAGAAACACCGTTTTCCAGCTCACCGACTGGTAGGCCTCGTCCATGCTCAGGACGCCGGTAAGGATCATGCCGACCGCGCCGGCCAGCAGCGCAATCGAGAGCTGGAAGTCGGTGAAGATGATCAGGAACATGCTCAGGCCGAAGAATGACAGCGCCTGCACCACCTTCTGCGGTCGCTGCTCCTCCTTGGGGATATCGGTGGCGACGATGAAGTCCTTGTCGCGCGCCACTGTCACCAGGTCACGCCAGGTCGAGTGACTGACCAGGCAGTCGCCTACCTGTAGCTCGACCTCACGAAGGTCCTCACTGATGATCTCGTTACGACGGTTGATTGCCAGCACCGAGATACCGAAACGCGAACGCAGGCGCGCCTCGGCGACAGTCTGACCGATCAGCCTGGAGCTGGGTGGAATGACCACTTCGGAAATCCCCGCCCGGGTCGGATTGAACAGGTTACCGAAAGTGCGCAACCTCGGCTGCAGTCTGAGCTTGTTGGCCAGCGCGAACTCACCGACCTGTTCGCGGGTACCCATCACGCCAAGTACGGTGCCCACCCAGATCATTTCGTCGGCAGGCGGTGCCAGCCGCGGCTCGTCGGTGCTCTGTATGGCCAGCATCAGGGGGGCACCCTGGAGGTTCTCGGCCTCGGCGATGCGCATCCCTACCAGTGGCGAATCCACCGTCACCAGCATCTCGTAGAAATCGCCCTGGATGCCGTAGACCTCGGCAAAGTAATTCATCGTGCGTCCGGGAGAGGCCGGGCGCTTGGTATCGACGGTGGGTAGCAGGTGCTTGCCGATGAGCAGGAAGTAGCCAAGCGCCGCGGCCAGCAATGCGAGCCCGACCAGGGTGACGTCGAACAACCCGAACGGGCGCATCGCTTCGGCGCCCGGCGGCAGGGAACGATTGGAGGTCAGGATCAGATCATTGAGAAGAATCAGCGGTGACGAACCGACCATGGTGATGGTGCCGCCAACAATGGCGCAGAAACCCATCGGCATGAGTAGCCGCGGCAGCGGCAGGTCCAGGCGCGCGGAAATCCGGCTGACAACCGGCAGAAACAATGCCGTGGCACCGGTGTTCTGCATGAACCCGGAACTTACCCCCACCGTCGAGGAGACCATGGACATGATGCGCGATTCCGATCGTCCACCGATCTTGACGATGAAACTCGCCACCACATTCATCACCCCGGTGCGGTCCAGGCCGGCACCGATGATCATGACCGCGATGATCGAAATCACCGCGTTGGAGGCAAAACCCGAGAACAGTTCGTCGCCGGGCACCAAGCCAAGCAAACCGACCAGCACCATGATGCAGATGGCCGCAATGTCGATGCGAACGACCTCGAACACGAACAGCGAAACCGTAAGCCCCAGCAACATGAGCACCAGGATCATGTCACCGCTGAGTGTCAGGCCACCATCCATTCAGTCGTTCGCTTCGGTCATCAGTTGTAGGGGAGTATGGGAATACCTTAACCGATTACTGCTTTTGTCGGTTTGTCGGTTTGTCGGTTTGTCTGTTCGACTTTTCGTCTTTTCGTCTTTTCGTCGTTTCGTGACCCACATTACAGCGCGCCATGAGACCAAATGACAAATTGACGAAACGACAAAGCGACCATACGACGAAAACACCCGACGACCAGCCTGCTACCGGGCATACCGTGTCGGGTCGTCCACGCCGGCCGTCTCGAAACCGGCGCGACGGATGCGGCAGGAGTCGCACACCCCGCAGGCACGACCATCCTCGTCGGCCTGGTAGCACGAAATCGTCATGGAATAGTCCACTCCCCGTTCGGTTCCGCGCCGAATGATGTCGGCCTTGGTCAGATCAATCAACGGTGTGTGGATCCGAAAGCGTGCGCCTTCTACACCGGCCTTGGTCGCCAATCGGCACAGCTCCTCGAATGCGGCGATGAACTGTGGCCGGCAATCCGGATAGCCCGAGTAATCGACGGCATTGACGCCGATGAACAGATCATCTGCATCCAGCACTTCGGCATGTCCCAGTGCCAGCGACAACATCAGTGTATTGCGTGCCGGCACATAGGTGACTGGAATGCCCTCGCCCGGAGTCTCGGGCACATCGATCTCGTCAGTCAGAGCCGAACCGCCGATGGCGCGCAAGTCCACCGCAACCACTCGATGCGAAGCAGCACCCAGGGCCGTGCTCAGTCGTTCGGCGGCGGCCAGCTCGGAACGGTGACGCTGACCATAATCGACCGCCAGGGTGTGGCACTCGAATCCATCGGCAAGGGCACAAGCCAGCGTGGTGGCCGAATCCAGGCCACCGGAGAGCAGGACGACGGCACGCGGTTTACTGTTCATGGAAGGGAAAGCCTCGGTTTGCGTTCTCATGCACCGGTCCCATCACCGTCACGGGCGACCACGTGACAATTCCTGCCGGCCGCCTTGCCGCGATACATCGCTACATCGGCGTGGCGGATGGTCTCGTCAACCGGCACTTCAGCGCTCAGCTCAGCCACGCCGGCAGTCATGGTTATAGAGAGTTCTCCGGCAGTGGTCGGCGCCGGATGCGTAGCCACCAGCTCGATCAGATTTGCGGCCACCGCGTCGCCACCGGCAAGGTCGGTGTATTGCAACAGCAGCAGAAATTCCTCGCCCCCCCAGCGGGCGACCACGTCCCGCCCGCGAACCGCATCTTCGAGCAGACCGGCAATATGCCGCAGCACCTCGTCGCCCACGGCATGGCCGTAGCGATCGTTGATCCGCTTGAAGTCGTCGATGTCAGCCAGGATGATGCTGTGCGCGTCATCTGCAGTACGACTCGACCGGTGAGCAGTTTCCAGCCGCTCCATCATGGCGCGACGGTTGGACAGGTTTGTCAAAGGATCAGTCCGCGCCACCCGCTCGAGTTGCCGCGACCGCTGCACGCGACCACGGTAAAGCGTGAACACGAGGGCCAGCAGGATCAACAGCAAAATTGCCAGCAGTGCCGTGACCAGGCTGGTGGTGCGCTGGCGCTCCAGCCTGAGACCGGCGATCTCGGCCTCGCGCCGCAACAACGCCAGTTCCTGATCGCGCTGTTCGGCTTCCAGCGCCAGTCGCACCTCCTCGACCCGAGCCGCCATCTGGTTGTCTGCAATCCTGCGGCGCAGCGAGTTGAGCGCCTTCTGGTATTCCAGCGCGGCCCGGTAGTCTCCACGTTCCTCTTTCAGGCCGGCCAGTTGCCCGACCACATCGTGGCGCCGCGCAAGATTGTTCTCGGGTGTCAGGTCAAGCGCCGCATTGAGCCATTCGGCAGCTTCGTCCAGGCGGCCCAGGGACTGCTCGATCCGTGACATGCTCAGCAGTGACTGGATCTCGCCACCGACATCGCCAACCTCACGCTGCAATTCCAGTGCGGCCTGCTGGTAGTCCAATGCCTCCCCGGCGCGCCCCAGACCGGACAACGCTTCGGCAATGTTGGTTCTGGCGTGTGCAATTCCGCGGTCATTATTCTTCACCTCAAACAAGGCCAGCGCACCACGACCATCCTCGAGCATCCTCGTGTACTCTTCCGATGCAGCTTCCAGATCGCCGGCAGCCTCGTGATGGCGCGCCTTGCGACCGGCCAGCGCCGCCAGGTTAACCAGCGTGCCTGCCACGCCCAGCTGCCACTGCTCCTGCTCGAATCCGACCAGTGCCCGCTCGTGATACTCGCGCGCCCGCTCAAAATTACCCGTGGTGTTGTAAAGGTTACCGATATTGCCCGCCGCCCGCGCCACAGCGATCATGTCACCGGCTGCCTGGCTGGCTTGCTTCGATGCCAGGTAATGACTGATTGCCTCGTCGTGTGCTTCCAGTTCCCAGTGCAATACCCCAGTGGTCAGATGCACCTCGGCACGTTTCTCCTGTGGCACGCCTGGCAAGTCGTCGAGCAACTGCAGCGCCCGCCGCATGTGCACCAGGCCTTCATGGGGACGTCCCAGAATGTGCAGGTTAGACGCCAGGGCCCGCAGTACCAGCATCTCGCCCTCCGCACAGTCGAGGTCACCGCGATAAAGCGTCTCGAGCAATGCCTCGCCTCTTGCGACCCCTTCGCTCGCATCCTCGTCGCGCATGTCGTGAATCTCCGCGGCCAACTGCGACAGGTCGTCACACTCGATCACCCCCGCGACCACCGGCAGGGTCGACCACAGCAACAGGCAGGGGATCAGGAAACGGGCAGCGAATATCATGATGCCGCAAGTATACCGCTCGATTGTGCGAGCATAGCCTCCGGATTACTGTCCTCGCGCACTGGAAGTCGGTTGCTCGGTGGTGCAGAATCGGAGTACGGGGAGGGGGGTTAGCGCCAGCCTGAAAGGGAGGATTCCAGGAATGAACTCATGCATGGGCGTGGCAGCCGCACTGTCGATGCTGGCTGGCATGGCTCCGTCAGTTCCGGACTACGATGCTCCGGCCGACGCCTGGTCGGTTCTGACTGCTCGATTCGAATTGGCTAAATGTGCGCCCGGAGCGCCACATCATGACGCGCTTCACGAACAATCCGGCGATGCCGCAGCATTGCGAACCGTTTTCAGGCGCGCAGAACCCTGGATTGCCTACCTGGTCGCTGAAGTCGTCAACAGAGACCTGCCCGGCGAACTGGCCCTGTTGCCCATTGTCGAGAGCGGCTTCAATGCTTTCGCGCAGTCGCGTCGAGAGGCCGCCGGAAGCTGGCAGTTGCTACAGACCACCGCACATCACAAGGGCCTGGCCGTCAACGACGAGTACGACGGGCGCCGGGACATGCTGGCCGCCACGCCGGCGGCACTCGACTATCTCGAGGACCTTCATCGACGGCTTGACGAAGACTGGCACCTGGCGATCCAGGCCTACAATGCGGGGCCGACCCGGGTGCGTCGTCTGCTCCAGCGACACCCGCACTCGGTCGATGCCAGGCAGCGAGTTTACGCCTCCCTGCCGGGCGAGACCCGGGCTCACCATGCCCGCCTGATGGGCCTGGCCTGCCTGTTTTCGCGCCCTGCGGACTTCGACCTCGAATTGCCTCATGTCGCCATGCAACCGGGCTTCGGCGTCCTCGAGCTCGATCGGCCGGTGGATCTGGCGGTGGTCGCCGCGGCAGCCGAGCTCGAGACACAAACGCTGCTTGAACTCAACGCCGGACTGCGCGGGCCAACCACGCCCCGGCAGGGGCCGCAACGCCTGCTCGTACCGGCGGAATCGGTGCAACGTGTGCGCCGAATACTTGATCAGCCGGAGGCGATCCCCGCCAGCCTGACCACCGATATCCAAGCCAAGGCCCGGGAACTGGAAGCGCTGCGCGACGAGCTGCTACCCGAGCGCCATTTCCACCACCGCGTCCGCCCCGGTGACAACCTGTGGGTGCTTTCTCAGCGTTATTCAGTGCCGGCCGGCGCCATTCGGCGCACCAATGGTCTTGCCGAAGGTGCGCGCCTGCGCGCCGGTCAACTCATCCGCATCCCGCCAGGTCAAAAGACACTGCCGCCTCATCAATACAGGATCCAGCCCGGCGACACACTCTGGTCGATTGCCCGCGACCACGGCATGAGCGTGCAAGAACTCATCGCCAACAACGCCCTCGGCATGGACCAACCGCTGATTCCGGGTCATGTCATCACCGTGACCGAACGCAACGACTGGGAGGCTTTGCTACAGGTACTGAACCCGTGAGCCCCAAGTGGAAATCCCTGCGGGCACGCCCGTGAACCCGGCCAGGTTATAGTGGCCGCTGTTTCAGATCCAGACCCTGCCCATGCATCGACCTGCCCGCACCTCGTTTCTCACGCCCACCTTCCGTCTGCTGCTGATCCTTGCCCTCGCCTGTCCGGCCAGCGTGCTGGCTGGCGAAATCTCGAACCGTGACCTGCGCGGTGCGGATTCCCGCGACGGCCTGTTCACCGTCCATTTGCTCGAGGACGAGCGCATCGCCTTCGAGATTCCCGAGCAGATGCTCGGGCGCGACATGGTGGTGATGAGCCGCTACGCGAAAGCCCAGGAAGGGCTGGCCGCGCGCGGCGGCGGCGATCGCATGACGTCCAACATGGTGGTCTACTGGGAACGGCGCGGCAATCGCATCGTGTTGCGTAGCCGTACCCACGCCAACACGGCCGACGCGGACACCCCGCTGGCGCTGGCGGTGGCCAACTCCAACTTCGCCCCGGTGCTGGCCGCCTTTCCCATCGCCATGGAACGTGACGGCAACGCGGTCGTCGACGTGACCGACCTTTACCTGGGCGACCACCCGGCCTTCTCGTTTCCGCGCCAGCACCGCTCCGACCTGGGCATCAACGAGTTTGACCCGGATCGAAGCTGGCTGGAATGGGCACGCGCCTTCCCCGAGAACATCGAGATCCGCGCGGTACGCAGCTACGATGCCGAGCAGCCGCCCTCGAACCCGCGCGGCGGCACGGTCTCGTTCGAGATCAACCACTCCATGATTCTACTGCCCGAAGAACCGATGATGCCGCGCCTGGCCGATGAACGGGTCACCTACATCACCACCACCCAGACCGACTACTCGCGCGACTTCCAGGGGGTCAGACC
>SL_3KL_010_SEDDRAFT_10004225_pt1 | contig 12969 bp, 16 predicted proteins | sample SodLakKL_010_SED_2_FD_10381 | JGI IMG/M metagenome (IMG submission 10381)
GCTCGACCAGCTCGAGCTCGGCGAGCCGTTTCGGTTGTGGCTGGACGCCCAGCGGGACCAGGTGGATCAGCGCCTGCAGCGGGCCGTAGAGGAGGCTTTGGCCGACTGTCAGCGGCGACAGGATGACGCAGCCGCGAGACAGCTGCGGGATGCCTGGCGCCTGCATGGCTCGACCGCCGCCCTGAGCGGGACCGACCGTCGCACCCGCATCGCCGTGCTGCCCTTTGAATCGACGGCGGATGACAACCCCACGCCGCTTGCGCAGGGGCTGTTCGACGAACTGGTCATCACGCTCGGTCGAATGCCGGAATTGCTCGTTGCCGGACGCACCTCATCAGTGAATGCGCGAAAACTGGGCCGTCGTCTGCCGAAAATCGCCCGAGCCCTCAATGTGTCCTATCTGCTGGAAGGCTCGATCCAGCGTGACAACGGCGATGTCCGCGTTTATATCAGCCTGATCGACGGACACAACGGCTTCGAGCTCTGGGGTCAGAGCTATCAGGGGTCCATCTCGGACGTTCTTGGCCTGCAGGACCAGATCGCCGGGTCGGTCAGCAGGGAGCTGGCGCAAGCACTGCAGCTCGAGCCGGCACCGCCAGACCCGCGCAAGACCAGTCCCAGCCAGGCCGCCATGAAGCTGTACCTGCAGGGCCGCGCCCTGACCATGCGCGCCATCGGCGACGGCGTCCTTGCCCGTGCCGTCGAGTTGCTGGAAAGCGCCGTGGAGCTCGAGCCCGATTTCGCCGCTGCCTGGACTGCGCTGGCCGAGGCCTACGTCTACACCACGGTTTACACGCCCTGTCTCGACCGAGTGGCCAAGTCAGCGAAGATGGCCGAGTGCGCCCTGAAGGCGATCGAACTCGATCCCGGCCAGGGCCATGCGCGGGCCATGCTCGGCATTCATCGCTGGACCGAGAACGATCCGACAGGCGCGCTGGACCTGGCCCACGAGGCCTACCGTCTGGAACCCGACAACCCCGATGTCACTCTCAGACTCGGCTCCTTTCTGCTCTATATCGGCCGCACCCGCGAGGCCCTGCCCTACCTCGAGACCGCGATCGAACAGGACCCGGTCAACGGCCGCAATTTCGGCATGCTTTCGGTGGCCCACCTCAACCTGGGAGAAATCGACGAGGCCATCAAGGCCGGCCAGCGCATGGTCGATCTCGGCCTGCCGTCCATGTGGCTGGGCGTTGCCACCGCTGCCGCCGGCCATCACGAACTGGCGGTTGAGCAGTACCGGCAGACCCGCTTCCTGATGAATACCGTGATCTTTCCGCCGGCCGGAACCCGGCCACTCACGGGAACCGCGCTGAATAGCTTTTGGAAGATCGCAGCAAAAGGTGTGTGCAGCGGACGCAAGATCCACCGGGCGGTGTACTGCCGCATGCTCGACTACCTGCACGGCAGCCTGCCCGACCCCTGCGACACCAGCATCGTCGCCCCGGCCATCTGGATGGGCTACAGCAAAATGGTCTTCAAGACCCTCGGCACCCAGATTACACCGGCCAACATGTACTGCATGATGTCGCTATGGGCCGATATCGAGCCCATCCGCCAGACTCGCCTGCACCCGGAATTCCTGCCCTTCGCCGAGCGCATCGGGCTGGTGGCAGCCTGGGAGAAATACGGCTGGCCGGATCTGCTGCCGCGGACAGAACTGGGAAGCTGAACCCATTCAGATGGAAGAACGTACGACTTGACGTACGTTCGTGATCGCGTACAATCCCCGTTCGAGTAGATTCTCGGGAATTCGTCATGACCACCATCACCGCCAGTGAAGCCCGCGCCAGGCTGTATCGCCTGATCGACGAAGCGGCAGAATCCCATCAGCCCCTGGTGATAACCGGCAAGCGCAACAAGGCGGTGCTGGTTTCCGAAGAGGACTGGGCGGCCATCCAGGAAACCCTTTTTCTCCTGTCCGTGCCTGGTATGCGCGAATCCATTCGTGAAGGCATGGAAACCCCCATCGACGAGTGTGCCGAGGGTCTTGATTGGTGAGCTGGCGGCTTGTCTACACCAAACAGGCCCGGAAAGACGCCAGGAAACTCGCAGCCAGCGGGCTGAAATCAAAAGCCCAGGAATTGCTGAATCTGCTCGCCGAAGACCCCTACCGGCGTCCACCGCCGTTCGAAAAGCTGGTCGGCGATCTGGCCGGCGCCCATTCAAGACGTATCAACATTCAGCATCGAATCGTCTATCAGGTGATTGAAGAAAGGCGCGTGGTCAAGGTGCTTCGGCTCTGGACGCATTACGAGTGATGATCTCTTCGGCACCCGACTCGGTGCTGATGAAGTAATGACGATACTTTGACGCTGAATCCATTGTGCTTCAGCCCGCTTACTGTTCTGATTGCACTCAAGGTTTGAAACGTGATTCACCGGCCCTTCGTCGCGTGGCGCGCTCGAACCGCATCGGGAGACATCATCATGAAAAAAATAATTGGAGCCATGCTCTTTTTCGTCGCTTCGGCCAGCCACGCTGGGCATCTCGACGTGATCAGCTTCACCCTGAGCGAAGACTGCTCGCTGACCACGTACCTCGAAATCGTCGACGACTTCAACGCCTGGGCTGAAGGCTTCGGTTACCAGACCGAAATTGCCGTGCCAGCCTTCAACTCCAATCTCGAAACGATCTACTGGCTGGGTCGCAGCGCCAATGCCGAGGTTTTCGGCAAAGCCTTTGACGCATGGTATTCCTCCTTGGGCAACACCAGCAGCGTACCCGCCCAACTGGCGGCCCGCTTCGGCGAATGCACCAACGGCAACGATACGCGTCACGCCTACACGACATTTCCGTAAGCGGCTGATCGATCAACCGTGTCGCCAGGGCCGGCAGCCGTGCCGGCCCTTTTCATTGCAGGCCACCACTGACCCAACGAGCGGCAACTCATGAAAGCTTCGTTGCCTCGGGTGGATGTTAATCCAACATGAGCCTGCTCAGCGCTCCAGCACGACGCGATAGCGGGCTTTGCCACTTTTCAAGTGAGCCAGGGCCTCGTTGATCTGGGCAAACTTGAAGGTCTCGACGACCGGCTTGATGTCATGCTGCACGGCAAACTCCAGCATTTTGGCAATCGTCGCCGGACTGCCGACCGGTGAGCCTGACACGCTGCGCTGAGCCATGATCAGGTTGAACACGCCAATATCCAGCGGCTCCAGCGTTGCGCCAACAAAGTGCAGGCGGCCTTTCGGCTTCAAGGTCGAGAGATACAGGTTCCAGTCCAGGGCGACATTCACGGTAGAGATGATCAGATCAAAGCGGCCAGAGGCCTGCTCGATCTCGCTGCCGCTGCGCGAATTGATGCAGTGATGCGCCCCCAGTTCCTTCGCTTCCTGCATCTTGCTGTCGCTGGAGGTAAAGGCCGTCACTTCACAGCCCCATGCCCGCAAGAACTGCAGCGCCAGATGACCCAGGCCGCCAATGCCGATGACCGCGACCTTGTCGGTCGGCTTGACATCAAACTGGACCAGCGGGTTGAAGACGGTAATGCCGCCGCAAAACAGCGGCCCGGCTGTTTTCGCATCCATGCCCTCGGGCAGGGGCACCACGCTTGTGGCATTGGCGCGCACTTTTTCGGCAAAGCCGCCGTGGCGGCCTATGATGGTGCCCTGAGCCGAGCTGCACAAATTATGGTCGCCGCTGCCGCAGCTATGACATGAGTTGCAGTACTCAGAATGCCAGCCCAAGCCCACCAACTGGCCTGGCTCAAGCCGGCTGACGGCACTCCCGACCGCGCTGATGCGGCCCACCACTTCATGACCGGCCACCAACGGGTAGTCCGACATGCCCCATTCATCATTGATCATGGAGATATCAGAGTGGCAGATACCACAGTAGTCCACTTCAATCTCTACATCGTCATGGCCCAGTGGACCGGGCTCATATTGCCACGGTACAAGCTTGCCCCCGGCGTCCAGTGCGGCATAAGCGTTGATCATGTTGTCTCCTTTCAGATTCCCTGAGCTTTGTTTGTGGAAGTCACGCCGCTCACCGTCCAACCCAAGACAGCGTCTGTGGTTCGTGAAGCGTTTTCATGCGCCGAGTATGGCAAAAACACGCATTCCGATCGTCCCCAAACCCTCGATTGCCGCAAAAATGACGAAGTATTGACGCTTCAGCCATTGCCCGCCTGGGTACTTGGCGCGCAATCTTGCCGGCATGCACACGGCCGCCCATCCAGCACAAGTCATCGACCGAACCGGCTTCTTCGCCAACGCGACGCTGCTGATGGCGGTCCTGGTACTGCTGAGCTTCCCGCTGACCTATTACCTCCCGGTCGTGACCGGCACGCAAAGCTTCCAGCTGCTGTACCACGTGCATGGGCTGGCCTGCTTCGCCTGGATCGGCCTGCTGGCCTGGCAGGCCCGGCTGGTGGCCCAGGGCCGCATCGCCCTCCATCGTGAGATCGGCCTGTCCGGATTCGCCCTGGGTGGCGCCCTGATCCTGTCCGGCTATTGGATGGCCCAGCGCGGCGGAGAGAACCGCCTGGCCCAGGGTGCGGACCAGCCTTGGGAATTCACCTACTACAACCTGATCGACATCAGCCTGTTTGCGCTGTTGATGATCGGCGCGATCGTGCTGGTCACCCGCCATGTCGACTGGCATCGTCGGCTGATGTACATCGCCGCGCTGTGCCTGGTCGCCCCGGCCCTGACGCGCTGGACGCTGAAGCTGCCCCTGGCCAATTCCCTGCTGCTGGATCTGCTGGCCTATGTGCTGGTCACGATCCCGTTTCTGATTGCCCTGGCGGCGCATGACCGTCGCGTGCTTGGACACATTCATGCAGCAACCCTGGGCGGCGCCGCCCTCGTGCTTCCGCTGCAGCTGAGCAGTCCGTGGATCGCGCGCTCGGCCTGGTGGAATGGCATCGCGCCGACGCTGCTGGGAGCGGGCTGAGCTGGTGGAACACACGATAGACATCAAACCTGCCGCTGGCACTGGCACCCATATTCATCCTTGAAGGAGAAGACCATGCCTGCAAAATCCGGCACCCTCGCCCAGGTTTTTCGGCGCACGCGCCGCTTGCTCACCCAGCGCTCTACAGGCATGAACCGCCTCCTGCCTGCTCTTTTCGCCGCCGTGCTGTGCACACCTGTCCTCGCGCAGGAGCACCACAACCGCGCGATCGTCGAAACCGCCTACGCCAACTTCGCCCGCGGCGACGTGGTGGACTTGCCGGACATTCTCGAGCCGAGCGGCATGTGGGTCGCCGCCGAGGGCCACCCCTACGCCGGCACGCCTGTCGGCCCTGACGACCTCCTGGAAGACCTCATTGCGCGCATTGGCCCGGAATGGGACTACTACTCGCTGGTCACCAATACTTACATCGCCGAAGGCGACCGCGTGGTCGCGCTCGGCCACTACAGCGTCACCAACACGGCCACGGGTGGCAGCGTCGAGGTGCCGTTTACTCACGTGTGGCAATTCATGGACGGCAAGGTCGTCAGCTTCCGCACGTACACCGACGACGCGCCCTGGCAGCGCGCCGTTTCGTCGACGCCGTGCGATTGAGCCGCTCTCGCCCTCATCCACCCGCAAACCCTGAGTCACTTACCGTGAGTAAACCAGACCACTTCCGCCCCAGGCCAGAGACCGAGAAGGCCTATGGCTACAAGCACGCCGTGAGAATCGGCGACGACTTGCCGGCGGATCACATGACGCCCATCAATCCCGGAGCAACACCATGACCAAGACCGTAGTGATCACCGGATGCAGTTCAGGCTTCGGCAAGCAGTTGGCACTCGACCTGGCCCGCCGTGGCGACCGAGTCTACGCCACGATTCGCGGCACCCAGGGCAAGAACACCGTTGCAGCCGGGGAATTGGCAGAGACCGCGACCCAGGATGGCCTGGATCTGCATGTTCTGGAACTCGACGTCACCTCCACGGCTTCGGTCGACGCAGCCGCGGCGCTCATCCTGGCCGAGGCCGGCGCTCCCGATACGGTCGTCAACAATGCCGGGGTGATGCTGACCGGCTTCACAGAGGCCTTCACGCCTGAGGAAATGACCGCCCAGCTCGACGTCAACGTGGTCGGCATCCATCGCATGAACCGGGCATTTCTGCCGTCCATGCGCCAGCGCGGCCGCGGGCTCATCATCAACTTGAGCTCGATCGCCGGGCGCCTGAGCGCGCCGTTCTTCGGCGTCTATCACGCCAGCAAGTGGGCGGTGGAAGGCTACTCCATGGCGCTTCGCGGCGAACTGGCCTGCTGCGGAGTCGACGTGGTCGTGGTCGAACCGGGACCATTCGCCACCGCCTTGTTTGACGTCAGCCCCCAGCCAGCAGACGTCGATCAGCGCGTGGCTGACTATCCCGAAATCGCACGCACCGCCTTCCAGGGAGTCGGCGATGCCTTCAACGGCATGTTCAACGATCCCGCCACCCCCACCGATCCGGACATGGTCGTCAAGGAGATCGTCGCCTTGATCGATACGCCGGCCGGCAGCCGACCCTTCCGCACGGTGGTCGGCGTCGACGTCGGCGTGCGCGAGCGGAATGCGGCCGTCGAACCCTTTGATGCTGCCGTGCTGGAGGCCTTTGGCATGACCGAGTTTGCCACGCTCTCACCGCTTCATGAGTGAGATCTCAACCACCGCATGCGCGGAAAGAAGCGCGCCTTTCCGCAGCGCAACGAACAGCTTGTTCATCAAGGAGACCTATCCCGAAGCAAAAACTACCGCGACAAAGCAACGACGAACTTTCCCTTTGACACAACTCCATGAGGAAATGCTATGTACCGTTCAAATCTCCTGCGCGCAAGCGCCGTTACTTTTTTCCTATTGCTGGGCATATCCATTGCCACTTCTGCAACGGCTCAATTGAAAGAATGGGAAGACTATGAAGTCTCAGACGCTGTCTGGTCGCTGACCATGGTCAAGCTCGATCCGGGTACTCAGGGTATCTATCTGGAAGGCCTGAAGTCGACCTGGGTTGCAGCCAATGAAGTCGCGAAGTCCCTCGGCCATATCGAGTATTACGCCATTCATGCCAACCAGGCTGTCGCACCCGGAGCGTTTGATTTGCTTCTGGTCATCAAGTTTCCCAGCACCGAAATGATGGGCCCCAGTCGTGAGCGATACAACGCTTTCATTGAGGCATGGGGCAGCGAGAACCAAGCTGCCAGCAATGAGATGGTGCGCGAGTTGTACAACCAAATTCGCGAAATCCAGGGTGAATACATGACCCGGGAAATCACGATCAAGTAATCAAGTCCTCAAGTACGCTGCAAGGGCAGTGTCTCTTGCAGCGTGCCTGGAAACCATGGACGCACTTCAAAGGAGAAATGCCATGTGCCAGTCAGGTCTTCTGCGCCCAGTTGGAAGGAAACCGGAGGGCAGTCTGCCAGATTCCTGTCCGCTCACCGGAGAGGAGTCATGAGTACGACGGCCTCAGGTCTCGATCACCCGACGGCTGCCCGTACGCCAGTGAGCTCTTTTACCCGCTTCATCGATCGATGGATCTTCGTGCTGATGGCGGTCTGGTTCATCGCGGTCACGCTCACCGCTTTCATCCCCAGCGCGCTGGAGAAAATCGCCGCCGTCGAGGCGGGCATGCGGCCACCGTTTCCCATGATGCTGCATGCGCATGCCGTGTTGATGGGTGCATTCCTTGTGCTGCTCCTGGTCCAGGCCCTGCTGGTAGCAACGGGCAGGCAGCAAAATCACCAGAAGCTTGGCCTGGCTGGCATGGTGCTTGTCCCCGCTATCGTGGTGGTGGGTTGTCTTCTGGTGCCGGTCATCCACTACGAGGTGTGGGGCATGCTGCAGGCGGTTCCGCCGGAAGCGCAGGCGGGGCTGCAGCAGGTCATGGTCTTTGTCAGAAACATCATGCTGCTGCAGATTCAGGTCGGCATCCTGTTCGCGATCTACATCGGCATCGCCCTGTATCTGCGCAAGTTCGACCCCGGCATGCACAAACGCCTGATCTTTCTGGCCGTGGCTCTGCCCCTGCCGGCTGCCTTCGATCGGATCGCCTGGCTGCCGCATACCTTGCCGGAGACTCCGCTGTCCTCGTTGCTGTACATCCTGCTCGCGGTCGCCCCGATGTTCATCTGGGATCTGCTGCGCACGCGGAAGGTACACCAGGCCTATTCCCTCTGGCTGGCGGGCTTCCTGCCTTCCTCCGTGCTGATCTACCTGCTCTGGAACACCGACTGGTGGCAGGCCACCGCGGCATGGCTGGTGGGTCTTTGAGACCAAATGTCTCGATGGAGGATCTGCGCGTTGTGACGGACATCCGCGCTTTCTTTCTGGACACCCGACCCAGGCGATGACCGAGCCCCCGCCCACCACAGCCGAGGTTGCCACCGACTTTACGGCCTTGTGGCTGGCCGGCGACCTCCGCGGCGCCGGTGAGAAGTACTGGGCCGAGGACGTGGTGAGCGTCGAGCCGCACGTCCAGGCCGATGATGCCAGTACCGTATTCCGGGGTATTGAGGCCGTACGTGCGAGACACTCACGCTGGTTTTCCACCCACGGCATCGAAGATCTTTGCGTGGACGGGCCCTTCATCACCGGCAACCACTTCGCGCTCTTCATTGACATGCTGGTCATGCACGCCGGCCGCCGCTTCCCGCATAGTCAGATCGCCGTGTTTGCGGTGCGCGACGGCAAGATTGTTGAGGAGCGTTTTTTCCATGAGTAACCCAAGAACGGCTTTGCACGAACGGCAAACCCGCCTTTCAAGGAAAAGAGACAACAACGTATGAACGATCGCAGTACCGACTCCCGCCAGATCGAAGCGGTGATGCAGACCTACATAGAAGGCGGCCGAAGCGGCAACATCGATATCCTGCGCCCGATCTTCCATGAACTGGCCACCATTTGCGGCTACGTCGGCCCGGACCTGTTCGCCGGTCCCATCGATATGTTCTATGACTGGCACTCAGAGAATGGCCCGGCCGCCGACCTGGTCGACGGCGACATCCGGATCGACGTCGAAGGCAGCGCGGCTTCGGCGCGCGTCGAACTCGACAACTGGACCGGCCACCGCTTCACCGACTTCTTCACCCTGGTCAAGATCGACGGTCACTGGCAGATCATGAGCAAGGTGTTCTACCTGCACCCGGAGTGATTAGGGTCATGCTGCTGCGCCGCGTCATGCAGCACGTCCGCGACCAGAACTGGCTCGCGGTCGGCATCGACTTCGTCATCGTCGTGACCGGCGTGTTCATCGGCATCCAGGTGGCGAACTGGAACGCCGAGCGCCAGCTGGCGGCGCAGGAGCGCGCCTATCTGGTGCAGTTGCGCGACGAGATCCTGGGCAACCACCGGGTGGTCGACCTGCGCATGCGCTATAACGACGAGGTGGTGGCCGCCGGCGAGCGTGCGCTGGCTTATCTCGACGGCGATGGCGACTGCGGCAGCGGCAGCGACTGCGCCGCGCTGCTGGTCGACTTCTTCCACTCCTCGCAGATCTGGGGCTCGAGCTACCTGCTGGCCAAGTACCGTGAGCTGGAGCGCCTGGGCTTCCCCAGCACCGAGGCGGTGCGAGAGCCGGTCCGGGAGTACTACCTGTTCCTGACGGACTGGAACTTCGTCAACGAGTTCACTCCGGCCTACCGGGAAACCGTGCGCGGCCATATCCGACCCGAGGCCTTCCGGATGCTTTGGGCTGGATGCCACTCGATCATCGACAGCCAGCGGGAAGAACTGCCGCGCGACTGCGAAGCCGATCTTGCCAGGCTGGACACTGCTTCGATGCTGCGCGCCATCCAAGCCGACCCGGCGCTGCGGCAGCAGCTGCAGTTCTGGCTGGGCCAGAACATCCTGGCCCAGCAGGCCTTCCCCGGCGTGCGCTCGCGCGGCGAAGCGGCCCTGCGAGCGGTCTCCGCCGAGATCGGGGTGGGCATTCCGGAGGACGACACCTGGCCTGCTTCCCTGGAGACGGCCCAGGACGGCCGGCGGTAACCTTAGGCCCTCGGGTTCACGCCGACAACCAGGAGTCGGGCCATATGAAATGACGAAGTATTGACGGTGGCGAGATTGATCGGTCCTTAGCCTCGGGTGCAAGCTCCCTGACAAGCATTTGCCAACAAGGAATACCGCTGTGCATCGAATCTGTTTTGCTCTCCTGTCCCTCGCCCTGAGCTTGGCCGTTCATGCCCACGCTTCCGAATCGGCAATGTCTTATGAACAAGTAGCCTTGTTCCCGGCCGATCACTCCCTGGTACGCCCCGAAGACGGCGTCATGCTGGCCGACGGCACGCTGTTGATTGCCGACCAGGTCCATGGCCTGGTGGCGCTGAGTCCGGAAGGCGCGAAGCGGCCGTTCGGCGACTTCGCAGCAGCCGGCTACGTGCACGAACCGCCCGAGCGCAGCGCCGGCCCGAACGGCGTGGCCATGGAACCCGACGGCATCCACGTGCTGGTGGCCGATACCCTGACCGGAGCCATTTACCGCATCAACACCGAAACCGAGCAGGTGGTTCGAATTTATCAGCATGAATTCGGCGCCAATTCAGCCCGGCGCGACAGCAGCGGCGCGGTCTGGTTTACCCAGTCGACCCGCAATCGCGCCGGCCCCGATTCCGAAACCCGGATGTTCGCGGCGGTCGATGAGGGATTTCTCGACGGTGCGTTGTTTCGCTTGCCGCCGCCAGCCGACGGCAGCACCTCGTCGGTGGCCGAACTCAAGCTGTACGGGCTGGGCTTTGGCAACGGCCTGGCGATCGATGAGGCGCGCGGCGAGATCTATATCGCCGAGACCATGGCCAACCGGATCGTCGGTTACCAACTGTCGGTGGCCGACGGCAGCTTGTCCGAAGGCCGCGTGGTCGCGGAATTGCCGACTCCGGACAATATCGAACTCGACACCGCTGGGCGCCTGTGGGTCGCATCTCCGATCGCAAACGCGCTGCTGGTCGTCGATCCCGACTCCGGCAGCTGGTCGACGGCGTTCTATCCAGAAACAGCCGAACACAAACAACTCATGATCGAGTGGCAGCGCCGCGGCCAAAGCGGCGAGTCACGCCTGGCCCTGTTTGGCCCGGACATGTGGGCGCCGCTGCCGGGACTGTTCACCGGCATGATCCTCACTCAAGAAGGCGGGCCGATCTACCTGACCGGGCTGGGCAACACGCTGGTGAAGCTCGAGAAATCCCGATGACGAACTTGAGCGAATATCTCGATTACTCCAAGGCCCCCGACCAACTTACGGGTGGCGTCCGTCGCATCCCGATCTCGACGCCCAAGGGCGAGTTTTCGGTCTGGGTCAAGCGCGTCGGCAACAACCCGAAGATCCGCCTGTTGCTGCTGCACGGCGGTCCCGGGGCAACGCACGAGCTTTACGAATGCTTCGACGGCTATCTGCCGGCCGAGAGCATCGAGTACATCTACTACGACCAGCTCGGCTCGTATTACAGCGACCAGCCGCATGATCCGGATCTCTGGACCATCGAGCACTTCGTCGACGAGGTCGAACAGGTCCGGCAGGCGCTGGGGCTGAACCCGGACAACTTCTTTCTCTACGGCCAGTCCTGGGGCGGCATGCTGGCGATCGAGTATGCGCTGGCCCATCAGCAGCACCTGAAGGGACTGATCATCTCGAACATGGTTTCCGATGTGCAGGGCTACAACCGCTATGCGCGCGAGGTGCTGGGTCCGCAGATGGATCCGGCCGTGTTTGCCGAGATCCAGCGGCTGGAGGCCGATGAAGACTACGGGAACCCGCGCTATGAAGAACTGCTGATGCAGCATCACTACACCGAGCACGTGCTGCGCATGCCGCTGGATGAATGGCCGGACTCGATCATGCGCACCTTCAAGCATCTCAACAAGGATCTCTATGTGCACATGCAGGGCCACAGCGAGTTCGGCATGACGCCCAACGCCACCCTGGGCCACTGGAATCGCTCGGCCGACCTGGCCAGGATCGAAGTGCCCACGCTCACCATCGGCGCGACGCACGACACCATGGACCCGAAACACATGGAGTGGATGGCCGGCCAGGTCAAGCGGGGCCGCTATCTGCACTGCCCCAACGGCAGCCATCTGTCGCAGTACGACGATCCGCAGCACTTTTTCCCGGGCCTGGTGCGGTTTCTGAAGGACGTCAACGACGGCCAGTTTTGAAGCCGCCGCGCGCCTCTACTCAATGGGATCTATACGCTCCACACGTCCATGGGTAAAGCGAATCCGAAACTCGATCCAGTCGCTTCCCGCGTCGTCGGCTCGAGTCCGACGGGTGTAGATACGAATATCCCCATGCACATCGGGCATTTCCTCCCACCAGTCGCGCACGGATTCAAGATAGCCGCCGAACAGGGCCTCGGAATCTTCCCGCCACTCGCGGATGTGTTTGTGCAGCAGCAGTCGACCGTCCTTGGTAATCCGGTACTCGTCGAGAAAGCCGCCCATACCGAGCTCACCATGGACGAGGCTGGCCAGGCTCTTGGTCTGGAACTCCGCCTCCTGAACATCCGGGAGCGGGTAATCACAACGAAGGGTGTCGAACATGCCCATATAGGGTTGCCGTCCATAAGGTGTAGCTGAAGGTTCCTCCAATTGGAGCGATCAAACCAGAACCGGGTTCCATTGTTCAGCAACAAGCGGCCTCGCTGGGCCGGCGCCACCAGTTGGCGCTGGCCGACAGCATCATTGATGCCACGGCAAAGCAGGCTCAGTCCATAGACTGGATCCAGGAGAGCGGTCTCCAATGTAGTAATATATCTACAAGTCACCATGGAGAGCGGTTGTGAGCATCAAGAAGGTCTCGAGTCGTGAATTCAATCAGGCTGTCAGCCGGGTCAAGAAGGCCGCCGGCGAGGGTCCCGTGTTCATTACCGAGCGCGGTCGGCCATCGCACGTTCTGATGACGATCGAGCATTACCGGCGCCTGTCCGGCGCACCGTCATCGCTTGCCGATGCGCTGGCCATGACGCCAGAGGCGGCCGAAGTGGTTTTTGAGGCCCCCCGGCTGGACGAGCCGGCGCGCGCAGCCGACTGGTAGCCGGGTCATGGCGCTG
>SL_3KL_010_SEDDRAFT_10004226_pt1 | contig 12968 bp, 7 predicted proteins | sample SodLakKL_010_SED_2_FD_10381 | JGI IMG/M metagenome (IMG submission 10381)
CGGGAGTGAATCCCCAGAAATTCATGGACACAATGGAATCAGCATCAAGGATCTTTTCTGATTCATCCTGGCGGTTTACGATCTTTCCCTTATCAGAAATACTGATATGCGTATGTTCTTCAACCGTTTTAAGGTAGTTGTCCTTTACTGTGCAAACTCCTCTTGATACACTTCCGTGTTCCGATAGTGTATTGATAAGTTTGTAACCACACATGGCATATTGATTATCTGTTGTGTTTTGTTTCTTTTTAAGAAATTCGGCCATGGCCACAAAGGCTTCCCTTCCATAAAAATCATCGGCGTTGATCATGGCAAAGGGTTCGTTTATGATATTCCTTGCTGTCCAGACAGCGTGTGCAGTACCCCATGGTTTTTCCCTGTCAGGGCGGTAACTAATATTATCAGGTATGTTGTCAAGCTCCTGGAAAGCCAGTTTAATCTCGGCTTTACCACGAAGCTTGTCAATAAATTTTTCCCTGAACTCCTTTTCAAAACTTCGGCGTATTATAAAAACAATTTTGTCAAAACCTGCTCCCAGGGCATCATAAACAGAATAATCCATAATGGTTTCGCCCGAAGGGCCCAGATGGTCGAGCTGTTTGAGTCCGCCATAACGGCTTCCCATGCCTGCTGCCAGAATTAACAGTGTTGTTTTCATTTTTTCTGAAATCTGATGTCTTTAAACCGGAATAGCATTTAGTGCATTGGCAATGATCTTCTTCATTTCAGTCACCTGCATTTCCATGCTTTCGATGAGTTTCTTCTGCACTTTTGAACGGTCAATGTTGTGTTCCTTATGAGCTACCTTATAGTAAACGTCTCCGTTGATGTAATCAGCCAGAAAACGTATTCCCATAATGTAGGTCATAAGCATGGGAGCCATATAAAAAAGTTCTTCTTCATCATCGGTTACAATGGTTTTCACCTGGCCAATGTAGCCATTGGTAAAAGCCCTGAAAGAATCAATATTAAAATGAACTTTTTTAAGATCTTTCTCATCTTCTGCAGCGGAGCTTGCCGATGTGCGAAGTGCATCGCCATAGTCGTAATAAAGTATTCCGGGACCTACAGTGTCAAGGTCAATTACAGCAGCTGCATTTTTATCCCTGAAAAGGAGATTGTTGATTTTGGTGTCATTATGAACTACCCGAAGCGGGATTTTGCCTTCGTCAACCAGCCTTTCAATAGCACTTACAGAAGCTTCCCTGTCTTTGTAAAATTTTACGATTTCTTTTATGGACTCAAGACGACCGGCTTTATCAGCCTCAATGGCTTCATTAAGCTGACGCAGCCTGAACGACAAACGGTGGAAGTCCTTAATGGATTCTTTAAAAGTACCTGCATCCAGCTTATCGCATGCTTTGGCAAACCAGCCAAAGGCGTTGCCGGCTTCAAAAGCCTGCCATTCTTCTTCAACCACATCTACGGTGTAAGAGTTTTCAATAAAGGATGTCATACGCCACACACCACCTTCAGTATCTGTAAAAAGCTTTTTACCGTCGGCAGTGGGAATGAGTTCAGCAATGGTTATCGGGTGCTGACCTTTAAATATCTCATCCTGAAGCCGGTTGTGAGTATCACAAATGCCATGCGGATCTTTGAAAACATCAGTGTTTATCTGCTGAAGAATGTAACTTTTCTTTTCATCCCTGAGGTCCAGTTTGTAGGTATTATTGATATGGCCGTGGCCAAAGGGTTTCACTTCCTTAGCTACACTGTACGGAAAAAAATTCTTGATGATATTATGTAACATGAAATTGTATTTAATATTTGAGAAAACTAAGTTTACCCAAATTGTGAAAACGAATTATTTTGTTCTGATTTTATGTCCGTGTAATGCATAATAAAGGATAAAAGCATAACAGGGAAGCATGATCCAGTATCCTGCCTGGTAACTTATCACAGAGGCGGTTTCTGCAACCCCCTTATGCCAGTCAACCACAAAACCGAAAATCAGAGGAATTACTGCACCCCCTACAATACCCATTACGAGTATAGATGATCCGATTTTTGTAAATCGGCCAAGATCGGCAATAGCCAGCGGCCATATTGCGGGCCACATAAGGGAATTGGAGAAGCTAACCAGCAGAAGACCATAAAAAGCATATTCTACCGGAGCCAATACAAGTAAAAAGGTGGAAAATACCCCCAAAACAGAGAATATAATCAATGCGCGGGTTTGGGATAAGATCTTTGGAATGGTAAGTACTCCGAACAGGTATCCTGCAACCAGACCTATGGTAACATAACTTGCATACCTTTCCAGATTAGGCTCATCGCCAAATGTGGCTTTTGCAAAGTCAATGATTGATGCCATGGGCAGGGTTTCAATACCTACATAAAGAAACAGGGCAGCCACACCCAGCAACAGATGAGGAAACTGCATAATGCTGGTTTTCCCTTTGGCATAAGAAGACTGTGTTGCTTCGCTTTCTTCAATCACTTCTTCACCCTGGGCAACTACTTCAGGCAGGGGTGCAAAATACACTCCGATTCCTAAGGCAACCAATATACCTGTTACAATATAAAATGGCAAAATAACGTCGTCAATTCTTACCTGTTGCAAATCGATAAATAAACCCAGGAACAGGGGAGCTGCCCACCAGGCCATTTTGTTCATGATTCCCATAAGACTCATCCGCATGGCAGCACTTTCGAGAGGACCGATAATGGTTACATAAGGATTAACTGACGCCTGCAGAAGAGTATTCCCAATACCTCCCACAAAAAGGGCAAGCAAAAACAGCGGGAAGCTGAATGCATTGGCAGATGGTACAAAAAGCACCATTCCAAGCGCCATGATAAAAAAGGCCAGCATCATAGCTTTGCGATATCCGATCTTCATAATCACCCAGGCTGCAGGTCTGCCGAATATAACAAAGGCAGAAAAGATGGCTGCTGTTACCAGGTAAGCCTGTCCTGTGCTCAAATCGAATGCAGACCGCAGGGCCGGTGTTAAAAACCCGCTGATGCCGATACCAAACCCAATGACAAAAAACATTATACCCACTATAATCAGGGGTACAATGTAACTCTTGTTGTTCGATCCAATCTTAGTTTCCATAAATAGTTCGTGTTGAATGAATAATTGTATGAATGAGAATTTATATTAACAGACCGGTGTGAAGTGGATGCGCTCTGCACACCGGTCTGAAATATTTCTATGGGTTATTTATAAGATTTGGCTGAGCAAGTAACTGGGGCTCAGGAATAAACTCAACTACCCTTGGATGCGTTGGGGGTACCTGCATAAGTGCGTTACCACGATCGTGGGTGCCAGGGTATCTTCTGTCAAGTGTAAGGTTGTTCCGGAAAATGTCATACCTTCTTTGTGCTTCATAAGCCAGCTCTAATTGTCTTTCTTCAAGAACAATTTCCAAAAGGGTTCTGTTTGCCGGAATCTGAATATCACTTCCGTACAATGGGATGCCTGCACGCTGACGGATAACATTTACATCGTTGATGGCACCAGCTTCATTTCCCGTTTTGGCATAAGCCTCAGCACGGTTGAGATACATTTCAGCGAGTCTTGAAATTACTGGTGACCACAATTGTGGCTGATCTTCCTGATTGGAACACTTATTTACAAAATATTGTGGATAACCATTACGCATATTCATCCTTCTTTCCAGGTTTACATATGTTTTTACACCATTCTCCATAATAAAATAAAGGGTGTTGTCACCTGCGGTTTCAGTAAATACTTCAAGGGTTTCACCATCCTTCTCATAATGCCATATTTCGGTATCGTAGTTTTTGGTAACGTTATAAGTAACAAACATCTTTTTACCCTGTGCTTCATCCGTAGTTCTTATGTAAATTATCCACATATGGGGATTGCCTTGTGCATCAGTACCTGTGACATACTGGGGTAAAATAAACTCATTCCTCAGATCCTGCTCATATCTTTCCACCAGGTCTCTGTAAGGTTGAGATGCATACATTTCGCCCCAGCCTACACCATCAATACGGGCATACATACCGCCAACTGCAAACCAGCTGTAGTTATCTTCATCTTTAAGGGATCTGCACGCAAAAATGGTTTCAGCATTATTTTCAGGTACAAAAGTAGGATACTTTGTGTAGGCTTCGCCCTGCAGCAATGAAAATTTTCCGGAGTCAATTACCTTGCTGGCATATTCGGCAGCTTTTTCATTTTCTTCCATGTAAAGGTACACCCTTGAAAGCAGTGCCCATGCGGCTTCCTGAGATCCATAAATGCGAAGTTCGTCTGATGGTCTGTTATAGCCCGACATCATTTCAGCGGCATTAAGCAGGTCATCAACAATAAGGTCATAAACTTCTGCAACTGTGCCTCGCGGAGGTATGTTTTCGCGATCGGTATCTGTTTTTACAGGCACTCCCAGGTTGTTGTGAGGATCCTGAGGATAAGGGCGTCCCCATATATTTACAAGGGTAAAATAGAAAAATGCACGAAGGTAGTAGTTCTCTCCAATAACATGGTCCATTCGGGCACTAAGATCACGTTCAGCATTTTCAATGATTTTATTACAATTGATAATTCCTCTGTATGAATCTACCCACAAACTGTTAAGGTGGTAATTGTTAGGAACATGCTGGAAATTGTACATAAAATAGAGGTGGTCAGTAGTAGCACCGCTGAGAGCGATGTTGTCACCACCATATTCACCATGAAAATGGTAAGGGCGCATAAATGTATTTTGTTTCAGGATAGCATATGTACCCAGTGAAGCAGCTTCAAGACCAAGTACATCGGAGAATACAATCTCATCGGCCAGATCCTGGAAAGGATCCCTGTCAATATCGCAACTCCAGAAACCTGCTATCAGCAGTGCTGTGATGATATATTTGAAGTTTTTCATAATATGATTATTTTTTTATTTTTAAATTTTTACAATTCAATTTGTAAACCAAGCATAAATCTCTGGGTTAATGGATATAATCCTCCGGTTTCCGGATCCATTCCTGACCACTCAGTGATAGTAAATACGTTATCAGCACTGAAATAAAGTCTGGCTCTGGAAAAACCAATCTGTTGGTTTAAACTTGCGGGCAAATTATACCCCACAGTAATATTGCGTAAACGAACAAAACTGGCATCTTCAAGGAAGCGTGTGGAAGGTCTGTTGGCGTCGCGATTCCCCCCGATTATTGCTTTGGGATGAGTGGCATTGTCACCAGGCTTTTCCCATCTTGACCAGCCATCGGCCAGATTCATCTGGTTAAAGGTAGGATAATTTCCGTCACTGTCAAACAACTGACGATCACTGTTGTACATATAAACTCCCTGAACAAAGCCGATATTAGCTGAAAGAGTGAAGTCTCTGTATCTGAAAGTATTGATGATACCACCCTGGTAATCTGGTGACATAGTCTGGCCGGTAAACTGCAGTGTTGCAGCATTGTAGCTGTTAGTTAACTGAACAGTTTCATTTCCATCTTCGTCAACAATAATCTGCTCCCAAAGTGGGTCACCGTTACCAGGATCTACGCCATGCCATACGCGCATAAAGTAAGAGTCCATGTCGCGTTCTTCAGCAATGCGAATGTTGCCGGAAGTAATGGGCTGACCATCATAAAGCTCAATAACCTGGTTTCTGTTGAAGGCTATATTGAAATTGATATCCCACTGGAAATCGCGGGTGCGGATAACTTCGGGCTGGAGAGCAATCTCAACGCCTCTGTTCCTGATCTGTCCGATATTGTCCCAAACACCTGTAAAACCTGTAAGTGCTGTTAGTGGGACATAATACAACAGACCTGAGTTGTTTCTTTCGTAGACTTCGAAATTACCTGTTATCCGATTGAAAAGCCTTGTTTCTACAGCCAGGTTCGTAGTTTGAGTTTTTTCCCAGGTGATAAACGGGTTTGCAATCTGGTAAGGCCTTGCGGCAGGGATACCTGCGTACTGACCGGTTAACTCATAATAACCCAGGTGCGGGAAGCCGCTTGGTGAGTTGCCAACTTCACCATAACTGGCAGTAAGTTTCAAAACATTCACCCAGTCAACATCAGCCATGAAATCTTCGTAGTGCATATTCCATCCACCACTTAAAGAGAAGAAGTTACCATACTGATTTTCGCGACCGAATGCAGAAGAACCTTCCCTGTTGAAAGAAGCAGTACCCATATACTTATTATCGAATACATACTGAAGGTTTACAAGAACCGACTGACGGGCCGATTGGAATTTTCCGCCGGCAACACTTGCCGCAGTAGATGTTGCATTAAGAACATTCAAACCTGCAGTAATACCATGGCCGGTAGCCGAATTGCTCTCAGAATGTGTATCGCTGTATTCCCATGCTACAAATGCCTGGAAGGAATGATCGCCAAAATTATCATGGAAGCGTAACATCTGGTTAGTGAGTTGTGTTCTGCCAAAACTGTAACTGGTATTAAATGCTCCGTTGGTTGCACGGCCACCGGTAGATCTTGGGTCAGAATACCATTCGCTTTGACCAAACGCAAAAGAAACATTGTTCATAGATGAGAAAGTCAGCCAGTCTGTAATCTCAAGATCAGCTCCGGCATTTAGCCTGAAGTTGTTGGAGCGACCTGAGCCCCAGTTGTATTGAAGATTATAAAGATAGTTACTCTGGTCTCTTCCAATCCATGGGTAGTCTGTATCGGTGCCAGGTTCAATGGGTGTTCCATCCTCTTTGTAGGGGTGGTCCCAGGGAAGATAGGTGTAAGCATTGTAAGTACTGTGCTCGCGGTTGTCAGTGTTAGTAAGGTTACCTGTAAGATTGGCTTTCAAGGTAAGCCTGTCAGTTGCCTGAATATTCAGGTTAGCTACAGCTGAGTATCTTTCGTACTCATAACCTTTTAGTGCAGCGGATTCATTGTAGTAAGTACCGGAAAGATATGAACTTACTCTTTCAGTGCCACCGTTATACGACATACTGTATTCCTGGGCAACACCCGTCTGGGTTGCAACGTCAAGCCAGTCGGTATCAACATCAAGCAAATTGGCGTTAAACCAGGGGCTGTCATTCCAGCTTGAATGATAGTCATAAAGTTCCTGAGAGTTCATCAGGGAGAAATTACCCCTGTGGAGCTCGGTGAAACCTGTTGTTGCATAAAAGTTCAGTTTGGAAACACCTTTCTGGGGTGTTTTGGTTTGCACAAGAATAACACCGTTTGCGGCTCTTGAGCCGTAAAGTGCTGTAGCAGATGCATCCTTAAGGATTGTGATACTTTCAATATCTCCGGGGTTCAGGTTGGGTTCTGTGTGGCCTACTGCAATACCATCTACTACCCACAATGGAGCATTGGTGGTATTAATTGAGCCTTTACCCCTGATGTTGATTGTAGCCGCCTGACCCGGCCTGCCCGTTGCACTGCGTGCATATACGCCGGCTGCTTTGCCTTGTAATAATGTGGAAATTCTGGGTGAGAAAACATCGTTAAGGTCTTCTGATGAAAGACTTATAGCTGAACCTGTAAGGTTTGATCTTGCTGTCGTCCCGTAAGCAATTACAATGATCTCATCGAGCATGTCAACACTTTGCGAGAGAGCTACATTAATTGTACTTCTGCCTTCTACAGCAATTTGCTGACTCTCATATCCTATATAAGAATATACCAGTATAGCATCTGATGGAGCCATCAGAGAGTAATTGCCTTCCATATCGGTAACGGCACCGATTGTTGTATTCTGTATTACAACGTTTACACCGGGTAAAGATTCATTGGTTACGGCATCAGTTACATTACCGCTTACCCTGATGGGCTGACTTTGCGCATTTACAGTCGTTGTTAAAGAAAAACAAACGATTGCGAATACCATGAAAAAACTACTCCATGATATAAATATGGTTTTCAAAGCCCCTCTGTTATTTTGTTTTGGGTGAAAAGCCTTTAAATTATAATTTTTCATAAATTGGTGCTTTAAGGGTTTTAATTTCTGTTTTCAAAAACTTCGATAGTACTCAGGTGGGTCCAGTCGCGACTGCCATATGTGTCAAGGATACGAAACCTGAAATATCTGGAAGAATAGTTTTGACCCATCTCAAGGGTTTGCATTTCATCTACCGGTTCAACAGGAAGATCTGCCGGTGATGTCCATACTGTTTCCCACGTTTCACCGTCTGTACTTACCTGCAAATCCCAATGATTGGGTCGGTCGGTTATACCGCTGGGTTGTCTGAAGGTATAATTAAAACCACCAATTTTGGTTTCTTCAGGGAAGTTGACCTGTATCCAGTGGGGTAGAGGTTCTACACCTGCTGACCATGCAGAGTGCCAGTAAGTACCGGTATTGCCATCCACAAGGCTTTCTTTGGGTCCTTCACTGGTTTCCTGTGTCCAGGCATCTATCATATCAACTGTGAGGGGATGAATGATCTGGCCAGCTTCATCAGTTTCAAAGGTAAACTGTTCTCCATAAGCTACCCCTGCTTCGTTTGCGGCATAAGCTCTTAAGTAATATCTTGATAGCGGCTCAAGATCTCTTACATGGCTTACAAAATCTCTGGCTTCTACACCATCAATAGTATAAGTGCCATCACTTGTGTAAAAATCAGAAACAGTAGGGTTCTCACTTTTGCTCCAGCATACACCGATGGCAGTAATTTTTGTTCCGCCATCATCAGATATCACTCCGCCACTCCATGCAGCATTGTGGGTAACATCAGTTACATCTTTTGTAGTAACTGAAGGAAGGTTGCCGCTGTCATCTTTACTGCAACTTATAAAAATAAATGCAGCAAAGCCCATTACTAATAATGGGTAAATCCAGATTTTCGTTTTTGCTTTCTTCATGATGTTGTTAAATTGATTAGTTTTTGAATTGTGGGGCAAACACCCCGATTAATAATTTAATTTGTTTTGCTGTTTTTGATACTTTTGAATTGACATTAACCGATCACCTGTTGTTGGTTTTGGACTTAAAGAATTATCTAACGTTAAAATAAATTCAAAAGACGGTGCAAGATATTAATAATTTTAAATAAAATGAAAATATTAACAAAAAAAATTTACTAGTTTTGCAAATATAAATTCCAAAATATATTATATTTAATATGTCTGTTGTTAATATATGCTAATAATGCTAATGATGATATTTGTTAATAATAGCATGCCAATTGTGCAATAGATTACTAATAATATTTAAAATAAAAACACTATGAAAATTACTGCTTATCTGTTTATTTCAATGATTTTCGCCCTTTTGATGATTGCCCATGTTTCCTGCAATGAAAAGGAGGATATAAAACCTATACCCAATATGGGATTGAAAATTCCTACCGAAGGAAACAGCTGGTTTTTCATGAATCCTGATTCTGATAATGCCCAGGTCATGAACCCTGGGTCTATGTCCTGGACCGACCCCAGACTGGTGCATCGAACCTATTTCCGTGTTGAACGTAAGGGAGAATTGCATGTGGGTATTAAAGCCAGGGTAGAAAGCGGGGTATCAAAACTAACTGCTGTTTTTAATGGGGAGGAGAGCGAATTTGAAATCAGTTCATCTGAATTCAAGGACATATATATAGGTAGTTTTGAAATTGATGAACCGGGGTATAAGCATCTGGATATTCAGGGTGTTAGCAAGGAGTCGCTTGACTTTGCTGATATTTCTGATGTAATTCTTGGAGGAAGTGCAACACAGGGTGGAGTACATTACATAAATGAGGAGTATTTTTACTGGGGTCGTCGCGGACCCTCCGTGCATTTGGGGTACGAAGTACCAGCCCAGGCATCGTCGGTCCATTATTTTTACAATGAAATAACTGTTCCGGAGGGTAATGACGTTATAGGTTCCTATTACATGGCCAATGGTTTTGGGCAGGGTTATTTCGGATACCAGGTAAACTCTGAAACCGAGCGCAGAGTGTTATTCTCTGTATGGAGCCCTTACCAAACCGATAACCCCGATGAAATCCCGGATGATCAGCGGGTTGATCTTCTGAGAAAAGGTGATAATATTGTGGTAAATGACTTTGGGAATGAAGGTTCGGGTGGACAAAGCTACCTGGTTTACAACTGGCAGGCAGGAAAAACCTACCGGTTTTTACTTAAAGGTGAACCTGCTGTCGGTGAAACCAATAAAACTGATTTTACTGCATGGTTTTCATCTGAATACGATACTGAATGGAACCTGATTGCCAGTTGGCGTCGACCCATTACCAATACCTATCTTACTAATCTTTATTCTTTCCTGGAAAATTTCAACACCCGCACTGGGCCCATCGAACGCATGGCCTACTATAACAACCAATGGATTATGGATACTTCAGGCAACTGGCACGAACTGAACAGAGCACGTTTTACCGCTGATGCCACCGCGCGCGATAAGGCAAGACTGGATTATGCCGGTGGATTCTTCAGTAATGAAGATGGTTTTTATATGAAGAACTGTGGGTTCTTTGATGATACATCGCCAATCGACACCTGGCATACAAGACCTCTGCAAGGGCAGCAACCCGAAGTTGACTTCTCTTTGCTTCCCTGATCTGAAATTGTCTCAATCGAAAACACATAATAAAGATCATTTTAAAAACGAAAAAAAGAAATATGAATTATTCGGTATTTAAAACGCTATTGTTTATCTTTTTGAGTTTTATCCTGATGTCAGGTGGTTGTTCACCGGATTTAGATGACATAGAACCCGATCCTGAACCTCCTACTGAGGATCCGTGGAGTCCCGATCCTTACAAACCTGAAAATGCTTCTGATATTCCCAGGGATGTTAAAATATATACTTCGTCGGCTACAGCCAGTGAGCATCAGCCCGGTGAAGAAATCTCCAAAGCACTGGATGGTAATTTTAATACCTTATATCATAGTCGCTGGAACCAGACCCTTTTTCCTGATGTACCGGTCATAATTGATTTTTTCTTTCCGGAAGATGTTACCGGTATTGATTACATGTTGTATCACCCGCGAAAAGATGGCGGTGTAAACGGTTTTATTCTTGAAACTGAAGTGTGGTTGAAGGAAAGAGGTCAGGATGATTTTGAAAAATTCGGAGTACTTGAATTTGCAAATAATTCGTCCACCAAACGGATTTTTTTCACCGATGGATTTGAAAACCCTGATGCCATAAGATTGGTTGCCACCAAAGGAAACAATGATTTTATTTCTGCGTCGCAGTTTGAGTTTTTCAGACTGAGCGATGCTTCTGAAGCCTACAGTGAATTTTTTACAGACCTTAGTTTTTCTGAACTGAGAGAGGATGTTTCAAGAGAAAGTCTGGAGACTATCGACAACTCATTTATCCGTAATATGGCACTGGCTATTTTTGATGAAGTATATGAATCAGAGCGTACAGGCATTTACAAAACTTACCCCGACCCGGCGATAATAGCTGCCGAAAATAAAACCAACCGGATGGGATCCTATGATAATATGACCGGAATCCATGTTAAATGGGGTGAAGATGTTGTGGTGTTTGTTGATGAACTCGTGACCGATATGGTATTGCGAATTGTAAACCACCATGAAGGATACGGCGGCCAGGATTTTTTCCTGAATCCCGGACCCAACAGAATCATTTCTCCTTCAAACGGGCTTGTATACCTTATATATAATAGTCAGGCGGATCATGAAACAAGAGTTAATATTGCATCAGGTACAATTAACGGTTATTTCGACCTGAACAAGCATTCGCAGGAAGACTGGGAAAAGCTTATTAGTGACGCATCTTACAGCTTTTTTGATTTAAAGGGAAATAAAGCACATATTACTTTTACTACTCATGAACTGCGTCAATATGTAACCAATGCACCAAGGCTTGTAGAAGTTTATGACAGTATCGTTTTGTTACAGCAGGAGCTTATGGGTTTATACAAATATGACAGGGTGCCTGCCGGACGATTGTATTACCGAACAAACACAAGTCCGGGAGTATATATGCATGCCACCGGAAATGCAACGGAGTATGCACCATCAACATTGGTTCATATTGCCAACCATGAAAGTCTTAGGGGCGATCATATCTGGGGTCCTGCGCATGAAACAGGTCATATTCATCAAACAAGACCCGGGCTTATGTGGATCGGAATGACAGAAGTATCTGTTAATATTTACTCACAGCATGTACAGACCTCATTTGGAAATTCATCCCGTTTACAAACAGAAAACATTCCGGGATATGAAAACCGCTACGAGAAAGCTTTTACCGAGATCATCGCTGCAGGTATACCACATGGTGCGCACGATGATGTATTTTGTAAACTGGTTCCATTTTGGCAGCTTCAATTATACTTTGCCAAGGTTAGGGGGTACAAAGACTTTTATAAGGATGTGCATGAGCAGATCAGGATGAAGCCTGATCCTCCTACCGATGGCCTTTGCCAGCTTGAGTTCGTAAAAACCGTTTGTGCCGTGGCACAACTTAATATGCTTGAATTTTTTCAGGCCTGGGGTTTCCTTACTCCCATAGATCAGGATATAAACGATTATGGTGTAAGAAGACTTACTGTTACCCAGGAGCAGATAGATGAGGTAATCAATTATATTAATCAGCAAGGATATCCTGCACCACCGGCGGAGGTACATTACATAACTGATAATACGGTAAATGACTTTAAGTAATTTCAATTCGCTTATGTGGGCTTATGGAAGCCGCGACTGGACTCACCTCAGTACTATTGAAGTATTTTCAATAATTGAGTAAATAAAAGTACAGGGTTTAATTCCTGAATTAAATAAAGGGGGCTTTGAAAATAATATTCAAGGCCCCCTTTTATTAATTGTAAATAAAATTCGCTTTATTCCTGTGAGTTTTGAAGTAAATTGAATCCAGTTCCGTATAAATGGGCAAAAGTATTGCTAACCACCATTGGCAATGTCCCCATCAATCCGGCTTTTTCTTTAAGTTCAGATTGCACGATGCGGGTGTCCTGCTTTAGCCGGAGCATGGTGTATTTATTGAGTTTTTGTCTGATTGGATCGGTGATCAGGTTGCCCGCCTCAGCCATTTCGCCACCAATAATTATGGCTTCAGGATTGAAAAGGTGAATCAAAATGGAAATGCC
>SL_3KL_010_SEDDRAFT_10004227_pt1 | contig 12966 bp, 10 predicted proteins | sample SodLakKL_010_SED_2_FD_10381 | JGI IMG/M metagenome (IMG submission 10381)
GTTCCTTCCAATCGCCTTCAGTTATATTTTTTGCGTTATAAAACAGATAGTACACCCCGTCGTGTTCCATTAACCATGATTTGTATAATCCCCCGGCTTCCCAGATATACCGCTGTTCGGGGAAGAGAACCGGATCCTCAACGCTCCAGTTCATCAGATCATCGCTGTAACAGATTCCTATTCTCCCCGGTCCGACCTCATATCCTTCACCGGGATAGGTGTGATAGGTCCCGATATATTTCCCGTTGATTTTCCTGACCTCACCTGATCCGTAAAGGTCATTATCCCGAATAATGCTTGTCATAGCGATATTATATTCGGTATATGAACCGGACGGACCCCGATCGATGATCATTCCTATTTTTTCCCATGATACAAGGTCATCGGAAACAGCCATACCGGTGCGGTATCCTATACCATCCCATCCCACACATGTCATATAGTATTTCCCATCGTGCCTGAACACGAAAGGGCAATCCACAGCATGACTGTCGAATGCTCCTTTTCTGTAGGATGGTTTTAGAACAAGCTGACCGCACTTATTGCGCACATAAATCTGCAGACTGATTGGAGATATATCCATGGAAATTTGGCCTGCTACTCCCCGAGTAATAATCTTTTTTTATCCATATAATAACAGAAATTGTCATAACTCACATCCGGCGGAACAAGATGATCGACCTGCGGTGTATATCCTCCTTCCTCGACAACGGGACGGAGGAGTTCGAGGTGTTCATCAATCGCCTGCTTCGTGGTTGCGAGTACCCGTTTATCAACTCCGCCGCCTAATCGGAGCGAGCGACCGTATTTTTTACGGAGATAGCCCGGGTCCATTCCGGCCGCTCTTTCACATGGCCACAGTAAATCTATACCGATATCCAGAAAGTCCTGGATGAGCACCTCCGGATTTCCGTCGGTATCGAGTGTCACATATCGTACACCATTCGATTTCAAAAAATCAACAAGACGCCTCATGTGCGGTTTTATGAACTTCCGGAACGTATCGGGACTCAGCAACGGTCCGTTCTTCATCGAAAGGTCCTCACTGAGATTAAAATAATCCACATCCGTTTTTTCGAGTATCGGTCGGGATACTTCGATCGTGAAATCCGCATAAAATTCCATCATTTCGTGCATCATTTCGGGATAATCGTACCACGCCAGCGACAGGTTCTCCGTTCCCATCCATTCGCGCGCACGCCAGTAGAACCCCCCGGCAGCTACGTTTTTCCCCAGGACAAGGACGTGCTTTCGTTCTTTCCAACCCTGTAGATACAGNGACTCCCACTGCGCAGGATATCGGGANTGTAAATTCGATTCATATCGCTTTCGTAATTCGCGAAANTCTTCGGGTTTTTCCACCGGGAATTTTAAATACTGATCCATCGACAAACGCTGCCCGCGGACCGTCCCTTCAAGTAATGCCTTACGGACTATTCCGTTCGAATCCTGAAAGACCTCATACCGGTCGTTCGATTCAAGGACAATTCTATCAAACGGCGGCATCATACTGTATTGCACGGGTATAAACTCTCTCGCATCCATGTTAAAATATTCTTCACCGGTAAACCAATCCCAGTGCAGCGAATACGGGTGTACACCCTCCTGACTCCATCGATCGATAGTTTGCTGCCATACACCGACCTCATGGTTCGGAACTCTATCGACCGGCTGATACTCCATTGTGCGGATAAAACGATCCCGGTTAGTCATACCATCCAGATATTTTACATACGAAATGCCGTTTATTATGTGGTTATATAATGTAGTGAGAGATTATAGCATTTTCAATATTTTATACATAAATTTATATATCATTTCACCTGTGAAAAGCCGCGTTGCTTTATTGAACTTGGCGTCGTGAATAAGTATATTACATAATGAAATGAAGTTTAATATATAAAATACCATTTCATATCGTGTCTTTGGAGCACGATAAAGACAACAATCCTTAGATAATACTATTTCTTACCACGAAGACAGGAAGCATCTATGGAACAACTGCAGAAGTTATCTGAAGCAATCATTAACGGCGATGCAAAAGCAGCACGTGAACTAACCCGCGAAGCATTGAATCACCGTGTCGATCCAAAAGTTATCGTCAAAGATTACCTGATACCGGCAATGGACGAGGTCGGGAAACGTTTTGAATGCAATGAATTTTTTGTTCCTGAATTATTGATAGCTGCCCGGGCTATGAAGGGTTCTCTGGAACTTATAAACCCCATCCTCGCATCCCGGGGAGACAAGCCGGCCGGACGCGTTGTTATCGGCACCGTAAAGGGCGATTTACATGACATCGGGAAAAACCTCGTCGCTTCGATGCTTGAAGGTGCGGGATTCGAGATTATCGATCTCGGAGTCGATGTTTCACCCGAAACATTTGTGAACTCGATAAAAGAAAAACAACCCACGTTTTTAGCGCTCTCCGCACTGCTTACAACGACAATGCCATCCATGAAACATACAATCGATGCGTTAAAAGAAGCTGGTATACGCGATAACGTTAAAGTCCTCGTCGGCGGTGCACCCGTCTCGTCACGTTACGCAGAAGAAATCGGTGCAGACGGATATAGCGATAGTGCAAGCGGAGCCGTCGGTCTCGTACGCAGTTTAATGACATAATCAACAAAACCCCTAAAAGAATACCAGCATGCATTCAACACTCCAGGAAATAGTTGCGTTGCGACCGGTTATAACAGACGGCGCGTGGGGTACACAGTTTCAGACGAAAGGGTTACCGCAGGGAGCATGTCCGGATCAACTTAATCTCACAAAACCCGAATGGGTTGAGCAGGTCGCCCGGTCATATATCGATGCCGGAAGCAATATAATTCTGACAAACACATTCGGCGCAAATTCAATTATACTCGAAAAACACGGATTAAGAGAAAAAACATTCGACATCAACAGAGCCGGTGCATCGATATCAAAAGCGGCTGCCGCGGCAAAGGCATTTGTATTCGGCTCGATCGGACCGAGCGGTAAAATGCTTCTCATGGGAGAAGTAACCGAAGACGCGTTGAAAGATGCTTTTTCTGAACAGGCAACCGGACTGGCCGAGGGCGGTGCGGACGCAATCATTGTCGAAACCATGAGCGATCTCGAGGAAGCCAAAATAGCTCTCGCCTCTGCTAAAGCGACGGGCCTACCCGTTTTCGTATCGATGGTGTTCGATTCGGGGAAAGACAAAGACCGGACCCTCATGGGAACGACGATCGAAGATGCGGCTTCCGTTCTTGAAGAAGCCGGAGCCGACGGGATAGGAGCGAATTGCGGATCGGGAATAGAATCATACGTTCCCGTTGCCAGGCGACTGCGTGCATCGACAAAGCTACCGGTCTGGATAAAACCGAATGCTGGTATGCCTGAGATCGTCGACGGCAAAATAATATATACCATAACACCCTCTGCCTTCGCATCACACGCCAAAACGATCATCGACGCCGGTGTGGATTTTATAGGAGGTTGCTGCGGAACAGATCCGGCATATATAGAATCACTCGTTCACCTGAAGTAACATTACTCTATTTTTTATGAAGTTTCTATGACTGAAAATCGAATTGCTATCGAATCATTAGATCAGTTTATCTTCGGCCGGTGTCCGTCCCCGGTCGTCTGCGGAAAAGGAGTCGAAATCGGTCATGGCCGGGTTATCCCCGAGATCAATTTCACACTTCCCACGATGGAAATTAATACGTCGACATGGAGCGATATTCGCAATCAATACCGTTCAATGATCCAGTCCGTGATGAAGCGTGCTATTGAATTATCGGTACCATCTCTTCTTGTTGAATTTGAAACATTGCCCCCCATGACGCACAACTTTGAGTGGGCACGCGAAATAATCGAGATCCTCTCGGAGGAATTACATAACAGCCACGCTTCATCCGGTATCAAGTGTGCCCTGCGGGTTACTCCGAATGATACACGCGAATTCGTTCGTCCCCCGCTTCTGCGGCAGGGAAAATACTGGGATGAAATGATGTATTTTTTTGAAAATGCCGCAGCTGCAGGTGCTGACCTGCTCGCTATTGAATCGACCGGGGGAAAAGAAGTTTGTGACGAAGCATTGGTCAACGCCGATCTTCAAATGGTTATATTTTCACTCGGCGTGCTGGGGTGCCGCGATATGGAATTTCTATGGAACCATATAGTCGATGCATGCAACAGAACGAACATCATACCTTCCGGAGATTCGGCTTGCGCATTCGGTAACACGGCAATGACGTTAGCCGACCAGCGAATGATACCGAAAGTATTCGCTGCCGTTGTAAGAGCGGCGACAATTCCCCGAAGTCTTGTCGCATACGAAGCGGGAGCGGTAGGTCCGAGTAAAGACTGTGCTTACGAAGGCCCCTATATGAAAGCCATCCGCGGAATCCCGATCTCGATGGAAGGACGCACCTCGGCCTGTGCCCATCTGAGCCCGCTCGGAAATATCGCACAAGCAGTATGCGATTGCTGGTCAAACGAATCCGTTTCAAATGTGAGATTGCTCAGCGCGTTCGCCCCGGTTGTCTCGATGGAGCAGCTTGCTTATGACTGCCGTTTAATGAACACAAGTCTCGAAAAGTCCCCCGCGGAAGCGTATCTCTTCCGGGACTGGCTGGTGCAATCGGATGCTTTTATTGACCCGCAGGCATTCATCCTGCATCCGGAAGTTGTCTTGAGGATTTCCAGGCGAATTATGAGCCGATCACAATTCTACGACCGAACAGTTGAAGCAGTCCGTGCAGCACTTGATGAACTCAGTGAAGCGGCAACGGACGGGATGCTCTCACTTACGGTACAGGAAGCACGATGGCTTGATCGACTCAAAGACATTGCCGATAAGATACCCGACACTGAAAATCAAATGGTGGAGAACGTAATACATAATGCAGAGACGCTGAAATTTATTCCGGAAGAATACGGTCTAGCGATATAATCAGGAGTCAGCACGCAATGCGATATAAACTAATCAGTTGCGAGGTGTTCTATCGGGAGATGTGCTACACGATCTCACAATCGCCTCATCAGGTCGATATAGAATTCCTTCCGAAAGGGCTGCACGACATTCAGAGCTCGATGATGCTTGCCAGGATACAGGAGCGGATAGATGCAACGGATCAATCCCAGTACCAGGCAATTCTGTTCGGCTACGGTCTGTGCAACAATGGTATCGAAGGATTGACAGCCCGGGATATCCCGCTCGTTATTCCCCGCGCCCACGATTGCATAACAGTTTTCCTCGGCAATAAAGAGCGCTACCTCTCCTATTTCAATAATAATCCCGGGGTTTATTTTAAAACATCGGGGTGGATCGAACGCGGTACGCCGGGTAAAGAATTCGACCAGTTATCGATACAACAAAAAACCGGACTCGAGCTCAGCTATGCCGATCTGGTAAAAAAATACGGCGAAGAGAACGCACAATTTTTATTCGAGGAACTGACAAAGTACAAGGACAGGTACAATAGTTTTACGTATATCGAAATGGGGATAGAACCCGATGACCGGTTCGAAAAACAAACCCGGAAAGATGCCGAAGAAGCAGGATGGGGATTTCAAAAAGTAAGCGGTGATATGACTCTCATACACAGATTGATCAACGGCGAGTGGAATGAGGATGAATTTCTTGTCGTACGACCCGGATATCGCGTTGTGGCAAATTTTAAAGATACTATCATCGAAGCAGAACCGTGTGACTCCGCCGACCAAAAATAACTCTTTTAATATGTAAATATGTCCAATCGTTGTAAAATAACTCTTCAGCCGCTGAATGTATCAATAGAGGTTGATCAGGGTACCTCCCTGCAGGATGTTCTTTTTACCCATGGTGTCGAATTCCCATGCGGCGGAAGAAAACGATGTAACGGTTGCAGGGTGAAAGTACTGGAGGGCTCCTTCCCCGTTACACCGGAACAGAAGGAACTACTAACCGGGAAGGAACTATCCTCGGGATGGCGGCTCGCGTGCTGCGGGACCGCGGCCGGCGATCTCGAACTCGAGCTTGCCCAGTGGGAGGCATCTATTCTGACCGACAATTCGTCGTTTCCCTTTAAACCGCGGGATGGATATGGTATTGCAATCGATATAGGGACGACAACAATTGCGGCGCAATTGCTCGACCTCTCGAAAGGCGATGTGCTTGCAGTGCAGACTGCACTAAACAATCAGGCACAGTACGGCGCCGATATTATGGAGCGAATAAATTATTCAATAGCACCGGAGCGAAAAATAGATCTGGGGGATATTTTACGGAAACAGATCGGATCGGTTCTCATCGAACTGGTCAGCGCAGCCCATATCTCAAACGAACATATTACTTCGGTAGTCCTTGTCGGTAACACGGTAATGCAGCATTTTTTCTGCGGTTTTGATCTTACCCCGCTCTCCCATGTTCCGTTCGAACCCAGAGATGCATCCTATAAACCGGTGCAAATGACATCCCGGGACCTTGGATGGAATCTTCATAATGGAGCGTCAATTATTTTCCTCCCATCACTCGGAGGCTTTGTCGGCAGCGATATTCTTGCCGGTATTCTTGCAACCGGAATACATAAACGCACAAAATACCAATGTTTGATCGACCTCGGAACAAACGGTGAAATAGTAATCGGCAACAGGGATCGCCTGCTCTGCGCATCAACCGCCGCGGGTCCGGCATTCGAGGGCGCCCGCATATCGATGGGAATGCGTGCGGCTACCGGAGCAATTTCGTCTGTTGTCAAGAGCAACGGAGGTTATAACAGCACTGTCATTGGCGGAGGGATACCCAGAGGTATTTGCGGCAGCGGACTGGTCGACGCAGTATCGATCGGATTAGCACTGGGTTATATTAAACCGAACGGTAGACTTAAAGATAATTTGAATCCATGGGAAATTCTCAGCCCGGTGAGATTAACCCAATCGGATATTCGTGAATTGCAATTAGCAAAAGGTGCGATAGCCGCGGGGATTATCATATTATCACAGTTACTCAAGATTGACGTACAGACGATCTCTCATGTTCACCTGGCAGGAGCGTTCGGTAACTATATTAACCGTGAAAGTGCCGGAAATATCGGACTACTCCCTTTTCAGGTCGAACGAATTAAACCCGCGGGAAATACAGCGCTGCTCGGATCGAAACGCGCCTTGTTCCTGAATGATTCTAACGAGCTGAATGTAATACAGCGTATTATAAAACACGTTCCTTTAAGCAGCAATCCGGACTTCATGGACATTTTCACGCAAGAAATGTTTTTTCCGGAGGTATCACTCCCCCTCGAGCCCGAATAGTAATGATATGTTGAAACAGATTGTCCGTGTAGCACCCTCATCACTGAATCCTCCCAGCCGACGTAATTTCACATTGAATGTTATTGACGGGGGAGTGTTCGCTCTCGGTATGAGTCTTATCTCCCACCAAACGATACTGCCGGTGTTCATTAAAAATATCGGAGGAACAAATATTGCCGTTGGTTTGATACCCGTTGTCTGGATGCTCGGTTTTAATTTTCCTCAGATATTTTTTGCACATATGGCACAGCGTGTGGAATACAAGAAGAAATTAATGCTGGAGACCGGTCTCATCCAGCGTCTTCCCTACCTGATTCTTGCGATCGTGACGTTTTTGGTGATTGCTGATATGTCAGCGACTCCTGCACTTTTTATTTTCTTTTTCATGTTTACCGTCGCAGCCTTAGGTGGCAGCGTTCATCTGCCCGTGTGGTTCGATATTATATCAAAAATCACTCCCGTTACGGCACGCGGACGCTTATTCGCTTACCGTTCGATTGCAGGAGGGATCCTCGGTGTCGGCGGCGGCTGGCTCGCGATGGTGATATTACGGACGATCGCCTATCCGGCAAATTTCGCACTTTTGTTCATCCTGGCATTCGGCATTATGATGATATCGTTTTATGTTTTAACACGTTTGCAGGAAGAAAATCCGACTAAACCGTCATCGACTCAACACTTACTGCAAAATATCCGTAACATACCGGCGATACTTAAGCACGAAATAAATTTCCGCAATTTTCTTATCGCCGATGCTTTGGTAATAACTGCATCGACCGCGAATGCTTTCTTTACGGTCCATGCCTTCGATACGTTTCGTCTGGATGATTCATATGCGGGTCTATTTACAATGGTTATGATGATCAGTACGATCCTGAGCAGCATGCTACTCGGAGTGATCGCGGATACTTTCGGGCATCGGCTGAATTTAATTATCGCTGCGATCGGTACAATAATCGCCTGCGCTTTTGCACTGACGGCACCAAACGTTTATGTGTACTTAATCGTGTTTTTCATCTCGGCCTTTACAATCAATGTGGTGGTTATATCGCGTTTATCAATTGTTGTCGAAATGTGCACCGAGAGCGAGCGACCCACCTTCATTGCATTAACGAACATGCTTACCTCTCCGTTTGTGCTGAGCGGTGTCGCCGCCGGATGGGTCGCGAACGAATTCGGTTATGATGTAGTATTCTTTGCATCGGGTTTTTGTGCAATCATAGCCGCAACCTGGTTGGCATTTAAAGTAAGAGAACCGCGCCGATTTAACCGATGATTGTTAATAATTTCTGTTATAATTAATTACAAAGGGACATAAGACAATGAGTAAACTGACAAACTACATCCTTTCATCATCCAGAACACTTGCTATGCCGATCACCGTCTATCCCGGAGCGGATATAACCGGAGCAACGGTGTCGGCTATAGTAACAGATCCGGAAAAACAATTCCAGGCACAATATGAGATTCATAAGAGATACGAAACATGGATCGTTCAGTCCGCGATGGATCTTAGCGTCGAGGCCGAGGCATTCGGATGCGAAATACAGCTGGCAGATAATGAGATACCGACCGTACGGGGCCGTCTGGTTACCGACAAAGAACAGATCGACGCTCTCGCGATCCCGGCACCGGGTGAAAAAAGGACAAAGGTGTATCTCGACACCGTGCGTCTACTCACCGGACTGGAGACAAAACCGTTCGTACTTGCCGGTATGATCGGTCCTTTTTCTCTGGCAGGTCGTTTATTCGGTGTGAGTGAATCGCTTGAATTGACAATGACCGAACCGGATACGATGCACATGCTGATTGAGAAATGCACGACGTTTCTCACAGCGTACGCAGAAGGATTTAAACAGGCCGGTGCAAACGGCGTTCTGATCGCGGAGCCAACCGCGGGACTTCTTTCTCCGAGATCGCTCGGTGAATTCTCCTCCGCATACATAAAAAGGATTCATGAAGCGGTTAACGATGACTCGTTCTCGCTTATTCTACACAATTGCGCCGCAAGAATTAATCATTTGCCGGCGGTGCTCGAATCGGGTGTATCGATCTATCATTTCGGATCTCCGATGGACTTGCCCGCCGCATTGAAATCAGTTCCCGAAACCACGGTTCTTTGCGGTAATCTCGATCCGGCAGGGATCTTCTTGAACTCTTCGGAAAAAGAAATCTCAAATCATACGGAGTCGTTATTACGAGCAACGGGGAACCATAAGAATTTCGTTATCTCATCAGGATGCGACGTTCCCCCCGGTGTAACCATGAATAAACTTGATGCGTTCTATAAAGCTGTAAATAATTTTGAAAAATAATGACCGATGGCACTAACACGAAATATACCTCTGAAAAACCCAACACCAGATGTACAGGAATGGCTTGATATTCTTCTCGGGCAGGTACCACAGAATCGCACACCATTGGTAGAATACGTAATCGATGAAGTGGTTTGGAAAACGATCTCTACCCGGTTACTTAACCGCCCTTGGGCAGATTATACGGAGGATCGCAATAATCGGATTCGCTGTCTCGATAATTTCATCGCTGTCTGGCATCGGCTGGGATATGATATAGTCAAGTATGAGAAAGACGCGGGATTTCAGCAACACAGAATTTCAACCACCGATCCGGGCGATTCCCCGCACAAACAACGGGAATGGATGGATGAGCATCACGGCAAGATAACCTCCTGGGAAGAATTCGAGACATATCCCTGGCCCGACATCGGAACAGTTGACTTTTCAGATTACGAGCATATCAATGACCATCTTCCGGAAGGGATGGGATTTTTAACAAGCCACGGAGGCGGCATTTTCGAACATGTCTCCTGGATTATGTCATATGAAGGTCTCTGTCTTGCTTTGTATGATAACCCGGGTCTGGTAAAGGCGGTCACAGACAAGGTGGGTAAGATAATTGAGGACTTCTATCGACAGATTCTCGGGCTCGATCGTGTGATCGGTATCTTACAGGGAGACGATATGGGTTTTCGCACCGGGACTTTGATTGCGCCGGACGAGCTCAGAAAATATTTTCTCCCCTGGCACAAGCGATTTGCATATATGACACATGAAAAAGGGATCCCATACTTTTTACATTCATGCGGTAAAGTCGATGCACTGATGCCTGATTTGATCAGTGAAGTCGGAATAGACGGTAAGCATTCCTTTGAAGATTTAATCATCCCGGTTGATACATTTCAGGAACGTTATGGAAATGCTATCGCAACTCTCGGCGGAGTCGACGTCAATATACTTGGTGCCCGGACACCGGAAGATGTCCGGAAACGTACCCGCCATCTGATCGACANATGCGGTGGACGCGGACGATATGCTATCGGCTCGGGGAANTCAATTCCGAGCTACGTGCCGGTTGAGAATTATCTTGCCATGGTCGATGAAGCGATCGAAATCGGTGCAGCTGCACAATAATTTCGGAAATAATGTATGTCATAGAAAACAAACAAGGAAAATAAAATGAGACCATATCGACACGTTTTAATAATTCTTTTTTTAGTAATCTACATCTCCCCGCTGTTATTCACATTTGAGAATAAAGACAAACGAAAATTAACGATCGCGGATTTCGATGCCTGGCGATCAATATCCGGTGAAACGTTATCGGCCGACGGATCGTGGCTTGCGTATTACCTGAAACCGCAACTCGGAGACGGAGAACTCATTATCCGGAACACCGATTCGTATATTGAACACACCTTTCCACGTGGATCGGCACCTGTTTTCGGTTTCGAAGATACATCGGTTATCTATACCATTGTTCCTCCGGAAGATGAATACGGAAATCCGGAGAAAAATATAAAAAACAAGCTCGGAATTTTCGATATTGCGAATCAGGATACAATAGTCTATGATCTGCTTAAACGATATACCTTATCGGTAAATAAAAAGTGGCTCGCGGTTCTCGTATCAGATACTACAACACAAGAGACCGAACCGGATACTATAGAAACAACCAACACGAAACCCGGTGAAAAGCCTGAACGCTCAGTCCTTATCCTGCGAAACTTAATAACGACAGATGAAGTCCGGATCGAAGCGGTAGAAGAATTTTCGATCGACGAACAGGGACACTATCTTATATACACGGTCATCTCGGATGATCATCAGGTGAACGGTATCTATGCGAAAAATCTGGAAAACTTTAGTATCGGAAGACTGCACAGCGGAATCGGATCCTATAAAGCTATTACCTGGGATGAACCGAGCGGAAGGATCGCATTTCTTGCCGACGGAGACACGACCGACACTAAGAACAAACCCTGGAAAATATATATGTGGGAGAAGGGAAAAGCAGGTGCGAATTTACTCTTTGATCCGGAAAAAACATCCGATTTCCCGGAAGAAATGAAAATCGCAAACGAACCCGCGCTATTTTGGTCAAAGAAAACAAACTCTCTGTTTTTCAACATTCAGAAAAAAGCAGAGGATGAAAAGGATACAACCATCTCTGCCGAAGAGATACCGGATGTCAATATATGGCACTGGCGGGATGTTCTGATCCACCCACAGCGTGAAACACGGAAACAGGAACTGGAGAACAAAACGTACACGTGCGTTTATCACATCCGAGGCAATTCCTTCGTTCAGCTTACGGATGCGTCGATGGACGCGTTACAGCTCTCTCCCGACCACAGTAGTGCATTCGGTACCGACCGGAGCCGCTATGAAGACAAACAACCGTGGAATCCCGAGTTTCACGATGTGTATATCGTCGACCTTTCGAACGGTAATCGTAAACTCATTCGGGAACGACAAAGATTCGGCCTGCGCTGGTCGAACGGAAGCAGAGTTCTCTTCTGGTTCGAGGGAAGTGACTGGTATTCATATGAACTTAAAACCGGTACCACGCATGTTCTCAGTGAAAATATTCCGACTGAATTGCGCAATCTGGTGTTTGACCGCGCCGGCGTACCGGGCTCCTGGGGCTTGCCCGGCTGGACAAAAGACGATCAGCATGCAATCATCTACGACCGCTACGATATATGGCTGGTAAACCCCGACGGCAGCATCGCGTTGAATCTCACAGAGCGTCAAAACAAAAACGGTACCGCAACGTTCCGGTATGTCCGGCTCGATCCTGATGAAGAATTTATCGATCTGGAAAATCCCCTATTGATAAGGTATTTCGATAATTCGACAAAGGCATCGGGGTATTACCGGCTCAACCACGGAGAAAATCGCCTCGATTCTCTGATCGTGCTGGATAAACTGATCGGTGCTCCGAAACGTACACAGGAACAAAATGCATATCTGTTTACGATTGAAACCTTCGATGAATTTCCCGATCTCTATAAAAGCGATACGGGGTTCGATACTATCACTCGTCTGACGGATGCCAACCCCCGGCAGGAAGAATTCTATTGGGGAAGTGCTCAGTTATTTGAGTGGAAGAACACCGACGGTGTACCTCTCCAGGGAATACTTTATCTTCCCGCGGGGTACGAACCCGGCAAACAATACCCGCTCATTGTCTATATATATGAACGACTTGCCGATCTTCTTCACCGGTATAGTGTGCCCCGTGCGACAAGCCGAATTAATCCCGCATTTTATACAAGTAACGGCTATGCCGTTATCGATGCCGACATTGTGTATACGCTCGGTCAGCCGGGGCAATCTGCGGTAAAAAGCGTCGTACCTGCCGCATTGAAACTAGTGGAGATGGGTGTAGCCGATCCGG
>SL_3KL_010_SEDDRAFT_10004228_pt1 | contig 12964 bp, 10 predicted proteins | sample SodLakKL_010_SED_2_FD_10381 | JGI IMG/M metagenome (IMG submission 10381)
TGNCTCGACGTAGCCACGGCTATGCCCTCGACGAGCCGCCTACGATCCGGCCCCCTGGCGCTCCCAACGGTGGCGCCCTCCAGTAGTTCAACAGCCGGTTAACCCGATATGCCGGAGGTCCCAGGAATTGGCAGGGGCTCCGTTTCCATTGGGTGGCAACAGGTGAGATCCGTCCGTCAGTTCACGAGCCGGATCACACCACAAGCGATGGGATCCCCTGCCTCGCCACTTGGATCGGTCTCGAGGTCGTCGGGCCCTTCATGGACGACGACCACATGACCAATGATCGTCGGCGGCGCGTCCATGGTCACATTCACGAGGATTCTGTCGTAGACTGCGATGCCCTCCGCATCCGCCTCCAGGTTACCCATGTCGCCCTTGTGGCGCTCGTCCCGGGGATCGGTGGGCGCCCCATGCTCATGATCGTAGGGGCTCAGATGTCCTCCGGGCTCCTCGCAGTCGGTCCCCTCGTGGACATGGAAACCATGGAGCCCATCCGGATCCAGACCGGTGATCCGGGCCGTGACCCTGGTGCCTTCCGGGACCTGCTGGAAGTTCACCTGGCCCCGTACCTCCCGGACATTGAGGGGGGAGATCTCAGCCGTGGCCCGGGTCAACTCCTCCTCTACCAGCGGCTCCTCCACCGTAGGTTCCTCCACCATCACCTCATCCACGTCCAGCTCTTCCGGGGGGTCCGGAATATCGCACCCGGTTCCGAGGATCAGTCCACTGAGGATGAAGGAAGTGATGGCGTGTGAGATGATCCTCTTCATGATCTGGAACCTTCCTGAATGAGCATTGCGGAAAGAACATTTGCGGATCGTTGGGTACCCGTGTATGGGAACGGGCAGTCCCATGCATCACAGATATGGAAATTGCAATGTTCGTGCCGGGTCATTCCACTAGCGGTATCGACCCAGAAACCTCCGGTCCAGCTGGTCTTTGAGACGCAGGGCCAGACGGCCACGCCACCACAACCGGCCCCGCATCGCCAACCCTTCCCCCCATCCCAGGTTCAGGATTGTCAGCCAGCGCCGCTGCGGGTGGTAGACGGACATGGCGCCCCCGGCGAGGGTCGCAGAAAGGTTATTCAACAAGACCGGTGCCTGCCGCACCCCGAAGACACCGATTTTGGGGAGACTGCGCCCGTCGAAATCGATGCAATCTCCGGCGCCGAAGATACGATCGTCATCGACCGAGCGAAGAGTGTTCTGGACCTGGAGCCCTTCCGGGCTGCACGAGAGCCCAAATTCTTGGAGGATGACCGGAGGTCGGAGGCCCGTTGCCAGGACCAATGTCTCCGCTCGGTGAAGACTTCCGTCCGCGCACTCCACCTCGGGGGCTGTGACCCGGATGGCCGCCTTCCCCGGAAGGACCCGAACCCCACGCTCATGCAAGGCACGGGTGACGCTTCGAGATGGACCCTCCGGCCGATCCGGGAGGAGCCGCAGAGACTTGGAGAGGAGGGTGATCTCGGCGGAGGCATCCTGTCGATGGGCGAGTTCGACCAGATTCGCGGCGATCTCACAACCGGTGGCACCGCCGCCGATGACCAGGGCCTTTCCCTGCCCCTGGGCCAAACACTCGGTGAAGTGCTCGCGGAGGCGCGCAAGGTTGGAGATGGGCTTGGCCGGCCAGACCGGAGGCACCGCAGTGGAATGGGGGTTCCGTGCTTGGGAGGCGACGGCCAGGTGGCTCAGGTCTGTCTCGCTCCCGATGTTGAAGGAGACCAGATCGTAGTCCAGTTCGCCGCCGGAGGCGAGGATCACCTGTCGTTTCTCCGGATGGATCCCCACCACGCGGTCCGGTATGAAGTCCACGTAGGAACGGGCGGCAAGTCGTCGGACGTCGATACGATTCTCGTCCGGTGCGTACATTCCCCCCAGCATTCCCGTGGCGAGACCCGAATACCAGAACTCGCCGGGGTCGACGACCATGACCTGGGCACCGAGGGTGCGGAGGCGATGTGCATGGGTGATGACATGAAGGTGGGCATGCCCTGCACCCACCAGGAGGACGGTTCGATTGAGCGGTTTCATTCTTGTGACCTTGCGGTGCTTTCCTCGAGGCGGTCAGAAACCCGGACGAGTTCCAGCTCGAGACGAGCCTCGTCGCAAGGGTGCTTGGGGGATGGGCCGGGCTCGTCCATCGTCCAGCTGGACAGGCTCAGCCTCTCCGGCGCCCTCGGCGGAAGATCCATCCGTAGATGACGAGGTTGACCACCACCACCCCCACACCCATGAAAACCCACCCCGTTGGTCCGATCCCCCGGGGGTAGATGATGGAGATCAGGTGGTGCTCAATGAAACTCTCATCGTAGCCTGCCTGACCGCCGAGGAGGCGGAGGCGGTTCTCCAGGGGAGTAAGGGGACAGGTCCAGCCGATGAGGGTGATCAGAGCGCCCCAGAGGGCGACGGGGATATGGACCCAGGCGACCCATCGCCGCCACGCCGCGCAAAGCCCGCCCAGGACGACGAAGAGGATGAAACCGAGGTGGAGCAGGAGAACCAGGTCGGCCAGAATTCGGTAGATCATCTCAGAAGGCCGTTGGACACATGGAAGGCCGGAAGAGCGCTTAAGGAGTCGGGGACACCGCTTTGTAGCGCTGGACTGGCGCTCCCCACGGTGCCCCCTCTACTTCGCCACCAGCCCTCGAGGGCCATGCCGGGATTCGGTGGCGCTCTGGCACGCGCCCTGCTGCCTTCTTCACGTCAGCGGCTTCCGCGCACCTCGAAGTCGAAGTCCCCTCGCTGGGCATGTCCATCCTGTGCAATGACCCGCCAGTGGACCGTGTATGCCCCGGGGGCGAGGGGTTCCGCCGGAACGATGAAGACCTGTCGTGCGTCGGCTTCGTCGGCCACAGCCTCGGTGGTGGCCACCAGTTCCCCACCGGCATCCGCCAGCCTCACGGTCGTACCCTGCATCTGGGGCGGCTCCGAGAAGAAGAGGCGGATTTCCTCAGGGGAGGCGGGAAGTGCCGTGTCTGCAGCCGGCTCAGTGGAATCCAGGCGCAGGTGGAGCACGGTCCCGGGATCGGACATCAGGTGAAGAGTCCCGGCCTCTGGTGTCGCTGAAGTGGGACCGGCGGCTGCAAGGAGCAGCCCCAATGCCAGGGCCACGGTGGGGATGGGGCGGAGTAACCGAGCGCCGCTGCTTGCAGAGTTCTCGGTGCTTCCACTTCGGTGTGAGGCTCTCATGGGTTCCAGACTCCTCCGGTAGGTGCTGCCGCGTTTCATTCGAGGGTGGCCGCAGCGTTCAAGTTCCGTGCTCCCTCCTTCGTACCACCCTGGTGTGGAAGGGGTCCCGAAGGCATGGCATCGCGGGCGCTGCCGGATCAGTTTGACACTCCGCAGGCCATCGGACCATTCTGAGGACAAGTCGTTGACCCACACTCATGCCTTCCCTTCCATCCGGAACTCGTGTGCCGACATTTCGCCTCGCCCTTTTCCTGCCATTTTCTTCCGGAACGGGTTCAACACATCTCCGGAAGAGCCTGGCCGGCCTCTTCCTCATCGCGTTTTCCCTGGGCGGTTGTGCCCCCGGAGGGGAACGGGAGCCGGGTCCCCTGGTCATCATCGGGGGCGCGCTGGATGCGGAGAATGAAGCCATCTACCGTGTCATCCTGGACGGGAGGCAGGGTCCGGGACCACTCTGTATCATCCCGACGGCGGGCGGGGATCCGGAGGCCTCCATGGCCAGTGCCACAACTCGTTTCGATCGGTGGGGCGGAGCGGGGACGGCCCGGGGAATCCTTCTCACGGTGGAGCAACCCGGCCGAGCCCTGGACCCCCTCGTGGCCGGGGAGATCCGGGAGTGTGCCGGCTTCTTCTTCACCGGTGGAGTGCAATCCCGAATCCTGGACGTCTTTCTTCCCGACGGCGAGGCCACCCTTGCGTACGAAGCTCTCATGGAACGGTTCCGGGACGGGGCGGTGGTCTCGGGGAGCAGCGCCGGTGCGGCCATGATGTCTGATCCCATGATCGCCGGGGGCTCCAGCTCCGGGGCCCTGCGGGAGGGGGTTTCGGGCCCTGGCGAGGAGGGTGGGGTGGAGCTCCGGGCCGGTATGGCCTTCCTGGAGGGCGTTCCGGTGGATCAGCACTTCCTGGCCAGGGGTCGGATCGGCCGGCTCCTCACCGCGGTGCTTCGCCAGGACGGGGTGACGTTTGGAGCAGGGGTGGACGAGAACACCGCCCTGGTGGTCCAGGCGGGATGGGGACGGGTCGTGGGCGCCTCGGGGGTGGTCTGGGTGGACGGGAGCAGAGCCCGGATCCCGAATGACCCGGCATCCCCAGCCGTGAGCACCGGACTCCGGGTGGAACTCCTGGGGGAAGGAGACCGGGTGGAGATCGCCACCGGGCGCGTGGTCCCCGCCGAAGGAAAGGAGGGTCTGGTGGCGAACCCCTTGATCGGTGGGGAGTCCGAAAGTGACCCTGCACCAGGTGCCCGGACCGAAGGCCCGGAGGGCGCGGAGGGGCTCTTTGATCGGTGGACCCTCCTCCACCTCCTGGAGTCCATGGCGCGGAACGGGGGTGAGCATTGGAGCGCACTTGAAGACGGGCACCGCATCGCCTTCCGAGCAGGAGAGGGCTTTCGAGGGGTCGCATGGCCCCGGGAGGGAATCCGGGGCACGGCCCACGGCCTTTCCGTGGGGCCGGTGGAGGTGACCATCGAAATGGTGCCGGAGGACTGATCCAGGGCCGGCCTCCAACCAGGGTCGCCCGTCCGGGGTAACCGTCAATCAGGAGGGAAGCGTTCATGTCCCAGAACTCCACCCCGCCCAAACCGGGCACCGGTTTCCCTGGACCGATCCGCGCCCCTCGGGGGACCCGGCGCTCGTGTCGTAGCTGGGCCGCCGAGGCCGCCCTTCGCATGCTCATGAACAACCTGGACCCGGAGGTGGCGGAGGACTCGGAAGCCCTCGTGGTCTACGGGGGGAGGGGGAAGGCGGCCCGTTCCTGGGAGGCCTACCACGCCCTGGTTCGGGAACTCCGGGAACTGGCTCCCGACGAGACCCTCCTGGTCCAGTCGGGAAAGCCGGTGGGGGTGGTCCGCACCCACGAGGACGCTCCCCGGGTCCTCATCGCCAACTCGAATCTCGTTCCCCACTGGGCCACGCAGACCCATTTCGACGAGCTGGAGGCCCGGGGACTCATGATGTTCGGCCAGATGACCGCCGGGTCCTGGATCTACATCGGGACCCAGGGGATCCTCCAGGGGACCTACGAGACCTTTGCCGAGTGCGCCCGGGCCCACTTCGGGGGCACCCTCTCAGGCCGACTCACGGTCACGGGAGGGTGTGGCGGGATGGGGGGCGCCCAGCCCCTGGCGGTGACCATGAATCGGGGGGTCTGCCTCATCGCCGACGTGGATCGCACCCATCTGGAGCGGAGGACCCGCGACGGGTATCTGGACGAGTGGATCCCCGAGGAGGAGGGGGGGGTCGAGTTGGCGGTGTCCAAGGCCCTCGCCATGGCCGAAGAGGGAGCGGCGGCAAGCATCGGAGTGGAGGCGAACGCCGTGGCCCTCCTCGAGTACCTGGTCCGGGAAGGGATCACTCCCGCCGTGCTCACGGACCAGACCTCTGCACACGACCCGCTCAATGGATATGTGCCTGTGGAATGGAGCCTGGAGGAGGCACTCCGCCGGAGGGAGGAGGACCCGGGCGGATACACCCGGCAGAGTCTGGCTTCCATGGAGCGGCACGTCCGGGCCATGGTGACCCTCCAGGAGCGGGGGGCGGTCACCTTCGACTATGGGAACAATCTCCGGCAGCGGGCCTTCGACCAGGGGTTCGAAGCGGCCTTCGCCTTTCCCGGTTTCGTCCCAGCCTTCATCCGCCCCCAGTTCTGCCGGGGGCGGGGACCCTTTCGGTGGGTGGCCCTCTCCGGGGACCCGAAGGACATCTATGCAACCGACCGGGCCCTCCTGGAACTCTTCCCTGGGGACGACGGACTCCGGCGGTGGCTCCTGGCCTGCCACCGGAACCCCGAGGCCCTCCTCTCCGGAAAGCTTGCGGCCTGCCGGCCCCGCTTCGGCTTCCAGGGCCTCCCAGCCCGGATCTGCTGGCTGGGATACGGGGAGCGGGACCGGGCCGGGGGGCTCTTCAACGAGATGGTGGCGGACGGCCGGGTGGGGGCTCCCATCGTCATCGGCCGGGACCACCTGGACGCCGGGTCCGTCGCTTCCCCCAATCGGGAGACGGAAGCCATGCGGGACGGGAGCGACGCCGTCTCCGACTGGCCCCTCCTCAACGCCATGACCAGCGTGGCGGGGGGCGCCTCGTGGGTGAGCTTCCACCATGGGGGAGGTGTGGGGATCGGATTCTCCCAGCATGCAGGGCAGGTGGTGGTGGCCGACGGTACGCCGGAGGCGGCCCTCCGGGTGCGTCGGGTCCTCACCAATGATCCCCTCCTGGGGGTGCTCCGCCATGTCGACGCCGGGTATCCGGAAGCGGAAGCGTGCGCCCGGGAGCAGGGAATCCGGATCCCCATCCCCTCCTCCGGGGCACAGACGGGGGGGCATTCGGTGGAGGCGGGGGTCGACGGAGGTGAAGACCGATGAGCTCCTTTCCCCCGGATTGGATCCGTCAACGCTGGGAGTGGCCGGGGAACGAGCCGCCGATCCGCTTCGCCGACACCGTGCTCCGGGATGCCCCCGAAGGATGCCGAGTCGCCCTCCTGGGGATTCCCGACGACACGGGGGTGCGCATGAACGGGGGACGCCCCGGCGCCGCTGAAGGCCCCATGGCTTTCCGCTCTGCCCTGGCTCGCTACGGAACGGCCGATCCCGAGGGGTGGACATGGCCCCGTGTCTGCGACATCGGGGACGTGGTGCCAGGGTTCAACCTCCAGGAGACCCACGAAAGGGTGACCAGGGTCACCGACCACCTTCTGGCCCTGGGGCTGCTACCGGTCGCCGTCGGGGGTGGGCACGATCTCACCTTCCCCTTCGTCCGCGCCCTGGCCCGCCGAATTCCCACCCCCCTCATCGGTATCTACCTCGATGCCCACCTGGATGTGCGGCGGGAACCGGGGTCGGGCATGCCCTTTCGGGCACTGGTGGAGGAGTGCGGGGTCGCCGCCCTCCACGTCCTGGGGACGGCCCCGATGGTCAACAGCGCGGAGCATCGACGCTGGTTCCGGGAGCATGGCGGGCACGAGGCCGGATTCGGTCCCGATGACGCCTGGCCCGGAGAGGCGGATGAGGTCCTTTTCGTGAGCGTCGACCTGGATGTCATGGACCAGGCCTACGCGCCCGGGGTCAGTGCCATGAACCCGGCAGGGTGGTCTCCGGAGCGGGCCATCGCGTATGTCCAGGGGGCGGGAAGGGATCCGAGGGTGGGATGCTTCGATCTCATGGAGCTTTCCCCTCCCTGGGATGAGAACGGACGGACGGCCCGCCTGGCGGCCCGCCTCTTCCTTGCCTTCCTCCAGGGAGTGGCGGAGCGGGAGGATGGGAGCGGGGCGGGATGACGTTGCGCGCCTCTGCCGTCCCCGACCCCACCCGTCCTCCGGCGCCCCCTTCAACCGGATCTCCCCTCGGACGCTCCCTCGGACCTTCCCCGGCCCCCCCGAGCCCACATCCGTCCCGATCGGGGGGCGACCTTCTCATCCGGGATGCCCGGGTGGTGACCCCGGCGGGGGATCCGTGGCGCTACCTCCAGGGCTCCGAGACCGGAAGGCTGCGGGTCCTCGGGAACACCGATGTCCGGATCCGGGGCGGACAGATCTTCGAGGTGGGAAGGGGACTGAAGCCGGAGGAAGCGGGGGTGCCGGTCCTGGAAGCCGGCGGCCGGGTCCTCCTTCCCGGATTCGTGGACGCCCATACCCACGCCTGTTGGGCCGGGGATCGCCTGGAGGAATGGGCCGCCCGCATGTCCGGGGCCTCATACCAGGAGCTCCTGGAGGCCGGAGGGGGAATTCTCTCCACCGTCCAAGCGGTCCGGGCGGCATCGGAGGAGTCCCTCGCCGAGGCGCTCCTGGCGCGGCTGAACCAGGCCCTGGCCCTCGGGACCACCACCATGGAGGTGAAGAGCGGCTACGGCCTGGACACGGAGACCGAACTCAAGATGTTGCGAGCCATCCACTCGGCGGGATCCCGGTGGCCGGGAAGCCTGGTGCCCACGGCCTGTATCGGCCACGCCCGGGACCCGAACGTCCCCGCCTTCGTGACCCAGGTCATGGAAGAAACCCTTCCGGCGGTGAATCGGGAATTCCCCGGAGTCGCGGTGGATGCCTACTGCGAGGTGGGGGCCTGGAGCGTGGAGGAGTGCCTTCGGCTCTTCCGGGCCGCCCTGGCCCTGGGGCACCCCGTCCGGGTCCACGCCGACCAGTTCACCTCCATGGGGATGGTGGAGGCCGCCATAGAGTTGGGCGCCCAGTCCGTGGACCACCTGGAGGCCTCCTCCTCGGAAACCCTGTCCCGACTGGGGGCAGCGGCCCGACGGGGGGCACGGGATCGACCCCGTGGTCCCGGTGGGCCGCCTCCCCGAGGGCCTGCCGGGGTCCTCCTCCCGGTCTCGGGGTTCCACCTGGACGACCGCTACGCCGAGGGTCGGGCCCTGGTGGATGCCGGGGGCGCCGTGGTCGTGGCCACGAACTGGAACCCCGGTTCGGCGCCCTCTCCCTCCATTCCCTTCGCGGCCGCCCTGGCCGTGCGGAAGAACGGCCTCACCCCCAACGAAACCCTGACCGCGGTCACACACAACGCCGCCGTCCTCCTCGGGTTCCCGGACCGTGGCCGGATCGAAGAGGGATCGCGGGGAGACCTGGTCCTCCTGGAGGCGTGGGACGAGCGGGAACTCACCCATTCCGTGGGGGCCCCTCTCGTGCGCGCCACCGTGTGTGGAGGACGGATCGTCGAAGCGCCCTGACGCCAGGCTCTCCTACGGAATCGAGACTGGCGTCGCCCAGATGTAGGATGTTCCCCAGCTGGCCCGGGCCACCTCGGTAACCTTCTGGATCCATTCGTCGTGAACCGCGTCCACCTCCCCCACGTCGCTGGGGCTGAAGTGGAAAGCGTAGAGCCGGGAGGCGAACTGGTGGAAGGGAAGGGACGATTCCCCCGGCCGTTCGCCGTTCCCCGCCACGGTGGGACGGATGTCCGAGTGCCAGCGCTGCCGACCCTCTCCGTTGGGGTTGTAGAAGTAGACGCGAACATCGTTTCGGATCCGGCGGACCCGGAGGATGGATACGGCATGGAAGCCGATGAGGTCCCCGGAGGACGCCGTGAGAAAGATCCCCACGGGGTTCGGGTAGGCCAGGTCGTGGCCCCGGTTGAAATCGGGGTGGTGGGTGGCGTAGAAGGTCCGGAGGAACCCCTCGTAGTCCCGGATCCCGGCTGTGGCATAGTCATAGGCGGAAAGGAACCCCATGGGGATCCAGTGGCCGTACATGGCGGGGTTCACCCACTTGTGGGGGTCGTCTCCCCGGTGGGTCGACCGGAGCATCATCTCGCTGTAGATCCGGTCCAGATGGGGTACCAGGAGGAGGCTCACCGTGTCCACGTGGGGATCCATCTCCTTCATGAGCCCCAGGCCCAGGTCGCTGGAGCGGATCACGGAAGCCTCGAAGCGCATGGAGAGCTCGTTGGCCTTCGCCACCGTCCGAATCATCCCCAGGAGCTTCCCCGGGGCATGCCGGCTCCAGAGGCTGATCCCCCGAGCCGACTGGCAGGTGGGGTTTTTCCCCTGCGCCATGCCCAGGGGCTGACCCAGGACCCCCAGGCAGTCGGCCAGGAGGTGTTGATTCGGGGAGGGCCCTGACCCAGGGCGGGCGCTCCGAACGGCATCTTCCACGTCGGGGTGCAACTCCAGCGACCGAAGTCGCTCCAGCCCATTCAGGACCGGTTGGTGGGAGAGGATACCCCGGTCCAGGAGCCTTCCCAGGCCGTAGACGGATCGGGCGGTGCCTGGATGGATGGCCTCTTCGATGAGTTCAGCCACGAGATCCCGGTGCTTCTCCAGCTCCGCCTGTCCCGTCCGGTCCAGATCCAGGAGGAGGGAAACCAGGGGTCGCCGTGTGGCCACCTCCCGGAGGAGGAGGGCGTGGTGACCCACCGCCAGCCCCGTCTCCTTCATGGTGGCACCCAGGGCCCGGCATTCCCGCTCCAGTACGCTCCGGTCCGCTTCCGCCAGAAAGGTCCCATACTCCTCCAGGGAACGGGCCCCGGCGTCCGGCGAGGGCGCATAGACGGCCCGGATGTAGAGGTGGAGACGCCGGTCGTCCTCCTGCTGCCGGTCGTCCTCCTGCTCCCGGCCCGGCTCCACGGGTATGTTCTCCTGCACGAGACGGATGATCTTCAGGGCCCGGTCGGGAACGATGGGCCGCTGCAGGCAGACCAGCTCGATCTCGGTGGCCAGCGCGCCCTTGATCTCCTCCAGGGGCACGCGCTCCAGGAGGAGGGCCATGAGGTGGTCCACCTTCTTCCGGGTTCCCGGATCCATGACCCGGTCCGCCTCGGTGTCCCCCGGAAAGAGAAGATCCAGGGTATTCACCAGGACCTCTCGCAGGAAGGTGCGGCCCCGGGCTCGGGAGAATCCTGGAAGGGCCAGGCTACCCTCGGCCACGGCCATGATCCGGAGCTCACTGAGGATTTCCATGAGGGTGGTGGCGCCGCCCGCCCGGAGGGTGCCTCCCACCAGCGCCGGAACCAGGCGACTCGGGTTCTCCCACGGCCCGGCCTGGAAGACCCCCGCCTCCACCAGCTCCGGAATCCGGGCCAGGAGGTGGTGAAGGCCCTCGGGACGGTCGGTGAGGACATCCACCTGGCTGAGGAGGCGCCTCGTGTGTTCCTCCTTGAGAAGGGGCGGTGCAGAGCGAAGTCCCTCGAGGGTTTCCTGGAACCCCTCGAGGGTGTGATCGGAAAGCTTGGCGGCCATCGGGATGGGGCAGTCTCCTGGGGTGACGGTGACGCGGATGATCGAACCCTCAGTTGAAGAAGTTCACGTCCTGGTAGTGGACCAGGAGTTCCCGCATCCGCGTCGGATCGTCTCCCCGGAAGAAGATGGTGCCGTAATGGTTTCCGAAGCCTTCCCGGCCCTCCGGGACCTTGTGCTCCGACGGAGGGATCAGGGTGTGGCTCTCGAAGAAGGGATCCTCCTTCAGTTCCTCGGGGATCTCCAGGTTGCGGATCCGTCCGGGGCGGGGATAGACCATCACGGAGCCGGCGAAGTCACCGGTTCCCCCCTCTTCCTCGGGGAAGAAGGCCTCGATGGTCTCCTCGGACACGGAAGGGTCGCTGCAAAGGATGAGTCCCTGCATGGGGTCGAACCCGTGGGCCTTTTCCATGAGCTCGAAGATGTGCCCTCCGGGGATCCGGCAGGCCACCTCGCCGAAGCTCAGGGTGTCGTCCTCGGTGAGGAACCATTCGGGGTGGATCATCCCGTACTCAATGCCGAACGACGCGACCAGACGCTCCGTGGCGTCCCGGATCCGGGCTCGTTTCGATTCCAGCTCCGGTCCTGCGGGAATGAAGTTGGAGTAGCCCAGCTTCACGTACTCGGTGACGTTCAGGAAGCGGATCTTCCCCTGGTGGATGAAGGCCTCCACCGAGAACTCCTGCCCGGGAAGGTGGCTCTCCACCAGACAGGGGAAGTCGCCGTCCACCACCCGCTCCTCGATCTGATCCTGGTTCCGGAGCAGCTTGTGTCCCACGGTGCCCGCCGCGCTGAAGGGCTTCATGTGCACCCAGGCGTCCTCTTCGCCGGGAAGCTGGAGGTTGGCCTCGTTGAGGCGCTCCATGAACTGTCGGACCTGCTCCCGGGTGTGGACCTCTTCGAAGAGTCCCACCCTGAACCCGGCCAGGAGGGCCTTCCGCTTCATCACCGCCTTGTTCCGGAACAGATAGGCCCGATTCAGGAGGCGGGGGTCGTCCCGGTAGAGGGAGTTCAGGGCCCCGGACCACTCCACGGTCTCCTCGTAGAGGGGAATGGCCAGGTCCACGCCGAAGGGGTCCAGGAGTTCACGGAGCTGCAGGCTGTTGGACTTCTCGCTCCATTCGTTGAAGTTCCACCCGACAAAGGGGATGTCGTGCTCCCGGGCATACGGCTCGAACTCGGGAAAGCTGACGACGACGTGGGATCTGCCCATCTTGCGGGCGGACTCGATTGCGGGGAGGCTCCATCCGAGTAGTGCGACGGTTCCGGACATCGTCTAACGTCCACCTTGCTTTGGATTCCTGGAGAGGTTTGAGGGGAATGAAACCCCGGAGGCGGCCCAAGGGTCGAATCGCCACCGGATCTGCCGTCAGGGAAGGACTTCGTCGTCTCTGCTTTGCGAATGGACTTGAAGGAGGACCTGCCTGTGATTGAGAGCCTCGTCCTGGGCATCACGTTGGGCCTGTTCGCGGGCCTGATCCCCGGTGCCTACTCCACCGTGGTGGCGACCACCGCACTGGAACGGGGCATGAAGCCCGGACTCAAGGTGGCCCTGATTCCCTTGGCGACCGAGATCCCGGTGATGCTCGCTGCCGTATTCGTCCTGACCCGGCTTCCCGAGGGGGCGTTTCGCTGGATCGGTATGGGGGGAGGCGCACTCCTGTTGTTCATGGGCTGGAAGGTGTTCCGGGACGCTGGGGAACGGCATTCCATCACAGACGGCAAGCAGGTGCATGGAGGCCACTTCCTACGGGTGGTGATCTTCGGCCTGGTTTCGCCGGGCCCCTGGGCCTTCTGGTTCTTCGTGGGCGCGCCCCTGCTCCTGAGCCGCTGGCGGGTGGGGGCCGGACAGGGGATCACCTTCCTGTCGGCCTTCATGGTGACCTTCATCGGCGTCATGCTGGCGCTGGCCTGGGCGGTGGCTTCGGGTCGGCACCGCCTGAGTCTCACCTGGTACCGACGGATCCTCCGGGGAGCCGGTGGACTCCTCGTGCTGGTGGGCGGGATCCTGATCTGGCAGAGTTGGGTCGGGAACTTCACCCAGTTGGTGAGTGCCCCACCGTCCATCGAGGAGCGGATCGAGGAATC
>SL_3KL_010_SEDDRAFT_10004229_pt1 | contig 12964 bp, 7 predicted proteins | sample SodLakKL_010_SED_2_FD_10381 | JGI IMG/M metagenome (IMG submission 10381)
CCGACTCAGATCAGGCCCGGTCCGCCATCCGCTGGGTGTTCTCGGCGATCCGGAAGACCACCACCAGGATCTCCAGCAGGATGCGCCCGAAGATGAGGTTGAAGAGGAAGACCACAAAGCCTGCCACGACCCCCAGGGCGATCCCCGCCATGGTGGTCATGGTACTGGTCATGGTGCCACCGTTCCACCCCCAGGCCGAGGCCAGCAGGAAGGCGGTGACGCCGTTCAGCAGCGCCACGATCCAGAGCAGAGCGTAGAGGATCTTGATGAAACGGGTCGTGACGAAGGACGAGAAGGAGAAATCCGTCAGCGTCCCGAAGAAGCTGGGTTGATCCATGGATGGCAGCCGGTTCGAAGGGAAGAGAGGCCGGAAGCTTCCGCAGAATAGGCCTCCGCCGCATCCTCTGAAAGGGAAGCGCCCCCGCTGGAAGGGAAGCGCCCCTGCCGCCCGGACCTAGGCGAACAGGTTCACCATGGGGATCAGCACCAGGAGGAAGACCACCGACATGGCCGTCCCGGCCTTCAGGAAATCCTTCACGGCGTAGCCCCCGGGACCCATGAGGAGGGCGTTCACCTGATGGGTGGGGAGGAGGAAGGCGTTGGAGGCGGCCAGCGCCACGATGAGCCCGAACTGGGCCGGATCCGCTCCCACCCCCAGTGCCACGTTGGCGGCCAGGGGCACAAGGAGGACAGTGGCGCCCACATTGGAGATGGTGAGGGTGAAGGCGGTGGCCAGGATCGCCACCACCATCTGCATCCCCCAGGGTGGGAGGTCGCCGGCGGCGGCAATGACGCCGTTGGCGATCCAAGCCGCCGTCCCCGTCTCTTCCAGCGCCTGCCCCAGGGGGATGAGCGAAGCCAGGAGGAAGACTGTCTTCCAGGACACGGATCGGTAGGCCTCGTCCGCCGTCAGGACCCGGGAGAGGAGGAGGATGATGGCTCCGGCCATGAGGGCCAGGGAGAGCTGCAGGCTCGTGAAGATCACCAGCCCCAGGGAGAGGGTGAAGGCCCCCAGCGCCCACCCCTGCTTCGCTGTCCGGGGTGGTTTCTTGGGGAAGTCGGAGAGGGCCACGAAGGACCGGCCGTCCGCGAGCAGGGGGCCCAGCCGCTCCCAGGGCGCGAAGACGATGAGGACGTCGCCGGCCTCCAACTCCACCTTCCTCAGATTCTCGGTGATCACCTCGCCACCCCGGTACACCCCGAGCAGCGTCACGTCGAAGATCTCCCGGAGTCGAAGGTCGCGCACCTCTCGTCCGACGGCGTCTCCACCGGGCCGCACCACCACCTCCGCCAGCCCCGCGTGCTCCTCGTCCTTCAGAAGCGTGAAGGGGTCACCCTGCGCGGCCTGGAGCTGCTGGGACTCCACGAAGGCGGAGATGGTCTCGGGCGTGCCGACCAGACCCAGCACGGCCCCCGCCTCCACCACGTAGTCACGGTAGGGGGCCACGGTGAGCCCCTGCGAACCCTTGGCGGCCACCACCAGAAGCCCCGAAAACTCCTCTTCAATGGCCTCGATCCGCCGCCCCCGAAGCGGGCTGGCTCCAGGGACCAGGAAGGGGCCGATGGGGCGATCCAGCCCATAGATGGCCGAAATCCCGGGAAGTCCTCCTCCGGCGTCACGCCCGGGGCTCACGGCCGGAAGCAGCCAGCGGCCCGCCACGGCGAACATGGCCAGCCCCGCTATGGTGATGGCCAGCCCGATGGGGGTGGGTGAGAAGAGACCGTACGGCTCGATCTCAATGTCCAGATTGCGGGCGGTGGAGGCCAGCAGGTCATTCAGCAGGATGAGGGGGCTGGACGCCACCAGGGTGAGGGTTCCGCCCAGGATGGCGGCGAACCCCATGGGCATGAGGAGCCGACTCACCGGAATTCCGGTCCGGTCCGCCATGCGTTCCGTTACCGGCAGGAAGAGGGCCGCGGCCCCGATGTTCTGCATGAAGGCGCTGATGAGGGCCACCGCCGACGACACCAACGCCCCGATCCGACGCTCCGTCTCCCCCCCGATCCTGAGGAGGAAGGCCGCCACCGTCTGCATGACGCCGACCCGGTCCAGCCCCGCACCCAGGATCATGACGGCGATGATGGAAATGACGGCGTTGGAGGCGAATCCTGCGAACAGGTCACTGCCTTCCACAAGTCCGGTCAGTCCCACCACCACCATGATGAGAATGGCCGCCACATCGATCCGGACGATCTCACTGACGAAGAGGAAGATGGCGCCGGCCAGGATGACCAGCACGAGGATCATATCCGGGGTGAGTGCGCTCATGGCTGACAGGTTCGGCGGTGGGGGTTCGGCGACAGGGGAGCCCGCGTCCGGCGCGGCGGCGACCTTCGATGATACAGTGGTTCCCTCGTTCCGTGGAGGGTGGTGGTCGAGCGGGAGTGGACCTATCCTGGCAGCGGTCTTCCGGATCCCCCCTTCACCCCAGGCCCCAGCCCATGGCCCAACGCACCTTCGACGACGATGAGGTGGCCGAGATCCTGGACCGCGCCACTCGGAACCCCGGACCGTTCAAGGCTCGACCGGCGCTTCCCAAAAAGGGGACCCGGACTGAGGTATCCCTGGCCGAACTCCAATCCATCGGGGCCGCGGCCGGCATCCCGCCGGAGCGCATTGCCGCCGTAGCCAGGGAGCTGGTTGGCCAGCGACCGACAGGCTACCCGGAGCTGACCCTGAAGCTGCGGATACCCCGGGAACTCAACCATCGCATCCCGCTTTCCGGACCGGTGGCGGGAGAGGACTGGGACCGACTGGTCTCCGTCTTCCGGACCCAGTTCGGCGGCGACGGGTCGGTAGAGGGAAACCTCCGGAGCTGGAAGCTGGATGACGTATCGGCCTGCGTCGAGCCCGATCCCCTGGGGGAGGGGTGGCGGCTTCGCCTCACCGCCTGTCCCAAGGACGTCTGGGAACGATTCGGTGTATCGGCAGCCCTCATCCCGGTGGGCGCCCTGACGATGATGGCTGGGGCTCTTCTCGCCCTGGGTCCTTCCGTAACCATTCTGGGCTTCGCGGCGTTGGTTGCGGGGGTGGGGATGGCCGGGTGGGCGTGGCTCCAACTCCCCCACTGGGTCCGGAGGCGGAGCGCCCAGATGCAGGAGGTGGGGGATAGCGTGGGGCGATATTCTTCCGCCTCGCCCCCTCCCGAGTGATCCAGTAGCACCTTGGGATCGTTCAATCACTCGATTGGCTCGGCTTGCGGAACGATCCGTATCGGTCATAACCTGTAACACGACCTGCCTGACAAGAACGACGGAGAGTCGTCAGGTTTGAGTCGTATGCCCTGACCGATCGGTGGGATCCATGAGGTTTTTCCTTTTGGCATAACGCTTACGATCCTTCCGTATCCGTCATGGGTCCTGTCGACCGATTCCCGCCAGGAGGGCCAGATGACGCAATTTCTGTTGAAGCCACTCCCGCTGCTCCTGCTCCTGGTCCTGCCGGGCCACCTGAAAGCAGAGGCTCCACCGGATGAAGAACCGGCAGTCCAACGCTCCGGGACCATCACCGGAACCGTGCGAGACCGGGCCAACCAACGCCCTCTAGCAGGAGCTCAGGTCTCCATTCCCCAGTTGAATCTCGGCTCCCTGTCCGACTCGAACGGCGCGTTCAGCCTCTCCGGCGTCCCGGCCGGAACCCATGAGCTCCAGGTCCAATTCATCGGATATCGTTCCGTTTCCCAGGAGGTGACGGTGACCTCTGGGGAGACCACGGAGATCAGCATTTCTCTGAGTTCCCAGGCCATCGACCTGGACGAGGTCCTGGTGACTGCGTCGCCGGCGGGTGAACGTCGTCGTCGGGCCACTGGAACCGGCATCGCCAGTATCGACATCGAAACGCGTCTGCGGGATGCGCCCATCACCCGTCTCCAGGATGCGCTCCAGGGACGAGAGGCCGGGGTCACGAGCCTCGCTGCCAGCGGTACGGTGGGTGCGGCCGGACCGGTGATTCTGCGGGGGGTCACATCGCTCACCCAGGACAATCAGCCGCTGATCTACCTGGACGGGGTGCGGCTGGATCGTGGAAACACCAACATGGTGGGGACCGGGGGGCAGGCCGTCAGCCGACTCAACGACATCAATCCGCAGGACATTGCGCGGGTGGAGGTCATCAAGGGATCGGCAGCCACGGCCATGTACGGAAGTGAGGCATCAAGCGGCGTGATCCAGATCTTCACTCGGAGCGGTCGCCCCGGTGAGACCACCTATTCCGTAGGGTCCAGGATCGGCATCAGCCGTCTCGCCGCCCCCCTGCTCCGGATGCATCCGGATCCCCAGTTCCCGGATCCCAATGACCTGCTCAGTACGGGTCTCCACCAGGAATACAACGCCTCCATCCGCGGGGGTGTCGATCAGTTGGGGTACTTCGCGTCCATTAGCCATACGGATACCGAGGGGTCCTTCCCCAACAACACCTTCGAGCGTACCTCGCTGCGGCTGAACCTGGAGGTTCGACCCGCAGACCGACTCACCATGAACCTGAATACCGGGTTCTCCATGACGGAGAACCAGTTACCGCCGAACGACAACTGGATTGGAGGTGTGCTGACGAATATCTACGCCGGTAACCCGGCGACCCGGGGTACCGAGTCCGATCCGTGGGGTGGGGCATTCCTTCCGGTCCCCCTGGTGCTCCAGCGGGAAATCATCGACGACGCCAAGCGGTTCACGTCGGGACTGTCGGTACGGCACCAAGCCGCGCCGTGGTTCAGTCAGAGGGCCACGGTTGGAATGGAATACATCGATCAGAAGGGCACCACTCTCCTGCCCTACTATGTGGCTCCGGGACAGGCGGACCGCCCGGGGACCCGCTCGGTGAACACACGCCAGAACCTTCAGCTGAATCTGGACTACGGTGCCGTGCTGAATCGTGCATGGAGTTCCGCGCTGATTTCGGAGTTGAGCACCGGCGGGCAGCTCTTTGTCCGGCGCGATCAACGAGTCTTCGCCACGGGAACTGACTTTGCCAGTCCCGGGCTTCGGTCCCTGGGAGGGACTGCCCTCGCGTCGGTGAATGAATCGGAGCTGAACTACACGACGGGCGGCGTCTTTGTGCAGCATCAACTCGCTTTCGATGACCGGCTCTTCTTCACGGTGGGCCTTCGCATGGATGGCTCGTCGGCCTTCGGGGAGGATTTCGGGTGGCAGGCCTTCCCCAAGGCGGATGTATCCTACGTGATCTCGGATGAAGATTTCTTTGACGTGAACTGGATCTCAAGCCTCCGTCTCCGAGGAGGGTTCGGGACTGCGGGAACACAGCCCGGGGCGTTCGACGCAGTCCGGACCTTCGGGAATGTCGTGGGCTTCAATGGGCGACCGGGAATCCGGGCGGCGACCTTCGGGAATCCCGATCTGGCCCCGGAAGTCAGTCGGGAGTTTGAAGCCGGGTTCGAGGCATCGCTCTTCGATGATCGGATTGGCGTGGACTTTACCGCCTACCACCAGCGGACCTCCGACCTGCTCCTGAACCAGCGCCTCCCTCCCTCGCTTGGGCTGCTGGCAACCCAGTTGACCAACGTTGGTGAGGTGGAAAATGTGGGCTTCGAGTTCAACGCCCAGATGAACCTCATGCGCCGGGGTGACTTCTCCTGGGATGCCCGAGCCGGATATGGGTACAACCGGAATGAGGTCCTGGATCTCGGTGAGACGCCTCTCATATCCCTGGACCGATTCGGGAGCAGGATCCAGCCGGGCTACCCCGTTTCCGGAAAGTGGGAGCGGGTCATCGTTGGGTATGACGCCGACGACATGCCCATTGCTTCGGACACCGCCGTGTACTTCGGGCCGAGCATCCCGCCCCATACCGGGAATCTGGGGATGGATTTCAGCTACCGGAATCTGGTGATTCAGGCCAATGGTCAGTTTGCCCTCGGTCATGTGATCAACAATCACATTCGTTCCTATATGGGTCAGCAGAGGACCGGCGAGGAGTATTTCAACGTCCTCATTGCCAACGGCAACGAGCCGAACCACCCAGCGGTGCAACGCTTCGTCGCGGAACAGCGGATCTACGGGACCAACATCGAGGATGCAGACTTCTTCAAGCTCCGGGAACTCTCGGTGGGATACACTCTGCCTCAAGCTCTGGCTTCGAGGATCGGCGCTTCGGACATGCGGGTGACGGCAGCTGGGCAGAATCTCCTGACCCTGACCAGCTACTCGGGTACGGACCCGGAAATGTCCTCCACCTTCGGGGACGGGAATAATCTGTCCATCGGTGCGGATTTCTTCAGCGTTCCGCCATCGCGTCAGTTCATGGCCGGCTTCACCATCACCTTCTGACGGAGGGATCACCATGAAAGAGATCACCATGAAGACGATGAACGAAGCCATCCCTGCAGCGGCGTCGATGCCGGGGTCGACGAGCCCCTCGCCGCGCCGAACCACGGGAATCCCTCGACGCCCGACCGCGTTCGCGGGGCTCACTTCGGGAACCCTCCTCCTAGTGACCCTGATCACTGCGTGTGACTTTGACGCAACGGACCCCACCTCCATTACGGAGGATAGCTTGGGTACCGACGCGTCCATGACGGCTCTGATGGTTGGAGCCATCTTCAATTACGATTTTTCCTACAATCGAAACATCATGTTCACCGGAGTGATCTCCGATGAACTTGTAGCGTCCGGAAGCTGGGATCCCTGGCACCAGGCGGACAAGAATGGGATTCTCGATCTCCTGGCCTCTGAATCGGATCACATCAACATCCCGTGGCGGATGTGGCGGGACCTGCAGCGGGCACGGGTCTCGGCCGTGGAGACCCTGAATCTCATGGAGGGTGTGGTATCGGACTTCGGATCCGACGAGCGGGTTGCCATGATGCAACTCTACGCCGGAATGACCCACGCCGACTTCGGCGAACTCTTCTGCGAAGTGGCGTTCGATGGGAGTGCCGCTCTTCCGAGAACCGACGCGTTCGATCGAGCGGAGAGCTTTCTGGAGCAGGCCAGGAGCACTGCGCAGTCCGCTCAGGTGGATTCCATCGGGGCCATGGCAGATCTGGTTCTCGCCCGAATCGCCCTGGATCGGGGTAACTCCGATGAGGCGCTCGCCCGGGCCGCAGCGGTGCCGGATGGGCTTATGTGGGAGGCCAACTTCAGAGACGCCGCCGGAGAGCGGGCGCAATTCTGGTTCAACAACCACGATCGGGGGGAATCGTCGGTTCACCCCGACTTCCGTGGGTCCGATGACCCCAGAACGCCGACCCGGGATCAGGGCCGGGTGGGGCCGGACACCGAGACACCGGTGTGGGCTCAGATGAAGTATCCCACCTACAACGACAACATGATCATCGGCTCCTGGCGGGAAGCTCGACTCATTGAGGCAGAGGTCCACCTCGATCGGGGCGACGTGGCCAACGCCATGGAACTGGTGAATCGGGTCCGGGCGGACTGGGAGCTGGATCCACTTCCCACGGATATTCCCCTGGCCGATGCCGTTCCCCTCTTTCAAGAGGAGAAGCGCTACAGCACCTGGCTCGAAGCACGGCGAATGATCGACATGCGACGCTGGGGGCTCTTTCCGGATGGATGGGGAGCCACATGTGTGCCCATCTCCCGGGAAGAGCGCCTCTCCAACCCGAATCTCCCGAACATCTGAGGCCAACGCCATCGGTGGTGCCGGATCCCCCAAAATCCAGGAGATAGAAAGTATGCCCAGGAGCCGGAAGCTGAAGAGCGGTGGTCGCCCCGGCTGGATCCTTTCGTTGGCGGGATTGACCCTTCTGACATTTCCGGCGGGAGGGGAATTCCTGGGCCTTGCGGCGGCGCAGATCGCTCCTCCGGAACAGCAGGTTCGCACCGAGCGATTACCCGACCAGGAGCCGGTGACCACACAGCACCAGATCCTGGTAGACGGAGAGACGCTCTCGTACTCGGCCACCACCGGGTATCTCCCGCTCCATGACGGCGATGGAACCCATCTGGCCAATATCCACTTCACCTATTACAGGAAAGACGGGGAGGACGACCCCGCCCGGCGGCCCATCACCTTCATGTTCAATGGCGGTCCCGGAGCGGCGTCGGTCTGGCTTCACCTGGGGCTGGGCCCTCGCCGGGTGGTGATGCGGGACCCGGGCGCCACCACTCGCTTCCAGGAAGATGACCCACATCCGCCGCCCTTCACCCTGGTGGACAACGAGTACACCTGGCTCGACGAGACCGACCTGGTCTTCGTGGATCCGGTGAATACCGGGTACAGCCGGCCGGCCGTGGGGCAGGATCCGGCCCGGTTTCTGGGCTATACCCAGGACATCGAATATCTATCGGAATGGGTACGCCTCTTCGTCACGCAATACGAGCGGTGGGCCTCGCCGAAGTTCCTGGCGGGTGAGAGTTATGGAACCACCAGGGTGTCGGGAATGGCCAACTATCTCCAGACCCGGGGGATGCATCTGAACGGGGTCATCCTGGTGTCGGCAGTACTGAACTTTCAGACCATTCGCCCTCAGGTTGGTAACGATCTCCCCGCTATTCTCTTCCTCCCGAGCTTCGCCGCCACCGCGTGGTACCATGGCCGGCTCAACCCGGATCTGCAGGGCCTTGAGCTGACGGAATTCCTGGAACGGGTAGAGGCGTTCGCCCTGAACCAGTACACCCGTGCCCTGATGCACGGCGATATGCTCCCGGCTGCAGAGATCCGAGCTGTGGCCGAGGAGGTGGCCCGGTTCACAGGGCTCTCCGTCGACTTCGTAGAGCAGGCCAATCTCCGGCTCACGACCCAGTCGGTAACCAAGGAGCTCCGTCGGGATGACCGGCGCACTTTGGGCCGCCTCGACAGCCGGTTCGTGGGGATCGACCGGAGTTCGGAAGGGCAGGGGTACGAGTGGGACCCTTCCTACGATGGAGCCATCATGGGGCCCTTCACCGGGACGGTGAACGACTACTTCCGTCGGGAGCTCGGACTCGAGAACACCCTGCCGTACTGGATCCGGGGGTTCGCCAGTCCCTGGGACTACTCCAATGTGGAGAACCGGTTTTTGAATGTGGCCGAGGACCTTCGTCGGGCCATGTCCATGAATCCTTATCTCCACGTGCTGGTGCAGAGCGGATACTACGATCTCGCCACGCCCTACTTCGCCATGGACTACACGGTCGCCACCATGCAACTGGATGAATCGGTCCGCTCGAATATTCGTACCGAGTACTACGAGTCGGGTCACATGATGTACATCCACATGCCCGACCTGATCAAGATGAAGGACGACGCCGTCCGGTTCTACCGGGACGCCCTGGGGGTCCGCTGATGGCGTCGGCTACGGCCCGGCTGCCGACGTCACGGTGACCGGGGGCGTGGGCGTGGCACGGGCCTCGGACCATCGGACACGGAGCATCGGAGTCCTTCGTTCTGGAATGTGCCCTCCACCCGCTCATACGAGACGACCTCCCGTTCCAACCGGGAATGCTGGAATCGGTGGTACCGGGCCCTAGTCGCCGGGATACACCGCGTTCCCATGTGGCGCCAAGGTCCTGACAGTGGGTCCCTCTCGGGCTGGCCCAGCCCGGCTCGACGCCCTAGTGTGGGGCCGTCCACCGTCCCCCAGTCGACCAACCCACCGGATCATGGTCCTACGTTCCCTTCCTCTTGCCCTCGCCGCCTTCCTCGCGGTGACCGGCCCGGCCGTTGCCCAGCAGTCCCCCGCTGACTTCCATGGCCGGGAGCTGGGCTCCCGCTTCCTCCTCCTGGAGTCCATGGACGCCTACTACCGGCATCTGGACGCCGAGAGCCCGCGGGTCATCTACGAGTCCTACGGGCGAAGCGGCATGGGGCGGCCCCTTCCCCTGGTGTTCGTGAGTAGCGAGGAGAACCTGGCGCGACGGGATGCGGTCCGGGAGGCGACCCGGCGCCTCACCCACCGGACCGACCCGCTGGCTCAGGACGAGTTGGATCGCCTGGTCCGTGATACTCCCGCCACCATCTGGATCTTCATCCTGGACAGCGCCAACGAGAATCCCGGGCCGGAGGTGTTGCAGGAGGTGGTTTGGGAACTGGCGACCCGGGAAGACGAGACGGCGCGGCGGGTCCGTGATAACCTCCTCATCGCCATCATGCCCATGGCGACGCCCGATGCCCAGGTGAAGTATGTGAACTGGCACGGGATCTACGACGTGCCCGGTTCGTCCCGGGATCCCAACGCCATCCAGAACCGACCGCACTGGGGGATCAGCAGTGATGGCAGCGTCTTCGGGGTGGACATGAACCGGGACTTCACCTGGTTCACCACGGCCGAGACCCGGGCCATGGCGCGATTCGGAGCCCGATGGCGGCCCCAGGCCATCCTGGATCTGCATACGGGCCCCGATACCTTCTTCATGACCCCCACCGGTCCTCCCTACCACCCCCTCTGGCCCGAGGAGAACCTGAAGTGGGCCCGGGCCGCCACCGCCCGGGCCGGAGAGCACTTCTCCCGGGAGGGGTTCCTGATCTCATCGGGGATGCAGTACGCCGGGATCACGTACCTGGGGCATGGTCTGACCTGGGCTCTCATGGGTCCCGTCGTCACCGGGCAGTTCGTGGAGAGCTTCGGTGGGGTGAATCCGGACCGGCCCCGGCCCGATGGCACGGTGGCCACCCTGCGGGACGCCATGGACCGCACGGGGCTGGCCACCTGGGCCCATCTGGAGGTGAAGGCCGAGCGCAGGGAGGAGCTTCTCCGGGACGCCTACCAGGTGGCGGTCCGAAGCGCCGACGAGGCCCGGTCCCGGGAGATCCGTACCGTGATCCTCCCCGCCGAGGGGGAGGGGGTCGATCCGGACAAGGTGCAGCGGCTGGTGGACCGCCTGGCCCTTCAGGGGGTGGAGGTCCACCGGGCCGAGACCGGGTTCAGCGCCTCCGCCATGCCGTTCATGGAGCTGGAGGCCCGGGAGACCCGTTCCTTCCCGGCCGGAAGCTTCGTGATGGATCTGGTGCAGCCCTTCAGCCGACTGGCCCGGGCCGTGCTGGATCCCACCCTGGACTACGGTGTGCCCGAGGTGGATCCGTGGCTCGGCCGCGCCTCCCCCTTCTATGACGCGCAGATCGAGAACCTCCCCCTCCTCTTCGGGGTTCCCGCCTATGCCTCTTCCCAGGTGGTGGAGGTGGAGCGGCACCCGTACCGGGAGGGAGAGGGGTGGGCCCGGTCGTGGACGGCGGAGCGTGCCGGCGCCACCCCGGATGCCTTCGGGTATGTGATGCCAGCGGGCCTGGAGAGCTCGGCGCGGCTCGTCACCACCCTCATGGCCGAGGGATACCGGATCCGGGTCGCCAACGCCCCGTTCCGCATCGGCGACCGCGAGTTCACCCAGGGCACGTGGGTGACACTGGCTGACCGGAATCCCCCCACCTTGGGAGCACGGCTCCTGGAGCTGGCCGGGGAACTGGACGCCCCGGTGGTCCCGGTGACCGGATCGCTCACCGATGCCGGGGTCACGCTGGCCAACCCGCAGATCGTACTGGCCGTCCCCGAGCCCCGCGTGGCGGTGGTTGCGGACCATCCGGTCTCCTTCGACCACGTGTGGGGCGGTATCCGCAGCACGCTGGAAGGGGACATGGGCTTCCCCTTCACTCCGGTGCTCACCGAGACGCTGAATCGGGGTGACCTGCGGGGCTATACGACCGTGGTCCTTCCTGATGCCCGGGGGTGGGAGGGTCGCCTCGAGATGGAGAACCTCCGAAGCTTCGTGCGCGGCGGCGGGACGGTGGTGGCGGCGAAGGGTGCCGCCGAGGCGCTGGCCCGGGATCCGGTTCTGGGAGCGGGGATCGAGGCACAGGGGAGGGCCACCAACATCTTCGGAGCGATCCTCCGGGCCGAGTGGCACCACTACGGCGCCGCCGAGCCAGGAGCCAGGGTGCAGTGGGAGCCGGGGATCCGTGTGGGACAGCCCCTCATCTCCACCGGGCTGCCCCGGGAGTTTGCGGCTCCGGCGAGCCAACCGGTTCTCCTGGAGCTCGTCGAGGACGGGGGCGCCGAGGTGCTGGCCTCGTACGGGAGCGACTCCGAGCGCCTCCAGTTGGACGGCTTCCTCTGGGACCCGGACCGGGATTCGGTGGTGGGGCGTCCCCTGGTGGTCCGCCACCCTGTCGGTCAGGGCCAGGTGATCTACCTGGCCGACGACATCACCTACCGGGGGCTCTGGTACGGCCTGAACCTCACCTTCCTGAACGCCCTGGTGCTGGGGCCGGTGGGGTAGGGCGGGGATGGCGGCACCCCCGCCCCCCACCTCATCAGCGCTGGCCCGGTCGGTAGCTCCGCTCCGCCGCCGCATCCACCTCGTCGGGATGGAAGTGCACCGGTCGGAGGCCGCCCGCGGAGTACAGTTCCGCCTGGTCGTTGAAGTGGGGGGACGCCGGGTCGTTGTTCAACCCGCCGGCGGTCACCGCCATGGCCCGCACCCGATCACCGAACTCCACCACCGCCACGAAGCTGTTTCCACTGGTTCCATACCACCGCCGGGTCCCATCCCGGGGCGCGGCTCCGTAGGAGGCCAGTGAACCCCACCGCGCCGAAGTGAACCCCACCGGGTACGAGGGGGCGTCGTCGTCGAAGGTCCCGCTGATCTCGCCGGTGAGGCGCTGGAAGCGGTTGATCTCCCCCCAGGGGGTTCGCCAATCCCCGAAGTCGTCTTCCAGCCGCTCCATGGCGGCCACCAGCGCCTCGAGACGTTCCTCCGGCGAGGTCCGCTCCGCCGCGTAGTCCATGACGTCCATCCCGGCGGCCTGGGCCCGGTTCCCCATCCCCTGGAGGAATTCCGTCCCCCAGAAGACGGCCAGCGCCGTGGGAACCGAATCCACGTCCCAGGCGAAGTCCCAACCTCGGAGAAGCTCTACCGCCTCGGCGGTGGCATCCTTCAGCGCATGGTCTTCGGAAAGCCCGTCCCACCCTTCTATGAGAGGCGGAACCATGAGGGCGAAGGCCGGGAGATGGGTGGTGTAGGCCGCCTCGTGGAGGCTCTCAAGGGTCCACCCGTCCACCCCCTCCAGCTCCCGGAG
>SL_3KL_010_SEDDRAFT_10004230_pt1 | contig 12963 bp, 10 predicted proteins | sample SodLakKL_010_SED_2_FD_10381 | JGI IMG/M metagenome (IMG submission 10381)
AGGAAAGCGGCAACAAGTGTGGCCGTGGAGGCCAAAAGAGCATAACCCACTTCATTCGCACCCAGACGGGCCGCTTCAAAACGCTCATGGCCCTGCTCCCTGAACCGGTAGATATTCTCCACGATCACCACGGAATTGTCCACAAGAAGACCCAGGGCAATGATGAGACTGAACAGGATTACGAAGTTGATCGTGAGTCCCATGATCGTCATCACCAGAAAACCGGTGAATATGGCAAGGGGAACCGCCGTTCCCACCAGCAAGGCATTCCGGATACCCAGGAAAAAGACCAGGACCAGAACCACGAACAACATCCCGCTGATGATGCTGTTTTCCAGGTCCGTGATCAGATTTCTGATATCATCACTGGCATCATTGGTCAGCACGATCTGCGTGCCGGCAGGAAAGCCGAAGTCGGCCAGCACCGCGTTCACCTCCTCGGAAATTTCCAGGATATTGGATCCGGATCGCTGCTTGATGTCCAGGCTGACCACCGGGTTCTCCCGGATCTCCTCAACCGGAATCGGGATCAGGTCGCCATTATCATCCTCAATCCGGTAGGCCGTGAGCCGGGCATAGCTTTCCCTGTCCTTGAAACCATAAACCACCTCGGCCACATCCCGGACATAGACCAGGCCCAAGGGTGTCGGACCGCCATTGTTTCCGCCACCTCCCCCGCCACCGGCTGGCGGTGCAAAAATGACAAGATCCTCAATTTCATTGGGATGCTGAAACTCACCTGTAATGCGAAGCAGGTAGGACAGCCGGTCCACATCCACATTCCCCCCCGGAATGGTCAGGTTCTGGGCCTGTATGGCGCCAATGATCTGCTGAAATGAAATATTGTAGCCCTTCATGGCATTCAGGTCGACGTTGACCTGTACTTCGCGCTCCAGGCCGCCGATCACATCCACCTCGCGCACACCCGGTATGGTCTCAAGCGCATCCTCCAGGCGTTCGGCAATCTGGGTCAGCTGCGCCATTGAGTAATCCGCAGCAAGGTTGATGGTCATGATAGGAAAGTCATCAATGCTGAACTCCGTGATGATCGGATCCTCGGCATCGGACGGCAGCTCGGACCGGGCCAGGTCAACCTGCTCCCGGACCCGCTGGCTTGCAACAATATTCTCCACGGTCAGGTCAAACTCGACCATGATGCTGCTGAAACTTTCAAAAGTGGTGGATCTGATCTGGCTGACGCCTTCGATACCCTGCAGTTCCCGCTCGAGTGGCTGCGTCACCAGGGACTCCATGTCCGCCGGACCGATACCGGGATAGATCGTTGTAATAATGAACAACGGAATGTCAATGGATGGAGCCGATTCTTTGGGAATCGTAATATAGGAGTAGAGGCCGGCAACAATCAGGATTCCCGTGACTACGAGAATCAGTGTCCTGTTTTTTATGGCTTGTTCAATTACTTTCATGAAACTGGTGGCAATAATGTGCTCTGAATAATCTGTTTAGATAACTGTGGATACACTTTCGTCGCTGAAAGAACAGCTGAAGCTATCGCTTAAAGCCGGATAGTCCGGCATATCACTGATACCGGTCATAGTCCCTGCGGTGCTGGATGCGTACAAAATCACCGTCGCTGACATTGGTCTGGCCGGTGACGACCACTTCATCCCCGGGTTCCAGTCCCTCCTCAATCACAATCATCGCCCCGGAGGCCGGACCCGTAATCACTCTTCTCGCTTCTGCTTTTTCAAAGTCACCGTCCCGGTTTATCACAAAAAGCTGCAATCCATCTTCATCCCTTACCAGTGCCGTACGCGGCACTATCAATACATCATCCCACACTTTCCTGGTGACCGAAAGGTTCACCACCATTTCCGGCTTCAGGAGTCCGGATGCGTTATCCATGACAATTTCCACGGGAAAGGTCCTGGTTTCAGGCACGATCATGCTGCCGGCATACCGAACCCTGCTCTCCAGTTCTTCGCCACTGTAGGATCTGAGACTGACTGTTACCGGACTCCCCTCGCGGATGTCATTGATATATCGTTCGGGAACCCCCGCATTGATGCGTACACGATCGAGGTTTACCAGCCGGAGTACCGGGATTCCCGGGTTGACCAGCTCCCCGGTGTTCACCATGCGGTCTTCAATACGCCCGTCAAAGGGCGCGGATATCCGGGAATCGCTTAACTGCTTTTCAGCTTGTTCGAGCTGTGACCTGGCCTGATCGCGCTGGGTGCGGATCTGGTTGAAATGCAGCTGGCTGATAATCGAATCCTGCAGCAGGGGCTCCTGGCGTCTGAGTGCATCTTCGGCAAGCTCATAATTGGCACGGGCCATTTCCACCGACGAACGTACAATGCGGTCATCCAGCCGTACCAGTTCCTGACCCTTCCGGACACGCGTGCCCCGATCCGCTATGGATTCTACCCGGCCGGAAACCTCTGCTGAGATGATCGCATCCTCCAGCGCCTCCACGGTACCCGTAACCCTTACCTGTTCGGTAAAGGAGCGCAATTCCGTCCCGAGTGTTTCCACAACCACCTCCCGTGTCTGCGCATTGTTGTTCCCGTTACCGTCATTCTGCTCGCATCCCGTCGCAGCAACTACCAACAGTAATGCCGGCACCATCTTCCTGATTGCATTCATAGTGTGTTTCTTCAAGTCAATATTTGGTAAAAGTCTTCAGTTTCATTCAAAATGGCATCCGACCGTTCAGAGGCGGTCAATGCTGGTTCCGAGCACGAGCTCAAAACGGCTGACGGCCAACAGATAATCGTGTATGGCTGCCAGGTACGAAAAACGGCTCTGATCAAGCAACATGGAAGCCTGCCGCTCTTCCAGGTTTGTCCCCACCCCTTCCACGAGGCGGGTGCGGGCAAAATCATAGTTCACTTGTGCCTGTTCGATGTTACGCCGCTGACTCTCGATCCGGCGCTCGGCCGTCCTGAGATTACGCAAGGCCTGGTCCACTTCCACCCGGATGGCATCCGTGAGATATTCATAGCGGAGTTCACTTCTTCTTGTTTCGATACGGCTCTGTTCCAGACGGGCCCTGTTCTGGAACCCTGAAAAGATGTTCCAGCTCACGTTGATCCCCACCGCTATATTGGGATTCCAGTAGGTATCATGGAAAAAACTGCGGTTTTCGCTGGTAAAGCGAAACGGATTGTCCGGATCGGCAGGATCCCGCATGATGACAGTCCGGTTGTCCGGAACACGACCTATATAATCCAGATTGGCAAAAGCACTTACAATCGGTCTGTACGAAGAACGGTTGATACGCTCATGGATCCGGTTTATCTCTATAAAACCCTCTGCCTGCTGAAGGTCGGGGCGAAACTCTTTTGCAATGGATACCGCTTCGTCAAGCGTGATGTCTCCGACCGGTTGCATGGCGGTCATGGTCAGGTCCCCCGCGAGCCGGATGGGACGGGTCGGTTTCAGGTTCAGGAGCAGGTTGATGCTTCTTTTCGCCAATTCGGCACGGTTTTCTGCTTCGATGAGCTCCGTCTCCAGATTGACCAGCTCGACCTCGGCACTCAGCTTTTCGTAGCGGGACGCCAGGCCCTGCTCTACCGTTCGGGTCACATCGTCCACCGTTATGCGAAGCCGCTCGATGCTGCTGCGGATCACCTCGACCTGCTGCCAGGCAAGCAATGCCGAGAAATAGGCCCGTCGTACCTCGTCAATCACCACCTGGCGCTCCCGGTGAACAGCATCCTCACTGAGCTTTTTGAACTGCTCGGCACCTTTAATAGCGGCAAACGCCGAACCGTTGAACAGGGTCTGTGTAATGCTGAGAGAAAGCACAAACTGGTTGTCGACACTGAAAGGGTCATCTTCCATGGATGGCGGCGTGATACCGGCATCCTCGTATCCCTCCCTCTGCCGGTCAATGTACTCCTCGAAAGTAAGCTCCTGACGGCCTTCCAAACGGGCTTCCTCATTGTATCTGAGCCATCCAATGGCGCCAAAATCGGCGAAAAGCTGCTCTGCGCCACTTCCGGCAAACGGGTTGGCAGTGACCAGGTTCCGGGTGAAGTTACCCGTGGCATTGACACTGGGATACACGCTGCCCCAGGCTTCCCGGACCTGTTGATTGGCCGTTTCGCGGTCGAGAAGCACTTCCCGCAATCCAAAATTGTTTTCGAGGGCCATGTATACGGCGTCATCCAGCGTCAATGTCAGAGTGTCAGTCTGTGATACATCACCGGCCCTGCTTTCTGCAGGAATGACGGCCAGGCCCAGGAGCATCATCATCCAGATTGCAACAAGTCCCGAAGTACCGGAACTACCGGCCAAACGGAAAAATGCGAGGCATCCGGAGCGCCCCGGCATCCCCCCTCTGTTCGCATGACCTTTAAGAGAAGCGCTGATACCGTCATGACCGCTGGTCAGCAACAAACCTTCCTGCATAAATAAACCCTTGTTTTATTTCAGATAGACAATAATGTCAAAGTGAAGACTGGTACGGCATTTGCAAAGCCGGTCCAGCCGGTTGGCCCGGTGTCTGCTGTTACCGGACTGATCCCGGCCGATCTGCCGGATTATGGAAAACAGAATTTCAATCAAATGATTAACAGCTGGATTCTTCAGAACGTTTCAGAAAGCCGAATCTTTTGTCATCTGATCCAGCAATGTGGAAAGATGATCTTTGAGTCGTTCTCTCATCGCATCCACCGTCGTTTTTTCAATACCCAGGAATGGAAATCCCTTCTCAAACATAAACATATTGACCAGATAACTCTCAACGGTAGAGCTGAATGTCAATACGCATAATTCTATGTCAATGTTTCGCAGATATCCGTTTTTTTTTGCCTTGGCCAGAACACTGATGAACATGCCGTGTACTTCCAGCATGGTCTTTTGAAGTTCCTTGAGGATTTCCGGCCGCTGGTTCAGCAGGCCGATCTCCCGTATCGCAATAATGACCGGCTTGGGATTTTCAAATGAGTAATCCACAAAAGCGAATAGAAATTTTCGGAACGTGGTCACGGGATGTTCTTTTTTGCTGGTTATCTGCTCGAGCAGCCGCTTGACATTGGCCGTATGCCGGTCGATCAGCGCTTTCAGAAGCTGCTCCTTGGATCCATAGTAATAGGAGAGCATGGCCACATTCACTCCCGCCTCTTCCGCTATCATGCGCGTCGTGGTGCTCCGGTATCCGTTTACGGCAATCAGATCTTCGGCCGCATCCAGTATTGCGATTTTTTTGTCCGACATGTGTTTGACTAGAGTAATGTAACGTGAGTGCCGACACTGATACGTGACGGCTTTGACCGGAAAAATGAATCAAAAATGAAACGGTCAGTCGGCCGGAGCCATGCGTTCCGGATTAAATAATGCCTTGTTCTACCGGACACATATCGCGAAGCCGTTCGAACCGGTATATGCCGGTTTGGTGTCCATCGTTCCAGTGGATCTGAATTGCGTAGTTTCCAACCTGTGTTATGCGTGTTATCAGGCGGTCATGTTCCGACCGTTCCAGGAATATGGACGGATCCACGGGCTTTCCCATGTTTTCATGTCCCCCCTGGCAGAATACACACGGACACGCCTTCCGCAATCCTTCCATCGGAAAGCGGCTGAGATGCCCGTCTGCCCACGAAATCTGCAGCTCACGGAGCTCGGAATTAACGGTAATTTTTTTTATCTGAAATCTGGCTTCCATTCACCAACTGTAAATAACATGAAACTTTTAAATTTAGCTCAAATTGAGGATATTTACCAATCCTGTCTGCCATCCCGGCTGGAATTGATCCAGATATGACCGATGAACCACTTAAAACGCTGACCAGAGCACATTCGGCACGGTATACTGACCGTGGATCGCGATTTTATGCCTATGCTTTCCCCGTTATGGATCTGCAGGAAATAGAAACCCGACGGACTGATACAGCGGACAAGCATCCCGATGCCACCCACCACTGCTACGCCTGGCGATACAACCCTTTCCAGCCGGAAGAGTTTTCACAGGATGACGGAGAACCTGCCGGAACAGCCGGCGCACCCATCCTTGGCGTCATCAAATCTGCGTTGCTCGTCAATGTGCTGATCATTGTCGTCAGATATTTTGGGGGAACCAAACTTGGCAAGGCCGGGTTGATACACGCATACAGGGAGGCTGCCGCTCTCAGCATTGCAACGGCCGATAAAATGAGCCTGGGCCGCTTCATCCCGTTTACAGTTCGCTATCCGTATGATCAGGAAAACAGGATCAGGGAACTGATCAACCGCTACCGGATGGATATCGCACTGGAAACATACCTCGAAGACATATCTATGACCCTCTATTGCAATGCGGATCATGCTGCGGAGCTTGCCGGCATCCTGGAACATCTTGCATACCTTGGAATCACCTTTGAAAAAATGCCGGAGCGTTTCCGTCCAGTTGACAGCAACACACCTAATTGAGCCGCAGTATTCTGCGGCTCTCTTCAAACCTTAACGGAAATACGGAAAATGATGAAAATCTATACCAAAACCGGCGATCATGGCGACACGTCACTTTTCGGCGGTCAGCGTGTCTCGAAAAACCACTCACGCATCACGGCTTATGGAACCGTAGACGAGCTCAACTCCATACTGGGACTCATACGGACCGCAGATCCGGATCCGGCAATTGAAGAAATATTGGAACGGGTTCAAAATGAGCTGTTTGTTCTCGGTGCCGACCTGGCCACCCCGCCGGAAAAAAATTCCCGTATTGAACGCATCGGTGAAGCCCACGTGCGCAGACTGGAAGTGGACATCGATCAACTGGAGAAGGGGCTCAAACCCTTGAAGTCCTTTATCCTCCCGGGTGGAAGTCCGGGCGCAGCCTATCTTCACCTGGCCCGAACCGTCTGTCGACGGGCAGAGAGAAGCTGCTTTTCGTGCAGACAATCTGAAATAGTTTCCGACGAAGCACTTATCTTCCTGAACCGCCTGTCGGACCTTCTGTTTGTAATGGCCCGGTACCAGAACAAATCCAGGGACGTTCGTGATGTTGTCTGGAAGGCGAAATAACAGTGACAATACGCCAGCCTGCCAATGCCATGGGCCTGACAAACAAACAAAAAAAATACATCCGTGATCATCACCGCAATAAAAACGCCGGACAGCTCTCCCGTGAGCTGAAAACCGACAGAAATGCGGTGCAGGAATACCTCGACACCATCGCTCCCCAAAAAGACGGCCGGAAAAAAACCCTTTTCTACATAGCCGCACTGTTCATTCCGGTGCTGTTTTTTGTCCTGCTGGAAGGCTCCCTGCGGTTGCTCGACTATCGCGGCGATACCCGGCTGTTCATATATCCGGAAGAATACTTCGAAGGCGAATACGGGTTTGCCAACCGGAATTTCAACGCCCGTTATTTCTTCAATACCCGAAACCTGCCCGGTTTCTCCAATGATGCCTTCCTGACGGACAAACCTGACACTTCCTTCCGGGTATTTGCCATGGGCGGTTCCTCAACGGCGGGATACCCGTACGGGTTCAATGCCACTTTTTCCAGGGTTACCGCTGATGCACTCAAAGATATCCTGCCGGGACGGCTGGTCGAAGTCATAAATCTGGGGGCATCCGCCGTCAATTCCTATACGCTCTACGACCAGATCCCGGAAATCCTGGAACAGCAACCGGACGCCATTTTCATCTATACCGGCCACAACGAGTTTTACGGAGCTCTTGGAGTAGGCTCCAGCGAACAGTTCGGGGCCTTCCCCGGTTTCGTGCGCACCTATCTCAAGCTGCAGCGGTTGAAGACGTTCATGCTCCTGAGGGATGGCATCGCCTCTTTCTCACAATGGATCGCAACTTCACTGCTCGGCGAACCGCATCCGGCGAGAGACGGGACCCTGATGCAGCGCATGGTCCAGGATCAGACCATTACGCTCGACAGCCGGGTTTTTGAGTACGGCAAAAACCAGTTTGAAAGCAACCTGGACAAGATCCTCCAGCGGTTTCGCGAACAGGATATCCCTGTCTTCATCTCGAGCATTGCCAGCAACCTCCGTGACCAGCAGCCTTTTGTCTCCATCGAATCGCCGCAGTATCCACCCGCGCGGCAGGTCTTCCAGCAGGCCCGAAGATATTACCAGCAGGGCAATTACGACCGGGCCTACGAACTTTTTGTGTTCGCAAAAGATCTGGACGCACTCAAGTTTCGCGCACCCGAAGTTTTCAACGAAATCATCCGTGAGAAGGCAGATAAACATGGTGCCGTCTATGTTCCGGTCTATGAAGACATGAGAGAACAAAGCGAAAACCGGATCATCGGCTTTGATCTTATGCTGGAACACTTGCATCCCAACAGGACCGGGTATTTCCATATTGGAAAATCCTTTTACGAGGCAGTGGCAGCCAGCGGTATCCTGGACCATGAGGCAGATTACCAGGCACTCAGAAGCTGGGATGAATACTTTGACCGGATGAAGGTTTCCGGGCTGGATGAACGCATCGCCTACCACAGGGTCCGCCTTCTCACGGGTGGATGGCCCTTCGTTACCGGCCCGTCCCCGGACGGGTATCCCGCAGCATACGAACCTGAAAACCGGATCGATGAGCTGGCTTTTGAAGTCGTCCACACCAATTTGCGATGGGACCAGGCCAAATTGAGTATTGCAGAATACTTCATGGAACAAGGTCAGTTTGAGCCGGCCTTGCTGGAATATGAGGGCCTGATAAGAGATCAACCCTACAATCACTCCCCGCATGTCTTTGCCGGACGTCTGCTGCTTCAGGTACTGAACGACTTTGATCGTGCGCGACCACACTTTGAGAATGCCTGGCGGATCAACCCTTCAAACTATTCCGCACGGATGCTCGGATCCATTGAGGTCAACGACGGCAACTACCAGCGCGGCATCACTTTACTTAAAAAGGCACTCGAGTTCAACCCCGATGATATCCAAGCCATGTTCAATCTTTCGGGAGCGCAAGCGCTTAGCGGAGATCTGGAGGACGCTTATGAAACTGCCCGCGAATTAGATGCCATCCAACCTGACTTCCCCGGCCTGCAGCAGTGGATACGGCAGCTTGAAACCCGGCTGCAAAGAAACCGAATGAATTGACCATGCATGCTGTTATGTCTGACATGTCTGCAGCCAGTGTGAATGCATCCCAAAATAGATATCATCATTGCTTAAGGTTAAAATAATTGCTAACTATCAGAGTTTTGTCCTTCACTCGTATATTTCATCACTCATGACCCGATTAACGCCGTTATTGCTATTGCTATTCCTGGCAGCAGCCGCTTGCGAGTTCAAAGCTGACCATGCGCAAACCAGTGACAAGACAGACCCGGTTGTGGAAACCGCATCTGAGCTCGTCCCCGAGGAACCCAGCCTTGATACTTTCGGCATTGACGAGTCATTTGACGTTACCACGCATGTCATACGCCGGAATGAATCCCTTTCCGCCATACTGCGGGGTCACGGACTTGCACCCGGAGATATTCATGATCTGAGCAGGGCCTCTTCCGGTGTTTTTGACGTGCGCCGAATGCGTGCAGGACGCCCGTTGCACATCTACAGCAAGGCTGACAGCGCCGGATCCGCTTCTGTTGCATTTGTGGTGTATGAGGATAACAACGCCGAGTTCATACGCTTCCATCTTGCGGATTCCATCTTTGTGGAAAGGGATCATAAACCGGTTGAGATAAGGACACGGCTGGTGGATGCCAGTATCACAAGTTCCCTTTACCAGACCATGCGTCAGATCGGAGTCGACCCTCAACTCACCCACCGGCTTGCCGATGTGTACGCATGGCAGGTCGATTTTTACAGAATACAACCGGGGGATCATTTCAAAGTCCTTTTTGAAGAACGGCTTATTGATGGTGAAGTCGCTGAGATCGGCAGAATCAAAGCCGCTATCTTCACGCACCGGAATCAGGATTTTCATGCCTTTCATTACCGCCAGAATGGCCAAGATGAATACTTTGACGAGGAAGGCAACTCGCTCAGAAGACAGTTCATGGCGGCACCGCTGGATTATACACGCATCAGTTCCCGTTTCACCAACCGTCGTTTTCATCCGGTGCTGAAACGCAACATGCCACACCACGGGACCGACTATGCGGCACCTGTCGGCACACCCATCCGCGCAGTCGGCGACGGCACCATCACCGTTGCCCGATACGACCGGAATAACGGGAATTACATCCGTATCCGCCACAACAGCATTTATGAAACCGGATACCTGCACATGTCCCGCTTTGCTAACGGAATGCGTCCCGGAACACAGGTAAAACAGGGCCAGATCATCGGTTATGTAGGGGCAACCGGACTGGCAACAGGTCCGCATCTCTGCTTCCGGTTCTGGGAGCATGGACGCCCGGTGGACCCGCGACGCATCGATCTTCCGCCAGCTGATCCCATTCAGGCAGAACATCAGGGATCATTTGCTGTCAGAAAAGAGCAGTTGCTCGGCAAACTCGGTATCGATCAAGACTCTGCACTGAAACGACCCGCAATCTTTGCCATACAGATCGGATACAACGGAGTATTATCCAATCAAAACCTGTATGATGCCTCCGGTGGCGGCGACTTGTGACCGTCTTACGGAATCATCCCGTGAAATCCATCCATAATCCTGCATGGAAATAAAAGACCACTCATGATGTCAAAAAAAATCATTCTTATTACCGGTGCCAGCCGGGGGATCGGCCATGCCACCGCCCGATATCTCGCCGGGCAAAAGCATCAGGTCCTGGCCACCGCTCGTTCAGAACAGTTGCTCGATGAGCTCAAAAATACCAACACCAGACGGATTGACTATGTTGCCTGCGATCTGCTGGATGCAGCATCCCTTCAAAAGATCATCGATTATATTCGGGACCAAAACGTTGAGATTTCCGCGCTGATTCATAATGCGGGTGGTTTGATCAACAAACCGTTCCGTGATTTGACCGACCAGGACTGGAATGCCATGTGGAATATGAACGTACTTACTGCGGTCCGCCTCCTGAGAGCCTTGCTTCCGTTCTTTGCCAAAAATGCCCACATCGTGACTGTTGGAAGCATGGGGGGATATCAGGGCAGCTCCAAATACCCTGGATTGTCGGCTTACAGCACCTCCAAGGGCGCACTGAGCATCTGGAGCGAATGCATGGCGACGGAACTTAAAGACGAAAACATATCTGTAAACTGCCTCTGCCTTGGAGCAGTTCAGACCGAAATGTTTTCCTCGGCATTCCCTGGCATGAAAGCCCCTGTCAAACCCGACGAAATGGCGCAGTTCGTTGGTGATTTTGCTCTCAAGGGCCATTCTTTCATGAATGGAAAAGTATTGCCCGTGACACTTGGAGATCCCTGACCGGCGGGCTGAGAGATTGTCGTACAAAAATCGTGTGAAATGAAAAGTGAATAAAACATACCGAATTCAATAAAACATACCGAATTCAACACGATTCATTCCTGTCCGCCGCCACCCTATCGGAAACATGTAAGGTATAATCATGCAAAAAACGAAACTCATCACCGTCCTTGCCACCTTTTTACTGTTTGCAACCGTGGCTCAGCCAGCCAGTTCCCAAACGCTGCGAATCGTCTCCATCAACACACTTAATGGCGCAATAACCGGAACAGCACTGGGCGGGGCTACCATCGCATTGCAAAATGAGTTCGACGAATATCCCCTTCGGTTTGGACTCGGCCTGGGTACCATTTTCGGTCTGGGCACCGGTTTTTATGACATGTCCCGCACCACCGCTGATTACGGATATCACGTGAGCGGACTTTTCAGCTCTGCGAATACCACCGGTGCCATCGTATTGCTGGATACGTTCTACGGTGCCACCACGGGAGCTATTGTCGGTGTCGCCATCAGTTTGATGAGCAGGGATTCCGATGTTCTTAAAGGGTTGCAGTACGGCAGCGGCGCGGGCGCTTGGGTTGGCTTCGCTTTCGGATTGGTGGACGCTTTCGCACTAAGCACAGCGGGCAATCTAGATCATTTTTACGACGGATACACTCAGCGAACAGTGAACCCGGCCGGTCTCCTTGAGATCCGCTCACACAGCGAACAGTACGCCCTTGGATTCCTGAATCCCGTATTGCTGCATTCGATGAGAAGTGATGGACAAGGATCCTTGTCCGCCCATGCACAACTTGGCATAGAGTTCACCCGATTTCAGATGAACTGGTAGGGTGAGGTTTATGTCTGGTGCAGGTGCGTTCTCTGATCAGCTTCCCCCCATACACAATCACAATTTCTTTTAACCCATCGTTATTTATTTTTGCCCATTGTTTTCATAATACTCCTTACCGTCTCCATATTGCCAGCAAGTGAGGGACGGTATCCATCATTCAAATAGTTCCATTCCTTGGGTGGCACGCCCATACGATCCCCGGCCGGATCCACAACAAATCCCGTCTTTCCGGCTATTACTTCCCTGAAATCTTTGAGATCCTGCTCGTCCAATACGCCATCGAGCAATGGCATTTGCTGCATCAGCTCCGGAATGACGGGGGGCGGTGTGACCCATATCGGCGGATTCTTGCAGTTTTGGAGAATCGCCGATTCAATGGCGTTGATGTTTTCCCAGAATTCAGCTATGGATACCAGCGTCCGGCCCGGTATCAGGTGCAAGCGCTGGGCATCCTGGCTTCCCAACGCTACAAATACCCAATCCGGCTTCTTCGCCAGGACGTCACGTTCCAGCCTCCTCAGGGCATCTGCAGAAAGCGAATCACTGATGCTGGCATCAATGTAGCGTATCTTGACTTTCGGGATTACCAGGTCCAGCAGATTTCTCATGATATGGAACCAGCTCTGACGATCGTCCGTGATGCTGTCCCCGATGACTGCAATGGTATCACTCGCCTTGAAAGGCAATTTTTCGGCCAATGCCATCATGCTTTCATCCTTTAGGATCTCCTCGGCGGCCTGTCGGGCGTGCTGATCAAACCCTTCCCGTATTTTCCTGAAATTTTCGGCATCTATACCGATGAAATCGGCAACCGCCTCCGGATCTGCAACTCCCTGAAAGAGCGGGAATCGTTTTTCAATGTTGGA
>SL_3KL_010_SEDDRAFT_10004231_pt1 | contig 12959 bp, 10 predicted proteins | sample SodLakKL_010_SED_2_FD_10381 | JGI IMG/M metagenome (IMG submission 10381)
GGGGTCGCCGTCGGTCTCCGAAAGTTCGCCCGACGCTTCCTCGGCGTCGGATCCCGCGCGCTCGGGTTCCGTACATCCGGCGAGGAGGATCAGGGAAAGCAGAAGGGCGGAGAGCAGGGTGGTACGGACCGTACGGAGGTGCGGGCGGGCTCGCATGGACGGGGGAACTCCGGAGATGGCGTGAAGAATCGGGCCGTCAGGTCGGGCCAGGATGAAATCTACCCGGAAAGGCCTCACCCCTGAGGCGCGAAGACGCGGCTCCGGCCTTTTGTGACAGGGGCTTTACCTGCCCGTGATCCGCTCGACGCACACGCCCTGGGGCTCGCTCGATCCTTTTTACAAAGCCCTTCAGCTATGCGACCTTCCCCCGCTGTGCTTGATGCTCCTTCCTTCCACGAGGAACACCACGTCCTCGGCCACGTTGGTAGCCAGGTCCGCGACCCGCTCCAGATTCCTGCTCACCAGGATCAGCGACATGGAGGGTCCGATCCGGCGAGGATCCTCCATCATGTGCGTCAGCAGACTCCGGAAGGTGGAATCGTGGAGGGCGTCGACACGGTCATCTCGCCGGCAGACCTTCCTGGCCTCCACGGAGTCTCCCCGAACGAAGCTGTCCAGCGCGTCCGAAAGCATCTCCCTCGCAATGCGGGCCATCTCCTCGAGCTGCGGAAAGCGGTCCAGAGGAGGACGGCTCTCCAGGTGTTGCACCGTCTCGGCGATGTTCACCGAGTGGTCCCCCACCCGCTCCAGATCGTTGGAGATCCGCATGATCATGGTCACCAGGCGAAGGTCTTTCGCGAAGGGCTGATGGAGCGCCAGGAGGTTGATGCACGCTTCGTCCATCTCCACCTCCATGGCGTCCAGCTCCCGGTCTCCAAGGATCACCGAATCGGCCTTGGCCGGGTCGTTCTCGAGGAAGGCCTCCACCGACAGTCGGAGCAGATCCTCCGCCATGGAGGCCATCTCCAGGAGCTGGTTTCGAAGGCGTCCCAGCTCTTCGTGGAAGTGCCTGGCTTCGTGCCCGGTGCTCATGCTCATCCGAACCGTCCTGTGATGTAGGCCTCGGTCTGCTCCTCCTTCGGGTTCGTGAAGAGCGTATCCGTCTTACCGAATTCCACGAGGTTTCCCATGTAGAAGAAGGCCGTGTAGTCGGACACCCGGGCGGCCTGCTGCATGTTGTGGGTCACGATGGCGATGGTGTAGTCCTTCTTCAGCTCGTAGATCAGGTCCTCGATGCGCTGCGTGGCCGAGGGATCCAGGGCGCTGGCGGGCTCGTCCATGAGGAGGACCTCGGGGCGAACCGCCAGGGCCCGGGCGATGCAGAGGCGCTGCTGCTGACCGCCGGAGAGGCCGGTGGCGGGATCGTCCAGACGGTCCTTCACCTCGTCCCAGAGGGCCGACTGCACCAGGGTTCGTTCCACGATCTCCTCGAGCTCCCTGCCCCGGGCCAGTCCGTGCCGCTTGGGAGCGAAGGTGATGTTGTCGCGGATGCTCATGGTGGGAAAGGGGTTGGGGCGCTGGAACACCATCCCCACCCGGGTCCGGAGCTCCACCGGACTGAGATTCTCATCGTAGATGTTTCGGTCGCCCAGGAACACCTCGCCCGTCACCTTCGCGATCCGCGTGTAGTCGTGCATCCGGTTCAGCGACCGGAGGTAGGTGGTCTTCCCACACCCACTGGGCCCGATGATGGCGGTGACGGCGCCGGCCTGAATCTCCATGTCCACGCCCTTCACGGCCTCGGTCTTCCCGAAGGAGACCCTGAGTCCGCGGGTGCTCATCTTCTCGGCCACGATGCTCTCCGAATCGAATCGATGGGGTAGTTGGACCGGGCCGGCTCAGCCGCCGGCCATGAAGCGGGCCCGACGGGCCCACAGGGTCCGAGCCGCCACGTTCAGCAGCAGGACCGCGGCCACCAGGACCAGGGCGCCGGCCCACGCCTGGGCGTGCCAGTGCTCGAAGGGGCTGATGGCGTAGGCGTAGATGTTCACCGGGATCGTAGCGGTGGGCTGGTCGATCCCCTCCATCCAGTAGCGGCTGTTGAAGGCCGTGAAGAGGAGGGGTGCGGTCTCGCCGGCCACTCGGGCGGTGGCGATCATGATCCCGGTGAGCACGTTCCCCATGGCGGCGGGGAGGATCACCCGGAGCGTCGTGGGAGCCTCGGCAACTCCCAACGCCAGCGACGCCTCTCTCTGATGCCGGGGGATCATCTGGAGGGCTTCCTGGGTCGTGATGGCCACGATGGGTACGAAGAGCACCGCCAGGGCCACCCCACCGGCGAACGCGCTGAACCGGCCCATGGTGACCACGATAAGCCCGTAGGCCACGATCCCGGCCACGATGGAGGGAAGCCCCGCCATGACCTCGCAGAGAAAACGAGTGGTCCGCCCAAGGGGGTTGTTCCCGTACTCGCTCATGTAGATTCCCGTGCCGACGCCTACCGGGATCCCCATGGCCACGGCGATGCCCACCACGACGGCCGACCCGACCATGGCGTGAGCCCATCCTCCCCCACCCCGGGTCGGGGGCTCGGGGAGGGTCGTGAAGAACTCCACGGAGAGGTGGGACGTCCCCACCGCCACCACCTCCCAGAGGACCCAGATCAGGGGAATGATGGCCAGGGCCAGGGCCACCACGCAGAGACCCACCAGGAGCCGGTCCCGAGCGAGTCGAACCCGGAGACGAAGGGGCGCCTGCTCCACGCGGCTGCTCATGTGTCCCTCGTGTGCACGCGCATGATGATGAGGCGTCCGAGAGTGTTGAGGACGAACGAAAGGACGAAGAGGATGAGGCCGATGGCGACGAGCGAGGCCACATGGATCTCGCTGGCGGCCTCCCTCAGCTCGTTGGCGATGATGGCGGTCATGGAGTTGCCCGCCTCGAAGTAGTCGAAGGTGAGCCCCAGCCGGTTTCCGATGGTCATGGTCGTGGCCATGGTCTCTCCAAGGGCCCGGCCCAGCCCCAGCACGGCGGCGCTGAAGATGCCGGCCCGCCCGTACGAGAGCACCACGTACCGCATGGACTCCCAGCGGGTGCATCCCAGCGCCAGCGCTCCCTCCTTCTGGTCACGGGGCACGGCCATGAGGACTTCCCGGCTGAGCGATGCGATGATCGGAATGATCATGATCGCGAGGATGAGGCTGGCCGTGAGAAGGGTGTAGCCCGATCCGGGCTCCCCGAAGATGGGGAGGAGTCCCAACGGGGTCNCCGCGAGAAAGGGGATTACGTGCCGCTGGACCAGGGGGGCCAGAACGAAGATCCCCCACAGTCCGAAGACCACGGATGGAACGGCGGCCAGGAGTTCCACCACGAAGATCAGGGGGTCCTTGAGCCTCCGCGGCGCATACTCGGTGAGGAGAATGGCGATCCCCAGGCTCACGGGGAGGGCGATGGCCAGGGCCATGGCGCTGGTGAGCAAGGTACCCACCACGAAGGGGAGGGCGCCGAACTGGCCGGTGACGGGATTCCATTCGGTCCGCCAGACGAAGCTGAGGCCCCACTCACTCCAGGCCGGGCCGGACCCGTCCCAGAGCTCCCAGAGGATGGCGAGGGCCGTGGCGACGACGAGGGCGGCCAGGACCCCGGTCGCGTACCTGAACCACCGTCGTCGGAATTCGTCGGCCCATCGCTCACGCCCCGTCCGCGGCTGGAGTGGCGGACGCTGGGGCGGAGTGGGCGCGGTCCCCACCACGCCTCCAGGCGCTCCCCGGCGGTCCGGTAGCACCGACCTCCCCGGAGCACCGGTAAGAAGACCCTCCTGCTGAGCCAGGTCCTCCCGACTCACCAGGTCTTCACCTGCTCGCCATCGAACCGGATCCGAGACAGGGTCTCGAGGTTCAACGCCCGAAGCTGTTCGGGAAGGGCGGCGTTCCTCACCGCGTTGTTGTATTCCTGCCCCTCCGTGACCGTCCACTCGATCCACCGTACGATCCGCTCCGCACGCTCCCGGGTCATCTGGCCGCCCAGGACATCCAGGTTCTCGTAGACCAGGAAGTAGGAAAACGAGGAGATGGGATAGGAGTCCGGCCCTGGGGCGTCGGTGAAGCTCACCTCGTGCCAGGGCTCGTGGCCCGCCGGCAGATCGTTCACCACCTCAGCGGCGGCCGCGGTCCCACCTTCGAGGCTGGGGAGGACGAAGTTTCCTTCCCGGTTCAGGACCGAGGCAGCCGGAAGGCCCAGACTCTCCACGTAGGAGAGCTCAACGTAGCCCAGGGATCCGGGGTTGTTTCGGATGGCCCCGGCCACGCCTTCATTCCCGTTTCCACCGATGCCCACAGGCCAGGCCACTGAAGTGGAGTAGCCCACCCTGTCGGCCCAGGCATCGCTGATCTTGGTGAGGTATTCGGTGAAGACGTAGGTGGTGCCCGAGCCGTCGGACCGGTGTACGACCGTGATTCTCTGGTCCGGAAGCGACTCGTCGGGGTTCAGCTCCCGGAGCACCGGGTCGTTCCACCGGGTGATCTCGCCCAGGAAGATCCCGGCCAGGGCCTCCCCCGAGAGGCGGAGCTCCTCAACCCCAGGGACGTTGTAGGCCATGGCCACCGTCCCGATGGTGAAGGGGAGGTGGAGGGTGCCCGGAGCGCGCTCGAACTGCTCCACCGTCAGCGGAGCCTCGCTGGCTCCGAAGTCCACCGTCCGGTCGGTGTGCGCCCGGATCCCCCCTCCGGAGCCGATGGAGTTGTAGTTGACCCTTGCGCCCTCGGCCGCCTGGTATTCGCTGGCCCACAGGGTGATCAGGGGCATGGCGAAGGTGGCCCCGGCCCCTGTAAGGATGGACCCCCGAAGCTGGGACCCGTTATCTCCGCTGCAGGCCCCGAGCAGACCGACTGCAACCACCACGGTCAGGGCCGGTCCGACCCGACGGGCGGAAGTCCAGAATCCGGGGACTCGGTTCATCAGGTGCTCTCCGCTTGAAGGCTCGTGGGTCCCGGCTCGAAACCGGAACACCCCTCATCGTAGCGGTAAGCTCACAGATGTCCGTCACAGCTCTGTAACGGGACCGGCGCGGTGATGTAACGTTCTTCTTCGAGTTCGTGACATGAGCTCCGAGTGGAGGTTCCGAGGCTCCTCCCCCGGCCCGGGGACCCGCCGGGTGTAGGCCCCCTGGGAGTCCAGTTCCCATGACAGCTGGTTGTCTTCCAGGCAGAGCTCCAGGAGCTCGGTCAGGCGAACCTTGAGGTCGGGGTCGAGGACCGGGGCCACAGCCTCCACCCGCTCGGCCAGGTTCCGGGTCCGCCAGTCGGCGCTCCCGATGAAGAGCAAGGGGTCGCCGCCGTTCCCGAAGTGGTAGATCCGCTCGTGCTCCAGGAACCGGCCCAGCACGCTCACCACCCGGATGTTCTCGCTGTAACCCGGAAGGCCCGGCCGGAGTCGGCAGTGTCCACGAACCACCAGATCGATCTTCACCCCGGCCTGGGAGGCGCGATACAGCTTCTGGATGATCCCGGGATCGTCCAGGGCGTTCAGTTTCGCCACGATCCGCCCCTGCTCACCTCGTTCGGCCCGCTCCGCCTCTCCGTCGATGAGCTCGTAGAACCGCCGCCGCATCCAGAGGGGGGCCACGATGAGGCGACGGTACGCCTGATCCGGGGCGTGGCCCGTGAGAAAGTGGAAGAGATCCACGACATCGGCCCCGATCTCCGGGTCCCGGGTCAGAAGGCCCAGGTCCGTGTAGATCCGGGCATTGTGGGCGTGGTAGTTGCCGGTGCCGATGTGGCAGTAGACCTGGGGCTGTCCCTCTTCGCGCCGGACCACCAGAAGCACCTTGGCGTGGGTCTTGAGTCCGATCAAACCATAGGTGACGTGGACTCCTGCGTTCTCCAGGACCCGGGCCCACTCCATGTTGTTCTGCTCGTCGAAGCGGGCCTTCACCTCGACCAGAACCGCCACCTCCTTTCCGAACTCGGCGGCCCTGAGAAGCGCTCGCACGATCCTGGAGTCATCGGAGGTCCGATAGAGCGTCTGCTTGATGGCCAGGACCCGGGGGTCCACAGCCGCCTCCTCCACCAGCCGTTGCACGCTCTCGCTGAAGGACTCGTAGGGATGATGAACCAGGATGTCACCCTTCCGGATGATGGAGAAGATGTCCTCCTCGTCCTCCGATTCCCCTTCGTGGGCCAGCCGGGGTGGGACCACAGGCTCCCAGGGCTCGAGCTGGTGCTCCGGCAGGTCCAGACCGGCGATCTGCACCAGGTCGGCCAGGGCCAACTCCCCTGACAGCTCCACCAGGTCCTCTTCGTTCAACTCCAGCTCTCGCAGAAGAAGCCGGCGAATGGGCTCGGGCATGGCCCGCTCCACCTCCAGGCGAACCACGGGAGCGAATCGGCGCTCTCTCAGCTCCCTGGAGATCATGGCCAGGAGGTCCTCCGCCTCCTCCTCGTCGCGACGGATGTCGGCATTCCGAGTGACCCGGAAGAGGTGGACCCCCTCCACGATCATGGAACCGAAAAGCTCCTCCGCATGGTGCCGGATCAGGTCTTCCATGGCTACGAAACGGAACTCTCCCCGCGAAGCCGGGATCGGGAGCCAGCGTCCGGTCCCGGTGGGGACCTTCAGTCGGGCGAAGTGGAAGGTCCCACGTCGGGGATGACGAAGCTCCACCGCCAGCGACAGACTCAGGTTCGAGATGAAGGGAAAGGGGTGTCCCGGATCCACGGCGAGGGGGGTGAGGACGGGATAGATCTGTTTGCGGAAGTGGTCCGCCAACTCATCCTGCTGGTCAGCCCCGAGTTCCTCGAGGGAAGCCAACTCGACCCCAATTTCCGCCAGCTCACGCCGGAGCTCGCCCATCCACAACTCCTCGATGGCCCACTGCATCCGATGGACTTCGGCCCGCACCAGCTCAAGCTGGTCGGCGGGGCGCCGTCCGTCAGGTGAGGTGCCGGTGACCCCCGCCGCTTCCTGGCGACGGAGCCCTCCCACTCGCTTCTGGACGAACTCGTCCAGATTCCCCGTCGTGATCGCGAGGAACCGAATCCTTTCCAGGAGGGGAAGCTGGGAATCCCGGGCGTAGTGGAACACCCGCCAGTTGAAGTCCAACCATCCCAGCTCCCGATTGAAATAGAGGGCGGGATGGTCGAGGCCCGCCCCCTCGGGTACGGGAGCGGGGCGGACTGCCTGGGGGAAGCGTGGGAGAGAAGTGCTTGGCATGGTACAGAAAGGATACCGGTTGAGCGCCCACCCTGGGAACCGGATGCTGTAACGTGACCCGATTGTTACAGCCGGCCGCGGCCAGGACGGGGTTCGGAATCCCGCTCCCCGCTCTCTCGTTCAGGCGCTCCGGTGTGGTGCGTCAGGGATTCGGCAAGGGACCAAGGGGCCCGCCGCGCCGGGGGCGGAACTACAGCGCCAGAGTGAACTGGACCCGGAACTCCATCTCGTCCTCTCCGGTGACGCCGGAGCGCAGGTTCCGGATGTCGGCCTGGAGTTTGGCCCGATGGCCGGCCACGTAGTAGCTGTAGGCGATCCCCGTCTCCACCGAGTTCCGCTCCAACTCCGGGCGGATGAGGGCGTACCGGGCCACGACCTCATGCCGAAAGTCCCACAGATACCCGATCTGGCCGTGGCCCCCGTCGGTGACCGTCCGCTCCCCATCGGTGGGCTCGGCCCACTCCCGGAAGAACTCCGCCGTCATGTTGAGGCCTCCGGTGCGGAAGGCGGCCTCGCTCCCCACGCGGGAGACGTCCACTTCAATCCCGTCCACCACTTCACGGTTGGTGAGTCCTGCCACCCCCAGCGCCACCCTGGGGCTCGAGTCCCCCACGTGGGCGCTCTCCTCGGGAGGAAAGGCACCCAGCGGAGTGAAGACCAACCGACCCACCGGCATCATCCGCCCTCCGGGGTTCTGGGTCTGGTTGATCCCGTTTCCGTTGAAGACGCCGGCCTGATACTGAAGCCGCTCACCTGCCAGCATGCCCCCCACCCCAACTCCCTGCTGGCGACCGGGGGCGAAGCGGACATCGACGATGGACCGGTCCACGAAGTGGAGGGCCCCGGACGACGTCAATTGCTGGCGACCGAACGGGGCCTTTCCCTGCCCCGCCCAGAGGACGGCGCCCGGATGGAGCTGGTAGCGGACGCTCGCGTCGAAGAGCCGAACCCCCGGACCCGCCAGCTCGAGCTGGATGAGGTACTCGAAGTCCTCGTAGACCTGTCCGCTGAAAGACAGGCGCCCCCGCTGGACACGGGTGAGATGGGTCTGGCCCTCGGTCTCGTATCGGTGCCGCACTTGCAATCGGGCTCCGATCCTCATGGTGAAGGGGGGGACATCCTGAAGCGCTTCACTCAAGCCCTGTCCCGAGGCACCGATGGAGTCGACCGCAGTCGAATCGGGGCCCTCGAAGTAACTTCCAACCGAGGGGGCCGGGGTAGATGATCCAGCAGCAGCGAGGAGCGAAGGGAGCCCGAGCAGGAGAAGGGTCGTGATGCAAAACACCCGGATCTGCGAAACCAGGACCTCCGCGGTGGAATTCGAACCCCGGCATACCACCCCTCTCCTCGGTGTGTACCGTCGGTCCCTGTGTCCGTCGTACACTTCCCCTCTCCACCCATGGTCATGTGGTCGCGACCCATGTCACGAACGAGACGCGGAAAGGTGACGATTTCACAACGGGAGCACCATCCCTCAACGGCGTTTCCACTCCCGATCGCGTTCGGAGAAGGACCGGGGGAGGAAGGACGACTCCGTGACGCTCAAGAAGGAGGGGTGGGGCCCGGGGTGGAGTCCGAGCGGGAGGAAGTCGACGGGGGAGGAGCGTCGGAACCGGAGGAGGACCCGACGGCCCGGGGAAGGGTGAACCGGACCGTCGTGCCCTCGTCCAACCGGCTGTTCGCCTGCACCGCGCCCCCGTGACGTTCGACCAGATGCTTCACGATGGCCAGGCCCAACCCCGTACCTCCATCGGCTCGGGAGCGGGCGGGATCCGCCCGGTAGAACCGCTCGAAGATCCGCCCCAGGTGCTTCTCGGGAATTCCCGTTCCGGTGTCTGCGACCTCGACGGCGACCTGCCCTGCCTTCTCCAGACGTGACCTCACCTGAATGCTGCCCCCGGGGCCTGTGTAGCGGAGCGCATTGCTGAAGAGATTGGAAAAGATCTGGGTGAGAGCACCGGGGTCGGCCCGGACCCTCCGTGCCTCCCCTTCGCACTCCACGAGAAACTCGACGCCCTTCTCCTCGGCCTGGTCCACGAAAGCGCTCCAGGCGTCCCGGGCCACCTCCTCCACCTCCAGGACCTCGGGGCTGACCGTCCAGCCGCCGGATTCAATCCGGGACAGGTCGAGGAGATCCTCCAGGATGGACTGAAGCCGTTCGGCGTTGGAATGGAGGCTTGCCAGAAACCGTGCGCGCAGCCCGGGGGGGAGGTCTTCGTCCTGCAGGGTCTCGGCATGACCTCGGATCACGGTCAGGGGGGTCTTGAGTTCGTGGGAGGCGTTCGCCACGAAGTCCCTGCGGACCCCCTCGAGTCGCCGTAGTTCGGTCGTGTCGAGAAAGACGAGAACGGCCCCGCCGCGGGGGAGGGGTTGAGCTGTGGCGAGGAGATGCTTGTCATCGTATTCGATTTCGGTGGGCGGGATGGCTTCGCCCCGGCGTGCCCGGGCGACCAGGTCCATGAAGGCGCGGCGGCGAGCAACCGCCTCCGGGGGCACACCCTCGTAATCGCCCTCCAGGTCGAAGATCTCCCTGGCGGCAGGATTTGCCCTGCGGAGGAGCCCCTTCTCATCGATGGCGAGCACACCTTCGGCCATGGCATCGATCAGGGCCTGCATCTCCTCCCGCTCGCCCTCGAGCTGGCCCAGCCGCCGCTCGAGCTCGTTGGCGAGGCGGTCCAGAGCGTCACCCAGGTCTCCCAGCTCGTCGGAGCGCTCGATCCGGATCCGGTCCGAGAGATCCCCCTCCGCCATGGCCGAGGCGATGGCCTTCATGCGCCGCAGTGGGCGCGTCACGGCGATGCTGAATCCCAGCGAGAGCAGCGCGGCGAGCAGGAGGGCCACACCCCCGACCTGGAGGATCTGCGACCGGACCCGAGCCACCACGTGATCGATCTCCTCGGTCATCATGGAGAACCGCACCACCACACCATCGGGAGCACGGACTGCGGCGTAGACCTGGTCCGCGCCTACGGAATCGCTGAACCGAATGGCCATCCCCCGACCCTCCTCCATGGCGCTCCGGACCTCCGGTCGCCCGGAATGGTCGTCCAGTTCAGCCACCCGCTCCGGCTCTACTCCCGAATCCCCCAGGACCCGACCCGACGGATCCACGATCGTCACTCGATGCCCGGTCAGGGACCCCATCCTGCGAGCCAGGAGATCCGGATCGGCCCCGGGGGTCTCTTCGTAGAGCGCGAGCCCCAGCGCCAACTCCCGTTGGAGGTCCACACCGGCCTGTTCCAGGAGGGGATGGCGCAGGGTTCTCTCTACGCCCACCGAAAGGGCCAGAACCACTGCCGCGACCACGAGACAGTAAGAGAGAAAGAGCTTGTGGTGGGCGCGAAGGCGCATGGACCGAGTCTGGCCGAAAGGGGGGCGGGCGGTCAGGGGGGCGGATCGCTGCGGAACCGGTAGCCGAACCCTCGGATCGTTTCCAGCCAATCCGCCGCCCCCTCCAGCTTACCCCGGAGCCGTTGGACGTGCATATCCACGGTCCGGGTGGTGATGTCCGCCGTGGTATCCCAGACCGCCTCCAGGAGTTGGCGCCGGCTTTGCACGCGTCCCCTTCGCTCCACCAGGGTGACCAGAAGGCGATATTCCGTCGGGGTCAGATTCAGCGCTCGACCCGCGACCTCGGCCTGGGCGGCGCCGGTATCGATGGCGATGGGACCGGCTCGAAGCAGGCGGCCCTGACCGGCGGCTGGTGGTGGCTGCTGGACTCGGCGTAGGACCGCCCCAACCCGCAGCACCAACTCCTGGGGCGAGAAGGGCTTGGAGACGTAATCGTCGGCTCCGAGCCGCAGTCCCGCCACCCGGTCGCTCTCCTCCTTCCTGGCCGTGAGGAGGATCACCGGAAGTGCTTCCAATTCCGGACGGGACCGAAGCTCCTGGAGGAGTTCCAGCCCGGACATCTCGGGCAGCATGAGATCCAGGACCACCAGGTCGGGCCGCTCGAGCTCGATGGCTTCGAGTCCCTCGGTCCCGGTGGTGGCGGTCCGTACCCGGTACCCCTCCCGAGCCAGATGGTAGGCCACCAGGGCGGAGATGTCAGGCTCGTCGTCCACGACCAGGATATGCTCGCTCATGCCCCGACCCATCTCTGAGTTGATGACCCTTCCACCTCTCGTCCCCACCTGGAAGGTCCCTGCCGGGCTGCGGACGGGCAAGTCCCGGAAGGTGGCACCTGCCAAGGGAAGAAGGGTTCTACAGAATGGACGTCACGATGCTTTTCCGACAGTGCCCCGGAACCTCGAACCCGACTCAGTACTCATGGCATCTCTGCGCTGGCTCGTCACCCTTCCTTTGCTCCTTCTCATGTCAGGATGCGGGGACACCCCGACCGGTGCGGGCCTTCCCGGTCCCGGGGGACAGGGCGGAGGAACCCTGACCTTCGAGAGCGGCGAGGAGTGGGACCTCGAAGTGACCGGCTGCGTCCTGGACGGAGACGCCAACGCCCCGCAAGGCCTGATCCTCCTGATGGAGGCCCGATACGAACCCGAGGACGCCTACCTTCTCGTGCGCCGCTTCATCTTCCCCGGTGCGGACCTGAGCGACCCCGTCTTCGACCCGGAGGACATATCGGACCTCTTCCGCATCAGCTTCGGGGATCGCGACGACCCCGACTCGTTCATCCAGGCCGGATACCAGCCCGAGGACGGGCCCACCACCATGGCCGAGCCCTTCCTCCAGATTCAGAGCCGCGCGGTGGCCGCGGAGGACATCTTGCTGCTTCCGGAAGGGACTGTGGACCCTGACGATGGGATTCGCCTGGACCTGGCGGCCTCCTGTCCCTGACGGGCGACTCCGATCACTAGAAGGCTGATCGGAAAGGAGGGCGAGCCGCGTTGCGAGCGCCACGGAGTTCCCCGGTAGGCGGGCCGCCGCAGGCGATATGCCTCTGGCGCATCGTCGAGGGGCAGGCTGCCAGCCCCAGAAGTCCTGTGAGAAGGACCAGACCAAGGGTTCGGCAGAGACCAGACACGACGGCACCCTCCAGGGGAAAGGAATCGGAGACTCCTGAATCTCCTCTCCGGGGGTCACGGTCCGGCTCGCTCCGACGGACAACATCTGTAACGCACGCGATACGGGCGCGTACCTCAACCCAGCAAGCAGCGCTCGGCTCCGTGGCTCCAGACCTCCCCGAGACCCCGAAGCTGCCCAGACCTGACTTTCCTTCACCTTCGGCCTGCACGCTTTACCGGGTGCCGTTCCCCCCAGACCTCTCCCCCTTCGTGAAGATGGCGTCACGACAAGGGATCTCGCCCAACGATCCAACATGGCATGGGCTTTGCTTTTTCTCCTCGCAAATCAAGCCATCATCGATCACGAGAGACGTTTGGCACGTCTTCGATTCAGGTCGCGGGTGAGACTCGCCCGACCGACCTCGACCGCTTCGGTGCATGGCACAAGAAAAAACCCGTTTGGAGGTAGAGAGATGCTACGAACGTACAAGAGAGCAATGAGCGTTTTGATTCTCGGGGGTGTGTTCGCCCTCGCAGCCTGTGATGACTCGCCTGTCGACCCACCCCCGACGCCCGTGCCGACTACGGTGGAAGTCACCCCGGCCGAGCTCACGCTGACCTCGATCGGGGCCACAGGTGAGCTGTCGGCTACCGTCCTCGACCAGGATGGGGTGGAGATCTCCGGAGCCGAGGTGAGTTGGAGCTCCTCCGACGCCTCCATCGCCAGCGTGGGATCCAATGGGCTGGTCACCGCCGAGGCCGATGGTTCGGCGACCATCACCGCCACGAGTGGGGATGCCTCCGGCTCGGCTACGGTGACCGTCGACGCGCCCGAGGCCGTCCCCACCG
>SL_3KL_010_SEDDRAFT_10004232_pt1 | contig 12957 bp, 9 predicted proteins | sample SodLakKL_010_SED_2_FD_10381 | JGI IMG/M metagenome (IMG submission 10381)
CAGGAGAGTTATGGGACGAGGCAATGGACATTGACGATATTGAACTTACCGATGATCAAAAAAAACTGCTTGATGAACGTATTGAATATGCAAAAGCCCATCCTGAAGAAATGATTCCCTGGCAGAGTGTTAAAAAGGATCTAACAAAAAAATACAATGGCTGAGATTGTATTATTAAAAAAGGCTGCTGAAGACATACAAAAATCAAGAGACTGGTATGATGAAAAAGAGGAAAACCTGGGTAGGATGTTTGTAGAAAAGGTAGATGAGTGTATATCACGAATTTCGGAAAAACCAATAGCATATCCTGTAAAGTATAGGACTCTGCGAGCCGGATTAGTAGCCACATTTCCCTATTCAGTGTTTTACAGTATTGAAGAAAATGATGTGATCAGAGTTTACGCATGTCTACATCACAAACAGAATACCGATCGTATTCTTGATGAGAGATAATCAAGATTTGGTTATCCGCCAGAAAATTTTTTAAAAATTATTAAGAACTTTTCAGTTCTCCCTTATTGTATTTGTGGATGATGCTCAAAATTAACGTTTGATAGGGAATTCCTTCTTCCATCGCCTTCACCTGTATGTCGCGGTAATCTTTTTCCGTAAGGCGAATGTTGATTCTCTTGTTTTTCAGCGTGCTCTGCTTGGCAGCTTCTTCAATCTCTTTTCGCTTTTCACTGCCGGAAGAAACCCATTCTTCCTGTTCGTACGATTCGATAATCTCTTTTTCTTCTTTATCTAAATAATCCATGTTTTTTTCATTTTCTTTATCAGAACGTTGTAAATGATAAATGGTATGTCTGTTCCATCCAAAAAAAGTGCAAGCTCTATCCACCATCTTTTGGCCGGGTGTGACAATCCAATTCAGACAGACATACCATTTTTTATTTATCAATGGGTTGTGCCGCAAGTGCATTGCGAATAGCCATCGGCTTGGATGATGGCGTGCCAGTCGAACTGCTCGCTGTAGCCTTCGCGCTCCCACCAGAAGGGCAGGCGCTCGCGCGGGTGGTTGCCGATTTCGTTCATCGTTGCTGCATCATATAAACGGCCGTTTAGCATGGTGTAAACCACATTTTCGGTATCCTTGATATCGTGGAGCGGGTTGCCGTTAATCACTATCAGGTCAGCCAGTTTGCCGGTTTCGAGGGAACCAATGTGATCGCCCATCCCGATGTAGTTAGCCGGGTTGATGGTAGCTGTGCGAAGGGCATCGTGGTTGCTCATGCCTCCCTGGGTAAACATCCAGGTTTCCCAGTGGGCAGCCAGCCCCTGCACTTGTCCGTGTCCGCCGATGTTTACGGTTACCCCGCGGTCGTGCAGTTCTTTGGCGGCGGCAGCACTCTGCATATGGCCTGCTTCATACTCCTCGTAAGGGATCATGGTGCGGTGGCGTGACCGTGAATCCACAAAACCACGCGGGGTAAATGTCAACAGACGTTCTTTTTCCCATACATTTGTGTGCTGGTACCAGTAATACTCGCCGCTCACACTGCCGTAGTTCACAACCAGGGTGGGAGTGTATCCTACATCTGATTCGCTCCACAGTGTCAATACATCATTATAAAGCGGATAGATTGGAACATTGTGTTCAATGCCGGTGTGGCCGTCCAGAATCATGCTCATGTTGTGAGTAAAGGTGGATCCCCCCTCAGGCACTACATTCACACCGATTTCACGGGCAGCCTCAAGCACCTGCTGGCGCTGGTCGCGCCGGGGCTGGTTGTAGCTTTTTACCGATGTGGCGCCAAAGGCTTTTGTTCTGCGCAGAGCCGAGCGGGCATCCTCAAGATTATTGATGACCGTTTTTTGCACATTTTCGGCTCCGTAAAGAATACGGCCGGTTGAGAAAACCCTCGGACCAACCATATTCCCGGCTCTCACCATTTCCGACTGTGAGAAAATCATCTCGGTATTTGATGAAGGATCGTGTACTGTGGTAACTCCATACGCCAGGTTTGCAAAATATTCCCATTGCTGATTCGGGCTAAGACCGTACCGGAAGTTCCCAATATGAGCGTGTGCATCCACCAAACCGGGCATGATAGTCTTTCCGTCAACATCTTTTACATATGCATCATCAGGGATGGTAATTTCATCAACAGAACCAACCGATTCAATGCGATTGTCACGCACAACTATGGTGCCGTTTTCAATCACTTCATCACCGTTCATCGTAATGATGCGGGCATTGGTAAAAGCTGTTACCCCAGAAGGTTTGTCGGAGTCGAGCTCCAGTCCGATCCGGATGCCATCGCTGTCACCCAGCGGCAGTTCTTCGGTCATGTCGCCATTCAGAAATTCAAAAGCTTTGGATAGCTCAACGCTGAAATACTCCTCTCCGAGAGTCCAGTGTAGTTTTTGTCCGTCTTGCGACCAGTGCAAACTGTAACCGGCATCTCTTGCCACATGCGTTACCGGGATGGCGCGGGTGTTGGCATGCAGGTCGATGTCGGAGCCAACCTTAGGCATCGGGGCGATGTAGACCTTATAAAGTTCGTGAAACGCCACCCATTCGTTATCAGGGCTGGGGGTGAACTCGAGGCCATACTGCGAGCTGAAATGGTGCCGTTCATCATGGCCGTTCAGATCCACACTGCGGAAGTTGGTTCCCTGCTGGAAAAAGATCCGGTTGCCGGCTGCATTAAATAACGGGCTGCTGCCTCCTGTCCGGATAAATGTCTTATCACCACCGCTCACCGGCATGGTGTAAATGCCTGGATTTTGGGTATAAGCGTGTCCCTGGTGATTGTTGCCGCCATCCCGACGGAAAACAATAGTCTGACCATCAGGTGAGAATGAAGGCGTTCGGTAGATGCCTTTTTCAGTAGTGATTTTTTGAGGTGCTGCATTTCGCTGATCCATCCGCAATGTTTTAATAGCGCCAAAATCTTCATCACTCCAGGTTACCCAGGCAAGGTTGTTGCCATCGGGAGAGAATACTGGCTCAAATTCAAGATTGGCTTCTCCGGTGAGCCGTTGTGGTGTGCCGTCCGGAAGCTCTTTCTTCCATAGGTAGCCCGCCGCGTTGAATACAATTGTATTGCCGTCGGGTGAAGTAATCGCATGACGAATGGCTTGCGCCGTGAATGTATCCGGGGCAGGATCGAATTCAAAATGAACCACATCGGCTAATTGATGATTTACCTCTGCCGTGAACGGGATTTCTTCCACTTCATAGGTGTTCACGTTCAGTTTTTGAATGCCGCCCATAGCCCAGAAAATCAGGTGATTTCCATCGGGTGTCCAGTTAAAATTGGTGTAGGGGCCGAATATTGCCCATGCTTCCTGCTGATCGCGGCTCAGTTCGTCGAAAACAGGTCGTTCAATTCCGGTTTCGAGGTCGCGGAGGTAAAGCACCGATTTGGCCCGAACTCGTTTGATGAAAGCCATTTTGTTGCCATCGGGCGAAATGGTGGGAGAGATGGCGCCGCCCGGCCCGCCGGTTATCCGTTCAATTTCTCCTTTTTCGCGGTCATACCGATTTATCACATAAATCTGGCTGTTAGGATCTTTATTATACTGAAACATACCGCCGGGATACACATCCTGGCTGTAATAAACATAGCGCCCATCGGGCGAAACAAACGGCTGGCCCTTGTCCTGCTGATCATTGGGCCGCTCGGTTAGCTGAATGCCTGAGCCGCCGGTGATGTGATACATCCAGATTTCGCCCGCACCCAGTGACCGTGCAGATGTGAAGTGTTTTCGGGCAACCAGATAATTACCATCCGGAGTCCAGAATGCGTTGTTCAAAAGCCGGAAGCTCTCATCGGTGATTTGACGGGCATCTGAGCCATCGCGGTTCATCACCCAAATGTTATCACCGCCTCCGGCATCGCTGGTAAACGATATTTTGGAGCCGTCGGGACTGAACCTGGGCTGTACTTCGTATGCCAGGCTTTCACGCAGTACACTTGCTTCACCACCGGTTACCGGCATGATGTAGATATTGCCAAGAAGATCGAAGACAATTTCTTCACCATCGGGGCTAACATCCAGGTTCATCCAGGTGCCCTCGCTGGTTTTGAAACTGATTTCTGTGTAGTCTGCACGATGCTGAGTTACATCCCAGGCGTCGTTATCACCATCTTGAGAGAAAAGCAGATGAGGGTTAAATAGTAGAAAAAAAAGAAGGTATAAAAATAATCGTTTCATAATCCGGTTTTTAATTTGATAGAATCGAAGTTGATGTTACTAAATCTTTAAGAAAAACCTATAAAAATTTGGCACAAATTTTTGTAATGTTGATTGCAATAAACAAATTGTGATCAGGGTTCTTTAGATAAGGATCGGCAATGCCTTAAATCAGAACTAATATGTTTAGCACATTGTTATATTAAAGAGTAAAAGTTAAAATTACATTGTAAAAAGATGAATAAATCTATTAAATTAATTGATAATTCTATAAAAAATTAAAAAATTGATCGATAATTTAAATGTCAATGGAAATCCATTTTCTTATAACAATATTATTAGAGTTTATAAATCAATTGAACATTAAATAAAAATAAATTTTTAGCGGAAAAAACAAGGTTGGTATCGTGAGATATAAGTTATAAAATCACATCAGTACAGTATCAACTTCTTAACACAGAAGACCCGGACTAATGAAATACATATTTTTTGGAATCATATTTTTTTTCACATCAATTAACATATCCAACGCTCAGGAAGCACAGGATGAACCTCCGTATGGTATGTCTGAACTGGAGGCATATTCCATTTTTATTGATGCTTATCGAATGGACGACTATGAGTTAGCTACAATGTATGGTGAATGGATGATAGAGGCTGCACCACGAACTATAGAAGGATATGATGGTTTTGAACTTGAGCGACAGTTCGACAGAATGATAAATGTTTATGTAAGTATGGCTGAAGAAGAATCGGACCCTACGGAAATAACCAATCTCCTTGAAGAGGCAGAGCGGATTTTATACAGAGCTTATGAAGTATTTGATGAAGATGAGATCGACTACTTTGAATGGTACGTAAAACACGGACGTTTTTATCACGAAAATGCAGAGCATCTGGATGCAGATATGAATGACGCCATTTCCTATTATGAGCAGGCTTATGAAAGTGATTTTGACCGTTTTGTTAATCTGAATGACGGCTTTTTTGTACAGGTAATGCTGACACATTATGCCACAGACGGCCTGCGTGATGAAGCGTTAGCTATGATTGATGAAGTAGAGCCGGTTGCCGGTATTCAATTAATGAACACTATTGATGAAATACGTGAACTTTTGTTCGAGGGTCCTGAAGAACGAATTGATTTTATTGTATCGAGAATAGATGATGCTGAGGCTGCTGAGAAAGAAGAAATGCTTCAGGATCTTGTGGATTTGTATGAAGAAACTTCGCAGCCGGATAAAGCAAGGCAAGCAGCAGTTGAGTTGTATCAGTTGAATCCTGATTTCAATAACACAAAAAATGTTGCTGATATTTATCTGGGCGAAGGTAATTATGCTGAAGCTCTGAATTACCTGCAGGAATCAGTAGATTTAGCTGAAACAGATACACAGAAAAAAGAGGTGTTTTTGGAAATGGCCGAAACTCACCAGCAGCTCGATGATCTGCAGTCTGCACGCAGTTATGCACGTCAGGCGCTCGAAATTGATGATGCTTTTGGAGAAGCTTACATGCGAATTGCATCCATTTATGCTGCTGCTGTAACAGAGTGCACGGGAGGTGAAGCTCTCGAACGAGAAGACAGAACTGTTTATTGGCTTGTAATTGAATATCTTGAACGAGCAAAAGAGGCAGATCCATCGCTGGCATCAACGGCAAATAACAGGATTGAATCGTATGAAGCTGCAATGCCATCTACCGAGGACAAGTTCTTCAGCGACTGGGAAGATGGAGAACCTTTCGATATTGACGGCGATCTGAAGGAATGCTACGCCTGGATTAACGAAACAACTACTATTCGGTAAGATGTTTGTGTTTTACTACACAAACTAATCCAGTATCATTACTAAACCCCGATTTCTTTTTAGTACTTACTAATAGCGCAAACTTCTCTTTTGTGTTCCAAATCCCAGGTCAAAGCATCCGCTTGTGCCATTGTTATCGTTTCCGATGTCTTATTCAGTATTCTGACAAGCTCTCAATTCAAACGTTTCACTTCAACACCGAGCAGTTGCTCAAGTTCATTAAAAGTTTCAACACTCAGGAAAGTATCGACTTTTTGTGATTTTGCAGCAAAATCTGCCGGTATGTGTACAGCGCGAATCAAAACATCTTCAAATCCGTCATTTGCACCGAGATTGTAATTAGCATCAAGAAAAATTCTCACATCAATCAATGTGAAATCATAATCTATCAGAAGAGTACCCTGCGAATTAAACTCGGTAATGGGTAATTTTCGCCATACCTCAAGATCGTCTTCAGGAATATAGTCTTCCAGAATAAAAGCCAGCATTACATCTTGTTCTAAAACCTCGATTTGAGATGGAATCTCCTGAAAATGCTGAAATTCGTTTTGCTGATTGAGCGTAGCATTAAACTCAAAAGAAACGGGCAGGATTTCTGGTCCCGGCGGGCCTTGAGGCCCTTCTGGTCCGGTGGGTCCCCGGTCTCCGCAAGAAGTAAGTGAAAAAAGGATAAATACGAATGCCGGAAAATAAATGATATAATTTTTCATAATTATGAGATTTAGTGAACCTTTATGAATTGTACAGATTGCATAAACGGGTGTTTCATTTTTTTAAAAATTGAATATTTATTGTATCTGTATGAAAAAGTTAGCTTTATAAGGTGAATGTCAAAATCGCATCATGATGCTACATACCCGGAAACCGGGTAAAATCTGAGAGTGAGAGGCGCTGTTTAAACGGCATTAAAAAAATTTTTTAAAAAATTCTGTAAGGGTTTCAGGTTTTTCGGTTCATACAGATAAAAAGGAGATAATATGAAACGATCATTAATTCTTTCCAGGCTTCGAATCGAAATCAGAAGAAAAGGTGCAGGTTATCCGACGGAAAAAAATATACTCCGATGGGTGAATAAGTTTTTTGACGACATGTCTATTGCGCACTCATCACAGATCAGGGAATGGCAAAAAGAGCTTTTTTTGTCGAAACTGCAGAACAGTGAACATGCAAATTACGAAGAGATGCTGCAGGCCAAATCATCTCTTTTATTTCTGTTTAACCGGGTATTGAACCAATCAAACGGATTTGTTCAGAAATCTGATGAATATGATACTGAACCCGGAGTATTTCGGATTACGGCTTAGTGTTGAGTCACCCTTATATAATTGGGTGAGACCAGACAGGTTTTATTCGATATTTCATACCTACCAATGTTGTCGTGTTGATACCTGTCTGGTCTTTATCTGACTGATGAAACTTTACTAAACATTGCTATAGTCAGGTACTATCAAAGAATTAATCATGTTCATATTTCTGCAAATAAAAGGCCGCACTTCATGATCATTTTCTTCTCCTGATGATTGCAAGGGTGCAGCGCGAGATACATACTAATTTTCCAGACTCTGTTTCAATTCGAGTTTCCCATACCTGGGTTTGAGCGCCGCGGTGTATAGGTTTTGAAATACCTGTAACAACCTGTCCCATACGCACGGTTTTGATGTGATTGGCATTAATTTCCAAGCCAACTGCAATTTTTGAATCATCAGTTAAATTAAGCCATGCACCGATTGAGGAGAGAGTTTCCGCTAAAACAACCGAAGCTCCGCCATGTAAAATGCCCATTGGCTGAATGGTGTTTTCGTTCACCGGCATTCTGGCTCTCATTTCATCCCTGCTGATAAGCGTATATTCCAGGCCGAGAGCATCTCCCATATCTTTTTTGGCCATTTCCTTTAATTTTTCGAACCGTTCTTTGATGGTTTCTTCAATTTGCATATCAGTTTTACTGTTTGTGAAATTTATTTTACGTGATATTAAGTATAGTATATGAGATGTATTAATAAATCACCTGTTTTGAGAAGATTACTGGTAAAAAGTTCAGATTGTAGCTTTATTCTTATTAGACTGTAATTTTTAATATAGCCTGCAAATTGTAAATTACAGTCTGAATATACAACCGGATTTGCTTCACCATAATCAAAAGAGCAATGAAAATTACCGAACTAACACTTTCAGGCATACTTTTTAAAGCACTTGAGGAATTTCCACCCGGCTTGTTTTCCTCTACCAAGCGAAAAGGAAAATGGCACGACACCGCAATAGATGAGTTCAAATCGAGAGTAAAAAATACAGCACTTGGATTACATGAACTCGGGATAAAATACGGAGACAAGGTTTCGCTGCATGCAGAAAATTCCACGGAGTGGTTAATTTGTGATTTTGCCATTTTCTCTATTGGGGCAGTTAGTGTTCCAATTTATACTACTCAGCATGGGGAGCAGATCAAATATATTCTCGAAAATTCCGATTCAAAAATTCACATTGTTTCTAACGATGAAATGTTTGCAGAAACAAAGCCGCTCATTAAAGATGTGAAGAATATCAAAACTATTGTTTCAATTTTCGGGTCTAAACACAAGAAGCTGAAAACACTCGCTGATGTCGAAAAATTGGGTGAGGAACGCAATAATAAAAATCCCGATTTATTTGGAAAGCTCCGTAAACAGGTAAAACCCAATGATCTTGCAACTCTGATTTATACTTCAGGCACAACAGGGTTACCGAAAGGAGTGATGCTGACTCATAATAACATTGCTTCGAATGTAATCGGATCACTCGAAATTTTACCATTCCCGGATGAAGATTTTCACGGAAAAAATGCTCTCTCTTATTTGCCGTTGTCGCATGTATTTGAAAGGATGGTTGATTATATGTACATCAGCCGGGGAAGCCGGATTCATTACATTGAAAAAATTGAAGAAATCCGGGATGATTTCATGGAAGTGAAGCCATTTTTTATGGCTACAGTACCCCGTCTTCTCGAAAAAATTCAAACCGGGGTAAAGGTGAAAGGACAGGAGCTGAGCGGACTCCAGAAAAATCTATACTACTGGGCTATTTATCTTACTGAGAAGTACGATCCCGAACATCCGCCAAGAGGACTTTCGGCATTAAAACATAAAATTGCAGATTTCCTGGTGTATCGAAAAATTCGTGAGCTATTTGGAGGTAAACTGCGTGGCATGGTGAGTGGAGGTGCCGCCCTGTCGCCCGAGATTTTTAAGTTCATGAATGCCATCGGTTTTGTTTGTGTGCAGGGATACGGTTTAACAGAAACTTCACCTGTTATTGCGGCTCAGTCACCTGGAAATATGCGTATCGGGACTACAGGCAAACCATTAAGAGGTATAGAAGTTAAAATTGCAGATGATGGTGAAATAATCACCCGCGGCCCCAACGTAATGAAGGGTTACTACAAAGATGAACATAGAACTGAGGAAGTACTGACCGAAGATGGCTGGTTCAAAACCGGGGATATTGGAAAAATTGATGAAGATGGATATTTATACATTACTGATCGGAAAAAATCAATGTTTAAGCTTTCAACCGGAAAGTATGTTGCCCCTCAGAATATTGAAAACCAAATAGCAGGATCCGGGTTTATTGAGCAGGTGGTTGTGATTGGTTATCAGCGAAAATTTTGTTCTGCGTTAATTGTTCCGACATATGACAATGTGCTGAAACGCCTGAACCGGGATAATTATATGCCGGAAAAACCTTATTCAAAAGATGAAAAAATCCGATCGTTGATTCAGCAGGAGGTAGACAAAGCAAACAAATTACTCTCTCCCTGGGAAACGGTGAAGAAGTTTGTCCTGCTCGAAGAGCCTCTCACTATTGAAAGTGGTGAGCTCACTCCAACCATGAAGGTGAAGCGGCCGGTTGTATTAGAGAAGTTTAAGGAGGAGATTGAATCGATGTATGATGAGGAGTCGTGAGTCTTGAGTCCTGAGTCTTGAGAAGGGCTTTGGACGTTTATCTAAGGCAGTGCTTAAATTTAAGATTCAGAAATAGACATATCCTCTTGACTCAAGGCTCACGACTAAAATCCTAAATCACACGACTCAAGACTAACATCTCAAGACTATACTTATGATTCAGGACTCTGGACTCAAGACTAAAAAAATCCAAAACGTCCTCATCCTCGGCTCAGGCGTAATGGGCAGCCAAATTGCCGCGCACTGTGTGAATGCCGGGCTGAAAGTGAAGCTGCTCGATCTGAAATCGGATGATCCGAAACGGCCAAACAAAACGGTGAAGGAGAATATCAAAAAGCTCACCAAAATGAATCCTGCGCCGCTGGGTGATCCGGAGTGGGCGGAGCGGATTACACCGGGTAATTTTGAGGACAACCTCGAATGGATTGCCGATGCAGACTGGGTATGCGAGGTGATTGTGGAGCAGATGGATATCAAAAAGGAGATGATGGCGAAAATTGAGAAGGTGCGAAAGCCGGGAACTATCGTCAGCTCCAATACTTCCGGACTGCCGATCTCGCAAATCAGCGAGGATATGAGTGATGAGTTCAAAATCCATTTCCTGGGTACGCATTTTTTCAACCCGCCGCGCTACATGAAGCTGCTGGAGATCATCCCCACCGAAAGTACGGATGAGGCGGTGACGGAGTATATGACCCGCTTCTGCGAAAAGATCCTCGGAAAAGGAGTGGTGCTCTGCAAGGATAAACCCAACTTTATCGCCAACCGGATCGGTGTCTTTTCGATGGCCTCGATGATGCCATGGTTTTTTGAAGGAAAGTTTCGCGCTGAGGAAATCGACTTTCTGACAGGCACCCTCACCGGCTACTCCAAAGCAGCTGCTTTCCGTACCGCGGATATTGCCGGGCTGGATGTGATCAATCATGTGGCTGAAAATCTTTACCCCGCTATTCCCGATGATGAAAGTAGAGAGATCTTCAAACTGCCTGCGAAGTTTAAGGAGATGGTGGAGAAAGGAGCGCACGGCAACAAGAAGGGACACGGATTTTATAAGAAGGTGAAAGGGGAGAAAGGAAATGAGTATCACGTGGTTGATCCGATATCCCTTGAGTATGAGCCTCAGAAGGAGACAAAATTTGATCCGGCTGCCAAAGCGAAGAAGGAGTTTAAGACTTCCGGCGAGCGCCTGAAATATCTGGTGAATCAGGATGATGATGCAGGGAAGTTTTTATGGGAGATCCACTGTGATCTGCTGCTCTATTCGGCGAACCGGATTCCGGAGATTACCGACTCGGTGGAGGCGATTGACCGCGCTATGCAGTGGGGCTTCAACTGGGAGCTGGGGCCGTTTCAGCGGTGGGATGCGATCGGTGTGGAAGAATCGGTAAAACGGATGGAAAAGGAAGGACGCGAAGTCCCCGATTCTGTGAAACAGATGCTGAAAAGCGGCCGAAAATCATTTTACAAGGATGACGGCACGGTTTACAATCTCGCAACAGGAAAAGCTGAACCGCTATCACCACCGGCCGAAGGAGCGATCACCGTTGCCGCACTGAAGCGTGATGGCAAGGAGGTGTGGAGCAACAAGAGTGCCGGTCTGTATGATATGGATGATGGAATTGCATTATTTGAATTCCGGACCAAAAACCAGACGCTCGGTTTTGAGCTGGTGAAATCGGTGGATAAAGCCGCGGAGATCGTAAAGGAGCAGTTTGATGCGATGGTGATTGGCCACGACAATGAGAATTTCAGCTATGGTGCCAACCTGGGCGAAGCGGGTCAGGCATTGCAGAACGGTGATTTTGAGATGATCAACGAAGCGGTAGAGAATTTCCAGCGGTTGGCGGTCGGTTTGCGATACCAGCCGTTCCCGGTGATAGGTGCTGTATCGGGCCGCTGCTTCGGAGGAGGTGTGGAATTTATGATGCATTGTGATAAAGTAGTGGCGCATCATGAATTGTACTGCGGGCTGGTGGAGCTGGGCGTGGGATTGATCCCCGCCGGGGGCGGCACCAAGGAGCTGCTGCTTCGCACCATGGAGAAGGTGAAGGAGGAAGAGGACGCCGATCCGCTGCCGTATCTCAAAGACGCCTTCAAAACGATCGGAATGGCGAAAGTGTCTGATGGTGCACCAAAAGCTAAAAAGCTTGGATACCTCCGTGATACGGATATGATTGTAATGCACCGGGATCTGCTTCTGGCAACCGCCAAACAGCAGGCGAGGGCGATGGCCGATGCGGGATATCGTCCGCCAGCCGAGCCAAAGATCAAACTGTTGGGGCAGACCGGCAAGAGCGTTCTCGACGTCACCGTCTACATCATAGCCGAAGCAAAGTGGGCATCACCCTACGACAAAGTCCTCGCCGGTAAAGTGGCCGACATCTTGACCGGCGGCGACCTCAGCGAACCCCAGGAAGTGCCTGAATCGTACATACTGAAACTCGAACGCGAAGCGATCCTGGAGTGCTTTCAGGATGAGCGAACGCATAAGAGAATGGAGTATATGCTGAAGACTGGGAAACCATTGAGGAACTAGTCTTGAGTCCTGAGTCTTGAGGGTGGGAAAGGAGATTGAAATTTGAAAGGAAGTTCATTTTATGAACGATTACATCAGTGCATTTAATAAAAGAAATTGAATCCAAAAATCTCAAGACTCAGGACTCAAGACTCACGACTAATAAAAAAAAGTGTAAGGAATTTTGATTTTCGGGTTCATACAGATAAGTCAATATTAACTTAATCTGATGAATTATGGATAATTTTAGAAATCTAATTGTATGGAAGCGAGCGGTTGAACTGGCAACGAGTGTTTATCGTAAAACCGTAAATTTTCCAAAAAATGAACTATATGGATTAACATCACAAATAAGGAGATCAGCAGTTTCAATCAGCTCAAATATTGCTGAAGGCGCGGGACGAAGATCAAAGAAAGAGTTTGCCAACTTTCTTGGAATCTCTTACGGATCTGCTTGCGAATTGGAAACACAGTTACTGATCGCAAGAAATCTGAAATATTTAACTCAAACTGATTTTGATTCTCTTTTCGAAGAATTAAACGAAATCCAAAAAAT
>SL_3KL_010_SEDDRAFT_10004234_pt1 | contig 12955 bp, 13 predicted proteins | sample SodLakKL_010_SED_2_FD_10381 | JGI IMG/M metagenome (IMG submission 10381)
CGCCGAGGCGGACGAGGCGGCTCTCGAGCCAGTTTCCGCCGTGGCTGGCCACGCACGTGGCGAGACGGGCGACCAGACCGGAGCGGTCCGATCCCATTACCGTGAGGACAAGCGTATTAGCCATAGCAGCGATAGATCCGGTGTGACGCCTGAAATGTACGTCGACAGCCACCGCGCGCGCAAGCGCATTTATTATTTCCTTCATAAGGCCCGAAAAATCGGCCACAATACATCCGTGTATGGCCGGTTTTGACGAAAACATCGTGCGCGAGTACTTCGAGCTGCATGGTTTTCTGGTGCGCCAGTTGCGCAAGTACCAGGTGCAGTCGCGACGAAAGATGCCGGACGAGGAGATCGACCTCCTCGTCTACAACCCGCACTGGAACCGGGACCGACCGCCTGAATTCATGCTATTCTCCAGCGAGCTGAACTACATTCACCGGGCCGTGGTCGTGGTTAAGGCATGGCACACCACCCAGCGGTTCACACCGTCCATGCTCACAAGCAGCACCGAGATCCTGAAGTTCCTGGAGAAGAACGTGCTCAAGACGGTGGAGCACGCATTCTCGGACGATTCCGGCCACGAATTCGAAAACGCCGGCGATCTGAAAAAAATCCTCGTGCTGCCGGGCATACCCACGCACGAACCGCAGCGGGCCGAAAGCATTCGCCTGCTGCGGGAACGAGGCGTTGACGGCATCCTCTCATTCCGTTCCATCCTACTGGATATCCTCGCCAAGATCGAGGTGAACCTCAATTACCAGAAATCCGATACCCTTCAAATCCTGCGCATCCTGAAAAACTACGGGCTGATCAAGGATCCACAACTGGAGCTTTTCGAGGGGCGCCGCCCTGCGCGGACATGATCCACCCGACCGCCATTATCGATCCGGACGCGACGATTGCCGCAAGCGTCTCAATCGGAGCCGGTGCAGTCGTGGGAGCCGCAGTGCGCCTCGGCGCGGGTTGCTCCATCGGGCCGTACGCCATCCTGGAACCAGGAACCGAAATCGCTGAGCGCGTGCAAATCGGAGCACATGCAGTCATCGGCGGACCGCCGCAGGATCTCGGATTCGACCACGCCACACCCAGCGGCGTCCAAATTGGACCCGGATCGTGCATCCGCGAGCACGTGACAATCAACCGCTCGCACGAGGAGAACGGGGTGACGCGAATCGGGGCGGGCGCCTTCCTGATGGCCGGATCGCACGTGGGACACGGAAGCTCGGTCGGGGATTCCGCCGTGCTGGCGAATCTCGTGATGCTTGCGGGCCACGTCCAGGTCGGGGCGCACGCATTTCTCGGAGGCGGAGCGGGGATTCACCAGTTCGTTCGCATCGGTGCGTGCGCCATGGTCAGCGGCCTCTCCCGGATCTCGCGCGACGTTCCTCCCTTTCTGATCGTCTCCGAACGCGATCGCGTCAACGGGCTGAATCTCGTCGGACTGCGACGCCGCGAGTTCTCCCCGGAGACGATCCGGGATATCAAGGAGGCGTTCCAAGCGATCTACCGGCACCGTGGCGGGCAGCGCGAACGGGCGCGGGTGCGGCTCGCGACGCAGCCCCCGGCCACGTCCCAGGCTCGTGAGTTCCTCGCGTTTTTTGAAGCGGGTAAACGGGGATTCGCCCAGCCGGCGACACGCCAGGAACGCTCCCTCAAGACGCCCTCCGGCGTGAACCGCCACGAAATGGACTGACGCATTGGAGGGACAATCAATGGAACACCGGCCTATCGTTATTCCCGCCAACGAACGCACAACAAATCAACTTCAGCTTTCGGTTGCCACGTGACGATCAAAACCATGCCGCCAACCATCGCGATATGCTGCGGCGACCCGGCGGGCGTCGGTCCCGAACTGATCCGCTCCTGGCTCGAAACGCACCCCACCGCCGCGTCGACCGTCACCGTGATCGGCCCCGTGCGCTGGACGGCTGAACTCGCGAGCACGACCGGATGCGCGGTCCGCACAGCGGGTGCCCCGGACTTTGTGCCCGAGCCCGGCAACCCCACGGTCGCCGGGGCGCAACTCGCCTGGGACGCCATGCGGATTGCGGCAGAGGGATGCTGCACCGGCGCCTTCCGCGCTGTCGTAACCGGACCGGTGAGCAAGCGTTGGATGCACCGTGCGGGTTACCCGTATCCGGGACAGACCGAGTTCTTCGCCGCCGCCTGGGGGGGCTCCCCAACCATGGGATTCGTCGGGGAACGTCTGCGGGTGGTCCTGGCCACCTGGCACGATCCCCTGGCCGCGGTCCCGGACCTGCTCGCCGACGGATCGCGGCTTCGACGCGCGGTCGCACGGGCCGGGGAACTGGCGCGCACGCTCGGGGCGGCCGAACCGCGCATCGCCGTATGCGGACTGAACCCCCACGCCGGGGAGGGCGGTCTGATCGGGACCGAGGAACAACGGTTCATCGCCCCGGCGCTCGACTCTCTGCGAGGGGAATGGCCGGGACTCTCGGAACCCCTTCCAGCCGATACCGTCTTCTTCCGGATGCTTGAAGGCGAATTCGACATCGTCGCAGCGCTCTACCACGACCAGGGCCTGACGCCGCTCAAGACCCTCGAATTCGACACCGCGGTGAACGTCACGCTCGGGCTTCGCTTCCCGCGGACGAGTCCGGACCACGGAACGGCTTTTGAAATCGCCGGAACAGGCCGCGCAAGCAGGACGAGCCTGGAGCGGGCCGTCGATCTCGCCGACCGGTTGAGCACCTCGACTTGATTTCCTCCCATAAGTTTGCTAGCTTGCGCAAAAGAATGTCGGAAACCACAACGATCAGCCGGCCCGAGCAGGTGCGTATGGGGAATGAGAAACTCATTCGCCTCACTCCTGCAGCCGGCCAAAAATTACAGGCGCTCATCGCCCGCGAAGGAAGCGGTGATTACCTGCGCACGGCGATTATCGGGGGAGGCTGCAGCGGGCTCTCCTACCATATGAAGTTCGAACGGGAACCGAAACAGGGCGACATTCTGGTCGAGACCGGCGGCGCCCGCGTACTCGTCGACAGCAAGAGCGCCCTCTATCTCCGGGGAACCGTCCTCGATTATTCCGACAGCATGGTTGCGGGCGGCTTCAAGTTCTCCAATCCTAATGCCAAGGCGAGTTGCTCGTGCGGTGAAAGCTTCAGCTTGTGAGCTCAAGCTCCCGGTCGAATTCTGATTTTCGCGGTGGACACGCCTATTATTTGCATTGATACCGTGGATTTTCCTCTGTAACCCGCCAGCTGCTTAACAAACACAACGAACCCAGGATTCAATGCCAAGATATCCCAGCCACCGCGGACGCGGTCGCAACCAGTCATCCAACTACGTTCGAAGGAACGAACGAATTCGCGCACGCGAGATGCGTGTCATCGGGCCCGAGGGGAAACAAATCGGAGTGCTGCAGCGTCACGAGGCACTGCAGCTCGCCAAGAGCGTCGGACTCGACCTGGTCGAAATCTCTCCGAGCGCGCGCCCGCCGGTATGCCGTATTCTCGACTTCGGGAAGTACAAGTACGAGCAATCCAAGAAGCATAAGGAAAAGCATGCCTCGCGGGTCAAGATTGTGAAATTCCGTGTGCGCATCGAGCAACACGACTACATCACAAAACTGCGGCGTGCCGAGGAGTTCCTCTACAAAGGCAACAAGGTGAAGATTTCACTGCAGTTCCGCGGACGGGAGATGGAGCATACCGAGCTGGGGTTCGATGTCGTCCGGCGCGCCGTCAAGGATCTCGACCACGTTGCGGTGCCGGAAGGCGAACCGCGCATGGCCGGCCGCCAGATCTTCGCCTCGGTCGCGCCGCTTCCGCAAAACAAACGGAAGCTCAAGTACAACGAGCACGTCTCCGAGGAGGAGGGATCGGACGATTCCGACGAGTCGGACGAGTTGGACGAGGTGGACGATTCCGACGAGTCGGAGCGCCACGGCTCGTGACACCTCACCCCGCGCGCTGGATTGGATTCGGCTCGTAGATGTAGCCGACCCCGTGGATCGTGCGGAACGCCGTCGACGGGCACCCCGCGTCCCGAAAGGCGGTACGGATCTTCACGATGTACTGGTCCAGAGATCGGCTTCGGACATCGGCGTGAATCCCCCAGACTGCATGAATGAGGCTTCGGCGAGTCATCACTTTGCCGGCGTTGTTCACCAGGGTTGCAATGATTCCCAGCTCCTTGCGCCCGAGCTTCATGCTGTTGCCGTTCGGGAAGGTGACCTCCAGACGCGTGGGAAAAACGCGCGCCCCGCAAAAATCGAACGCTTCCTCAGACAGCCTGGTGTTCTTGGTGATGTGCTGGTCGTAGGCGGTCTCGGAACGCCGTAACACGGCTCGAATCCGTGCCACCAGTTCCGGAAAGCTGAACGGTTTGGTGATGTAATCATCCCCGCCCACCTCGAGCGCCTTCACCTTGGCCAACTCCGAACTGTCCGCTGTCAGAAAGATAACCGGAACCGGCCTCTCGAGGCGCTTCAACTCATCCATCAACGCCAGGCCGCTGCGGTCCGGCAGATTGACGTCCAACAAGATCAGATTCGCAAAATGCTGCCGAAAGAACGGAAGCACGCTTGCCGCGCGCGTGAATATCTGGGTCAACATGCCCTCCATCTCCAGACGCTCGGAAATCAGATCAGCGAGCTTCTTCTCGTCCTCGACGATCAGGATCAAAGGTTTACTCGTGGTAGCCATAATGCACGCTCCAGATTGAAACAACGATCGAACTGAACCGCAAGGGTATCACGGCCAGTTTTTTTACAAAAGCATATTTTCTATCTACGTCCAGCAGGATTTTGCTTGTCGCTGACGCCGGTTCCTGCTGTTTCCGAAGGCTATGGCCAACGGACACCCGCTTCTCATGCTGGGATTGCCCAAGGGCAGCATGGAGGACTCGACCCTCCGGCTCTTTGCGAAGGCCGGATGGCAGATCTCGATCAGCTCCCGATCTTACAAACCGACGTTCGATGACCCCGATCTCGACGGTCGCTTCGTGCGCTCCCAGGAGGTCAGCCGATATGTCGAGCATGGGTACTTTGACGCGGGATTGTGCGGGTATGACTGGATTGTCGAGAACGGGTCCGATGTTGTCGAGGTATCGACCCTAACCTACAGCCGGGCCACCCGGAACAAGGCCCGCTGGGTGCTCGCGGTGCCGGAGGACTCCCCGGTACGCTCCGTGGACGATCTCGAGGGGAAACGTATCGCCACCGAAGTGGTCCGGATTACCCGTCAATTTCTCAAGGACCGCGGTGTGTCCGCCCAGGTGGAGTTCTCGTGGGGCGCGACGGAGGTCAAAGCACCCGACCTGGTCGATGCCATCGTCGATGTGACCGAGACAGGCAATTCTTTGCGCGCGAACAAGCTCCGCATCGTCGAGACGCTTCTCGAGACCGATATCCGGTTCATCGCCAATCAGACGAGCTGGCAGGACCCCGCGAAACGTGCCAAAATTGAACAGATCGCATTGATGCTCGGCGCCGCACTCGAAGCAGGGAACAAAGTGGGGCTGAAACTCAATGTACGCCGGTCGCAGCTGGAAACGATTCTCGATGCGCTCCCGGCTCTGCGCAACCCGACGATCAGCACGCTCTCCGATTCCGATTGGGTGGCGCTGGAAACCGTGATTGCCGAGAGCGCTGTTCGGGAGCTGATTCCCCGCCTGAAAGAGCACGGGGCCGAGGGGATCATCGAATACCCCCTGAACAAGGTGGTGTATTGAACCGGACGGGACACCGCCCGGGTCCCCTCACCTCCGAAATAGCATCGACTCAACGTCCCATGGCGATTTGATGGACGGAATATGCCGGCGTTGGTGGATCGCTACGTGTTTTTCGAGTGGCTTCGCGCGTTCATCTTGAGCGTGGGCGCCATTCTGGGGATTCTGCTGCTCGAAGATATCTTCAACAACCTCAAGGACCTTCTCGATTACGGAGCGGGACTTCCCGAAGTGACCCGGTATTACCTCGTTCTGATTCCGAGCCTCGTCACGACAGTCCTGCCGCTCGCCCTGATGGTCTCGATCCTGTTCAGTCTGGGAAACCTTCACCGCAATAACGAGATCGTCGCGATGCGCGCCAACGGCCTGAGCGTCATGCGGATCACCCGCACCCTGTGGCTAATGGGGATCGTACTCGCCGCAACCGTCTTCCACCTCAACGCGAAATGGACCCCGTGGTCGATCGAACAATCGCGTCAGATCTGGGAGAATTACCGCTTTGCGGACCAGCTTGCGCAGGGGGATAACGATGAAATCGGGCTGATCTACAACCTGGCTTTCCACAACCATGCCGACGGACGTATCTGGTTTCTGAACCGGTTCAGCGAATTTGACTACCGGGCGTTCGGCGTCACGGTGTCGCAAGTGAACGAGTCCGGCCGCGAGCAATTGCGGATTATCGCAAACGAAGGACACTTTGACGAATACACCGGGAACTGGAGCTTCCGCCAGGGGCGCGAGATCGAGTTCGACACGGAAACCGGCGAACCGATCCGTTCCCAGGTCTTCGAGCGCGAGGTGTACCCCGATTTGCATGACGATCCGCACCTGATGCGATTTCTTGAGCGTCGCCCGCGCGACCTTAGTTTCAACGAGATCTCACGCATTCTGGAGCTCGCGCCTCCCGCCGAAAACCCGCGGGTTCTCCCCTACGAAGTGCGTTATTTCGCGATTCTGACTTCGCCGCTCACAAGCCTTTTCGCGGTGGCGATCGCGATTCCTTTCGCAGTCGGCGGCGTCCGCGTGAACCCGATGGTCGGCGTCTCAAAATCCATCGGCCTTTTTGCCCTCTACTACGTGATCTACAACGTCTGCACCCTGCTGGGGGAAAAAGCCATCCTCTCTCCCCCGCTCGCCGCAATTCTACCCCTGCTTTTTGTCATCCCCGTTCTCGTGTGGCTCTACCGCACCTCGATATGAAAGAAATCCGGCTGCAAACGTCCCGGTCGCGCGCGCTGCGCGGGCATCCATGGGCATTTCGCAACGAACTTCGGCCGCCCTTCCCGGATTGTGCGGGCGAGGGAGTCGTCCTTCGGGCGGACCGCGGAAGGCTGCTCGGCAGCGGCATCTTCAACCCGGCCTCGGAGATCGCCTGGCGCGCGTACAGCCGAGCGGAAGTGCCGTTCGATCGCGGCTTCCTGGAGGGGGCGATCGACCGCGCGATTGCGCGACGCGCACCGGAACCGTTCCGGCGACTCGTGTGGTCTGAAGCTGATCACCTCCCCGGTCTGGTCGTCGACCAGTTCGACGACGCTTTGGTTGTCCAGGCGCTCACGCTCGCAATGGACCTTCGGCTTGCGGAGATCGTGGAGATCCTCCAGGACCGCCTCAAACCGGCGGTGATCGTCCTGCGCAACGACGCACCGAGTCGCACCCGCGAGGGATTGTCCCGCGAAGTACGTATCGTCGGCAATGCATCGTATTCGCCTCGATGGTATGAAATCGATGGAATTTCCTGCTTCCTCGATCTCCAGAAGGGCCAGAAGACCGGGTTCTACCTCGACCAGCGTGAGCAACACGCGCGCGTTGCGGAATTCACCCCCGGGAAGCGCGTGCTGGACGCATTCTGCAACCAGGGAAGCTTCGCGTTCCATGCGGCGCGGGCCGGCGCGGAGCAGGTGCTTGGGATCGACTCCTCCGAAGAGTGTATCACAGCCGCGCGCGCGAACGCCGCATACAACGGTCTCAACGCCGAGTTTGTTCGCGCCAACGTATTCGATTGGTTCACATCGAACCGGGATGCCCGATTCGATGTGATCATCCTCGATCCGCCTTCCTTCGCGCCCCGAAAAGCGGCTTTGGCCGGTGCCATGCGCGGTTACAAGGAGTTGAACCTGCGCGCCCTGCGCATGCTCGACCCTGGAGGCATCCTCGCCACCTACAGCTGTTCCCAGCACGTCTCCCGCGCGTTGTTCTTCGAAATGCTGCGCGATGCGGCAGCCGATGCCGGCCGCGATGTTCGCCTGATCGCGCCGACCGGCCAGCCACCGGACCATCCCGTCGCTCTCCACTTCCCCGAAAGCGAGTACCTTACCGGCGCAATCCTCGAAGCCGAATAGGCGGATCGATCCGCCGCATCTGAATCGTATCGAGCCCCGTTCGGCGGCCGGAACGTTGGTGACGAATCGGGATTCAGGTCATGGCGTGCTGAATCGCCGGACCCTCGTGGTTGGCCGGATCGATCACGGAGACTGGAACACGGCACGCGCCGTTCCCGGTAAGCCGGTGGCGAAGGCGATCCAGGTTGTTACAGTCTCGACTCAGATGGCCCAGCATGACTTGGCGCCACGACACGTCCTCCGCCTGCTCGAGGAACGTGCAGACCGCGTCATTGCTGAGATGTCCGTGGCGGCCGCGGATGCGCTGCTTGGTCGACCAGGGGCGCCGGGTATCCGCCTCGAGGAGGTCGAGATCGTGATTCGCCTCGAGCACGAGCAACTCGACATCGCGCACCCGGTCGCTGACCAACCGCGGGATATACCCGAGATCGACCACCCAGGCCGCGCTCTGCCACCGGTGGAACAGGTCCCCGCCGGAGCGGCATCGGATCACGAACCCGACCGGATCGTACGAATCATGAGGCAGCCGGAACGAGGCGATCTCGAGGTCGGCGAAGCCGAACGCACTGCCGGTCTCGAAGATCTGCCACCGCGGGTTTCGGCTGAACTTGCCGTTGAGCGCCTGGGCGGTGTCGCCGTTGGCAAAGACGCGCAGCCCGGGATACCGCGAGAGTCCGCGCAGGCCCTGGATATGATCGTGATGCTCGTGGGTGATGAAGACGGCGTCGAGGTCCTCCAGACGCAACCCAAGCGCCTCCAGCTTCGCGCCGATCCGCCGGCAGGAGAGCCCGGCATCGATTAGGACACGGCACTCGGATGATTCGAGCAGGGCGCAATTCCCCGCGCTGCTGCTCTCAAGAACCCGAAACGCAAACGCCATGAACGGAGCAAAACGAACGCGTTCCGTTGTGGCAAAAGGAAAACAGCCGGCGACGGGTTATTTCCACTGAAACAGGATGCCCAGGGCGCGGTCGGTCTCGTTCGACAGCATTTCATAGCAGGACCGGGCCTCCGTCGCCTCCAGCACGTGGGTCAGCATCGGTGCCACGCGCACAGATCCGGATGCAATCATCCCGAGTATCGACCCGACGACCTCGCGCCGTATAGACAGGCCACCCTCCCCCTGCAAACCCTCGTGGGCTCCGGTGAGGATGACCCCCTTGCAGTGGATATGTTTGTAGATATCGACCGAGACATTCCCGCGCGGGGAACCGAGCAGGACCACGGCGCCGAGCTTCCCTACAAGCTCGAGCGCCCGATTGGTCAACTCCGGAACACCCGTCGCCTCAATCACGATCTCCGGATCTCCGGCCAGGGACTCGCGGACCGCTTCCTGGAGATCGCAGTCCGGGCCGGAGCGAATCACATCGGGGACTCCCGTCCGCCGCGCGATCTCCAGGCGCTCCGGAACAACGTCCAATCCGACCACCCGGCACCCGGCGAGTGTGTACAACTGCGCGGCAAAATTCCCGATCATTCCCATGCCGAAAACCGCGACACGGGTGCCGGCGCGATGGTGGGTGCGAAGCAGCGCGGTCATGCTGATTGCCGCCAGGCGCGCGAACGGGGCGTACCGCGATTCCTGGTCGTCGGACAACCGAACCACGGGCAGATATTTGTTCCGCGCGGACACGGCGGAATAACGAGCGTGCCTCGCCAATGCGAACACGCGGTCCCCTGGCGCGAGCCCGGCGTCCGGGCCCGCATCCACGACCCGCCCCACTGTGGCGTACCCGGGATAGAACGGGTATTTCGCGAATTTGTTCGCCGGATCATCGATGCCGACATGGGTGCCTGTGTACAGCGCCAATTCCGTTCCGGGTGACACCAGGCTGTACTCGGTCTCGATCAGGACGCGATCGCCCTCCGCGTTAAAATTCAGATCCTCGGATTCAAGCGCAACGTGATGCGGTTCCGTGAAAACAATGGTTGTATTTTTCATGTTAAATTCGGCGCGCCGGGAGATCCGGGGAATGTGAAGCGCAACAGCAGGTCCATGCAACCGCCCACAGCATCGGCGGCGCAGCCGAGAGCGTGAACGCATCCCACATTGCGGCGACACCGGGTCGCCGCCGGGCCGGCCGAGGCGGACCCTCTTGCTTTTTGCCGTTGCGTCCAGTCATCCGACACCTTCGGAAGCTCCCGTACTACCGGCCGGATCCGAAGAATTTGAGGACGGAATCAACCCGGCGACGCACCGTATACGCGTCCACCCGCTCCCAGCCGTGCTGGCGAGAAGCGGATTCCGCCGCTTCGAGCCTCTTATACCGCAGTTCGATGTCGAGCGGCGTATCAAAACGAAAGGGCGCCATCTCCCCGCGGCGGGCGACCGCCCGTTGAACGCCCTCGAAAATCTCGTCGATCACCCGTTTCGGGTGTTTGCTCACCGCGCAATTCCACCCCAATGCCTCCTTGGTGGTGACGGTCTCGATCGGACCGAAGAAGTCCACGGCCTCCGCCACGGCTTTGTCGTCGCTGGCGACAAAGAGCGGCGGCACACCGTGTAGGCCGGCAACCGCGGCATCCATCGCCAATTCGCCGACCAGCCGCCCGTTCACTTTGATGTGCTGGTACGCCTGCGACGAGAACGTGTGGCACATCACGCCATCGATCGTGCTGTCACACGCGTGGTATCCAACGAAAACAACCCCGGCATACGACTCGTCCATCACCGGGAACCGCTCCCCAAACCCGACCCCGAGCGCGATATCACAGCGCGAATCAAGAAGATCGTACTCGAGGTTCAGGGAGCCGTTGTGATTGTCCCAGACGACAACCCGGGTCGCCCCGGCTTCAAAGAGGCCCCGGACGGCGGCGTCCGCCTCGCGCGTCGCCTGCTTCTGGGCGAACGCCAGGTTCCGGGAGCCGTTCAGCGACGCCCCGGGCGAACCGACCCCGCAGGCGACCCCCTCGCAATCCACTGCCACAACGAATTTCATAAAACCACCATTCAATCTCAATCGCATCCTTGCAAATCTCAATGTACCTGCAACACTTAAAGCTTGTGGTAATCCAGGCGAACCCGCGACCCGTAAAACCGGGGGCGGACCGCTCAGAATACAGGGCCCTGTCCTTGTTCGAGACCATTCACCGCAATGCAACAATCCGAATCCCAGTTCCACCTGCCCGACATCCAGAATTCCGGAGCCGCCGAGGTTCTCGGCGCAAACGTACCGATTCTCCAGGTCGGGATCTCCAACTTTCGCATACCGCTGCAGTTCCTCACCGTGGACGAGCGCACCCACACGCTCGAGACCTCGGTTACCGGCACGGTGTCGCTCGCGGCGGACCAGAAGGGCATCAACATGTCCCGGATCATGCGGGTCTTTTATGAGTTCAAGGATCGGGTCTTCACGATTGAGCTGCTCGAAGAGATTCTCCACGCCTACAAAGAACACCTCGATGCCAGCCGTGCCCGTATCAAGCTGAGTTTTCGCTACCCGATTCTCCTGAACAGCCTCAGGAGCGACTTGGCCGGTTGGCAATACTACGACGTCAGTTACGAGGGGATTCTCGACGACCTCGATCGCTTCCGAAAGCGGATCCACTTCGACTTCGTATACTCAAGCGCCTGCCCTTGCTCCGCGCGCCTGGCGGAGGACGCCCGCGCGCGACACTCCCGCGCGGCACTCCCGCACTCCCAACGCAGCAAGGCACGCGTCAGCATCGAGGTTCGGCACGGCCATTTTGTTTCCGTCGAAGACCTGCGCGTGCACTGTCACAAGGCCCTTCAAACCGAGACCCAGGTCATGGTGCGGCGCCAGGACGAACAGGCTTTCGCCGAATTGAACGCCACCCATTTGAAATTCGTGGAAGACGCCGTTCGGCTCATCTACGAGCAACTCGACGCCGATCCGCGCATTTTTGATTTCCAGATCGCCTGCGCCCACCTGGAATCGTTGCACTCCCACGACGCCATCGCCGTCCTCAGCAAGGGCGTCGACCGCGGCTTTCCCGGTGAAGTGGAGGACTTTCGCAGTTTCATCTGTTGAACCGGCCGGCAAACACCGAACGCAGGGCCGAATGCACGACCATCATGGTGCGTGCCATCCGAGCGACACGCTACCCGGCACAGACGAAGTCCGTTCCCTCTTCATACCCCCGCCCCGCAAGCAGCCGCCGGATGCGTTCGCGCGCGCCGCGAACCGCTACGCAGGCGATCACGTAGACCTCTCCAGCCGTTGGAATGGCCTCCGGCGCATACACAGGGATCCCCGCGATGCTCTGCCCAATCCGCTTCGGATCGACGTCGACGTACGCAGCAACCGTCATGCCGGCCTCCACGAAACATCGGGTGCGGCGGCGTGTCTCCCGTCCCGCGCCCCACTGCCAGAGCGGACGTGAACCTTGTCGGGCCACCACAAAGCGCGCCAGGTAGGGCGACTTGACCGCAAAAAACGCCTCCGAAGCATAGCGCGGATCGGACCGGGAAATCCGCGATGGAGGATCGTGCCACTCGAGGAGGAAGTCCGGCAGCTTCTCCATGCGCACGCCGGCCTCCAGCCACCGCAACCAGAGTTCGTAATCCTCGGGGAACGGACCGTCGCGATACCCCCCGAAACGCTCGACACACGCGGTCCGAAAGCAGACCGACGGATGCGCGATCGGACTCTCGACGAACCGGTTCAGTGCGATATCGCTGTGCGTGAGCAGATCGTTTGTCCAATCCACGTACAACGCGTACCCGCGGGCGACCGCACGATCCCCGGCAAATCGCACCCGCGTTGCACAGAGGCCGACCTCCGGGTGGCTGCGGAGGAACCGGGTCTGCTCGCCAAGTCGTTCCGGCGCGGCAACGTCGTCCGCGTCCATCCGGGCGATCAGGGGCGCCCGGGCCGCGGCCAGCCCGGTTTTCAGGGCGGGGACAATACCGGCACGCGGTTCCGTCACCACACGAATCCGATCGTCGGCAGCGGCGG
>SL_3KL_010_SEDDRAFT_10004235_pt1 | contig 12953 bp, 8 predicted proteins | sample SodLakKL_010_SED_2_FD_10381 | JGI IMG/M metagenome (IMG submission 10381)
TGTTTCTTTCTCCGATGGCGGGGGTGCCGGGATTTGGGTGCCAGCTTCCTGCCGGGTGGGGACTGAGGCCTTCTCTTCTTCCGGGGTCTCCTCATGGCCCTCTTCTCCGGTTTCAATGACGGCGATCACGGTGTCTACCTCTACGGTGTCGCCCTCCTGAAAAAACTGTTCTTTCAATATGCCCTCGACCGGGCTCGGGATTTCGGAGTCCACCTTGTCGGTGGCGAGTTCCAGTATGGGGTCGTCGAGTTCGATGGGGTCGCCAACCTGCTTCAACCATTTGGTGATGGTTGCCTCTGTGATGCTTTCACCCAGCTTGGGCATTTTCAATTCAAAGCTTGCCATTCCTGTTGTTTTTGATATGATGTGGAAAGTCCTAATTCTGGAACAAAGATTTACCGAAAAGGTTTGATCCCTGTGCAGGGCCCTCCCGGCTCAAAGCGGGGCAGCGGGGCTTTGCCTGCCAAGCTGGCGGTAGCCTTTCAGGCAGAGCATGAAGTCGTTCTCTACCTTGTAGTCTTTTGCATACAGGCTGTTGAGGTTGGCCAGGGTGGCGGCCTCCAGCTTTTTGTCCCTGAAGGCATCTGCGGGATGCAATACGCTTTTTTTCAGCGGGGGCAGCTTCTCCATGTTTTTGCCCGGATGGTAGCCCACCCAGGTTTTTTTTCCCCCGAGTACCTTCAGGAGGTTTTTCACAAAACCACGGCCGTTATTGACAAACAGCAACTGCAACGGCAGAGTGATCAGAAAAAACAAGGCGGCGACCAGATCGAAGAGTCTCTTTTTTCGCCTGTTGCCGGTACGGTTGACCGCATTCACGCTGATGGTGAACAGGTCGCCGAAGGTGTCGATGCTGTTGCTGCCGATAATATACAGGCTTTCGGGGGGGGCGATCTTGAAGCGCACCGGCGTGTCCTGCAAGCTGTGCATGCTGTCGATAATGGCCTGGGAACTCATGTTCCCGGCGCAGAATATGACCTCGCTGATGCGGTAGATATCGATGATCTCCCTGATTTGCCCGAAACTGCCCAGGTAGCCTTCTTCCCCTGGTTTTTCTCCCCCCGGCGATACCAGGCCGATAAAGGCGGTGTTCCCCGACTGCCTCAGCAGCTTCAGTATCCGGTCGGCCTCCTTCCCCTTGCCGGCAATCAGTACGCGTTTGCTCGCTTCCCTCCCGAAATGGATGTTGCCCTGCCTGATCAGGGCATAGGCGGTTCTCAACAGGTTCATGGAAAAAAGGGCCCATATGCTGCCCAGCAGTATCAGCGCCCTGGAAAATCGCAGATGCAGTGGCAGCAGGGCGTATATCACCAGGATGGCAATGGTTCCCAGCCCAATGCCCCTGACCAGCTTAAACAGGCTCACCGGACGGTCGTATCCTCCGCTAATGGTAACGGCCGATAACCAGAACACAATATAGGCCGGTACCGCATAGCGCATAAATTCAGGAGGGTAATGGGCCGACTGCAGGGCAAACACCTGGTGTTCCCAATAGTTTTTCAAGTAATAGAAGCCCGCATAGATCAGACCGGCATCGGCCAGCGGCCAGAATGAGCGTTTCACAAAACGGGTCAGGATGGCCAGGCCTGCCCTGAAGTAAATGGCCAGCCTGATCAATAGCGAAAAGGTCCAGGCATTTTTGGGAGAGAAGTGTTTTTGCGCAAACACGATCATGGCCCGGTAAAACACCATGACGTAATTGACGCTGCTTTTTTTTGTGCTTTCTCCCTTGTAATGGATGATGCGGGTTCCCGGGTAGTAATAGTTGGAGTATCCGGCCTTGCTGATCCGGTAAGACAAGTCGATGTCTTCTCCATACATAAAAAAGTCCTCGTCGAGGGTCCCGGTTTTTTTAAGGGCTTCCCTGCGAAGCAGCATGAAGGCCCCCGAGAGGACATCTACCTTGTGGGTCTTGTTCTTGTCGAGGTAGCCCAGGTGGTATTTTCCGAACAGCCTTGATTTGGGAAAGAGGGCCGAAAGCCCGAATACCTTGCAAAAGGCCACCCCCGGGGTGGGAAGGCTTCGTTTCGATTCCGGAAGGAACCTGCCCTGCCCGTCGAGCATTTTTACCCCCAATGCCCCGGCATCGGGATGGCTTTCCATAAATCCGACCACCCGGGGCAGGGTGTCGTCCTCGACCACGGTGTCGGGGTTGAGCAGGAGTATATACCGGCCACGGGAAATTTTGATGGCCTGGTTGTTGGCCTTGCTGAAACCCACGTTCTCCTGGTTGACAATGAGTTTTACTTCAGGGAATTTCTCCCTCACCATATCCACCGAAGCGTCGATGGAATGATTGTCTACCACGATTACCTCCATGGGGAGACTCCTCCCGGATTTGATTACGGAATTCAGGCACTGTTCGAGAAAGTACTGTACGTTGTAGTTGACAATGACGACCGACAGCAGCATGGGGCTTATTTGACAGTGTTTACATCATAGGCCGTGCGGTTGACAATAGACCGGCCAAGGGTGACTTCGTCGGCGTATTCGAGTTCGTCGCCAATGGCAATGCCCCTGGCGATCACCGAAATCTTCAGGTCAAAAGCCTGCAGCATGCGGTAGATATAGAAACCGGTGGTGTCTCCCTCCATGGTGGTGCTCAGTGCCAGGATCACTTCCCGGATGCCGGGATCTGCCTGAAGGCGTCCGGAGAGCGAATCAATGGTCAGGTCGGAGGGCCCGATCCCCTCCATCGGCGATATGATGCCTCCCAGTACATGGTACAGCCCGTGATACTGCCCGGTGTTCTCGATGGCCATCACATCGCGGATGTCTTCGACAACGCAGACCAAGGCCCGGTTGCGCCGGGGCGACTCGCAAATGCTGCATACGGATTTGTCGGTGATGTTGTGGCAGTGGGTGCAATAAACTACATTGCGGTGAAGTTCGCGCAAGGCTTCGGAGAAGCTGTCGGCCGTTCCTGCATCCTGCTTCAGCAGATGAAGCACCAGCCGCAAGGCTGTTTTCCTGCCAATTCCCGGCAGTTGTGCAAAGGCCTCAACTGCGGCCTGCAATGCCCTTGAAGAATAAGTATCCACAACGCTTTCCCTGGGTTTTATCAAAGCCCAAAGTTAATAATAAATGCCCGGCAAAAAGACAAAATCTTTGGCTATTTTTGCCGGTAGACCGAATCAAGCACCCGCGCATGTCTCCATACCTGATCCTGCTCTCCTTCATCCTGTACACCTCACTGATCTTTCTTATATCGAGGCTGACCATCCGCCGCAAGGTCAACAACGAGGCTTATTTTCTGGGCAACAGGAATTCTCCGTGGTATGTGGTAGCCTACGGCATGATCGGGGCTTCCCTTTCGGGGGTGACCTTTATGTCGGTGCCGGGGCTTGTGCAGGATGAGCAGTTCTCCTATATGGTACTGGTATTTGGCTACCTTGCCGGTTACGCGGTGATCGCCTGGGTGCTGCTGCCCCTGTATTACAGGCTGAACCTCACTTCGATCTATACCTACCTCGAGCATCGCTTCGGGATTGCTTCCTATAAAGCAGGGGCGTTCTACTTCATTGTTTCGCGGCTGATCGGAACCTCGTTCAGGATGTTCCTGGTGGTGATAGTGTTGCAGCGGTTTGTGTTCGATGGCTGGGGCATCCCCCTGGGGGTTACCGTGTCGCTGTTCATGCTGCTGATACTACTCTATACCTTCCAGGGAGGGATCAAGACCATTGTCTGGACCGATACCCTGCAAACCACCTTTATGATTGCCGCCGTGGTGGTCAGCATACTGCTGATCGCCGGACGCCTTGAAATGGGCCTGGGCGAACTGGCCTCGGCGGCGGGCGGGCAGGGGTATATCCGGATGTTCGTTATGGATGTTGCCGACCCCCGGTTTTTCCTGAAGCAGTTTTTCGCCGGCATGTTCATTACCATTGTCATGACCGGGCTGGATCAGGACATGATGCAAAAGAACCTGAGTTGCCGCAACCTGCGCGATGCACAAAAGAATGTGCTGACTTTCGGGGCCATCCTGATCCCGGTAAACCTGCTTTTTTTGTTCCTGGGCGCGGTTTTGTGGATCTATGCCGGCGAAGTGGGGCTGCTGCTTTCGCCCGGGCAAACTTCCGACGAACTATTTCCCATGGTGGCCTTGCAGCAGCTGGGCATGGTGGCCGGGCTGACTTTTTTCTTCGGCCTGATATCGGCGGCCTATTCGAGTGCCGACGGTACCCTGACGGCCCTGACCACGGTTTTCTGCATCGACTTTCTAGGCCTGCGCCGCCGCAAAGGCATGACAGAAAAAAAGATACAAAGGATCCGTTACCGGGTGCACCTGGGCTTTTCCGTCCTGGTGTTGCTGATCATCCTCGGATACGGTGCCATTAATGACGAAGCCCTGATCAGCACCCTGTTCACCATTGCCGGATATACCTATGGCCCTTTGCTTGGGCTATATTTTGCCGGGATATTCACCCGCTGGGAACTCCACGACCGCTACGTGCCCCTGGTGGCCCTGTCCTCCCCCTTGATGAGTTACCTGCTCAGCGCCCACTCCGAAAGCCTTCTTTGGGGATACCGGTTCGGATTCGAGATCCTGATCGTAAACGGCCTATTCACCATAGCGGGTCTTTACCTGATCCGCAAAAAAAAGGGCCAACCGAATGACCGGTAAGCCCTTTTGAGGTTTCAAAAACGATGAATTTATTCTACAAAACTGACCCAGCCGTGTGGATCGGGTTCATCTCCGTATTGGATGGCCTGTAGCTTTTTAAACAGCCTGGTGGATACAGGACCTGCAGCCGAAGGATCACCAAAGGTGTAGGTTTTGCCACTGTCCCTGTCCACAATGGTTCCGATGGGCGAAATGATGGCTGCGGTGCCGCAGGCACCGGCTTCTTCAAAACCTTCCAGTTCCTCAACGGCCAGTGGCCGCCTTTCGACCGTCATGCCCATGTCGGCGGCGATCTGCATCAGGCTCATGTTGGTGATCGAGGGCAGGATGGAGGGCGACTTAGGGGTAACATAGGTCTTGCCCTTAATGGCAAAGAAGTTTGCCGGCCCGGCTTCGTCGATAAATTTTTTCTCTTTGGCCTCCAGGAAAATGACCGAGGCGTAGCCTTCTGCCTTGGCCCGTTCGGAGGCAAAAAGGCTTCCAGCGTAATTGCCCCCCACCTTGATATGACCCGTACCCAGTGGAGCCGCCCTGTCAACATCCCTGACAATCTGCATCTTTACCGGGTTGAAGCCTTCTTTGAAGTAAGGACCGACAGGCCCGACAAAGACCATGAACAGATATTCTTTGGCCGGGTTAACGCCCACCTGTATCCCGGTACCGATGAGCAGCGGCCTGATGTACAGGGCTGCTCCGTGTCCGTGTGGAGGAACAAAATGCTCATTGAGCTTTACAGCTTTGGACACCATGGTATGGAACAACTCTTCAGGCACCCTGGCCATGAGGATGCCGTCGGCTGAACGCTGCATTCTTTTGGCGTTCTCCTCCCAGCGGAAGATCCTGATCTTTCCATCTTTTCCACGGTAGGCCTTCATGCCTTCAAAGGCCTCCTGCCCGTAGTGAAGACATGTGGCTGCCATGTGGATGTTGATGTGGGGCGATGAGGATACTTCGATCTCTCCCCATTTGCCGTTGCGATAATAGCACCGTACATTATAGTCTGTCTGAAAATATCCGAAGGGGAGCTTGCTCCAGTCTATGTTTTGCATAATGCCTGGTTTTGGTTAGTTGTTTTGATGAACTGTTGAGCCGCTAAATTAACACAATATTTGTAATACGGATGAAGCCCGGCTAGATATTTCAGGCTTCAGCGGCCTGTTGCCGGAAAGGATTCGCTCAGGCTCCCCATCAGCCCGAACATCTTGTCGCGCATGGCCGCGGGGCTGCCCTGGTAATCGTTGACGATGAGGACAAATGCGGCCAGGCGGCCGTTCTGCATGGGGGCGTAGCCTGCAAACGACCGCACGTTGTTCAGGGTGCCGCTTTTGGCCCTGAGCTGTCCTTCGGAGGCTGTGTTTTTAAAGTGGTTGCCTAAACTTCCCGAGCGGCCGGCCAGGGGCAGGCTGTTGTAAAATGCTCCAAAGGAGGGCTCTGCGGCCATCATGACAAGGATCTGCATGATTTGCGTTGCGGTTAGACGGTTAGAGGGGGAGAGGCCGCTGCCGTCGAACATCGACAGCCCCCCGGTGTCGATGCCCCTTTGCTCCCAGATCTCCCGGATGGCCGCCAGGCCCCCGTTGAGGCTGCCTTCGCCTTTTTCATGATGCCCGATGGCTTTCAGCAGGTTTTCGGCATAGCTGTTGACGCTGTACATATTGGTGCGGTATACGATATGGGCAAGCGAAGGCGACAACCACGAGGCGATCACATGCCTTTGGCCGGGGATGGCCGTCCTGTGTGGAGGCAGATGAGGAAGGACCATAGGGTTCCCATCGATGCCGAACCCGTTTTTTTTGAGGAAGGCGTAAAAGGTGTCGGCCACAAAACCCGGTGGGTTCGCCATCGATCCCCTTACCGGGAAACGCCTGGCTCCATGGGGTACGCTTCCCGTCAACCTGCGTTCGGCCTGGTAGGGAGCCCCGTATATGTACACCTGGTCGCCCGAACCCGCCGGGCCGGTGATCACCTCGTTCACAAAGCTCATACCGGGTATTTCCGGGTCGGTGCCCACCACCGTGGCAGGGGCTCCGGGGGCATCCCCCGCCCTGAAATAGACGGTGTATTCGTTCTCGTTTGCACTGAGGCCACTGGCTCCGGCGCCAAAATAATTCCCGATATGCCCCCACAGCCACCTGGGAGGCACCATTTCGCGGTCAAAAACCCTGTCGTCGGCGATCACATGGCCGGTGATGCGAACAATGCCAGCACTCTCGAGGGCCTGTTTCCACCTGCCGTATACCTTTTCAAGGGCCAGGCTGTCGTTCATTTTCGACGCCCCCAGGCTGGGATCGCCGCTGCCCCTGATGTAAAGATTTCCCTGCAGCACCCCTTCCGCATCGATGCTGCCGTCGTACTCGAGCAGGGTTGCGAAGCGATAGCCCTGCCCCAGTGCCAGCAGGGCCGAAGCTGTGGTCACCAGCTTCTGGACCGAGGCCGGGGTAAGCGCAAGCCGCGGGTTGTGTTCGATCAATGATTGCCCGGAGTTCAACTCCCTGGCAACAAAAGCCCAGCTGGCATTGTCGAGGGCCGGATCTTCGCGGAAAGCTGCAAAAGCTCGCTCAAAGGGCCTTGGGCCTTCCCCGTTGTTGCCCAGGCAAAGAACCGGGACCACAAAAAGCAAAAACAGAAGGGTGAATCGCCGTTGCATCACTGCGGGTATGTCTTTGGTGACTTTTTGTGGAAACTACCTGCCAAAAACGGAAATACGGAAATACCGGCCGGGGTTTTCGCGTATGTCCTGAAGCAGGAGTTCCAATTGCCTGGATGAGGCCTCCAGTTTGCGGTAGAGTTCTTCGTCTTCCATCAGCAGGCCTGCAGAGCCTTCACCCCGGCCGATCTTTTCAGTAATGGTGGCCATTTGCTCCATGGCTGAGGCGGTGTTTGCAATGATGTTTTCCAGTTCCCTGGCGGCGATGGCATCGCTGATGTCCGAAAAATTGCCAATGATGTGGTCGAAGGTTTCGTTGTGTGCCTCAATGTTGTTGGCGATGGAGAGCGCGCTGGCCAGCAGTTCCGAAAGGTTTTCGGATTCCCTTTCGGCCGTTTCGCCAGCAATGCGGGCAACGTGGCTGATGCTTTCGGAAGCATCGCGGATGTTTGTCAGGCTATTGCGCAGGTTTTCACGCGCGTGTTCATCAAACAGCACGGCCACCGAGGCAAATACGGTATCCATCTGCGCAAGCAGGCTTTCGGCCTGAATGGTGATGGGGCGCAGATAGCGGTCGAGTTCGGCAGTTAGCCCGGGCATGACAATGCCTGCCAGGGTGTCGCCATCCTGTATGCGTTGGTCCGCATCTCCCAGTTCGATCTGTATTTCCTTTTCGCCGATGATGTCGGGGGAGGTCAGGCGGGCCACCGAGTTAACCGGTATGCCTATCTCCCTGCTGGCGACGGCCCTGACGAGCACCCGGCCCGAGCCGTCGGGATAAAAGGAGATCCGGCTTACCTGCCCTACCTTTACCCCGCTGATGGTTACCGGGTTGGTTTCAAGCAGGCCGTCTACCTCTTCGTACACTACGTAGAAGCTGATCTGCCTGCTGAAAATATCCCTGCCTTTCAGGTAGTTGATCCCCCAAATAAAAAGCAGGAGGGTGGCAATAAACAAGATGCCCAGTTTGATCTCTCTTTTAACTTTCAATTTCTGGTTTATTTATAGGATTATTCAGCACTCTGACTGTTCAGTAGCCGGATGGCTTCGGAGGCACTGATCCTTTCGTTGTTGTGAAAGGCCACGACAAAGGCGTCCCTGAAACCCGCCAGCTGTACCTTCTGCTGGAGTTCGGCGGCAGCCTCCAGGCTGGCTTCGTTTCCTACCGTATATTTATACAGCCCTTCATGGAAATAGTAAGCCACGTTTTCAAGGCCCCTGAATGCAGGGTCGTTGGCCGGGCGTTTTTCGCTGGTTGAGGCAAACTGTACCCTGAAGGAAACCTCAGTGGCCGAAACCCGCTCAGCTGCTGCATTGCCCCCGGCACCGCCTGAAGAGTTGTCGGTGCCGGGGTCAATGTCCGAAACCCCTGCTTCAGGGGTCTGCAACAGTCTGTTTCCGGCCTGGGGGGCTGAGCGGGCATAGTGGCTCCTGGCTGCCGCCATGGCGTCCTGTTCCTGCTTGTACTGCCTGAACGCCCTGAATATGGCCGAGGCAATATGGGCCTGGCCGCTTTCGGACATCAGGTATTCTTCCTCTCTCGGATTGCTGATAAAGCCTGTTTCTATTAAAATGCCTGGCATGGTTACATGGTAAAGCACCAGGAAGCCGGCCTGCTTGACTCCCCTGTCGATCCGCCTGGCCCTTTCCCTGAACTGCGACTGAACCAGGGAAGCCATGGTCAGGCTCTGGTCGAGGTAGGCGTTCTGGTAAAGGGCGAAGATGATGCTGGCCTCCGGTGAGCTGGGATCAAATCCGTCGTAGGTTTCCAGGTAATCGTCTTCGTAGAGGATCGATTTGTTTTCGCGCCGGGCCACTTCGAGATTGGCCGCGCTGCGGTGCAGGCCCATGACGAAGGTTTCAGTGCCCCTGGCACTGCGGTTGGTCGAGCTGTTGCAATGTATCGAAATGAAGAGGTCGGCCTGGTTCTCGTTGGCGATCCTGGCCCTTTCGTGCAGGGGCACAAACACGTCGGTTTCGCGGGTATAGATGACCCGGACGCCGGGGAGGTTCTCCCGGATGTATTCGCCCAGTTTCAGGGATATGACCAGGGCAATGTCTTTTTCCTCCGACCTGCTGCCCACGGCACCGGGCTCTCTTCCGCCGTGGCCGGGATCGATCACCACGGTGTCCACAAATCCGCGGCGGTCGGCCAGCAGCGCGACGGGCAAAAGTGCCAGCAGCAGTGCCATACCAAAAAGCAGGAGAATACGTTCCACTATAGTTAAGCTATTTTTGATTATTTTTGCAGAAAATTTGCCTGAAACTGTTCTGACTGAAACTGTTTATATAACTGGTAATGTATACGTAGATACCAACCACGATGTTGTATCACAAAAATAACATTTAATCACATTGCGCACAAACCCCATTGTGAAGTTTTTAATTCTCCTTTTTGTCTTTTCCCTGAGTCTTTCCGGTTTACGGGCCCAGCTTCCGGACGATCCTACAGAGGCTCCCATGCCCGGCATGGAAGAGACCGCAGCGGCAGCAGACACCCTTGGGGAGAACGAACAAAGGCTCAGGGGGACGGGTGTTATCCTGGAAACCACTGTGGAGTACCAGGCCCAGGATACTATTTTCCACGACATACGGAACCAGCGGGTTTATATTTACGGCAATGCCGACCTGACCTATGACGACCTGCACCTGAAGGCGGCCTATATTGAGATCGATTTCCAGACCAATGAACTCTTTGCCAAAGGGCTTCCCGACACTGCAGGCGTGATACAGGGGCTCCCGGTATTTACCGAGGGGATGCAGAGCTTTCAGTCGCAGGAACTGCGGTACAATTTCGAGACCCGCCGGGGCCGCACCACAGGGGTGGTCACCGAAGAAGCCGAAGGTTTTGTGCATGGCGATGTGGTCAAGATACAGCCCAACAGGGAGGTCCATGTGGCCGACGGCAAATACACCACCTGCGATCATCCGGAACCTCATTTTCACATCGAGTTCCGAAGGGCCAAGATCATTCCCGACGACAAGATCATCTCGAGTACGGCATTTCTGGTTATACGGGGGGTACCCACTCCGCTGTTCGTTCCTTTTGGTTTTTTCCCGAACAAAAGGGGGCAGGCCTCCGGGGTGCTTATCCCCTCTTACGGAGAAAGCCGGGAGCGTGGATTTTATCTTGAAAATGGCGGCTTCTACTGGGGTATCAGCGACCACATGGATCTTTCGATAAGGGGCGACATCTACTCGAGGGGTAGTTGGGCCCTGCGCGCGGGTTCCAATTACAATGTGCGCTACCGTTTCAACGGGGCGGTAAACCTGACCTATGCCGTCAATTTGTTTGGGGAGCGGAATATGCCCGATTACGAGCGCAGCAGGGACTTCCGCGTGGTATGGTCGCACAGCCAGGCAGCCCAGGCCCACCCCACCCGTTCTTTCCGGGCCAGCGTAAATGCAGGCAGCCGTCAGTCGAGCCGTTTCAACCCGGTGTCGGACGAAGATTACCTCTCGAACACCTTTTCGTCCAATGTCAGCTATTCCAACAGATGGGCCGGCAGGTACAATTTTTCGGCTAACCTCAGGCACAGCCAGAACACCAACAACCGCCGCGTCGACCTGAGCATTCCGGAAATAACTTTCGGTGTTACCCGTTTTTACCCCTTTCGCGGCTCCGGGGTCAGCGGCACACCCAGGTGGTACGAAGACATCAACCTGACCTATAACATGAATGCCCGCAACGAGCTGAGCATTGCCGATTCGCTCCTGTTCACCCAAAATGCCCTGTCGCAGTTCCGGAGCGGTGTTCGCCATACCATTCCGGTATCCTGGGCCACCCGGGTGGCCAACCATTTCAACCTGAGTGCCGGCATGAACTATTCTGAGCGCTGGTACTTCAGCACCATACGCAAGGAGTGGGACCCCCATGCCGGGGCAGGTGGCGACGGGGCTCTGGTAACCGACACCGTTTCCGGGTTCAGACCAGCCCGTGAGTTTAACCTGGCATCGGGCCTCAACACCACCCTGTATGGGATGATGCAGTTTCGTTCCGGTCCGGTTTCGGCCTTTCGGCATGTACTTTCTCCCAGCCTGGGCTTCAGCTTCAGGCCCGATTTTGCCGATCCATTCTGGGGCTATTACGAAACCTATTACGACCCCATTCGCGACGAAGACGTTCAGTACAGTATTTTCGAACAGGGCATCTATGGAGGGCCTCCCCGCGGACGCTCGGGCAACATCAGCCTGAGCCTGAACAACAACCTGGAGATGAAGGTAAGAAACAGGCGGGACCCCGATGCCGAAGACCGGAAGATCGTATTGATCGATAACCTGTCGGTTACCGGGGGCTATGACCTGGCCAGGGATTCCCTGAATTTTTCAGATGTCAGGGTGAGCGGGCGGACCAGGCTGCTGGGTAATTTCGACATCACCTATTCGAGTACCTGGACGCCCTATGCCCGCGACGATCAGGGCCAGCCCATCGACCAGTTCCTGTGGGCCAGCGACCGCAAGCTCTTTCAGCTGAGCAATACCTCCTGGGCGCTGAACCTGAACTACCACCTGAGCTCCAGTGCCGAACCCAGGCAGGCGGCCGGCGCTGCCGGATTTGAACGGGGTGTGGACGGGCGGAGGACTCCTGGTTTCGGGGAGGGAGGCAACGGCCTTTTTGAAGAGGAGTTAGCCGAACTGCCGCCCCCGGGGGTTGCAGACTATTCGGTGCCATGGAATCTGTCTTTTACCTACTCCTTCAACTATGGTTCAAGGTACGGCTTCATAAACCAGCGTTTTGAGCGGCAAACCGTGCAAAACCTGGGTGTCCGGGGAGATATTTACCTGACACCGAAATGGAGGGTGGGCTTTCGTACCGGCTATGATTTCGACAACCACCAGCTCACCTTTACTTCCATCGACGTCTATCGCGACCTGCATTGCTGGGAGATGAGCTTTAACTGGATCCCCATGGGTTTCAGGCAGAGCTATAATTTCACCATCCGCGTCAAATCGAGTGTGTTGCAAGACCTGAAGCTGACCCGCCGCACACATCATATGGACCGGGCTTTCCGTTAAGTACAGGGCGTTGGTCAGATTGTCCTACCAGGGGCAACTGACGCCGGTTTCCTCGCACAGCCGGGCAATCTCCTGTTTGACATTTTCCATCAGGACAATGCCGCCTTTGCTGTTCCTGGCCTCTGCCTGGCGCTCGGGGTCACCCGGTATCAGCACCTTTTCTTCGCCCCTGGCGGGCTTGGCCTGCCTGAGGGTGGAGATCCACTGGTCCATCATGTCCCTGAAAGCAGAAGCCGGCCGGAAGGCATCGATGCGCATGGCACCAAAAAAATGCCCGGTCCCCTTTCCGGGAAGATCCTCCTTAAGGGGGAGATAGGCTACCGAGGGAGGGACGAAGGGCCCGAAGTTGGCCCCCGACAACACGGCCGACAACAGATCGACAATGGCCCCGAGACAATATCCTTTGTGGCTGCCGAATTCCCTGCTGCTTCCCAGGGGGCGTATGGCCCCTCCACGTTTGAGTACACCGGGGTCGGTACTTGTCATTCCGCTGCTCTCCTGGACAAAACCTTCGCGGATGGGAAGGCCTTGCCTGTGCAGGAGATCGACCTTGCCCCTGGCAATGGAGGCGGTGGCAAAATCGGCCACCACCGGGGCTTGCTTCCCTGCCGGGACGGCCACTGCGATCGGGTTGGTCCCCAGCAAGCCCGCTGCCGAAAAAGTGGG
>SL_3KL_010_SEDDRAFT_10004236_pt1 | contig 12953 bp, 6 predicted proteins | sample SodLakKL_010_SED_2_FD_10381 | JGI IMG/M metagenome (IMG submission 10381)
GGCGAAAGACCTGGTGGAAACCGCCCTTTTGGTGGGAGTGGCGAGAGGAATCGCTCTGATTATGGAGGACGGAGAAATCCTGCACACCATTGTCAATGCGCTCTCTGTGCCACTGTCTCAGGTAGGGCCGGAAATGGCCGGAGTCGGAATGATGATCATGCAGACCATCCTCAATTTATTTGTGCCCTCGGGCAGTGGTCAGGCTTTTGTCACCATGCCTTTGATGGCGCCATTGAGTGATTTGGTTGGAGTTCCAAGGCAGGTGGCGGTTCTTGCCTTCTTATTTGGAGACGGCTTCGCCAATATGATTATACCGACCAATGCGGTTTTGATGGGAATATTGGGTGTGGCCGGAATTCCCTTTGACAAATGGTTTAAATTTTGTTTGCCCCTCATACTTAAATTACTTGCTGCAGGAGCNGTNGTCATTGTTTTGGCTACGGCTTTCGGTTATACCTGATGTGNNATCCGNCNCAATCACCTTGTAAATTCCANTAGATGAGTATNTTCTTCATTGTTGTCGTAGTATACCTGGGAATGCTGATGAGTATTTCCATCGTTAANAGCAGGTCGATNAAGGGGCAGGAGGATTTTATGGTTGCCGGCAGAAAGGTGCCTACCTACAAACTCGTGGGAACGCTGTTGTGCACGTGGATCGGATCGGGGAGTCTGTTGGCCGGAGCCGGATTGGCGACTCAGGTGGGTCTGTCGGAATTGTGGATGGCAGCGGGAGCCTGGGTAGGCATTGTGGTGGTTTTTTTTCTCGCCGGACGGGTAAGGAGAATTGCTCAGTATACCGTGCCCGATATCCTGGAACTCCGGTACAATAAGTGGGCGAGAATTCTGGGCACCATTGCCATTGTCATCGCTTATACGACCATTGTGGGCTATCAATTCAGGGGCGGTGGATTTGTTTTGAATCTGGTGGCCGATATTCCGGAGTGGTTGGGTGTGCTGCTCACAGCCGGCTTCATTATAGGGTTTACCGCCTTCGCCGGTATGTTGTCCATCGTTTCCGTAGACATTATCAACGGGGCCATTATCACCGTGGCCATCATACTGGCTGTACCACTCGTTTATTCTAATTTGGGTGGTATGGAATTCATTTCTGAAAACATCGACCCTCAGTTTTTTACTGTTCTGGGAGAACACAATTGGATTTGGGTAATGGGCGTATTTTTCCCTACCTTTCTGTTGCTGCTGGGGGAGTCCAATATGTATCAAAAATTCTTTTCTGCAAAGAGCGAAAAGGCGGCTAAATCAGCTGTTATGTGGTGGATCGTTGGAACCATCATTATTGAAACAGCCATTGCATCATTGGCCATTCTGGCTTTTACGCACTTCAACTCCCTTGAATCGACCGATGTTTTGTTCCTGGCTGCGGAGGACAGTGAACGAATTATTTTACATACGGCCCGTTTCGGAACGGAACTGGGGTTGCCGGTCGCAGTGGGCTTGTTGCTCATCTGTGCCGCAGTTGCCATCATAACTTCTACGGGCAACAGCTTTTTACTGGCGCCCTCTACCAATCTGACCCGCGACATCTACCAGCGATTTATCAATCCGACCGGTTCTGAGCAGAAAATTGTATTCTTTCAAAGATTGATGGTGCTGTTGCTGGGAATTTTGGCTTATTTGCTTCTCACCCAGTTTCGGACCATATTGGATATGGCATTTACGGCCTATACCATGGTCGGGGCGGGCCTCACACCGGCTCTTCTCGCGGCATTTCTTTGGAAGCGGGTGACGACAGCGGGCGGGGTGGCATCTATTGCGACGGGTATTGGAGTGACGGTAATCATCACGGTCATCAACGCTATTTCGCCCCCTTCGGAGCCATTTGTTTCAGCCGAATACATTATTCTTCCCGCCGCGGGTGCTTCTATCCTGGTGCTTATAGTGGTATCGCTGATTACGGCTCCCGACGATCGCAAAAAGTGGGGTCAGTTTTACGAAGATCCCACCCCTTTGGACAGAGGGTCGGAATAAGGTGCATTTACCGCGCGGACTTTATCCCGAAGTGCAGTTTGTACTAAATCTAAATGGTCGGTTCAAATCACTTATGAGCAGTGTCCTTTGCCTGTTCCAGCCAAAATTCAATATTGGGGCATTCGTGGTACCGGTCTTCGATGTAGATATAGGTATCGGAGAGCTTCTCCATCAACCATTCATTGAAAAGCCGGGCTCGTTTATGCTCCGTAGCCATGTCTTTGATCTTGGCGTAGTCTTCTTTTAAATTGGCGCGGTGCGGCCGGGTTCGCGAAAGCAATTTGAAAATTTTGTACTTGCGCTCTCCACGCTCAGTAAACTCCACGACTTCAGAAATTTCACCCACCGACAGATTGATGATGGCAAAATACACATCCGGGTCCAGGTCACCCACTTCAAAAAAGGTATTTCCCCGCGCCTGATTGACAATCCGGCCACCATTGTCGAAAGACTGTACTTTGTCACTTCCGAATTGTCTTACCGCTGCATCAAACTGAATGGTATCCCGGATGATCAGGTTTCGGATACTGTCCAATTCCTGCTCTGCCAATTCAAAATCCTCCGCGGTAATGGTGGGACTGATCAATACGTGTCGTGCATTGACCGTATTTCCCCTCCGCTCCAATAATTCTATGATGTGGAAGCCAAATTCGGTTTCTATGGGATCGGAAATTTCTCCGGGTTCCAAATTGTAGACGGTGGCTTCAAACTCCGGAACAAAAGTACCCCGGCTCTGCCAGCCCAGATTCCCACCTCGTCTGGCAGAACCCTGGTCGTCAGAAAAAGTGGTTGCGATTTCTTCAAAGGTGGATGTTCCGGAAACAATCCGGTCTCTCAAATCCGTTATTCGGTTGAGAGCGATTTCTCTCTGCTCTTCATTGGCCTGAGGAATGATGACCAATTCGGAAATTTGTACTTCTGAATTATAAAAGGGTAGACTGTCCCTCGGAATGCTGTTAAAAAACTCGATCACTTCAGAAGGAGTAGCCCTTACGTCCGACATGACCATGGACTGCATGCGCTCTGCCAGAATCTGATTTTTCAGGGGTTTGCGCTGTTCCTCTTTCACCTGTTCGGGCGTCATTCCGTATTCATTGACAAACATTTCAATGTCGTTGCCCATAAATTGCAAAATGCGATCAATTCTCGCATCTAATTGGGCATTGACCTCCTCGTTACTTACGATGATGCTGTCCAGATTGGCCTGGTTGACCAAAAGATTTTGTGCCATTAGGTTCTCGAGTATCATGCATCGAGTCTGAATGGGGTGCGCTTCCCTCGGGTACTGCTCCCTCATATAGGCGTACTGTTGCTCGAGTTCTGTCAGTAAAATGTATTCACCGCCGATCTGCACGATAACTTTATCGAGAATCAGCCCATCGCCCTTGGTTTTCAGGTCATCGGGTGACTGGGCAGGGATAGCTGCGGAAATCAAACTAAAGAGTCCGAACAGAAAGAGTTTTTTTATAAGGTTCATTGTCATGGAAAATGTATTTTAACTTGTTGGTTTCTCATTTGTTTTTCATACGCTTCATTCCTTATGGTCGATAACAACTCATTTCTCCTTTGAATGTAAATGAGTTGGCGAATTTTGTCTTCAACCATCATAAAAGGCATAGGCTCTCCTTCTTCAACGACACCAAGCACTTTTAAAAAATATCTTTTGCCATCTTCGTTATAGGAAAACTCATATCCCGCAGTTATATTATCCTGATTCAAACGGTTTTCCGTCACATCGTCCACAATATTAAAATTGTACCAGAAATAGGGGTTGAGTATCCATTCCCCTTCATTCAATTCTACAATCTCCTCCAGTTCCCGCTCACTGATGTCTCTGTTGTATACTTCATTTCTCAGTGGCCAAATGTTGCTTCTGCCCGGATCAAAAGCCACCAACCTCAACTGTATATGCTTTTCTGATGCCAGAAACTGATCGGGTTGCTCTTCGTAAAATGCCTCCACTTCCATTCTTAAGATGGCTGTATCAACTATTTGATCAAGCCGTTTTTTTTCATAAGTATAGCTGAGGAGAGCCTCCCGGTAATTGGATACCTTGCGATTTATATCTCCTGTGTCTTCCACGTTTTTTTCGGCCTCTACCAGGATGGCCTGTTCTCTTACCCACCTGCTGATATAGGAGCTAATGGTTTTTGCACTGTCCCCGTCAAAATTCGGGTTTTGAAATAGAAAACTCAGATCGCTTTCATAGAGTTTTTTATCGGCCACCTCAGCCAGGAGAGCTCCTCTGTCAGCAATTTTTTCCTCCCTCTCACAGGAAGAGAAAAAGCCAACCACCATTGTGAAAAGGATGACCACCGAGATGTGTAGTTTTTTCCGCATGGGGTTATTCAATTAAATGGATAATCAGATCACCCAAGGCTTGTTGGTTGACCTCTACCTCATAACGTCGGTTTAGGTTTAACATCCACTCTTTTTCCAGTCTTTCCTGGTAGTCGGCAATTACAAATCCTCTGGCTCTGTCCAGACCCCTTGGTTCGGGCTCAATTAGTTCTTTAACTATGGAAAACCGGTAGTGACCGTCTTCTGTTTTGGTTAGTTCGGAAAGGAAATTTTCCTCGTAATTGAGTGATTCGGGAAGTCCTGTTTTTGTAAGTCTTTCTTCCTCGGTGGATATTTCCATGCCCCTTCTTCCGTCAAAGCGTTCGATCAGGGATTCAATATCTGTGGTTTGGGCCCTGCTGTGAACTCTGTCGGCCCGTCTTTCATTGGCGTTTTTGATGGTGAAGTGGACGACCTTTGCAGCGGGATCCGTCATGTAGCGATCGATGTTGCGCTCATAAAAAGCCCTCAATCCGGAAGTGTCCTGAGTCGCTTTGTCCCATACTTTCATTCTGTTAATTTCAAACAACAGAATTCCCTCCTCGTACTCTCTGATGAGCGCTCTGAACTCCGGATGAGATTCCGCCAGCCTGGCTTCATGATATCGAATGGCAGCATCTCCTACGTAATCTTCATAGATCTGCATAACCCCTTTCCGGATGTCGGTATCCGTGCTCATGCGCAATCTTTGCCGTGTATTCCTCCGGAGGTGTTCGGCAAACTCTGAGAGAAAATAGGGCTTTTCACCAATTTTAAACAGAACGCCATCCTCCAGATCTTCGGGCACGCGCCATCGGTAGGTAAAAACTTCACTGCTGAGACCCGAAATAAATGTATCCAACACTTCCTTTTGAGGAAAGTAGCCCGCATCTTCCTTGATACTCTTAACCAGATTTTCGAGGACAATGTCTTTTCTTTCCGAGTCCTCAATTTTCTGTTTCAGAATGGGCTCCATTTCTTCAAAATTGTCAATGGGTCTTTTACTGAGCCGCTGGATGATATGGTAACCGATTCTCGATCTTACCGGAGCTGAATAATCGCCGTCTTCTTCCAGGCCAAAAGCCGCAGTTTCAAAGGCAGGATCAAAAAGGTTGATTCCGATAAATCCAATATAGCCTCCTCTTTGAGCCGTGCTCGCATCTTCGGAATATTCCCTGGCCACGTCGGAAAAGGGGACGCCCTTTTGCAGTTCTGTAATGGCGTCTGAAAGCTTTTCAATGGCGGCATCATCGGAACCGCTTTGTTGCTCCCTGCTTCGGATCAATATCTGTGCAACCTCGACTTCTCCTTTGGCAGGTCTCCGTTCATTGGCTTTTAAAATGTGAAAACCCATGGGGGATCGCACCGGCTCAGACAATTCTCCTACTTCATTTTCGTAAATGGCAGTCTCAAAATGGTAAAACCCATTCGGAAGAGGAGCTGTGATAAATCCGATGTTTCCCCCGTTGCGGTCAACGGAAGGATCCTCAGAATGTTTCCGGGCAAAATCTGAAAATGATTCCGCTTTTTTCAACTGCTCCCTCATCTCCAGGGCTTTTTTTCTGGCCTTTTCAACTTCCTCTTCCGGGGCTTCTCTGCTCACCGCCACCAAAATATGACTGACCTCCACGTCCTGCTGCTTCCGCTCAAACAATTCCCGGGTTAACTTTCCAATCACTTCCCGATTCATCAGAAAAGTGCGTGATAACTGATCCCGGTAGCTTTTAAGCTCTTGACTCAAACTGGCAATGGTGTCAATTTGCAGTTCTCTTGCACGGGTGACTTTCAATTTGAAATTGATGTACAACTCCAGGTATTCAAGGATATCGTCGACATCCGGTCGCGCATCGTCGGGATTGTTTTTCTGGTAGATGTACTTAAATTCCTCGGTATGTACCTCGTGGCTGTCTATCGTAAACAGCACATCACTGTCCTGAGCCATGACTAACGAAGCAGCCAGAAAAAAACAAAGCGATAATAAATATTTCATTTTTTTTAAATTTTATTCCTTCCTATTAATTGCAGAAGAGAAATTTGCTTTCCCGCCCTCTTCGAGGTTCACTCACTTGACGGTCCCCCGGACTGGCCAACCCGCCCTCTTCGAGGTTCCTTCCCTTGAATGTCCCCAGGAGCCAGCCCGCCCACTGTCGTGGTTCTCTCACTTAAAGGTCCCCCGGACCTTTACCCTTACGGAACCGTTCGTTCACCCTAACGGGATCGGTCAGTCACCCGTTGGGACCGTTCGTTCATCCTTGTGCCTCTCGTTGTATATCACGGTCATAGACCGCTTCACCTTTTTATTTTTTTGCTTACAAGAGTTGAAGAAAGCTGACTTTTTCAACCACCCCGACCTTCAGTAAATTCATCCGGCTTATGCGACCGGGGTGCTGAGGCGCTATTAAATTTTCCGCAAAGATACATTTTGTAAAATTAAACCAAAATCCGAAATTATAAACGTCCTTCTGCAGAAGGCAGTATAAATACACCATTTCATTTCAGAGGAGGTCTTTTCCAATGTCGCGGCGATAAGTAATTCCTTCAAAACATATCGATCGCATACCGTCGTAAGACTTCTTAAGAGCTTCCTGCAGCCCGGTTCCCATCCCGGTAATGGCCAGAACGCGACCCCCGTTGGTCAGAATTTCATCTCCTACACTTTTCGTTCCCGCGTGAAATACGGTAGCATTTTTGACCGTATCCAGACCCGCAATGGCTTTTCCTTTTTCGTATTTTTCGGGATAACCCTCTGAGGCAGCGATAACGGCTGCCGCCACTAGATTGGAAATAGAAATGTCCATACCGCCCAATTGCCTTTTTGCCGCCCGGACAATCAACTCGCCTAAGTCGGACTGAATTCTCGGGAAAACAACTTGTGTTTCCGGGTCGCCCATTCTGCAATTGTACTCTATAACAAAAGGGTCATCACCCACTTTGATTAAACCGAAAAATACAAATCCACAGTAATCAATACCGTCTTTTTTCAACCCCTTAACAGTGGGTTCTATAACGGTATCGATGACTTTTTTTCTGAATGAATCTCTGAAAAAAGGGACGGGGGAGACTGCTCCCATACCCCCTGTATTGAGGCCGGTATCGCCCTCGCCAATTCTTTTGTAATCCTTGGCCTCGGGCAGGATGACGTAATCACTTCCGTCGGTCAGTATAAAAACGGAAAATTCTACCCCCTCCAAAAACTCTTCAATGACTACTTTTTCCGAAGCGCGGCCGAACTTTCCGCCCAGCATATTTTTTAACTCCCTCCCGGCTGACTCTGCATCATCGACAATCAAAACGCCTTTTCCCGCAGCGAGTCCATCGGCTTTTAAAACATAAGGGCCCCGGGTGTTTTTGATGTAATCCAGGCCTTTCTCCAGTTTGTCAGCAGTGACTTCCAAATAGGCCGCATTGGGTATGTTGTGCCGCGCCATAAATTCTTTGGCAAAGGCCTTGCTTCCCTCCAGTTTTGCACCCGCAGCGCCCGGACCCAAAACAATTACATGGCTGAGTTCTGAATCTTCGCTGATTTGATCGGCCAGACCATTTACCAGAGGGGCCTCCGGACCAATAACCACGAGGTGAATTTCCCGGGAGATAATGAATTTTTTTACCGCATCGTAGTCCGTTGGACTGAGGTTTACATTGGTAGCCAGGGTGGACGTACCCGCATTTCCCGGAGTAACGTACAATTGATCAATAGAGCGGCTATTGGCAAAAGAGAGGGAAAAAGCGTGTTCTCTTCCACCGCTGCCGAACAATAAAGTATTCATTTTTTTTAGATTTTTCATGGCCTGTGATTCCGGTTTACTCAAAGCCTGTTTATTCCGCGATCTTCACCGCAGTCAAGGACCGCACCACCACACTATGTTTGCAATCTCACAAATGGGTTATGGAGTGGAGAGTTGCGCGTTTTTATTTCGAGTCGTAAAGATACAATGGGTTGTCAATTAAACATTACTGGCAGCGGGTATTTTAAAATTTCATCCCGGTAACAAGGTCTCAAAGGGCAGGAATTCAGCACGAAAATCTCCTGAGTAGGGAAATTAACGGATATGAGAAAATAAAAAATATGTTTTTTTAGGTCTAATCAATATTTGACAGTACTTTCGTATTAAATTTAATTTTAATTCAATGTACGAATACATAAAGGGAAATAAGGTTTCTCTGACCCAGGATATGGTTGTTATTGATGTTGGGGGAATCGGGTATTTACTCCATATTTCGCTGACGACCCACAATGAAATAAAGGATCAGGACCGCCCTTCAATTTTTGTTCACTTGTATGTGCGCGAAGATCAGATGGAGTTGTTTGGGTTCAGTTCTGAGGTCGAGAGGAATATGTTCAGGTTGCTCATCGGTGTGTCCGGCGTGGGGATTCATACGGCGAGGCTGATTTTGTCGGCCTGTTCACCCACCGAGATACAACAGGCTATACTCAGTGAAAATATTGAGGTATTTAAAAGTGTTAAAGGAATCGGCTCAAAGACTGCAAAGCGAATAATACTCGATTTAAAGGATAAGGTTTTTAAAGAGTACGGTATGAGCATACCGGAGAAAAGCGGAATGGCGCAGATAGATACCGATGAGGCTTTTAACGCTCTGGTGGCACTGGGTTTTCAGCGACAGCGAATCAGAAAAGCACTGAATGAGATATTGAAAAAAGGCGAATCCGGTACGACTACAGAAAAGTTAGTAAAGAGTGCGCTTAAAATAATGACAGGACCTAAATAGTTTTTCTCACCGTATTTGTAATTTTGCCCACTTTTTAAGAAAAAGGTCCGGAGGTAGCGAGGGTGGTTGAAAATTATAGTGGTCAATGAAAAAATGTGAGTTTCTGTAGAAAAGTCAAAGTGGCTTTTTTGATTGTGGTGTTTAGTAAAGACTTATAAATATATTTTTTTTAAAACTATACGCATTCAATGCATTTGGCGTTTAGAGATAATTGTTTTGTTCGAGAAGGATTTATGCAAAGGAAAACAGTAGGTATTTTTACAGCGATTGGTCTGATTTGTATTTGCAATTCAGTGGTTTACGGCAGCATTGGTTTTTCATCCAATTTGGATGACCCCTACGAGGAATTGTTGAATGAAATGATTCAGAATGAGCAAGACACCATTCCATTGAGAGATCGCGATGGAGATTTTCTCAGATCCCGCAGAAGCAATCCTTTTGACCTCAATGACCCGGCCAATGTAGAACAGGAGGTGGAGTACGACCCTGAAACCAACCGGTACTACCTGCTTGAGCGGATCGGGGACGAATATTTCAGATCCCCTACTTATATGACGTTTACCGAGTATATAGAGTGGAGGTCGAAACGGGAAGAGCAGGCGTACTTCAACAATCTCGCCGGAATTTCCGATCCCTACGGTGATGTCGAAGGTCTGGTTGATCCGATTCTCGAAGTGGATGTAGAGCAAAATTTGATCGACCGTTTGTTTGGAGGTTCTGAAGTGGATATTCAACCCCAGGGAAATATTGATGTTCTGTTGGGAGCTCGCTTTCAAAATATTCAGAATCCTGTTTTACCCGTCCGGCAGCAACGACAAGGTATTTTTGACTTCAACATGGATATCCAGATGAATGTGACGGGGCAGATCGGGGAAAAACTATCCCTTTCAACCAATTACAACACTCGTCCGACCTTTGACTTTGAAAATCAGCTCAACATCAAATTTGACAGCGAGGCTTTTGACGACGACGATATCATAAAGAATATTGAAGCGGGAAATGTGAGCCTTCCACTCCGCAGTTCTCTGATTGAAGGCAGTCAGAGTTTGTTTGGAATAAAGGCCGAGCTCCAGTTCGGGAATTTGCGCTTGACAGCCATTGCTTCACAGCAGAGGGCCAGAAAGGAAAATATTGTAATAGACGGTGGTGCTCAGGTTCAGGAGTTTTCGGTGCGCGCGGATGAATACGACGCCAATCGGCACTTTTTTCTCTCGCACTTTAACCGCAATATGTTTGAGGAAGCGCTGGACAATCTCCCGCACATGAATAGTTTGTTCAGGGTAGAGCGCGTCGAAGTATGGGTGACCAACATTGGAAATCAATACGAAGAATTGAGGCAGATTGTTGCATTTTCCGACCTTGGAGAATTCGAAAATTTCACCTCGGAGTCGACCGCCAATCAGTTTGGCCTACCCATCCCGCCCCAGGAATTGACGCCCTTATTTGAAGATGGAATACTGCCCGATAACGCTTCCAACCGATTGTACAACCAACTGTTGAGCGACGGCGAGCAGATTCGCGACCTGAGGACGGTTGTAAATACACTACAGGGCTTTCCATATAATTTTACTTCCGGAGTGGATTTTGAACAGAAAAGAGCCAGAAAACTCTCCCCCAACAGATACGATTTGATCCCGGAGCTGGGAGTCCTTTCTCTGGATGTGGCCCTGCGGCCGGATGAAGTGTTGGCTGTAGCCTACGAGTATACCTACAATGGAGAAGTGTTTCGCGTGGGTGAATTTGCAACCGATGTGGGTGCATATGAGGGGGACAGCACCAGCGCGACCAGCCAGGTGCTGCTGTTGAAAATGCTGAAGAGCTCCAATCAGAACGTCTCTGAGCCCATGTGGGATTTGATGATGAAAAACATTTATCCGATTGGGGCTTTTGGTGCGACCGAAGAGGATTTTAGATTCGATATATTTTACGACGATCCTGCGGGAGGACAAAAGCGTTTTTTGCCGGAGCCAGGTATATCGGGAACGCCCTTGTTGCAATTGTTTAATCTCGATAATCTGAACTATTTTGGAGACCCCCAGCCCGATGGATTTTTTGATTTTATTCCCGGGGTTACCATCAATACGCGGACGGGGAAGGTAATGTTTCCAAAATTGGAGCCCTTTGGTGAATCCCTCAGGGAGATTTTGCCGTCTGAAGAGCTTTACGACAAATACAATTACCAGCTTTTATACGACACCACCATAACGGTAGCCCGGGAGTTTCAGGAGCGAAACAGATTTGTGATGAAAGGCTCCTACCGATCTTCTGTAACCAGTGATATCTCGCTGGGTGCCATAAACGTACCCAGGGGGTCAGTGACGGTGCGTGCGGGGGGGAACATCCTACAGGAAGATGTCGATTATATTGTCGATTATCAGATCGGACGGGTGCGCATTATCAACGATGCGTATCTGGCTTCGGGCACCCCGATTAATGTGTCTTTTGAAGATAACTCGACCTTTAGTTTTCAGACGAGGAGTATGGTCGGCCTTCGGGCGGATTACGACATCAGTCGGAACATAAGTGTGGGGGGAACCTATATGCACTTGTGGGAAAAACCGTTTACAGAAAAGGTGAATTTCGGGGAGGATCCCATCAACAACAGGGTTTATGGCCTCGACTTTAATTACAGCAACGAAGCGCCCTGGTTGACCCGTATGGTGGATGCCATACCACTCATCAGTACACGGGAACAATCCAGTATCGATTTTTATGCAGAGGGTGCCGCACTGCGGCCCGGCCACTCAAAAGCCATCAATGTGGGAGACGATGAGGGGGGAGTGGTTTATATAGATGATTTTGAAGGGAGTGCGAGCCGCATAGATTTGAGGGTGCCGGTCAACAGTTGGATCATTTCCTCTATTCCGGAAGGGACGGATCGATGGCCGGAAGCGGAGTTGGTGGACGCCGAAGTCACCGGAGCCAACCGGGCTTTGATTAATTGGTACCGCATTGAGCGAACCATAGGCGGCGGACAGGACAACCCCTATACGCGGAGGGTTTCACAACAGGAGATTTTCAGAAATCGTCCACTGTTGCCCAATCAGTTTGACTTCAGAACTTTTGATATTTCTTACTATCCCGATGAACGGGGTCCTTACAATTTTGATCGTCCGGACGGTATTCCGGGGTTCTCTGCGGGTCTGGATCAGGACGGTTATCTGAACGATCCGGCTTCCCGATGGGGGGGGATGATGCGCGCTCTGCCGACCAATGATTTCGAAGCTACCAACATTGAATATATAGAGTTCTGGGTGTTGAATCCCTTTATTGGAACAGAAGAGAGACCACTTCAGGATGGTGGTTATATGCACATCAACCTGGGTAACGTCTCTGAAGACATCATGAAAGACGGTTTGGCATTTTACGAAAACGGACTTCCCGTTCCCGGGGATGTCATTCCGACAGATACCACCAATTTTGGAAGAGTACCTACTGTGCCCCCTGTGGTTAACGCATTTGCCAACGACCCGGAACACCGGGCATTGCAGGATGTCGGACTGGATGGTCTCGACAGTCTCGGAGAAATTGCAGTTTTCAATGAGTACTACCAGGCCATACTGGCGTCCCCCAATTTGACCAACGATGCCAAAGCGCGCATTGTATCAGATTTGTCCAACGACGATTATAAATTCTGGGACGACCCCAATTTTACTGAGGAGGACGATATCTTTACCCGTTACAAGCGCTACAACAATCCCGAGGGCAATTCCCCCATTTCTCAGCCTGGGCAGCGCATCAGCAATGCCTATACCAATTTCCCGGACTCCGAGGATGTCAATCGGGATGGATCTATGAACAGAACAGAGGCCTATTACGATTACCAAATACCGATACGGCACGATGGAAACAACGGTCTGGAGTGGAATGAATTTATTACCGATACGGTGGTCAATCCCGGCAATCAGGTATGGTAC
>SL_3KL_010_SEDDRAFT_10004237_pt1 | contig 12952 bp, 11 predicted proteins | sample SodLakKL_010_SED_2_FD_10381 | JGI IMG/M metagenome (IMG submission 10381)
CGCTGAATACTGTCCAACGCTGGCCATCGGCAGCCGGTGTATTTTTAAAAACTTGTCTCCAATATCCAAAAGCTTCTTCCATGTCTCCGGCTCTCAAAAAGTCGCGGTAGAGGACGTAAGACTCAATATATCGGTCACCGCGTGGAATGGATTCAAAAGTCGCACATCGGGCGTCAACTACACTCTCATCTTCGGATTCAGCCTGACCGTTTTCATCCGGAAGCTGGACAGTTTCACCTGTTCGGGGTGAACATTGATAAAGAAATAGGGATCCCAATACCAAAAGGGCAAACCAGCTTGAAAAAATATTGCGTTTTATTAGTGCAGAGAACATGCTCATGGGTTTTTATGAAGGATGTAAAAGATACAACAAAAAATTTCCCAATCAGTTCTCTTTGAATCGAACCGTAACCGTTTCGTTGATCCAACAACCTACTTTGACTCTGTCGCCTTGCGATACGGATCTCATGTGTCCTTCCTGTGGGTCCGGCTTAGAAGAAATATAGCGACTGGCCCTATTCCTGGCATCATCTGCCACTTCAGAGTCTATACGAGCAGCCATTCTGTATTTGTCTATTGCGGCCAATACGGCGAGCCGTTGATCCCAATCATCTCCACAGGATCGACTGGTAGCTGCATAGAGGTCTCCAATCAATATATACGGGGCTCCCCAGTTGGATTTGAATTCAGCGGCCTTTAGGGCATTCCTTCTGGCTCTGCTGTATTCATTGAGTTGTCTTCCCTGAATGGAGGCAATCCGAAAGTAAAACTCCCCCTTGCGTTCGTCATCCTCCTCTATATCTATGGCTTTTTTATAGTGCTTAACAGCGCCATTAAAATCGCCCTCTTCAAACATTCTTCGGGCAGCTAAAGCAGGGTTTCTGCGCTCCAGGTCATCCTTCATGGCCACGTTAACGCTGTCGACAAAAGCTTTACTTCTCAAACGCAGTTCGACGAGATCGGGATCGTTTTCGTCACAGCCTCTGTTGAGCAATCGGCTGTATAGAGTCCTGGCCAGTTCGCCGTCGTGAGACCTCGCCTCGAATTCAGGAATGAAGCGCTCTTTGAAATATTCACAATCGTACAGATCACTTTCGAATTGATTGACATAGTGCCTGATCGAGGATCTGACAGCTTCGTATTGCTCTCTGTACCTATCGTTGTGTTCGACATTGTACTGATGCACCTCTTCAATCAATTGGTGAAATTCAGCGGCCTCAGAATCGGGAATTCTTCCAGCGCGATATAAGCTGCTCAAAGAAGCGATGGCCGGAACCAGTGCAATGTATTCTACGTCCNTAGNNNNCTCGTAAATTTTAGAGGGTGGTGATTTGAATTCGTAAAACATATCGTAGGTCATGCGACCNAGCAANACCCCTGCCCNTTTTCTNTANCACTCGGAATCCGTGCAGTTCCTGAGGGCGATTTTTTCATGCAAATAACAATGAACGGCCTCCTCGTACAATTGGATTATTTTTTCTCTGTATTCTTTTATGAGTGCTTCGTCCTCTGTTTGTTCAATTTTGTATTTGTAAATGGTTATTCCATCAGTATAGTGAAAATCGCGCTGTCCATCGGCTGCGGGTGCATTTTCATAGGCAATTCTCCAATGTTCAATGGCAATGTCCATGTCATTGGACCGAAGTGCTTGTCGGTAAATGGAATGTGAACCAGTGATGTCATCTCTGTTAGATAGCTCCAACCAAGTCTCACACTGCGCATCCACATTAGAAAGGGGTGCCGTGTTGAAAGTGAAAATCAGGGATAAAACTACAAGTATATTCCTGCTGACAGGAAAATTAGCGAGATTCATGAATTTGTCCATAGTTCGATAAGTTATTAATCAAATCTTCTTTTTATAAACCAGGTATTGTCGTTTACCGTAAACCCAAAACTCATATTGAAAAATGTTTCTCTCAATCCTTCGTCTATACCCCTTCTTCCCAATTTGAAAGTCGTGTGCATAGTACTCCTGTTTCGCTGAACGATAAACGGCAAACTCATACCGAAGGTCAGACCGTACTCTTCCAATTGCTGGCCATTGGCTACGCGCGGATCCTGGTAGTAATACAGCCCGGCTCTGTAAGTCACTCTTTCAAAAAAGCTATGGATGGAATTGTGATCCGGTGTGTACGCTCCTCCAACAGACATTCTGAAAGAATTTTTCAATTCATCCTCCCGGGCATCATTTTCGTATTGACTCCAAAGTCCCAGTTGAATATCAAAACCGGCCATCAATTTATCCTTTATATTATAAGATGCACCCAATCCAAATTCTGGTGGAAGCTGACCACTTGTTTTGTCGTCCTGTACAAATAAAAGTGTATCTCTGGTGGGAATGCGTTCGCTGAGGTGCTGAGCCATATGGAGGCTGTTTGATTTACTGTTGAATCCAGTGGCCGGTTTTCCGTGTAAACCGATCGAAATGTAGGTCAATGGCTTGCCCCGGTCATCGAAATAGGGATCGGTATCAGAACGGTTGAGAATGATGTCGTGCATAAAACCGACTTTCCAGTAAAAGCCGTTCGTTTTGATGTCGTCTTCGAATACATTTCGGTAGTGAAAACCCAAATCAGCAAATGTAACTTCTCTGGATTGCTCCAGGGATCCGAACAAATACCCCAAATTGGCTCCAATACTTGTATTTTTGTACCGAATAGATTGTCCGATAAAGGCCAGCTGGGTGCCTCCTGTGCCGGAAAATTCACTGATCACACTCCCCAGTTCAGCATCGATTTCAGTGGATTGCATATCGTATCCCACCCCGGAATAAGGTTGGAGTGCAATGACGGAACCGTACCTCCAGTCAGAATAAGTTTGTTCGAGTAATTCATTGACAGTATTGATGAGAGGAAAACCGATGGCGATGGTATTCAGGCCTCCACTCCAAACATCGGTGCTGCTATTATCGTCCCTCAGATTGTTGTATTGCACATTGAAACCAATGTTCAAAGAAGCCGTCCTCAAATAGGCATATGAGGCAGGATTTGCGAGATTCAAATCCCGGTAAGACCAAAAAGAAGAAGACAAACCACTCCCCTGTAAAAAGGAAAGGTCGGGTGATTGAAGTTCTCCCACCCCAATTCTGGAATATGGAGAGACCACCGATGTTTGTGCTTTTAATTCCAGTGCAAAACCCAGAAAGAGCAGGCAGCAAATGAAATGGGTAACCAGTTTTTTATTGAGCATATTTTTTTTGTATTTCTCTGAGACCCGATAAAACCAAATTGGGCTGTGCAAATATCTTCTTTTTTATGAATTTAACAAAAAGCTTTCCATCTCCCCCTGTTAATATTGTATGAAGGTTTTTGTTTTGATACTGTAAATAACTGATGTAACTCTCGATTTCGTATACGCATCCCATCAGTGCCCCCTGCCCAATGGCTTCTGCAGTACTTCTTCCCAGGGGATTTGGAGTTTCCGGAACTTCAGCCAGGGGCAACTTACCGGTAAATTGATGCATGGCTTTTAATCGCATATGGAGGCCAGGGCTGATCATCCCCCCTTCATGAACTCCATCTTCCCCCACAAAATCATACGTTATACAACTGCCTGCATCGACAATGAGTACATTTTTATCGGGAAATAACTTTAAGGCTCCAATCACTGCCGCAATTCGATCCTCTCCCAGTGTTTCAGGAGTGGTGTATTTTGTCTTGAATTCAAAAGGCAGCTCCCGCATATTTTGAACCAATGAAGCCGAGGCAAAAGCACTGATTAGTTTACCTGTATGCGCGTGCGTACTGGCGTAAACAACCGATTTTGGTTTCTTCCCCCCAAGAGCTTTGGGAGGAAAATGTGCAGACTCGCACTCTCCAAATTCCGGAGTCCGGTCATTTGAAAAAAGTCCCCACTTTACTTTGGTATTTCCTATGTCAAGTACCAGATCCAATATCAATGCTTAAAGTGTCTGATGCCGGTCATATACATACTCATTTCATGCTCGTCACAAAAATCTATACTTTCCTGATCTTTGACTGAACCTCCGGGCTGAACCACGCACTGCACCCCAGCTTCATGGGCAATTTCAACGCAATCTTTAAACGGAAAAAAGGCATCTGAAGCCATGACTGCACCGTATAAATCAAAACCGTTGTCCTCTGCCTTTTTAATGGCTTGCCGGAGTGCGTCCACCCTGGAAGTACTTCCGGCTCCCATACCCAACAATACCTCCCCTTTGACCAGGGCAATGGCATTGCTCTTCAGGTGTTTCACCACTTTATTGGCAAAAAGGATGTCCTTCATCTGTGCATGCCCCGCTTTTTTGCGAGTCGCCACCTTCCAGTCCTCTGCTTTGTGCACTACCCTATCGGCGTCCTGAACCAATTTTCCGTTTAAACAACTCCTCTCAACAAAAGGTCTGGACGGGAATTTTTTCAATTTCAGTACAATCCTTTTTTTCTTTTTTGTGAGCAGCTGCAGGGCGTCTTGGTCGTAATCGGGGGCGATGAGTACTTCGTAAAATATCTGATCTATGGCTTCGGCCGTTTCCTTATCGATTTTGCGATTGGTGCAAATGATTCCCCCAAAAGCGGAAACCGGATCGCCGGAAAGGGCTTTTTTCCAGGCCTCCGGGAGATGATTGGCCGTAGCCAGGCCACAACTGTTGTTGTGTTTTACAACGGCTACCGTGGGCCACTGTTCATCAAATTCAGACATCAATCCAATAATGGCATCTACATCCAGTAGGTTGTTATAAGAGAGCTCTTTGCCATTGAGTTTTTCAAATAATTCATCAAAATTGCCCTGGAAATAACCGTTTTGATGTGGGTTTTCACCGTAGCGCAAAGGAGTTTTGGGCGATGTCGGATCATCGGATTCAGGTCCCGCTTCAGATATAAAATAGTCTCTTATGGCCGTATCGTAGTGGGAAGAAAGAGCAAATGCTTTCAAAGCCAGCTTTTTTCTTTCGGAATCGGTAAAATAGGGCCCTGATTTTTTGAGAATAGAGCACAACTCCCCATAGGATTCTTTGGAGGGAATGACGACCACATCTCTGTGGTTCTTGGCAGCAGCCCGAATGAGGGAAATTCCACCGATGTCGATTTTTTCAATTATTTCGCTGTCGGTTGCGCCACTTTTTACCGTATCCTCAAAGGGGTAGAGGTCGACAACAACACAGTCGATGGAGGGAATCTCGTATTGAGAAAGTGTCTCCAAATGCGCTTTTTCTCTCCGTGCTAAAATCCCACCGAAAACAGCGGGATGAAGAGTCTTAACCCTGCCTTCCAGTATAGAGGGGTAACCGGTGATGTCTTCCACCCTGGTTACCGGAATTCCGAGCTTTTCAATATGAGCGGCTGTTCCTCCGGTACTGTATATTTTTACATGGTTTTTATGGAACAACTCCGCAATTTCATCCAGTCCTTCCTTGGAGAAAACGGAAATCAATGCAGAAGATATTTTTTTTGCGTTCATAGACTTTATTTTGCTTGCAAAAGTACTCCGTTTCAAAATAAAACAGAAAAAAGCTGTGGCTAATTTTGGGAGTAGGGAATCACAGGAAGCCCGCACTTCTGTTTAATTTCGTCGGACTGTCGTCCTACTTAGGCCTTCCGGGCTCTTTTATCTTTGGGTTAAGAGAATTCTTTTTTTCTTCCGAAACTTTAATTTTTTCTATCTTCGGGCCTCAATTATAAAATGAAATGCGGTGGGGCAATCCGAGGAAAATGCATTCGATTGATCCTTCGCACTTGAATTTCAAAATACAGTCAGTATTCGTTAAGAAAAAAAATAACCTATGAAAGACATTGACATTGCAAGAGCCAATGAGATGGTTCACATCTCTGAAATTGCCAAAAAAATCAATCTCAAGGAAGAGTCTTTACAGCTTTATGGTAAGTACAAAGCCAAATTGCCGCTCAACCTCATCTCTGAAGAGAAAGTAAAAAAGAACAAATTGATCCTTGTATCGGCCATCTCCCCTACTCCCGCCGGAGAGGGAAAGACAACCATGTCAATCGGCCTTAGCGAGGGGCTCAATAAAATCGGCAAAAAAACAGTAGTGGTTCTAAGGGAGCCTTCTTTGGGGCCGGTTTTTGGTATTAAAGGCGGTGCCACCGGGGGCGGCTATTCCCAGGTCGTTCCCATGGAAGACATCAATCTCCATTTTACCGGTGATTTTTCAGCCATAGAAAAAGCGCACAATTTGCTCGCAGCTCTGATCGACAACAACATTCAGAGTAAAACGAGGAGTTTGAACATCGACCCGCGCACAGTACTCTGGAAAAGAGTCATGGACATGAACGACCGCTCGCTGAGAAATATCGTCGTGGGATTGGGGGGAACCGGATCCGGTGTGCCGCGCGAGGCGGGATTCGACATCACGGCGGCCTCAGAAATCATGGCGATACTGTGCTTGTCCAAAAACCTGAGTGATTTGAAAAAGCGATTTGGGAATATTTTTGTCGGATTCACATACGATAAAAAGCCCATTTATGCCCGGGATCTCAATGCACAGGGTGCGATGACTGCCCTGATGAAGGACGCGATCAAACCCAATCTGGTACAAACCCTCGAGAAAAACCCCGCCATTATCCACGGCGGGCCTTTTGCCAATATTGCGCAGGGAACCAATAGCGTAATAGCGACTAAAATGGGAATGAGTTTGAGCGATTACACCGTAACTGAAGCGGGCTTTGGATGTGACCTCGGAGCCGAGAAATTTCTCAATATAAAATGCCAGAGTGCGGGAATTTCTCCCAGAGCTGTGGTATTGGTAGCCACCGTCAGGGCATTGAAGTACCACGGAGGTGTCGGCGTGAAAGATCTAAACGAGCCCAATGCCGATGCCGTTTCCAAAGGACTTGTCAACCTGGAGAAGCACCTGGAAAATATCGCACAATTTAATTTAAAACCTGTGGTGGCCATCAATTCCTTTGTGACCGACACTCCCGAAGAGCACCGGGTTATTATCGACCGCTGTAATAACCTCGGAGTGAAAGTGGTGGTAGCGGACATATGGGGCAAAGGAGGTGAAGGTGCGAAAACCCTTGCTGAAGTGGTAGTGAAGGTTATAGAGAACAGCGAACAGGACTTTACTCCCATTTATAAGTGGGACTCACCGGTGAAGGAAAAAATAGAAAGAGTCGCCACCAAAATATACGGAGCCTCCGGAGTGGAATACACCAGAAAGGCACAACTTAATCTCCGCAGAATCGATCGACTCGGACTTTCGGATTTACCGGTATGTATAGCAAAAACCCAAAAATCGCTGAGCGACGATCCAAAGTTGATCGGCCGTCCAAAAGACTTTGTCATAACAGTCAGAGAAATTGAAATCGCTGCGGGAGCCGGATTCCTCGTGCCCATAACGGGCGATATGATGCGTATGCCCGGATTGCCCGCTACCCCATCTGCCGAACAGATTGACATCGATGACGACGGCCAGATCAGCGGCCTGTTTTAGAGTCATTTAGAATTTGGATTCCGACAATGGTTGATTTTGGCCGGGCCTAAAAAGCTTTAAAAATCTTCTAGATAAGACTGCACAGTATGTGGTTGGGAAGGAATGGGTATGTTCTGTACTCCATTCTTATCAGTTGATGTTTTTGCAGCCGTCATGCAGCGATGAAAGTTTAATAGAGGATGGTGACTTTCGTTATTTATATAACTATTGGGCTACATTTTCGGTGGCTTCGAGAGCCTCAGCCACCGGAGAAACAGCCTCAGCCATCGAATTATCGTCGCCTGAGGCTCTCGAAGGCAACGATAAAACTAACACCCAATACCGTATACCTGAGGAGGTCCTTGAGCCAAAGTGCTCTCGAAGGCAGCAATAAGAAAGAAACATAGTCTACAGCAAATTATTTAAAGATTCATGAATGAGTTGGCTCCGATTTATATAAAATAAACCTTTTAGGAGCCCAAAAATATAGGTTTATCCAAAAAACCCCACAACAATCTAATTCTGAACCAATTTCAAACTCATTATTTTGGATAATTTATTTATTTTTTTGAAAGCGGGAACTTTAACATATAGTTTTAAGTTATATAAGTTTTATGAAAATACATAAAACAATATGAGTCAAACAAAACTTACTTATTTATTGGGAGCGGGAGCCAGTGCACAGGCGGTGCCGGTGGTGAGCCAGCTATATGATCGGATGGAATTTTTTATTAATCAGTTTGAAAATGACAGTTATTATAGGGGAAATCTGGGGAACTACCTAAGTGAAAGTCTTGGTTCAGAAAAGCTGGAAGAAGAAATAAAAGGATATTACAACAAAATTATTTCAAACCTTTCAAAAAAGGAGAACCTTAAAGGCTTAGTAGTTAAGATGAAGAAAATTTTAGAAAGCGCACGAACTCATCAATCCATAGATACCTATGCCAAAATGCTGTTTCTTCAGAAGGAGACTGAGAAATATGAAGAGGTAAAAAGATTCTTATCGGTTTTTTTAATTTTTGAGCAAATAGGGTTTATAACGGATAGGTTCAGAATAGACAAATTTGTCAAAGATCTGGAGAAAAGAAATGTGATGGAAAACTCCATTCCTAATTTTAACTCATTCAACGTACATATTGATAAACGATACGATCAGTTTTTTGCCGCCTTGTTAAGAAATTGTGAGAAGGCCGAAACACTTCAAATGCCATCAAACTTAAACTTGATTAGCTGGAACTATGATTCGCAAATGGAGCTTGTTCTCCAAAAGTATGCCCAGGTTGAATACTTTCTTGATGTAGGTGAATACTTTAAATTATATCCCAGAGGCCAAAGCTTTGAATCCTCTCAAACATTAGCAGAAGATTCATTAATAATTAAAATTAATGGCAGCTGTGGCTTGGAAACCGATGTTTCCGAATGGTATTTTACTGCTCCGGATTCCACAACATTAATATTGCCATTTTTAAGTTTATTGGGCAAAATACTTGACCCACAACAGGAGGAACTTTTTGAAACCAAATTAGCATTGTCATTCGCATGGGATGATGGTAATTCCAGTCCCGGATTTGTCTTGGACATTTGTAGGGACAAAATTTCTAAATCCTCCTCTATTGTAATAATCGGCTACAGTTTCCCAGTATTCAACCGGGAAATTGACAAACAAATATTTTCTAAACTTAGAGAAGGCACCAAAATCTACATCCAGGATTTACCTGGAAATATAAATTCCGTAATTCATGCTGCTAAAAGTATTATGCCCGATGGGATTGAACCTATACCCATCGACAAGGTCGATCAGTTTTATTTGCCTTTTGAGTTTGTGCCGGAATACTGCTGAAGCTAAAATTTAATAAAATCTCCTAAATTAAAATAATTACTGAAAATATGTTAGCAGAAGATGATTACTTATTTCCTTTTCTACAGTCTAAAAAGTATATCACAGAATTTACAAGTACAAAAGAGGAAGTACCCGAAATCCTTTATAAATTCCGAAGCTGGGGCGATGTAAACCACCAGAAAATTATTTCTGACAGAGAGATTTACTTTGCAAGACCCAAAGAACTAGATGCGAACGCGGAGTTTACTGTTCCTATAGATCATACTCTTCCATCAGACAATACCCTAAGAGCTTTTTACTATCAGGATTGCTTATGCGACTTTCCAAATTTTTCTGAATCTCAACGATTTGAATATGTAGAAGAAAGGTTAAGGGAATTTAAAAGTATGATAGAAGATAATTCTAATCATATTGAAGAGATTATAAAAGAGGAGGATCAGAAGTTACAGAATTTAATAGGAATTTTCTGCACTTGCCCGGATAGCTGCAATAATCATTTGTGGGATAATTTTGCAAATGGTGGAAAAGGATTTTGCGTTGGATTTAAGACTTCGAAGTTCATGGAAAATCCTGAATTTTTTGGGTTTTTAGGACCAGTTAATTATTATTCTAAAGACACAAAACCAATAATTTCCAATATTTCCTTTTCTGATTCAGAAAGAATAAGCAAATATTTAATCAGGGTTATATCAATTCCAGAAAACCTTAGTGATGAGAAAGAATACCGATTTGTAAAACACCAAATATCTAAGAGAAATATAAAACTTGATCCAGAATATTATGAAGAAATTATTCTAGGACCAAACATGAGTAATGAGCAACAACAAGAAATAATAACTACAACTAAAAGGTGCTTGGCTGGTGTTAAAGTGCTAAAGGCGAAATATAACAAACAGTTTGATTTTATTTATACTGTTAAGATTAACCAATAGGTCCCTTCGATCAATAGTCATGTTTTCTCTATCTTTACCCAAAGTCCGTCCATGCATGATCGATTCTATGGTCAAAAGACCCTCAATATAAAATTGAAGCCGTGTTAGGGTAGCGGGTTTTGGAGGGTAATAAAGACATTTCCAGCTCAACCATTACCATTTTAGAAATTCAATAATATTTTCTTATCTTTGGTCGTAATACATATTGTACTGCAGCGGAAAACAAATGGGTTACAGAGAAAAAATACCGAAGAAAATAACTCCCGACCGAATAAAGGAATCGCTTGTCCATATTGGATGTGAAAGTCCATTTAACTTTCCAGTATCTGTGGGTTATTTTCACTCCTTATTTCTCGATGCCGGCTATACGCACCAAGCTAATTCAGGGCCTCGCGATCGCCACCAAATTTTTCTACACTATTTTTTTCATGAAAAAAAAGGGGTCTCTGTTGTAATCACCCCACAGGGTGTCACTTTTAATTGTATTGAAAAATACATCGGTTGGTCCGTTTTTGGTGAAGAAATTGTAAATTTGATTACCAGACTTTTCGAAAAGAATGTTATTCTGAGAATTCATCAAGTCGGCATCAGATATGTCAGTGAATTTCCCGGGAGTGACCTCTTTGAAAATCTTGACTTTTCGGTTTCATCTTCTGTATTTTCAGATAACAATCGCCCGGGAAGGGTTTGTCTAGAAAAAGTTGAGGACGACTACAAAATCATTATAAACCTGATTATCACCGAATACCTTAGGCCCTTCACAAAAGCAGCTAAGAGTAGTTCTGAACTGTCCATAATAGATGTAGACGTCATCCGAAAAAATTTAAATATTGAAGGTACAGCAGATTTTGAAAAACTATTAAACGAAGCCCACCAAAAAGAAAAGCAAATCTTTTTTAGCCTTTTAAATAATGACTTTCTAACCACTTTAAATCCAGAATACTAAAATGAAAGATTTTAGAAGAAAAGGGGAAAAATTAGGAGTCGAGTCCACTTCAAAGGAATTGCGGTCCTTTAGAGCGAAATATGGCCGCGAAACAAAATTGGTAAATTTTGCTAATGAGTCGGTAGGAACTTATCCTTATAATTCCAAAGAGAAAATTCGGGAACAACTTATTAAAAGTAGTTTATTACAAAAAATGGAAGAAGACTTCTCAAGAAGAGATCGCATTTCTCAGGAGAATGAATTAGAAGTTAGGCAATCATTTGAACAAATTTTTGAAATCCTATTCCCCTATCAACCGGATCATCTGGGGCTGGAGTACACCAATGAACATACCCTTTATATTTTTGCGAAAGTCAAGGCGTGGGACATTCATTTAGAAACGGACTTTGAAGAGGAAGTTTTTTGTACCTTAAGTGTTTTTGAGGCTGATGAAATTGCTCTGAATAAAAGTGATACAGTTGAAAACTGTTTGATGCGACTGTCTCAAGTTTTAGGCGAATCTGCTTTCCCATTGGATGAAATTTATACCTCATTCCCCGCCCATGATTCATTTTCTATTTGAAATTGTATAATCCAAAATGGAATATCCACAGGACCTGCTTCCAAAGAATAATTACAAGATCATTCAGGAAACACTAAATGGATATTCGTTAATCCGAAAATCCCCACCAGGTGAAATATTTGATCCTTCAACTAAAATGATAAAAAACGAATTCCTTGTTCCAAGTAATTTTCACAACAGGCATTTTTTAAACTGGTCCTGCAATTTGTACGGGCCGTTTAAAACTGAATATTTCAAATACAGGATTATTTCCAATGGCCTCAATGAGTACTGGTCAGAAGACAGAGCGAAAGAGCCTGAGTCGCCTGTTTATAATGATGATTTTAAAATTGATGAAGATTTCGGTTCCTATTTTCTCTCCATTTCCAAAATTTTGTTCAATTTAAAAATACCTTATGATAAGTACAGGGATGGCCAAACTGATAAAGGGTTAAAAGCAGTACCTCACTTGGTTCATTGTCCTACTCTTGCCAATTTTTGGCACTTTGAAATTAGATGGAAAGACAACGATGATAAAATTATCGCACCTGGGAAGAAATCAGCCTGGGTAAAAAGTATTTACAACTCTGTAAAAAATGCAATAAGGCAGTTTTGTAAACGGAAACCGCATCGTTCAACCCTGACGGAAGTTCCGGAAAACCTTTACATAAAAATCTGATTTAACCAACCATGACGGCCAAATCCTTTTGGCCATAAGGGCTGGTTTTGGAGACGTGAGGGAATGTAAATAAAGCCTTTATGTAAGGATTAATGGATTAATTTGTAAGGATTTTAGTATATATTACTTACAAAAAATTGGTAGAAACCTTACAAAGTATTTGCTTTGTTTCTGAGACAACTATCTCAGGGAAAAGTAAGGTTTTCTACAAGTGAATATATTGTTGTGCTGAACCTCCACCTCAGAAAAGAAGTCATCATCGCCCTTGAAAATCGAATGGATTGATCGCATATCTGCAGAATTCAATAACTTTACATCCACATGGATGCAGTTTATCAAATCAGGGGGCTGAAAATCTTTTCGCGATTCCAGGTGACTGAACCTCTGGTTCATATTCCTCATCTGGATCTAATGCGGGGACAGGTCATCGGAATGACCGGCGAAAGTGGTGCGGGAAAATCACTGACCGCTCTCTCTCTTCTGGGGCTGCTGCGAGATGGTCTGGAAGCTGTGGGCGAAGTTGGGTTTTGCTCCGCGGATGCACCTTCAGATGCAGTGAATGTGCTACGTGAAAAACCCGANAANTTGGTTCGAATTCGGAGGCAAAAACTGGGATACATTATTCAG
>SL_3KL_010_SEDDRAFT_10004238_pt1 | contig 12951 bp, 12 predicted proteins | sample SodLakKL_010_SED_2_FD_10381 | JGI IMG/M metagenome (IMG submission 10381)
GTAACTTTCAGGTACAATGAAGATGAAGAAGTGATACTTAAAAACGTATCCTTTGAAGCTAACCCGGGTGAACTGCTTGCTATTGTAGGTGCAACAGGTGCCGGAAAATCAACCATTATAAATTTGCTGCTGCGTTACTATGATATTGAAGAAGGCGAGATACTGCTTGATGGAATTAATATCAAGAATATGTCAATAAAAGGTCTGCGAAAACATTTTGGATTAGTTCTTCAGGATCATGCACTTTTTTCAGGCACCATTCACGACAATATTACTCTCGGAAATGAAGATATTACGAGAGAGCAGGTTATTAAAGCAGCAAAGGAAGTTGAAGCTCATAATTTTATCAGTAAGCTGCCCGGAACCTATGATTTTGAATTACGGGAACGAGGAGCATCACTTTCAATGGGGCAAAAACAGCTGATATGTTTTGTTCGGGCTATGGTTTATGATCCTGAAATATTAATTTTAGATGAGGCCACTTCTAACGTGGACTCTGAAACAGAAGAGTTGGTATCGAAAGCTTGTGTTAAAATGATGAAGGGCAGGACATCAATTGTTATTGCTCATCGTTTATCAACTATACAAGGTGCCGACCGTATCCTGGTAATGCACAAAGGTGAGATCAGAGAATCCGGTCCGCATCAAAAATTGATAGCGAAAGATGATGGAATCTATCGTAAATTATATGAGTTACAATATAAAGACCAGATACTTGTAACGAGCGAACAGAAACCGTAAATAAAAATCAAAAGAACATGTCAGACACAAAAGAATCAATCGAAAAGGAACTAAAAGACAGGCTGAGTAAAGAAAGAGAAAATTTGGAATCAGTCTATAAAGAGACACTCAAAAAGCTAGAACAAGAGCGGGATCGTCTCTCAAATGATCTTCATAGAGAATACGAAAACGCTAAAAAATATGTGAGTGACCATCCTGAAGTGGGAGTTGGCGGCGCATTTGCCGGTGGCCTGCTGATTGGAATCATTCTCACAAAAATTTTAAAAAGCTAAATTTATTTAATGGAACTGAATCTCGATAAGCTGAAAAAAAACCTCGAGCGTGTAGAAACGCTCAGGAGGTATCTTTGACTACGATAAAAGAAAAGTTCGCGTAATAGAGCTTCAGGAGCAGACGCAGGATCCTGAGTTTTGGAATGATCCGGAAAAAGCTCAGCAGGTCATGCGTCAGCTCGACCATCAAAAAGCACTTGTTGATAAATGGGATGAACTTGATGAGCTGAGAGAGAGCATCAATGTGTATCTACAGTTCATGGATGAGGGCGAAGATGTAAAAGAAGAGATAAGCACAGAATATGATACGTTCTTATCTAAACTAAAAGATCTTGAACTGCAGAATATGCTGAGCGGTGAGGATGATCATCGCGATGCGATCGTTACCTTTAATCCGGGTGCGGGCGGTACAGAAAGCCAGGACTGGGGTGATATGCTATTCAGGATGATTACACGCTGGGCTGAAAAAAAAGATTACAAGGTAAATGTAGTTGAATACCAGGATGGCGATGTTGCAGGCATGAAAAGTGCTACTATAGAAGTAACCGGAAACAATGCCTATGGTTTTTTGAAATCGGAAAGCGGCACTCACAGGCTTGTACGTATTTCACCTTTCGACAGTAACTCGCGGCGCCATACATCATTCTGTTCGGTATTTGTATCTCCCATAATTGATGATACGATTGAGATCAACCTGAATGACAGTGATGTTGAGCTACAGCGATTTCATGCTAGCGGTGCTGGAGGGCAGAACGTAAATAAGGTGGAAACCGGTGTGCGATTGATTTGGACCGGTCAGTTGTCCGACGGAACCGAGGAACGTGTTGTTGCTGAATGCCAGCAGGAACGATCTCAGCTCAAAAATCGCGAAAAAGCAATGACCTTGCTTAAATCAAAAATTTACGAGCTCGAAAAAAATATCAAGGAACGAGAAAAACAAAAGCTTGAAGATTCAAAAAGCAGTAATGAATGGGGTTCACAGATCAGATCATACGTTTTCCATCCGTACAATATGGTTAAAGATCATAGAACCGATCATGAAACGGGTGATGTACAATCTGTAATGGACGGTGATCTGGATGGGTTTATGAAAGCTTTTCTGATGAGCCGGGTAGCAGAACAAACCATATGATTTCGGCAGGTGTAACCGGAGGCATAGGCACTGGCAAAACTATATTCTGTAGAGAATTAGATGAACTGGGTGCTGAAGTGGTATATGCCGATGATCTTGCAAAAGATATGATGGTTAAAGATCCGGACCTTCGGGAAAAGCTGATCAATGCCTTTGGAAAGAATACCTATTTAGAAGATGGTTCATTAAATAAAGCACATCTTATAGAGCAGGCCTTTGAAAGCGACCGGGTGGAAGAATTGAATGAAATCGTTCATCCGGCCCTGCGAAAAAAAACAGAAGATCTGATTCAGAAAGCCAAAAATAATGGAAAGCCTCTGTTTGTTATTGAAGCAGCCGTTTTGCTGAATAAAGGCCGGCCTGATCATCTGGATAAAATTATACTGATAAAAAGCACCAGAGAGATGCAGATTCAGCGGGTAACTAAACGGGATGCTGCATCAGCAAAAGAGGTGGTTTCCAGAATGAATAAACAACCTGATTTTGATAAAATTGAACACCTGGCTGACTTTGTTATTTTGAACAACGGTACTATCGACGATCTGAAAGTTAAAGCAAGAGAATTGTTTACCCGCCTTACACATTAGAAAATCTGAATAGAAATACATTTTCTTGTTTAGTACATTTCCCTTTATATGAGAGCTAATAAAAAAGGGGAAACGTATTATGTCTGCCAAATCAAATAAACTTGTTACACTGGATGAATATATTATTCAGTCACAAAACCGGTTTCCGGGAGCCACCGGTGAACTTTCGCAATTATTAAGGGATATTGGGTTAGCTGCTAAAATTATTTCAAGAGAGGTAAACAAGGCGGGTATAACCAGTCTTTTAGGAGCTGATGGTTCAACGAATATACATGGCGAATCAGTAAAAAAGCTTGATCTTTTTGCAGATCAACAACTCATTTCAGCGCTCGACAGGTCTTTGATTACCTGTATGGTAATCAGTGAAGAAAATGATGGTATTGTAAGGCTTAACAGCCAGGGGGGTAAATATATCGTGTACCTTGATCCGCTCGACGGTTCATCAAACATTGATGTAAATGTATCGATCGGAAGTATTTTTTCGATCTATATGAGAGAGGCACGATTTGATCCGAATCTTGTAGAAAGCGATGCATTGCAGCCGGGTGTCCGCCAGGTTGCTGCCGGTTATGTACTTTACGGTTCAAGTACAATTATGGTGTATACAACCGGAATGGGAGTATCTGCTTTTACCCTCGATCCAAGTATCGGCGAGTTTATTCTTTCAGATGATGATTTTCAGATGCCGGAGCATGGAAGAATATACAGTATCAATGAGGGCAGCTATAATTCCTGGGAGTTAGGATTGAAAAAATACATCAAATATTGCCAGGAAGAGGATGATGAAACCGGCAGGCCATACAAAGCAAGATATATCGGGTCGATGGTAGCGGATGTTCATCGTACACTCATCAAGGGGGGTATTTTTATCTACCCGGCCAGCAAACGCTATCCGAATGGTAAACTGCGGCTGATGTATGAGTGCAATCCACTCAGCTTTATCATTGAACAGGCGGGCGGAATCTCAACAGACGGAGAACGCCGGATTATGGAAATAATGCCGGATGCACTTCACCAGGAAACACCGATATTTATCGGGTCGAAAAAGAACGTTGAGAAAGTTAAAGAGTTTTTAAAGGAATACAGAGAAGAGGTTGTAAGCTAATAGGCCTTAGTTCGATATAAGATCGATAATCTAAAAAAGGGCGTCATTCCGGACGAAGCGTTAGCGAATACCCTCCTTCGCCAAGGCTATGGAGGACAAGCCCGACTACGCCAAGGCTTCGATTGGCAGGCCTGCCTGCTGTCAGGCAGGTCCGGATCCCCAGCCGTTGATATAGACCGGAGATGCCACGCCGAGGCGTGGCATTACAAAATTTATCTATTCTTTCTATCAATTCGGCCTAATTATACTGCCATAGACTCTTTCACAAATTCATATTTCGAATACATGTGAATTATTTCTCTTCAAGCCTTATAAAATCTCCCTCACTGATATCATGACGTAGTGTGTACCCCGCGTTTGTCTCAACCACATATTTTGCAGGGGCTTCCGATGGTATTGTTTGTGATGAGTAGGGGGTTGTATTTCGGTGAATACGTACTATTTCATATTCAGAATTTACAAAGATGATATCCAGTGAAATCGGTGTGTTTGCCATGTAGAAATTTCGCTGAGCTTCATCGTCAAAAATAAAAAGCATTCCGGCATCTTCAGGCAGATTGGTTACGTTCATTAATCCTTCACTTCTGCTTCTGTTATCATCAGCAACTGCAGCACGTATTTCTGATATCTCGTTTCTGTTGTGGTCGAGAAACGATACGGTAGTTACATAATCCAATACACGTTCTTCAGTAGTATCAGTTTGTGTTCGTTCTTCTGCTTCTTCTCCACAGGCCAAAGCTGTAAACAAGAGAAAAATGGTTGCAAATAGCAGTCTGATAGTCATTATAATTATTGAGTGTTTATAAATATTTGTTGATAAATCTGTTGATACAAACGTTTAAGTGTCATAAAGCTTTTAGTCAAATCTCATCCACACGATAGAATTACTAAAGTAAAGAATTCAACGCAAATGATTGAATAAAACTTATACCAGGTTCTATCCTATAATTGGTTTTTTTACCAAATAGCCCTATTTTATGTAACTATGAAGTGAGCGCCGGGGAGGTACTCACTTTTTTTTGTATTCAGAATCAGATACCGATGGAAGAAGGGCCTATATTTAAAATTAAAGAAAAAGCAGAAAAGATTGCAGCACATAATGATATGTTTCTTGTTGATGTTGAAATCAAACAGGAAGATATGAATGTAATCTGGGTGCTGGTTGATGCTGAACAAGGAGGTGTAAATGTGGATACATGCTCAAAAATGAGCCGTGAACTCGCATTTTATATCGACGAGCATGATTTAATTCAAGGTTCTTACAGATTAAACGTATCATCACCGGGATTAAGCAGACCGCTGAGTGACAAACGTCAATACAAAAAAAATATAGGTCGAACCGCCAAAGTGAAGTACAAATCGGATAATGATTACAACCAGGCAGAAGGAATTTTGTCAGATGTAACGGAAAATCATTTATCACTAAACACCGGTAGTGATAACCCGACCCAAATTGCTTTCAGCGATATCGTTGAAACAAAAATTATTCCGAAAATTTAGCCTGAAATCGCAGAACTTAATTCAGTTTTTACAATGCAAAATGATGTTTCAAAATTAATTATTCAGTCGTTTGCCGAAATTGCCAAAGACAAGGGAATCGACAGAGATCTGTTGCTTACAATTCTGGAAGATGTATTCCGAACAATGATCAGAAAAAAATATGATTCAGATGAAGCATTTGAAGTTATCCTGAATGCTGATCGTGGTGAAATTCAGATACTGCATATCAGGGAAGTAGTTCCGGCTGATGAACTGACAGATCCCGTTACTGAAATCTCTCTTGAAGATGCACAAAAGCAGGATCCGGACCTGGAACTTTATGATGAGTATGCACAGGAGATCTCCATTACAGACTTCGGCAGGCGGGCTGTAACAATGGCACGCCAGCAGCTGGCTCAAAGAATAAGGGAGATCGAGAAGGATAACATTTTTGAAGACTACTCCGACAGAGTAGGAGATATTGTACTTGGTGATGTATATCAGGTTCGCCAGAACAAAGATATCCTTGTAAATCACAATGGTGTAGAATTGCTGCTGCCTAAATCAGAGCAAATCTATAAAGATCGTTATCGAAAAGGGGATACCATCCGTGCAGTTGTGGTAGAAGTTAAACGTGTAGGCGGTAATCCAACCGTTATTATTTCAAGAACATCACCCATGTTTCTTGAAAGATTATTTGAAAATGAAATTCCTGAGGTTTTTGACGGAATTATCGACCTGGTGCGAATTGCACGTGAGCCCGGTGACAGATCAAAAGTTGCCGTTGTTTCGCACGATGAGAGGGTTGATCCCGTTGGAGCATGTGTAGGTATGAAAGGAATCAGAATTCATGCTGTAGTGCGGGAGCTTCAAAACGAAAATATTGACGTAATTAACTTTACACCTGACAAAGCGGAATTTATTAAACGCGCTTTGCAGCCAGCCAACGTTATGAAAGTGGAACTTTCAGAAGACGGCAAACAGGCAAATGTGCTTGTTCCGGCAGATGAAGTATCTAAAGCGATTGGAAAAGGAGGAGTTAATATACGTTTGGCATCAAAATTAACAGAATGTGAAATTGATGTATTCCGTGAAGTTGAAGAAGAGGACGATATTGATCTGAAAGAATTTGTTGAAGATTTTGGTGAAGAAACCATTCAGATATTACATGAAATAGGCTGCGACAGTGCACGCGCCGTATTAGAGCTGGATGAGGATGAAATCGTCAGCAGAACAGATGGTAAAATTGACAAAAAAGAAGCAGAAAGAATTATCGATATCATTGCATATGAATTTGAGGACGAAGAAGATTGATCGTACCTTTTAGATAATTCTGATTTAGTAAGTTTAGACAACAGATATAACCCGGAAACACCTTTTATGAGCGATAAGAAACCCAAAAGACTTTTTAAAGTAGCGTCAGAATTTAATGTTGCCACACAATCTATTGTGGATACATTAAGTGAAGAGGGGTTCGAAGTAACTAATCGTCCCAACACCAAGATTACGCCCGAAATGTATGATGTACTATTTGGTGTGTATGGTGATGACCGGGAAAAAAGTAAAGAGCACGAAAAAGCTCGTGAGGAGTACGAGAGTCGCCGCAGCCAGATGATGTCGAATCGTAATGAAAGTGTTACAATCGATAATTTTCTTGAACCGCTTGATGAAACACTTGAACCTGAAGAGCCTGAAGCTTCTTTAGAACCGGAAAAATCAAAGGCTGAAATAGAAGCAGAGGAAAAGAAGTTAGCTGAAGAAGTTGCAAAGAAAGAAGCGGATGAAGAGGCAAAAAGGAAAAAAGAAGCGGAAGAAAAAGCTAAAAAAGAAAAAGAAGAATTAGCAAAACAGAAGGCTGAACAAGAAAAAGCAGAAGCGGAAGCTGCTGAGAAAAAAGAGCAAGAAGAAAAAGAGGCAAAGGTTCAGGAAGAAGAGGACGAAGAAGAAGAAATAATAAAAGGTGCTGCCGATAAACTGAAAGGCACAAAAGTTGTAGGTAAGGTTCAGTTCACCAAAGATAAATCCCCAAAGAAGGTTAAAAAGAGGAAAAGAAGAAAAGACCGCAAAGAAGATCAGACTTCTGAGGATAAAACACCCAAACAACCCAAAAAGAAAGATACTGCAGCCGAATCTAAGAAATCCAAGAAACGCAAGAGATCAAAAACAAGCAGGGTAGATGAAGAGGATGTAGAAAAGAAAATGCGCGAAACCATGCAGAAAATGCAGGAATCGGGTACAGTTGGCAGCAGAAGACAAAAACGCAGACGCCAAAGAAAAGAAGAACGCGAGGAAGAGAAGCAGCTCCAGGAAGAGATGGAGCAACTCGAAAACGAAGTGCTCGATGTTACTGAATTTATCACTGTAAGCGATCTTGCCGATCTGCTGGATGTGAGTCCCACCGATGTGATTACCACCTGTATGAGTATCGGTATGATGGTATCTATCAATCAGCGTTTAGATGCCTCTACGATTGAACTTGTAGCTGCTGAATATGACTACGAAGTTAATTTTGTGGACGCTGATGAAGTTATTGAAGAAATTTTAGTTGAAGAGGAAGACAAACCGGAAGACCTCAAACCCCGCTCACCCATTATTACAGTAATGGGCCATGTTGATCATGGTAAAACCTCACTTCTGGATTATATCAGAAAAACAAAGGTAGCAGCCGGTGAGGCGGGTGGTATTACCCAGCACGTTGGTGCGTATGAGGTAAAAACCGATGACGATAAAAAAATAACATTCCTTGATACGCCGGGTCACGAAGCGTTTACCGCGATGCGAAGCCGTGGAGCCCAGGCAACGGATATTGTAATTCTTGTTGTTGCTGCCGACGACTCTGTGATGCCTCAAACCATTGAAGCGATTAATCACGCAAAAGCGGCTGATGTGTCAATTGTGGTTGCCATAAACAAAATGGATAAAGTGGGTGCAAATCCTGACAAGATTAAGCAACAGCTTTCCGAACATGGTGTGATTGTTGAGGAATACGGTGGTACAAACCAGGTTGCTGAAGTTTCGGCACACACAGGTATGGGTATCGAAGAGTTACTTGAAAAAGTTCTGATTGAAGCAGAATTGATGGAACTGAAAGCTAACCCGGACAGAAATGCACAAGGTATTGTACTTGAATCACGCGTTGACAAAGGAAAGGGAACCGTTGCAAATGTATTAGTACAAAATGGTACACTAAAAGTCGGAGATCCGTTTGTTGCAGGCTCTTGCTATGGCCGTGTACGTGCAATGGAAAATGAACACGGCAAGAGACTGAAAGAAGCCGGCCCATCAACTCCGCTGCAGCTTACCGGTTTTTACGATATTCCGCAGGCCGGCGACAGGCTGATTGTGCCAAAAGATGAAAAAACAGCTAAGGATATCGCAACTCAGCGTCAGCAAATTCGCCGTGAACAAAATCTGAGAAAAGTGAAACATCTCACTTTGGATGATCTGTCACGAAGAATGGCTCTGGGTGAAGTTTCCGAGCTCAATATTATTATCAAAGCAGATGTGGACGGTTCGATCGAAGCTCTTTCAGGTGCGCTGCAAAAACTAAGTACCGAAGAAGTTTCGGTTAATATTATACACACAGGTTCAGGTGCTATTACCGAATCTGATGTTCTTCTGGCATCTGCATCCGATGCGATTATCATCGGCTTCCAGGTAAGGCCCACATCAACCGCACGAAAACTTGCAGAAGCAGAAAGTATTGATGTGAGATTGTTCAGTGTAATTTATGATGCAGTTGATGAAGTTCATGATGCACTCGAAGGATTGCTTAGCCCTGAAATCTCAGAAGAAATCAAAGGAATAGTTACTGTTCGTGAGATATTTAAAGTATCCAAAGTTGGTACAATCGCCGGTTGTTATGTAACTGAAGGAAAAATTCACAGGAACAATCCGGTTCGTATTATCCGTGATGGTGTTGTGATTTACGAAGGTGAAATTGATTCTCTGAAACGCTTTAAAGATGATGTTAAAGAAGTACAATCAGGCTATGAATGTGGCATTAGTATTGTGAATTACAACGATCTGAAAGTAGGGGACGAAATTGAAAGCTATGCCGTTGTTGAAGCGAAACGGAAGCTTGAAGACGCCAGGTAAGAAGTAAGGTAATGAGTATCAGAACAGAAAGATTAGGTTCAGTAATACAGAAAGATCTCGGAGAAATTCTTCAGAGAAATTATCAACCCTCCGGCACTTTTATTACAGTAACACAGGTCCGTGTAACACCTGATTTGTCGATTGCCAAAGTATATTTGAGTGTGTTTTCACAAAGCCGCGATCCAAATTCAGTGTACCAGTTTATTGATGATCACCAGGATGAAATCCGGTACGAACTTGCTTCTAAAATAAAAAATCAGGTCCGAAGAATACCTGAACTTCTTTTCTTTGAGGATGATACATCCCAATATGTAAACAAAATGGAAAAGCTGTTTAATAAGGTAAAAGAGCAGAGAAAAGAAGGATCTGACGAAGAGAACTGAACATGGCAAAAAAAGCCATCCCGCCCAAAGAGTTGCCTGTCTGCGATAAAAATACTTACACTTCTTTTGATGTAGAAAATTTCCAGTCCGGATCTGTCATATTGATCGATAAACCACTTGAATGGACAAGCTTTGATGTGGTTAAATACATCAGAAACAGAATCAAAGTTAAGAAAGTGGGTCATGCAGGCACTCTCGATCCACTGGCCACAGGCTTGCTGATTTTATGCAGCGGCAAAGCTACTAAGTCAATATCTATGCTACAGGGCATGGAAAAAGAATATATAGCAGACATCAGGTTTGGTGCATCAACTCCCAGCTACGATGCTGCTCTTGAACCGGATGAAAATGCTGAATTTGGTCATCTGACGGAGAATGTGATCAGAGAAGCTATTGAAAAGGATTTTACCGGAGAGATCATGCAAAAGCCACCCATTTTTTCGGCCATTAAAATGAAGGGCGAGCGGTTATATATAAAAAGCAAGAAGGGGTGAGGAAGTTGAAATTGCTGCTCGGCCCGTACAGATTTATGAAACAGAGATTTTAGATTGTAATCTTCCGGATCTAAAAATCAGAATTCGTTGTGGAAAAGGAACCTATATACGATCTTTTGCACACGACCTTGGCCTCACGTTGGGCAGCAGGGCCTATCTTGCGGGATTAAGGCGTACAAAAACCGGAAGTTATACAGTTTCTGATGCACTTTTACCCATTCAGTTTAATTCTAAAATAACCTGATTATGGCTTCACTTGTTTTTCTTAAAGATGTTGAACGTTATGATAACACAGTACTTACCGTTGGTACATTTGACGGAGTTCATGCCGGCCATAAAGTTTTGATCAATTCTGTTCTCGACAAAGCAAAAGTAAAATCGGCACGCAGTGTAATAGTAACCTTTGATCCGCACCCAAGAGAAATAATCAATCCCGGTGATTCCGGTATCAAATTACTAAGCAGCCTCGAAGAAAGAAGAGAACTGCTGGCCGATCTGGGAATTGATCTTATGGTAGTTATTCCTTTCGACCGGGATTTTTCACTGTTAACATCAAAAGAGTTTGTCAAAGATATTATTTGGAAAAAAATTGGTGTAAGCGAATTTGTAATCGGATATGATCATCAATTTGGAAAAGACAGGGAAGGCTCTATTGATACGGTTCAGAATTTGGGCAAAGAGCTTGGATTTGACGCTCACGTTGTATCAAAACAGGAGATTGAAAATCGCACAGTAAGCAGTACGCTTATCAGGAATACACTTCAAAAAGAGGGCAATGTAAAATTAGCGGCAAAATTTTTGGAACGTAACTATCTGCTGAATGGAACGGTTGTTCATGGCGATAAGAGAGGAAAAAAAATCGAATATCCCACTGCCAACATCCAGCCGGAAAGCAAAAGGAAAGTAATTCCGAAGCATGGAGTTTATGCAGTTTGGACGCGTGTGAATGATCAATACTTTGCTTCGATGATGAATATTGGAGTCCGACCAACCTTTAACGGTGATAAAACAACACTTGAAGTACATATCTTTTCATTCGATAGGGATATATATGGAAAAAATGTGCAAGTTCAGTTCGTGGATCGTATCCGTGATGAACAGGAATTTGAGGGTATAGAACATCTTAAAACTCGTTTGCAAAAAGATGAAGATGCTGCAAAAGAGATTTTAAATAACACGTCACCAGATATTGCAAAACAAGCGAAATAAGCGTATTTTTAGAAGCTGTAAACCGATAGAACATTTATAAATTTAGAAATGAGCATAAGTAAGGAAAAAGTAAAAGAAATTGTAACTAAGCAAGGCGGATCAGAAGAAAATACCGGTACACCTGAAGTACAAATTGGTCTGCTAACAGAAAAAATTAATCACCTGACTCAGCATTTGAGCGATAACAAAAAAGATCACTCTTCCAGAAGAGGACTTTTGAAGATGGTTGGTAAAAGAAGAAGACTGCTCAATTATCTGCGTGACAAAGATATTGAAAAATACCGTTCTTTAATTAAAGAATTAGGTATCAGAAAATAAGGCTTTTCGAAAGGCACGTATCTAAGTACGTGCCTTTTTTGTATATATCAATGCCGGGTTGCTATTCTCCCGGCAACTAACAACCTATCCTGAATAGCAGCAATACAAATAAAAGAAAAAAGACAATAATGAAAGAAGATTTTAAAAGTGTAGAATTTGCACCCGGCAAAACAATATCGGTTGAAACCGGAAGATTGGCTAAGCTGGCCGATGGTGCAGTAATGGTACGAATGGGCGATACAATGGTACTTTGTACTGTAGTTAGCGCCAAAGATGCAAAACCGGGACAGGATTTTTTCCCGCTTGTAGTTGACCTAAGAGAAAGCTTTACAGCCGGTGGCAAATTCCCCGGTGGATTTTTGAAAAGAGAAGGCCGGCCTTCTGATGGTGAAACACTTGCAAGCAGGTTAATCGACAGAAGCCTTAGGCCATTATTCCCTGAAGGCTACTATAACGATACACAAGTTATCTGCCAAGTATTTTCATCTGACGGGCAGAATGAAGCAGATGTACTTGGAGCCATCGGTGCTTCAGCTGCGTTTCATATCTCGGATGTTCCATTCGACGGCCCCATGGCCCAGGTGAAAGTCGGGCGTATTGACGGTGAGTTTGTGATCAATCCAACGATCGATGAGCTAAGTAAAAGCGATATGGACATGATTGTAGCCGGAACCAAGAGCAGCGTGATTATGATTGAAGGCGAGATGAGCGAGATCAGTGAAGCAGAAATGCTTGATGCGATTAAAACTGCTCACAAATCAATTGCTAAGCTCTGTGAATTCCAGGAAGAACTTCGAAATGAGTATGGTGCTGAAAAACGCGAGTTTACCGCACCGGAAGTGAACGAAACACTGAAACAAAAAGTGGAAGAAGTTGCCGGTAATAAAGTAAAAGAGGTTGTTGGTATTGGCCTTGGTAAAGAAGATTACAACAATAAACTTCGTGAACTGAAAAATGAAGTAATTGAAGAGATTACTTCTGAAGAAGAGTATGAAGATGCTGCCGGTGAAGTAGCAGGATTCTTCGAAAAAATTGAAAAGCGTGAACTGCGCAATATGATCCTTGAGAAAAAGCGCCGTATCGACGGACGCTCACCCGAAGATATCCGGGATATCTGGACACAGGTAGGATAT
>SL_3KL_010_SEDDRAFT_10004239_pt1 | contig 12951 bp, 12 predicted proteins | sample SodLakKL_010_SED_2_FD_10381 | JGI IMG/M metagenome (IMG submission 10381)
GAATGATCGCCAGCTCATGGCAACCGCTGAAGGGCGAACTGGCGATGCTGCCGTTTGGTGCGGGTGACCGGTGACGGGTGACGGGTGACGGGTAACGGGTGACGGGTAACGGGTAACAGGTAACAGGTAACAGGTAACAAAAACAGAGGAAAAGGATGTCACCCTTCCCTATCCACCTGTCACCTGTCACCTGTCACCTGTCACCCACCCAGTCGCTCGCAGATCGCGTCGGTAAAACGCTCGGTCGTGCCGTCGCCGCCCAGGTCCGGCGTCGTGCGGTCGGCCTTTTCGATGGCATCGGCAATCGCCTTGCGGAGTCGCACGGCATTCTCGTTCTGATCGAGGTGTTCGAGCATCTGGGCAGCGCCCAGCAGCAAGGCGCAGGGGTTGGCGACTCCCTTGCCGGCAATATCCGGTGCCGAGCCGTGAACCGCCTCGAACATGGCGGCCCGGTCACCTATATTGGCGCCAGGCGCCAGGCCGAGCCCACCGACCAGGCCCGCGCAAAGGTCCGAGAGAATGTCGCCGAACAAGTTCGTTGTCACCATCACGTCGAACTGCTCGGGGCGCATTACCAATTGCATGCAGGCGTTGTCAACGATGATGTCATTGAACTCGATGTCATCGTACTCGGCAGCCACCTCGCGCGCGACACTCAAGAACATGCCCGACACATCCTTGAGAATATTGGCCTTGTGCACGGCGGTCACCTTCTTGCGCCCGGCACGCCGGGCCAGATCGAAGGCAAAGCGAATCACCCGCTCGCACCCCTTGCGAGTGACCACCATCTTGGATTCCGCCCGGCTGCCGTCCTCAGCAGTGAACGCCCCTTCGGCCAGATAGGCACCTTCGGTGTTCTCGCGCACCGTGATCAGGTCGATATTCTCGTAGCGTGAAGCGGTGCCTTTGAAGCTGATCGCCGGCCGAACGTTGGCATAAAGGTCGAAATGCTTGCGCAGCGCCACATTCAGCGACTTGAAGCCACCACCCACCGGCGTTGTCAGGGGTGCTTTCAAGGCCACCCGGTTCCGCTCGATAGACTCCAGCGTAGCGGTTGGCAGCAGCTCGCCAGTCGTCTCCAGGGCGGCCAGCCCGGCGGGCTGAACGTCGTACTCCAGGCCGGTCTCGAGCGTATCGAGCACCCGGAGTGTGGCATCCATGATCTCGGGGCCGATACCGTCGCCCCGAATGACGGTGATTCGCTGCGTCACGCGTGAATATCCTTGGTTTGTCGATGCAAAAAAGGAGAGTTGTCCGACCCGGCATGCACCTGCCGGCTCGCCAGGGGCCGGAGGCCGGATAATCGCCGTATTATAGCGGTAGAGGCCAGCCCGGTCAGTCAGACCTCGATCGCATTTCCGTCAACCGGGAACAATGACGGGACCTACTGCCGTGTCACGCCGCCAGCATGCGGTCCAGTGCGCCTTCCTGGTCCAGTGCATCAAGATCGTCGAAGCCGCCCACGTGCTCGTCACCAATGAATATCTGCGGGACGGTTCGGCGCCCGGAGCGCGCCATCATTTCAGCACGCTTGTCCGGATCCACGTCCACCGAAACCTCCGTCCAGGTCACTCCCCTGTCACGGAAAAGCTCCCGAGCCCGTGCGCAGAACGGACAGGAGGTGTTGGCATACATGACGACTGGCTTGTGATTCAAGGCTTTGCTTCCGTATTTTGCAATTATCGAATGCTTGATGGTGGACTGCCGGCATCACATCGGGATGCTGTAGGCGAGACGCTCGCCATTGTAAAACTCGATCTGATCGGCATCCGGGTTGTATCGGATGCGGATATTGCCTGCGGCACCATCGAGTGAGATGAAATCGCCGGCGGCAATGCGGATCGCTTCCCCGGAATCGATGTGATCGACCACGATGCCGGCCGTCGACGCCGGAGCATGTTCAGCGTAACCGAACTCCGGCCCGGCCAGCACGATACCATAGCGCGGCTTGCCGGCAGGATGATCGTTGCTTGTCATCACCCCCAGGCCGAACTCCGTCGGTGCGCTGCCACCATTGACGATGTCGATTCCACGGACGATGGCCGGCTGATCGGAGTAGTTGAAACCGTTGACTTCCATGCCCACGGCCGGTCGACCACTGTAGGTCACGGCAATACTGTTGGAGCCCCACACAACCCCACTCTCGCCCTCGTTTTCCGCATACAGCGTGGCACCGACGGCGCGACCGCTGCCCTGGAGGCGCGCCATGGCGCCGAGCGCACCGGTATCGGCACTTTCGCCGTCTGGCACCACGGTGTAGAAGGCCGAATTGTCAAAGCTGTCAGCCGTGGCCGTGGTGCTGACCACCAGCGGCGCCTCACCGGTGCCGTCCTCGTTGCCCCAGATCCGCAGGATCGGCTCGGTACCGTCGCCCAGCACCAGGGCACCCGTAGCCGTTCCCAGCACGGCGGAAAAGAAGGACACCGCGGCCACGCTGCCGAGCATGATCATGGAATGGCGCATCACTCAAATCCTCTTGCAATCACCTGCCCCGAGCATACACCGATTCAGATGCACCAGCCGGGCTTGGGCAACCCGCCATACTTGCAGGCCAGTCGGACCGGTCCGTCCGGAAACAGGCGGTACAGGTCGCGGCTGGAGCCATCGCCGTGTCGCTCACGCCAGGCCGCCACCACCACCCGCATCAGCGGCGGATTGCCGTAGCGAACGTGGTAGTCCCGCACGAATTCGATCAGCCACCAATGAGACTTGCCCAGTGCCATCCCGTCGCGCGCGGCGATCGCCTCGGCCACTTCGGGAGCCCATTGACCCGAATCGACGAGGAACCCCTCGGCATCCAGTCCGACCTCGCCGCCCCCGACATTCAGGATTTCGACGACACGACTCACAGAACGAGGATCCCGCGACTTCGCTCGCTCAAGCGTTCGAGCCCCGCCTTGTCGATGATGTCAGCTTCCAGCTCCGGCCTGAAACCACCATTTGCGAGCACATGGAGCCGGGCCAGGTCGAAATCCACCAGCTGTTGCCACTGGCGCGCCTGCCCGCCGACCAGGTGTTGACGTCCCTCGCCGGTGAAAACGATGACAATGGGCAGTTCCAGGCTGGCACCGGCCAGTACCAATTCCAGCATCTCTCGGCTTCCCGGGTCAGCCGGCCGAGAGTCGATTCGAACCATCCACGGGCTACCCGGTGAAGACTCCCTCGAAGCATGGACCGCCTGATCCGGGATTCGATACCCCATGGCCAGCCGATGCCAGAAGCGAACCAGGCTCGACTCCTTGAAAGGCGCCGGCAGACTCGCGCTGTGGCGACGTTGCCAGGCCACGGAGCACACTTCCAGCGTCAGCCTTGATTGCCCCGAAAGTGCCCGCCAATCGGCTGAATGTGCCGGTGTTGCGTGATCGGCTCCGCTGCCGTGAAAGAAAACNACCACTTCACCGGTACACTTCCCAAGCACCCGGGTGGCATCGTCAACCGCATTGGCCGCCGCACCCGCCACCGGCGCAGAACGGACCAGCATGATCGAGTTGTCGTCAGAGGTTGCTTGCATCAAACTGTAACGTGAATTAGGAACCGTCGAATTGAAACAACACCGCTGATTTTTGGTCTCAGGAGACCATGAGAAGACTGTTGGCACAACTGGCGCTGATGGCCACCATTGTATCGCTCACCGGCATGGTCGGAGCGCAGTCGCTGAAACTGCCCGACATGGGCGGTACATCGACGCGTGTTCTCTCTCCGGACGACGAACGCACCTTTCCAAAGGATTTCGAGCGGTTTCTTCGCGCCAACCAGTTGTTGATCGAAGACCCGATGATCCGCGGGTACTTCGAGGACATGGGCTACCGGCTGGTCTCCCACTCCAGCCGCCCGTCATCAGGCTTTCATTTCTTCGTCATCAACGAACCGTCGATCAACGCTTTCGCCGCGCCCGCCGGCGTCATCGGACTGCATTCGGGGCTGATTCTGGCTGCACACGACGAAAGTGAAGTCGCCGGTGTCGTGGCCCATGAAATTGCCCACGTCACCCAGGACCATCTTGCCCGGAGCATGGAGCAGGCCCAGCAGGTGTCCTTGCCGACCCTGCTGGCCACCCTGGGCCTGGCGCTGGCCGCCGGCGCGGCCGGAGCTGGCGCCGATGCCGGCCAGGCCATCCTCATGAGTGGAATGGGCCTGGCTCAGCAATTCCAGATCACCCACACGCGCCAGAACGAAGCTGAAGCCGACCGCATCGGCATCGGACTACTGGCTGCCGCCGGCTACGATCCACACGGCATGGTCCGCTTTTTCGAAAGACTGAACATGCACACCCGGGCCATGGGTCAGGGGCCACCGGAATACCTGCGCACCCACCCCCTGACCGTCAACCGCATTGCCGAAGCCCGCGACCGGGCCGAAAACCTGCATCCGCGTGGTAGCCGGGAAAGCGATGAGTTCCACTTCGCCCAGTCCAGGTTACGTGCCCTGATGGTCCAGCGTCCCGAACAGGCCGAGCAGTTTTTCCAGGCCCGGATCAAGGACGGCACCCGGCCCGAGGCAGCCATGCGTTACGGGCTGGCCCTGTCCCTGATTCGGGACCGACGTCTGGAAGATGCCCGTGAGGAGATCGACTGGCTACTCCAGGACAATGCCAATAGCCAGATCTACCAGCTCCTCGAAGCCGACTGGCTACTGGCCGCTGATGAATTGGACAGAGGTCTTGAACAGCTCGAAGAACTCTACAGCAAGTATTCCGGCAGTCGCCTCGTCACCACCCAGTACGCCGAGGCGCTGATGCACGAGCGTGATTCCGACAAGGCGGCCCGGGCAGCGGAGATCCTGCGCCGTCACCTGCGCCGACATCCCGACGACCTGCCCATGACCGAGTTGTATGCGCGCGCCGCCGATCGGGCCGGTGAGCCGGTGCGAGCCACGGAAGCGCTGGCCGAGAGCTATTACATGCGCGGCGGCATCTACGAGGCAATCGAGCAGCTCGAGCGGGTGACCAAGCGCGATGACCTCGATTATTATCAGCGCGCCCGCGTCAATGCGCGCATCGACGAACTGCGCGCCGAACAGGTGCGTCTGGGCCGCCGCAGCCCCTGACTCGTTGCACGTCAACAATTCGTCACCGGATCGCGCTATGGTGGTATTTTCTGCCCAACGCCCAGCGCCCTGCATGTCAACCCACACCCGCGGCAGTCGAACACGAATCGGACACCCCATCGATGCCCCGGATCGCTGGGAGCATGAGGAGCTCGACGATGCCGACCTGCTGCTCAATCGTGAGATCAGCCTGCTCACCTTCACGCGGCGGGTACTGGAGCTGGCACGCGACGAGCGCATTCCCCTGCTGGAACGGCTGCGCTTCCTGTGCATCTCCTGCACCAACCTGGATGAATTCTTCGAGGTTCGTGTCGCCGCCATTCGCCAGCGCATGCAGCATGGCGCCAACCAACCCGCTCCGGACGGGCTGACTCCGCGCGCCACGCTTGCCGCGATCCGGGAAAACGTGGAGGAGATGGTCGAAGCCCAGTACCGGGTACTGAACGATGAACTCATGCCCGCCCTGGCCAAAGAGGAAATTCATATCGTCCGGCGCAGTGACTGGACACGTCGCCAGCGGCGCTGGCTGCACCACCACTTCCGTCGCCAGATCATGCCGGTGCTCAGCCCGCTGGGGCTGGACCCGGCGCATCCGTTCCCGCGCATCCTCAACAAGAGCCTCAACTTTGCCGTTGCCGTGGAGGGGCGAGACGCCTTCGGGCGCGACAGCGGCATGGCGCTGGTCCGGGCGCCACGCTCGCTGCCGCGCATCATTCGCATCCCCCGCAGCTACTCGCGTGGACCGGACGATTTCGTCTTCCTCTCGTCGATCATCCATGCCTTCATCGACGAGTTGTTTCCCGGCATGAACGTGCGCGGCTGCTACCAGTTTCGCGTCACACGCAACAGCGAGCTGTTTGTCGACGAAGAAGAAATCGAGGATCTGGCGCGGGCCCTCGAAGGCGAACTCATGGAACGCGGCTTCGCCGAAGCGGTGCGCCTGGAGGTGGCCGACAACTGCCCCGAATCCATCGTCGGTTTCCTGACCAGTCGTTTCGGCCTCGGCGAAGAAGACACGTATCGCTGCGACGGCCCGGTCAACCTCAATCGCATGGTGGCCGTGGCCGATCTCACCGACCGCCCCGACCTGAAATACACGCCGTTCCAGCCCTACATCCCCCGCGCCCTCGAACACGGTGAACCATATGCCGCCATTCGCCGGCAGGACTGGATCCTTCATCACCCCTATGACAGTTTTCAGCCGGTGCTCGACCTGGCGCGTCTGGCCGCTTCCGATCCCCAGGTGCTGGCCATCAAGCAGACCCTGTATCGCACCGGCGCCGACTCCGGGCTGGTGGCCGTGCTCATCGACGCCGCGCGTGCCGGCAAGGATGTCACCGTGGTCGTGGAATTGCGTGCCCGCTTCGACGAGGAAGCCAACATCACACTGGCCACCAGGCTGCAGGAAGCCGGAGTTCAGGTGGTTTACGGCGTGGTCGGCCACAAGGCCCATGCCAAGATGATGCTGATCGTGCGCCGCGAGGGTTCCCGACTGCGCCGCTACGCTCATCTGGGAACGGGCAACTATCACCAGGGCACGGCCAAGGCCTATACCGACTGGAGCCTGATCACCGCCAACACCGAGCTGTGTCAGGACGTGCACCGGGTATTCCAGCAATTGACCGGCCTGGGCCGTGTTCAAACCCTCAACCGGCTCGTGCAGTCACCATTCGGATTGCACGAATTTCTGCTCGAGCGCATCGATCGGGAGGCCGAAAACGCCAGGCAGGGCAAGCCGGCCGGAATCTCGGCCAAGCTCAACGCCCTCACCGAGCCGGATATCATCCGCGCCCTCTACCGGGCCTCGCGTGCCGGCGTCACCATTCGACTGGTCGTGCGCGGCATCTGCTGCCTGCGTCCGGGGGTGCCCGGGCTGTCGGAGAACATCCGGGTTCGGTCGATACTCGGACGATTCCTGGAACACAGCCGCGTCTATCACTTCGTCAATGACGACCGCACCGAAACCTACGCATCGAGTGCCGACTGGATGGAGCGCAACCTGTTCCAGAGAGTGGAAATCTGTTTCCCGATCCTCGATGAGGACGCCGCGCAACGGGTCAGTTCGGAAAGTATTGACCTCGCTTTCGGGGACGACACGCTTGCCTGGGAACTCCGGCCCGACGGCACGTATGAGCTGTGTGAGCCGCCTGCAGATGGCGGCAGTGACCTGCAGGAACGATTGATGCGCCGGTCCGATGAAGACTGAGAAGAACCTGTATGCCGCCATTGACCTGGGGAGCAACAGCTTTCACATGCTGGTGGCACGACGCGAGCATGGACAGTTGCGGGTCATCGACCGTATCAAGGAGATGGTACGACTGGGTGGTGGCATAGACGACGACGGCCGCCTCGACCCCGAGACCCAACGTCGCGCCCTGGCCTGCCTGGCCCGCTTTGGCCAGCGCATTGCCGCCGTTCCCGATACCCAGGTGCGAGCGGTGGGCACCCAGTCCTTCAGGCAACTCGACAACCCTGCTGTCTTCCTGGTCATTGCCGAGACTGCCCTGGGCTGCTCCATTGACATCATCAGCGGACGCGAAGAAGCTCGCCTGGTTTATCTGGGCGTCAGCCAGGCCATCCCGCAAAGCGATCGCCGCCTGGTCATCGATATCGGCGGCGGTTCGACCGAACTGGTGATTGGCGAATCGCTGGACCCACTCTTGACCGAAAGCATCCCGGTCGGCTGCGTATCGATATCAAAAAAGGCCTTTCCCGATGGTGTCCTGAAAGCGGAAGCCTGGCAACAGGCGGTGCAGGCCGTGGCGAACGAACTGCTCGAACTGGGTGGCGAAGTTCGCAGGCTGGGCTGGCAGCAAGCCGTGGGCAGCTCCGGGACCGTCAAGGCGCTGGAGGCAATGGCAGCAAGCCGGCGGGAGGAGGCCAGTGCACGCATTTCCCTGGCCGAAGTCGAGTCGTTGCGCGATGCCATGTTGAAAGCGGGCCACATCGAGCGGCTTGATCTGCCCGGCCTGTCGGAGCGACGGCGTCCCGTGATTGCCGGGGGCGCGGTTATTCTGGAGGCCGTCATGAGCCACCTGGAGCTGGAAACCCTGGAAGTTTCTCCCCACGCCCTGCGTGAAGGCGTCCTGCATGACCTGCTCGGGCGCCTGTCACATCAGGATCCCAGAACCCGTACGGTCGCGGCCATGGCCAACCGGCACCAGTGCGACCCGGAACAGGCCAGCCGCGTGCGGGACTGGGCCCTGCAGGCCGCCGACCAGGTGGCTGCCGGCTGGAAGTTGACATCAACCCATCTCGAACTGCTGGACTGGGCCTGCCAGCTGCACGAACTGGGCCTGGCCATCACGCACGACCGGCACCATATTCACGGCGCCTACGTGGTCCAGCACGCCGACATGCCCGGTTTCAGTCGGCAGGAGCAGGAGTTCATGGCTGCGCTGCTCGCCACCCAGAGGCAGCGACTCGACCGCGGCATCGTCGAACGACAGCCGACACGTCTGCAAGCACCGCTGCGTCGCCTGATTGCCATCCTGCGCCTGGCAGTCACCATCTGTCGATCAAGACTGGACTCCGATGTGCCCGACTTCGCACTCCAACCCACGGGCGAGGGGCTGGTGCTGCGCCTGCCGGACGGCTGGCTCGAGGCACACCCCCTCTCGGCGCGGGGCTTGTCTGACCAGCAGCGCCAGCTTGAGAAGCTGGGCGTGAGCCTCGAAATAGGCGCGCTGTCGAGCAATGAACAACTCAACCCGTGAATTCCTGGCATCCCACGGCGACGGCCGCAACGCTGCAACACCGTGCCGATCTGATTGCACGCATTCGGGCCTTTTTCTCCGAACGCGGCGTTACCGAGGTAACCACCCCGGTCATCACTGCCAGCGGGGTCACCGACCCGAACATCGACAGCATCGAACTGGCCGACAGCGCGGGATACCTGCGCACCTCACCCGAGTACTGGCACAAGCGGCTGCTGGCAGCGGGATTCGGCGATCTCTACGAGCTCGGCCCCGCCTTCCGCGACGGTGAGTGCGGACGATTGCACCAGGTCGAATTCACCTTGCTGGAGTGGTACCGGTGCGACTGGAGCTGGCGGCAATTGGCCGACGAGGTCGTGACCCTGATCCGTCACTGTCTCACCCGCTCGGCAAAGGAACTTTCGGTACGGTACATGCCGTGGAACGATTGCTTCCGCGAAGCACTGGGTGTGGACGGGCTGGGCGCCGACGAGCCCGAACTGCGAAAACTGGCCACCGACGCACCGCCCGGCTGCAATCGCGACATGCTGCTCGACTTCCTGTTTGCAACCCGCATCCAGATCGCATTCCCGACTGATCGCATCACCGTCGTCCACGACTACCCTGCGTCACAGGCCGCACTGGCCCGGCTCAAGCCCGGCCAACCGGAGGTGGCCGAACGCTTCGAGGTCTTCGCCGGAACGCTGGAACTGGCCAACGGATACCATGAATTGCAGGATGCTCGTGAGCAAACTGTGCGTTTCGAACATGACAACCGGATCCGCGCTCAGCTCAATCGAGACGAAATGCCGATCGATCACGCCCTGCTTGGGGCACTGGAGTCGGGCCTGCCGGACTGCTCCGGCGTGGCACTTGGTGTCGATCGACTGCTGATGACGGCACTCGAGGCCTCGAACATTACCGAAGTGATGTCGTTTCGACCGGGTCGAAAAAAATAGCCGGCCTGCCCGGCAAACGTTCGACAATGCGATCAACAAATCGCTGCCAGGCCACCTGTGCCCGTTGTGTCACAACCAGCCTGTTGGGGTAGATCACTCGGCGAATTTCTGAAACCGCCATTTCGAAACGTTGCCCGTCGGCACAAGCCATCACGAGCATATCGTAGTCAGGCTCGTGTAGTTCGGCCACAGTCTCCAGGAGCTCTTGGGGAATGTCCTTACGCAACGACTGATCATCAGCCGAACTCACGCCCAACAGGTAGCCGTGATGCCAATTGCCTTCGATCAACTCGACTCTCACCAGGCTGGCAGGCCGGCTGCGCGCGAGCACGGGTTTGGTGTGCGTGGCGACAGATGCACGATGCGCGGGCACAAGAACCCGCCCGGCCTCGCCCCCGGCTTCAAGGTACAGCAACTCCTCGACCTGGCCGGGCCAGAGTGGCTCCAGCACATGACGTGCCGGCCAGGCAAGCAAGACGACGATCAGGGCAAGAAAGGCAAGGCCCTTAACAAACCTGCGCAGCACGGCCTTAACAAAAGCTGGCATCATGGGCGAAAATATAGCACGATAACATCAGAATCCTTATCGCCCGGCTCCGGCAGGGGGCTCGTCAGGGAGCGGCAAGGGCGATGGTTACAGGAACAGACTGCCGGAGCGATCATGCAAGACACGATCAAGGTGCGGCCCGCCCGCAACACCGAAATTGCGACATTGACCAAACTGGTCGAGACGCGCCTGCCCGACATGATGTCGGGTAGCAACTGGACCGACAACATCGAGGCCCGCCTGGCCAGCCTGGTTCCCGACCAGGCCTTGCTGGTGGCCACACGCGGTGCCCGGTTGGCCGGCATGATTGCCCTGGACATCGATCATCAGCGCATTGTCGCCTGTTACCTGGATCCCGAAAATGCCTCACCGACAACACCCAAGGAGTTATTCCGGAACGTCGAAAAAGTCGCGCTGATTTTCGGCATCCGGACCCTGTTCGGGGTTGCACGGCGCCGGGTTTCGGGTTTCATGAAGTCGCTGGGGTACGAAATCACGCCCGGAAACAGCCCCAAGGCGGAGACAGTCGAAATCAGCAAGAACCTGCTGGCCGACGCAGACGAAGAACTGATCCGGCTCATCGAGCATTGCGATCGCCTCGGGATTCCGAAGAACTACGGCACCGTTCACCGCATGCCCCTGGTCCGCGATGCCACTGAACTGGTCGAGGCCGGCCGCGACATCTTCAACCGGGAACAACGTCTGATGCCGCCAGCGGCCGACGCGTGGGCCAGAATGAAGGTGGCGGCAGCCAATGCCGGTATCGATCTGCAGCTGGTCTCCGCCTACCGCAGCATCGGCTACCAGACCAACATCCTCAAGAAGAAGCTCAGTGAAGGCCAGTCACTCAAGCGCATTCTCAGGGTTTCGGCGCCGCCGGGATACAGTGAACACCACAGTGGCCGTGCCATCGACCTGACCACGCACGGCTGCAAACCGCTGGAGGAGGATTTTGCCAAGACGAGAGCCTATGACTGGCTGCGAGCCAACGCCCGCTTTTTCGGCTTCCGCGAGTCCTATCCCAAGAACAATCGTCATCAACTGGCCTGGGAGCCGTGGCACTGGTACTACTTCAAGACCTGATCCGCTGCCAGGCCTCCAGCGCACGTTGCCGCGATCGTTTCAGATCCACGCACGGCAGCGGGTAGTCGAAGTGTTCTGACTCATCCGGATCCAGCGGCTGATGGATCCGTTTGCCCTTCCGGCCTGCCAGTTCCGGACACCAGCGCCGCACGTAGCGTCCGTCCGGATCGAACTTCTCTCCCTGCAACACCGGATTGAATACGCGGAAATACGGTGCCGCATCCGCGCCGCAACCGGCCGTCCACTGCCATCCCTGCGTGTTATTGGCCAGATCGGCATCGACCAGCGTATCCCAGAACCAGCGCGCACCCTCCTGCCAGGGAACGAGCAGGTTCTTGGTCAGAAACGAGGCGACGACCATGCGCACCCGGTTGTGCATCCAGCCGGTGGCCCAGAGCTCGCGCATGCCTGCATCGACCATGGGGATACCGGTCGATCCACGCTGCCAGGCCTCGAGGTCAGATATGTAATCGGCACGCTGGCGCCACGGAAACGCATCGAAGACCGGATTGAGCGGCTTGCCGGGAAGATGCGGGTAATGAAACAGCAAGTGGGTGGAGAACTCCCGCCAGGCGATTTCGCGAAGAAACGACCAGCGCCCCCTTCCCGCGGGCAACTCTCCGGCCTCGTCCAGCGCCCGTACCACCTGGGCCGGAGAAATCTCGCCGAAGTGGAGGTGCGGGGACAGGCGGGAAGTGCCTTCGATGCCGGGCCGGTCGCGGCGACTGTCATAGTCACCAACCGCCTGCCCGATGAAATGCTCAAGACGACGCCTCCCACCCAACTCGCCCGGCGACCAGTGCTTGTTGAAGCCATCTGCCCAGCTCACCTTCGGCAGAAATTCGAGCTTTTCGAGTGCAAGGCTGGCTGGCCAGCGTTTCGGTGCAGCAAGTTGACGTGGCTCCGGACATGCTGCAGGCACCATCCAGTGCTTCTGCATCTGCTTCCAGAACGGCGTGAACACGCGGTACGGCGTCCCGTCATCCTTCAATAGCTGCCAGGGCTCGAACAACAGGCTGCCGTTGCAACTGGCGACTGTCACCCCCTCCGAGCGCAGTGTCCGCTTGACGTCACGATCGCGCTCGACCCGCGCCGGCTCGTAGACCCGATTCCAGTAGACCGCCTCGGCCCCACAGACATTGAGAATGCGGCGCAGCACAGCCAGGACGTCACCGCGGGCAAGCACCAGCCGACTGCCCCGATCACGCAGTCGCCTGTCAAGCTCGGCCAGCGAATGATGCAGCCACCAGCGGCTGGCGGCACCGCGGATCGAGTTTCTGTCGACGGCGGTGTCGTCAATGAAAACGGGAACGATGTGTTCGTGGTCGCGACGGGCCCGATCCAGGGCAGGATTATCAGCCAGGCGCAGGTCACGCCTGAACCAGACGATGGCGGTATTCGGCATGTAAGAACCCGGGTCTGATGAACTTAGCGGCCGCAGCGAGACGACCGTCCAGAGCCCAATCCTGTCAGGTTGCCCGTCAACATACCATCACGGCACCCCGGCAACCCCCTGAATCACACCAACCACCGGCTGATATGTTTTGACCTGTCAAGTGTCTACAGCATCTTTGTTGTTTTCAAGCACTTTGGTTCAGGGCACGGTGGGCAGTTTGCGACG
>SL_3KL_010_SEDDRAFT_10004241_pt1 | contig 12950 bp, 9 predicted proteins | sample SodLakKL_010_SED_2_FD_10381 | JGI IMG/M metagenome (IMG submission 10381)
CTTTTACATGTTTGCAGTTGCCCACACTGTTGAAACTGTCTTTCGTTCCTTCGTTCCGTCGTTCATCTGTCAACATACAAGATGATGGGGCTTTTTTGCAGATTTCCCCACCTGGATAAGGGCAACGGTTTTGTTCCGGTGGACAAAACAATGGCAAAAGCGTTGCGTGGGGGGCAAGCTTGTTTTGGGTTGAAACGCTGATTTATTTTCGGTATATTCGTCAAACAAATTGTCCCGGAGATGGCTACCTTGATCGATGATAAAATTCTGCAGGCTGAAAAAATCCTTGAGGCTGAAAAGGAAGAGTTGATGCATATTATTACATCCTACACGATCGATGAAATTGGCAGCCCACGGAGCTTTTTGATGTTCCTTGAAGAGGATGCAAAATACCGGATCAGGGCCCTGGGTCTCCCAAACAACCTCTTGCAACACTACCTCAACAGAATATGTGAGATCTACGGACCCTATTCTGAAGACCAGCCCGGTCACGGAAAAAAATACTACGACAACGACTTTTACCTGTCGCTGTAGATTCCGTTTCCAGTAATGAACATAAAAGGGAAAGGATCAAGACCTGGCCATTAGAGAACTATGACATTGACTGGTTCACCCGTGAGGCGCGTTCGATGATGATCTCAAATTCTTCGGGGGTCAGGTCATTGAAAAAATAATGCACGGGGTTGACGGACCTGTCATTGCGATGCACTTCGTAATGGAGGTGGGGGGCGGTTGATGTGCCTGTGTTGCCAACGCGGCCGATGATCTCACCCCGATTTATTTTCTGGCCGCGGGTGACTTCTATGTGGCTCATGTGGGCATATCTTGTCAGGTAACCATAGCCGTGGTCTATCTCAACCATGAGGCCATAGCCATGGCGGTTTCTCTCGGCCCTGGCCACAACGCCGTTGCCGGTAGCATAAATTGGTGTTCCTGAGGGTGCGGTGAAATCTACACCATGGTGCATCCGCATGGTTTTGTAAACCGGATGGATACGCATGCCGTAACCCGACATCAACCTTTCAGTGCCTTTGGAAACGGGTACAATTGCAGGGATAGAGGACAACATGTCGGCCTTGTTGATGGCCATGTCAAACACCTCATCATACGATTTGGACTGAACATACAGCTGACTCGCCAGCTGGTCGATACGTTGCATGGTCTCGGAGATCAGCTGGCTGTTTTGATAGCCCGACAGGTGCGCATACCTGTCGTGACCGCCAAACGCTGCCTCGCGAATGGGGCGGGGGATGGGTTCTGCCTCAAAAATAACACGGTAAATTTGGTCGTCACGCTCCTGAATGTCCGCAAGCACATTGTCAAGAACATTAATCCTGTCATTGAGGATCTCGTATTGTAGCTTGAACTGGTTAATTTCCCGCTGCAGCATGCGCTCCTTCGGGGAATCGAAAAATGTAAACCCGATCACCAGGACGATCGCCGAAAACACCAAACCAGCCAGCGCATAACGTACAACAACCTTTAACCTGTCTCTCAAGGTTTTGTTTACACGTTCTACAGCAAGTGATTTTGTATTAAAACGATAGTGAACCTTGCCCATACCGGTTAATTAATCTTTTAAGACAGCAAATTATTTCTGCAAAAACTGATCAATGAATAAGCAATGCTTCAAAAGAAGCCGCACCAATCCACAAAGCTAAAAAAAATCATGTAATTTTGTCGTCTAATGACAAAAAAAAACTAAAATAAGTTTCGTTTTTAATGAAATCTTCGGAAATAAGGGCTTCTTTTTTAAGGTTTTTTGAAAGGAAAAACCATGTCATTTACCGGTCTGCACCCATGGTGGTAAAGAACGACCCCACGTTGATGTTTACCAATGCGGGGATGAACCAGTTCAAAGATATTTTTCTGGGGAACACCAATGCCAGGCATCAGCGGGTTGTCAACTCCCAGAAATGTTTGCGCGTATCGGGTAAGCACAATGACCTGGAGGAGGTTGGTCACGACACTTATCACCATACCATGTTTGAAATGCTTGGAAACTGGAGTTTTGGCGACTATTTCAAGCGAGAAGCCATTGCCTGGGCCTGGGAGCTGTTGACAGAGGTATACAGGATAGACAAGGACCGTTTGTATGCAACTGTTTTTGAGGGATCACCTGATGAAGGGTTGTCGGAGGACAAGGAGGCATATGATCTTTGGAGGCCTTTTCTTGATGACAGCCATATCCTTTATGGATCCAGAAAAGACAATTTCTGGGAGATGGGGGAGACAGGCCCGTGTGGCCCCTGTTCGGAGATCCATGTCGACATGCGTGATGACCATGAACGCAGCCAGCTTGATGGTGCTGCGTTGGTCAACAAAGAGCATCCCCTGGTGATTGAGATCTGGAACCTGGTATTCATTGAGTTCAACAGGATGGCAGACGGCAGCCTGAAAAGCTTGCCTGCAAAGCATGTAGATACCGGCATGGGCTTTGAGCGCCTTTGCATGGTGTTACAAAACAGGCAATCCAGCTACGACACCGACGTATTTTTTCCTTATATTCATGAGCTGGAGAAACTTGCCGGTATCTCCTATGGTGAGGGGCAAGACCCTGATATTGCCATGCGGGTGGTCTCGGATCATCTGCGGGCTGTCTCTTTTGCCATTGCCGACGGGGAGTTGCCTTCCAACAACAAGGGAGGGTATGTGATCCGTCGCATCTTGCGAAGGGCGATACGGTATGGTTATACTTTTCTTGGGTTCCGTGAACCTTTTGTTCACCGGCTGGTGTCATTGCTGGTGCAGCATATGGGTGATGCCTTTCCCGAGCTGAAAGCCCAGGAGGAGCTGATCACCAGGGTGATCGCCGAAGAGGAGCAGACTTTCCTGCGTACCCTCGCTGTCGGCATACAGAAGTTCGAACAGTACATCTCCGCCAATCCCGGCAAAAAAGTTGTTGATGGTGCCTTTGCTTTTGAGCTTTTCGACACTTATGGCTTCCCCGTTGACCTGACCACATTGATGGCCAGGGAGAAAGGCTGGGAGGTTGACATGCAAGGCTTTGAAGAGGGGATGGCCGGCCAGAAGTTGCGCAGCCGTGCAGCGGCTGTTACGGATACTGAAGAATGGACGGAGGTCCATCCCCGCCAGGAGGACACTCGTTTCCTGGGATATGAGAAGCTGCGGTCGGAGGCAGAGGTGGTAAAATACCGGAAGGTGGGTGTCAGTGAAAAAGCCCTTTACCATGTGGTGTTGGACCAGACCCCGTTCTATGCTGAATCGGGCGGTCAGGTCGGCGACAAGGGCAGCTTGATGGTCAATGGTGACAGTTATCCTGTGATCGACACCCGCAAAGAGAACAACCTCACCATCCATGTCATGCCGAAGGTGCCTGACCAGTGGCCGGAAAAGGTGAAGGCTGTCGTGGATGAGCGCAGACGGCAGTTGACAGAAAACAACCATACGGCCACCCACCTGTTGCATTCGGCTTTAAAAACTGTATTGGGAAACCATGTGCAACAAAAGGGCTCCCTGGTCGATGACCAGCGGCTGCGCTTTGACTTTTCCCATTTCGGGAAAATGAAGGATGAGGAGATACGGGCTGTTGAGATGCTGGTGAATGAGAAGATCCGGGAGAACATAGCCATGGAAGACCACCATGGACTCAGCATGGAAGAGGCTGAAAAGATGGGGGCCACGGCCCTGTTTGGTGAGAAGTATGGCGAAGAGGTCCGCGTGGTGTCTTTTGACAGCGGTTTTTCGTCGGAGCTATGCGGGGGCACACATGTGCAAGCCACAGGCCAGATCGGGCTTTTTGTCATTGTATCTGAAAGTGCTATCGCTGCCGGTATCAGGAGGGTGGAAGCTGTCACAGGCCGTGCGGCAGAACAACACATCCAGTCAAGGCTGGATGAGCTCGCCACACTGCAAAGCCTCTTAAAGCAACCGAAGGACAATGTCAGGGCACTGCAGCAGTTGCTCGAACAGAATGAAGCCATGAAGAAAGAGCTCGCTGCCATGCAGCAGTTGCAGCGCAATCAGCTGGTGGATGAACTGGTTGGCCGTGCCGAGGAGCTCAACGGGGTCAACTTTATCGCCGCCAATGTCAACATGGATGCCAAAGCCGCCAAAGACCTTGCTTTCCAGGTCAAGGGTAAGGTGCCAAACCTGTTCCTTGCCCTTGGGCATGCGGCGATGGGCAAACCCGGCATCGTCGTCATGATTGCTGAAAACCTGGTGCAGGAGAAAGGCCTGCATGCAGGAAACATTGTCCGTGAGCTTGCATCGCATATCCAGGGCGGTGGCGGGGGACAGCCATTCTTTGCCACCGCGGGAGGCAAGGACGCAAGTGGCCTGGATAAAGTGCTGGCGGAGTGCCGCGAATTGCTGCTCAGGAAAAATGAAGGGGATGGGTGACGATGCCCGGAAACACCAGTGCCTGGAATCCGGACAGCCCGAAAACCCGGATAACCCGGAAACAGCGGAACCCCTTGCCGGAGCAGCCCGGGTGTTGTGTGTACGTGGTTTCCTTGTGAATGAGAATGAGGCAGGCCATGGCCGGTTTTTGCAGGGGTTAATACAACAGGGGGATGCCGGGTTTGAAGATTAAAACCTCCGGCAAAGGGTGCTGAACGCACAATAACGGCAGTTCTTCTCTTCTTTGGTCTGGCTGAAGGGCAGTGTGGCGTCCAGGATGCCGGCGATCAGCTTTTTCAACTCCTTTTCAAAAGCAGCCAGGTGATCAGGCTCCAGTGCACCCTGGCCACCTGGATACTTCATGGTCTGCGATCCCCTTGCCGGATAGCGCACGGAGATGATGCCGGGTTCAATTTTCCTTTCGCCGGGATGGCTTTGGTCGTATAGCCATGCATAACATAGCAACTGGAAGTTCTTGGCCTTGTCGCTGTTGGTAAACGGGATGTCCCACTCCTGATAGCTGAGTTCGTAGGGGCCGATCCTTCCGGTTTTGTAGTCGATGACGCGGACCATATCGCCCAGGCGGTCAATGCGGTCGGCTTTCCCGGCGATGATAACCTCCCTGGCCTGTCCCCCGTTTTGGTCAAGCACAAGGGTTGCACGCAAGGACTCTTCCAGCGAAAGCAATGTGATCACCTGGTTGTTCTCATCGGCTTTCTCTATGGCCGTCTTTTCGGCTTTCAGGAGGTTTTCGAGGTAGCGTTGGGTAAGGTGGTAGAGCAGCAGGTTTTTCCCGGTACTGATATTGCCACCCCGGTACTCTTTCCCGAAACGTTGATTGAGCACCCTGGTGAGCTGTTGCTTCATGGCATCCACATCTTCCGTTTTCAACACCTGTCCTTCGAGACCGCCATAAAGGTCTTCCAGGACACCGTGTACCACGGTCCCTATTGTACGGGCCTCCATGGTCTCTTCCACCTCTTCGGCCTCTTCCAGTCGCGCCAGCCTTTCAAAATAAAACTGTAAAGGGCAGTTAATATAGCGGCTCAATGCGGATGGAGAGAAGCCCTTCCCGGAAATCTCTTCCAGGTGTTGCATGATCTCTTTTGTTTTTGGGATGCTGATGGCATGACTGCTTGCATCAACAGGTGGTGGCATGGAGACAATTTCTTCGCGGATGCTGATGTTGGGGTTGTATCCCTCCAGTTCGTGTTGCAGCTGCGTGATGTAACGGCTTTTTTCGTTGCTGCCGAGGTCCTGTGCCTGGGTGTTAAAGATCAGGCTGATGTTCTCTGACCTCTGGAGGAGGCGGTAGAAATGATAGGCATAAATGGCGTCCTGTTCGTGATAGAGGCGCAGCCCGAATGTTTTTTTCACTTCATAGGGGATGAATGAGTAGTTGCTTTTGGGCTTGGGCAGGATATTTTCGTTGGCAGAGAGCAGGATGATATTCTTGAAGTCGAGGCTCCGTGTTTCAAGCATGCCCATCACCTGCAGCCCTTTCAGGGGCTCGCCGGAGAAGGAAAGCCGGGTCTCGGAAGCCGACTGCTTCATCAGCCGGTAAAGAGTTTTCAGGGAGGCGAGGAACGGGAAACGGGCAAGATAGCTTTCCGCCTGCCGGAAGGTCTTTGCAAAATAGTACAGGGACTCAAAGTCCACAAAAAATGGTGTGTTTACAATGTCGCTGCCCTGTTTACCTGCTTTCTCCCTGAAAAGTTTGTCGAGCTGTCCGGCCAGTTCAATGAATGCCGGAAAGATGTCATCCGGATGTTGTTGCCAGTTTTGTTTAAGGAAAGAGAAGGATTGAGCGAAACGCATGGGGTCTTCCGACAAGGCTGCCAGCTCATCGAAGTGCCATAGAACCTGGCTGGAGGCGCTGAGCTTTTTCAACAAGTCTGTTGTCAGCTCCACCCCTTGATCCGGGTCCCACAGCAGGCTGCTGTTGCTGTGTGAAAACAAGCGGTACAGGTCTTTATGGTAGTATGCTGGCTGTTCCTTTTTGGCTGTGGTGGATGTTATTGCCCTCAGGTGCAGTTTGAGCAGGGTGTCGAAAAACTCGAACATATTGGTTTTCGAAAGCGGATAGCCCATGGTCACATTGATATTGTCTGTGTTTGCGGGCAACGCGTTGAGCATTGGGATGAGCAGGTTTTCGTTTGCCAGGACCACGGCGGTGCTTTCGTCATCGTTGAGGCCTGGCATTTGTTGAAGCAGGTTGCCAGCCAGCCTTGCCTGGCTGGCGTTCTTTGCCACCCCGAAGATGCGTATCTTCTTTGTCGTTGTGCGAAAAAATCCGTTGCCATGTTTTTCCCTGTCTGTACGGAATTTTTCCCTGTATTTACGAATGAACCGTCCGGCTTCGTGCCCGGGGTCGTCTTCATAAAAAGGGTCGGTATCGGTAAGGTATTCGGCGCGCCCTTGTTCTAATAAGGCCTGGATGATTGTTTCTTCGGCCTGGGTCAGGGCGTTGAAGCCGGTAAAGATGATCTTCTCCCAGGGCATCTCCGCCTCGCCTGAAGCGATCCTGCTGGCGGCGCGACGCGAAGAGAAGCCCTGCCAGGCCATGTTCATGTTCGCCATATGGGCGCCCAGTGCTTTGTGGAAAGGATGCAACTTTTTGATGAAGCCCAGATAATCCTTTTGAAAAGATGTAAGCTCCGCACCGTCCGGGTTCCACGTGTCGATATAACGGATGTCTTCCAGGTATGCGTATAGCTTTTCAGGCTTTGCCAGCGCATTGTCGATATCGTCAAAGTCGCGCAGGAGGGTGGGCGCCCACGAAAAAAAGGTGTCGATCGTGTCGGCGCGCTCTTTTTCAAGTTCCCGGTAAACCGTATAAAACTCAAAAAGCAATGTCAGTTGGTCGCAAACGGTACATTCGGAGACCTTGTTGATGAAGTCTTCAATGCTCAGGACCTCCGGTGCCCACATCGGGGTGTTGATCCTTGCACCGAAATATTTGCGGAAGAAAAGGCCCGCCCTGCGGTTTGGCGTGACGATGCACAGGTCACCGGTGCTGTCCGGGTAGTTTTCGAGGATATGGTCGGTAACTTCTTCAAGAAAGCTTTGCATGTTTCCGGATCTTTTTCAGTATATTTTGCGGTTTTTTACCATTTCCCTTGCGCGTTCCAGCTTATCCGGTGTGCCGATGTCGGCCCATTGACCGGGCTTGTGTTCATAGGCCATGATGTCGTATGTTTTTGCAAGCCTCAGGTAAAGCCGGGTGATGGGGAACGGGCCTTCTTCCCGGATGAGGTCCAGCAGATGGGGTTCCACCAGGTGGATGCCACTGAAGGCCATCGCTTTCAATTGTTCCCTGGTCGCATCTGTGCAAAGGATGCGGTCGCCGCTCCGGCTGTCTTCCCATCCTGCCAGTCTTTTTTCGTGCCAGAGGAAATTCCTTGGGGTTTGGCGCCTGCTTACTGCCAGTGTGGCTATGGGACGCTGGCGGCGGTGCTCCTTCAGCATGTCATCAAGGTCTATTTCGCACAAGATATCAGCATTGTAAAGGAAAAAAGCTTCCTCCCCTTTCAGTGATCCGGCCGCTTTTTTCAGTCCACCCCCCGTATCCATCAACTGCCCTGTTTCATCAGATATGTGAAAGCGGATACCCGGATAATCCAGTCCGGCGACAAACGTTTTCAAAAGGCCGGCATGGTGGTGCACATTCACGATGATGTCCCTGACACCGGCGGCCATCAGTTTCTCTGCAGCATGCAAAAGCATGGGCTTGCCATCCACTGTCACAAGTGCTTTTGGCAGAGTGTCGGTAAGGGGCTTCAGCCTGGTCCCAAGACCGGCTGCAAAGATCATTGCCTTCATACAACAACGATGGTGTTTGTCTATATCCTGCGTCACCAAAAGACCCAATGCATTCTTCCCAAGAGTCAGGAGCCAACAGATAAAAGTGAACAGCTCCTCTCTCTTTTATTCAATAGGTAGTCTTCGGGCCTGGCCAGTTTGTTTCTTCAAAGTGTTTCAATGTTACGTTGATATTGTATTTTTTCCGGAGCCTGTTGGCCAGGTTTTCGGCGCAATACACTGACCGGTGTTGGCCGCCGGTGCATCCGAAGCATACTGACAGGCTGTTAAACCCGCGATCAAGGTAGGTTTGTACTGATGGTTCCACCAAGGCTGTGGCGGCATCCAGGAATTGCCTGACGCTTTTTTCGGGGGCCAGGAAACGGACCACCTCTTCATCTTTGCCTGAGAGGTCTTTGTACTCCTGATGCCTTCCCGGATTGGGCAATGCCCGGCAGTCGAACACGAAGCCGCCCCCGTGGCCTGAATTGTCGGGAGGGATCCCGTTTTTATAGGCGAAACTGCACACGGTGACCGTCAATCTGTCGTCGGGCGGAGGCAGTATCCCGGCACTTTTTTGCAGGGCAATTTTCCGGATAATGCTGCCCAGGTGGGGGATGTCGTCCGGCAGGAGTCNCTGGTCGTCCATCCATGACAGGTTTTTCAGGGCATACGGGACACTTTGCAAAAACAATGGTTTTTTCTCCACGCCGCCGCGAAACCCATAGGTGCCCAGTGCCTGCAGGATGCGCATCACCACGAGATCATAGAATGAGCGACGGAAAGAGGCCCTGTCCAGCGGGGTTTTTTCTGCCAGCCTGTCCATGTAGAATTCCAGCAGTTCCTCTCTTTGGTGAAAAGGGATGTTGGCTTTGGCATCAAACAGCAGGGAAGCAATGTCATATCCAGGCGGGCCTTTGCGGCCACCCTGGTAGTCAATGAAATAAGGTTGCCCGTCAACGATCATAATGTTCCTCGACTGGAAGTCGCGGTAGATAAAGGCTTCGGACGGGTATTCTTCCAGGCGGCTGGTGAAGCGTTCAAAGTCGTCTTCCAGAAGTTGTTCGTCAAACTGGATGCCCGAGATTTTCAAAAAATAATATTTGAAGTAGTTCAGGTCCCACATCATCGAATGCCGGTCGAAGGCATGTCGCGGATAGCAGATGCTGAAGTCTATCTCTTTGACGGAGTCGAGCTGAAAGGCCGGCAAAAAGCTGATCGCCTTTTTGTAGAGAGCCATGATCTCTTTGTTGAAGGCACCGACGTTTTGTTGGTGCGGCAACAACGAAAACAGCGTGGTGTCGCCCAGGTCGGTCAGAAGATAGCAGTGGGCGTCGGTGTCTTCGGCCAGGATGCGGGGCACCGGCAGGTCCAATTTCAAGAAGCAGCTTGTGAGTTTTAAAAAGGCCCGGTTCTCATGCGGGTTGGGGTTAAAAGCTGCAATCACGGTCATGTCGCCGGCCCCGAGCCTGAAATACTGCCGGCTCGAACCGGAGGGAGGGAGTGCTGTGATCGTTTCAGGCATGCCCCCATACCATCCGGCAAACAGATCATTAACGACCTTTTCTACTTTCCATTCCATCGTATTGGCTGCTTTGTTCACAAAAATACGTTATTTTTGTTTCTGGTAATTTCATTCATTCAATCAAATAATTCACCGATATGAGTAAAAAAGGGGTCACCGATATTTTAAAGCAGGCCATCATCATGGAGCACAGGGGCAAATCTCTTTACGAACAGGTTGCCAGCCAGACAAAGAATGAAGATGTCCGGAAGATCTTCAATGTGATGGCGCAAGAAGAGCAGACGCATATTGATTTTCTTCAGAAGCAACTGAAGCATTATGGCAAAGAAGGCAGTTTTGACAAGAATGACCTGGAGAAGGCTCCCGGGTATGATGCCATTGCCAACACTATTTTGACGGACGACATGGTGGAGGACATTTCCGGTTCGGGTTTTGAGGCTGCTGCCATTTCTGCTGCCATTGACATGGAAAACAAGTCTGTCGAGGCTTATGCCGGACGTGCAGCCGAGACCACAGACCCCAATGAGAAGGAGTTGTTTGAGTGGCTGGCCAACTGGGAGAAAGGCCATCACAAGCTGTTGATAGATTTGAACCACCAGTTGACCGAGAAGGTTTGGTACGATAACAACTTTTGGCCATTCTGATTTCGTTTTAATGTTTGGCACATCGTGTTATCATCAGAAATAAACCAGGCGTCATGAAGGCTTCCAAAACACCCAAGGTTACCACACATGTATTGCAGGAGATGAAGCTCCGGCAGGAGAAGATCTCCATGCTCACGGCCTATGACTATTCCATGGCACGTATTGTCGACAGTGCCGGCATCGATGTGATCCTCGTGGGTGACTCGGCTGCCAATGTAATGGCCGGTTACAAGACCACCCTGCCCATCACCCTGAATGAGATGATCTATCATGCCGGTTCGGTGATGCGTGCCGTGTCGCGGGCCCTGGTGGTGGTCGACTTGCCTTTTGGCACTTACCAGGGCAACAGTCGTGAAGCCCTGCTGTCGTCCATCCGCATCATGAAGGAGTCCAATGCAAATGCGGTAAAACTGGAAGGGGGGCGGGAGGTCATTGAGTCGGTTGACCGTATCCTGTCGGCGGGGATCCCTGTCATGGGGCACCTGGGACTTACCCCGCAATCGATCAATAAGTTCGGCACCTATGTGGTGCGTGCCACCCAGGAAGAGGAAGCCAAAAAGCTGGTGGAAGATGCGCACCTGCTGTCCGAAGCAGGCTGCTTTGCCCTCGTGCTGGAAAAGATCCCCGCCCTGCTGGCTGAAAAAGTCACCAAAGAGATCAGCATCCCCACCATCGGAATCGGTGCCGGCAGCCAGGTGGACGGACAGGTCCTGGTGCTGCACGACATGCTGGGCATCAACCAGGAGTTCTCTCCACGCTTCCTGAGGAGGTACCACAACCTGTATCAAGAGATCAAAGATTCGGTGGAAAGCTACATTGCCGACGTGAAATTCCAGCGGTTTCCCAATGAAAAGGAGCAATATTAAGCCACCTTCAGTGGATACCAGTGTTGCCGGACTCGCCGGCAGGGTGTTGTATGAGGACAACCACCTGATCATTGTGAACAAGCTCCCTTCAGAGATCGTACAAGGCGACAAAACCGGTGACACCCCACTGGCTGACCTGGTAAGGTCCTATATCAAGGAGAAATACAATAAGCCCGGCAATGTCTTCCTGGGTGTGTCCCACCGCATTGACCGTCCGGTAAGCGGCGCGGTTGTCTTTGCACGTACCTCAAAAGCACTGGCCAGGCTGAATGCCATGCTCAAAGACCGGGAGATCGAAAAAAAATATTTGGCAGTGGTACAGAGAAAACCACCAGCGTCTGAAGGCACGCTGACCCATTTCCTGAAAAAGGATGAGAAGCAAAACAAGTCCTATGTGGTAGATGAACGCACTCCCGACGCAAAAAAAGCCGTGCTTCATTACTGTGTCATTTCCCGCAGCGATCATTATTACCTTTTGGATGTCAGGTTGCTGACCGGTCGCCATCATCAGATCCGGGCACAGTTGTCGGCCATTGGGTGTCCCATAAAGGGGGATTTGAAGTATGGCCATGACAGGTCAAACAAAGATGGCAGCGTCCACCTCCATGCGCGCTCCATGGCGTTTGTTCATCCTGTGAACCAGCAAAAGCTGAAGGTAGTTGCCCCGTTTCCGCAAAGAGATCCTTTATGGCGGTTTTTTGAACAGTCGCAAGCAATGTGAGACATGTCAGCTGAAAAACAAAAGTCAGGGCCGGGACGATTCCTGGTATCGCATACCCTTGGCGGCAGCTTGTCTGCTTCGGCTGTTTCTTTGGCCATTGCGGCGTTGTCTTTGTTCAGTGCCTTTTTCAATGTTTCTCCTGCCTGTGCGCAATATTATGTCCGCGGACAGGATCCGTCGGGCATTCGCTGGCAACAGATAGAGACCGGTCACTTTCGTATCATCTTTCCTGAGGACTATGCGGGTCGTGCACATTATGTTGCCGACATCCTGGAATACAGTTATGTGCCTGTTTCCGCTTCGCTGGGTCATCAGCCACGCAAGGTGCCTGTCATCCTGCATAATCAAACGGTGGTCCCCAACGGTTTTGTGAGCTGGGCGCCTGCGCGCCTGGAGATGTTCAGCAATCCGCCGCCCGGCAATGACACACATGGCTGGCTGGAGCGGCTGGCGGTGCATGAGCTGCGCCATGTGGTGCAGATAGACAAGCTGAACCAGGGAGTCACCGGCTTTTTCTCACGGGTGTTTGGCGAGCATGCGACCGGTGTGTCGTTGGGGCTGTTTATGCCGTTATGGTTGCTGGAGGGGGATGCGGTAGCCGTTGAGACAGCCCTGACCCATGGTGGCCGGGGGCGTCAGCCTTCCTTTGAACAGGGGTTGAGGGCGCAGGTGCTGGAAAAAGAGGTGTACCCTTACGACAAGGCCATGCTGGGCTCATTGAAAGACCATGTGCCCAGCCATTACGAGCTGGGATACCAGCTGGTGGCTTCGGCAAGGGCAGCATACGGGGCTGATATATGGGATAAGGTGATAACAAATATCGCACGCCGTCCCTATACCCTGTTGACCATGTCGAATGGACTGAGAAAACATGCCGGGCTTTCCATCGATGAACATTACGACAACACCTTTCAAATGCTGGACTCGGCGTGGACGGCACAGGCAGAAAGCCATGAATATACCCCCTGCCAGCCTGTCAACAGGAGCAAGAAACTATATACCCATTACCGGCCGATGGCCTTTTTGAATGA
>SL_3KL_010_SEDDRAFT_10004242_pt1 | contig 12950 bp, 11 predicted proteins | sample SodLakKL_010_SED_2_FD_10381 | JGI IMG/M metagenome (IMG submission 10381)
CCCGGCGTTTTGAAAAATGCCGAGCACTGCGGCAACCCGGTCCGCGAAGACATTCTCGCCCTGCCGGCCCCGGCCGAACGCGCGGCCGGACGCAGCGGCCCGCTGCGACTGCTGGTGGTCGGCGGCAGCCAGGGCGCGGCGGCCCTGGGCGAGATTGTGCCGCGCGCGCTGGCGCTGCTGGGCGAGGAGCAGCGCCCGCGGGTCCTGCACCAGGCTGGCCGCCAGCACTCTTCCGCGGTCGAAAACTACCGGCAGTCCGGCGTCGAGGCTGAAGTGGTCGAGTTCATCGACGACATGGCTACCGCCTGGGGCGAGACTGACCTGGCGATCTGCCGGGCCGGCGCGCTGACCATCGCCGAGCTGGCCGCGGCCGGGGTGCCGGCCGTGCTGGTGCCTTTCCCGTACGCGGTCGATGACCATCAGACCGCCAACGCGCGCTTCCTGAGCGACGCCGGCGCCGCCTGGCTGGAGCCGGAGGCCGGGCTGAACCCGGAGCGTCTCGCCGCCCTGCTCGGGTCCCTGAGCCTTGCAGAACTGACCGCCATGGGCGGAAAGGCGCGCGCGCTGGCCCGTCCCGACGCGGTCGATCGCGTGGCCTCGGTCTGCCTGGAGGTGGTGGCATGACGCGCGGCCAGAGACCGGCGACCGGGCTGATGCACCGGGTGCGGCAGATCCACCTGGTCGGCATCGGTGGCGCCGGCATGAGCGGCATTGCCGAGGTCCTGCTCAATCTCGGATTCGAGATCAGCGGCTCCGACCTGGCCGAGTCCGACACCGTGCGCCGGCTGCGCGGACTCGGGGCAAGGGTCGAGATCGGCCATCGCGCGGAAAATCTGGGCGAGGCCGATGTGCTGGTCGCCTCCAGCGCCGTGGCGCCGGACAACCCGGAACTGGAGGCGGCGCGCGAGCGGCGTACGCCGGTGGTGGCCCGGGCCGAGATGCTGGGCGAACTCATGCGTTTCCGCCACGGCATCGCCGTCGCCGGCACCCACGGCAAGACCACGACCACGACCCTGCTGGCCGGCATCCTGGCCCATGCCGGCCTGGATCCGACCTTCATCATCGGCGGGCTGGTCAACGCCTTCGGCAGCAACGCGCGCCTGGGCGAGGGCCGCTACCTGGTCGCCGAGGCCGACGAAAGCGACGCCTCATTCCTGCAGCTGCAGCCTGTGATTTCGGTCGTCACCAACATCGACCGCGATCATCTCGACGCCTACCAGGGCAGCTTCGACCGGCTGCAGCTGGCTTTTCTCGAGTTCCTGCATCACCTGCCTTTCTTCGGCGTGGCGGTGATGTGCATCGACGACCCGCACGTGGCCCAGCTGGTGCCGGACGTCGGCCGCAACGTGGTCAGCTACGGATTCGACGAGGCTGCCGACGTGCGCGCAACCGGGCTCAGCCAGGCCGGGCGCTGCATGCATTTCCTGCTGTGGTTGCCGGACCAGGAGGTCGGTTTGCCGGTGACCCTGGCCCAGCCGGGCCGGCACAACGTGCAGAACGCGCTCGGCGCGGCGGCGGTGGCCTGGGAGCTGGGTATTGCCGCTGACGACATCGTCGCCGGCCTGGAGGCTTTCGGCGGCATCGGCCGGCGCTTTGCCGAAATCGGCGAGCTCGAGTTCGGCGACGGGCGCGCGCTGGCCTTCGAGGACTACGGCCACCATCCGACCGAACTGGACGCGGTGCTGCAGGCGGCGCGCTCGGGCTGGCCCGAAAAGCGGCTGGTGCTGGTGTTCCAGCCGCACCGCTACACGCGCACGCGCGACCAGTTCGACGCTTTCGCGCGGGTGCTGGGCGAGGTCGATCAGCTGATCCTGACCGACATCTACGCGGCCGGCGAGACCGCGGTCGCGGGGATCGATTCCGACGCGCTGGCGCGGGCGATCGCGCAGCGCAGCGAGACTGCCATCCGGCGCGTGGGAACGATCGACGAGGTGGTTCCCGCCCTGGCCGAAGTGGTGCAGGGCGATGACCTGTTGTTGCTGATGGGCGCCGGCGACGTCGGCCGTCTCGGCCAGAGCCTGCGCCAGCGCGCGCAGCAGGAGGCCCGGGCATGAACGCCCGCGATGCACACCGACTCGGCCACGTGGCCCTGGTTGTCGGCGGCGACAGCGCCGAGCGCGAGATCTCGCTGCGCGGTGGGCAGGCCGTCGCCCACGCGCTGGAACGGCTGGGCGTGCAGTTCAGCGTCATCGATGGCCCGCGGCGCTTGCTGGAGCAGGTCGCGGCCGGGCATTTCGACCGCGTGTTCAACCTCCTGCACGGGCGCGGTGGTGAAGACGGCGCGCTGCAGGGAGCGCTGCGGCTGTACGGCGTGCCGGTCACCGGCTCCGGCGTGCTGGGCTCGGCCCTGACCATGGACAAGGTGCAGACCAAGCGCGTCTGGAGCGCCTGCGGGCTGCCGACCCCGGCCTGGCGGATCGTGTCCGGGAACGATCACGATCAGGGCCACGATACGGCGAGCACCGGGTCGACTGTCGAGGCCATTGTCGAGCCGATTGTCGACGCGCTGGGCCTGCCCCTGTTCGTGAAGCCCGCGCGCGAAGGCTCGAGTATCGGCATGAGCCGCGTTGCGACCGCCGCTGAACTGGGCCCGGCGCTGGAGCGCGCGCGGACGCACGACGACTGCGTGCTGGTCGAGCAGCTCATCCGCGGAAGCGAGTTCACCGCCGCGGTGCTCGGCGAGCAGGTGCTGCCGCTGATCGAGCTGCGCACCGGTCGCGAGTTTTACGACTACGAGGCCAAGTACGAGTCCGGCGACACCCAGTATCTGTGCCCGGCCGAACTGCCGGAGCCGCTGGCGGCCGAACTGGCCCGGCTGTGCCTGCAGGCCTTCGACGTGGTCGGCGCGTCCGGCTGGGGCCGGGTCGACTTCATGCTCGACGAGAACGATCAGCCGTGGTTGCTGGAGGTCAACACCACCCCCGGCATGACGGAGAAATCACTGATGCCGATGGCGGCGCGTGCCGCCGGCATTGAATTCGAGGAACTGGTATGGCGAATCCTGAACCGTTGCCGGAACGATTGATCAGTCCGGCAACGCTGGCCACGGTGGTCCTGCTCGGCGGTCTGGCGCTGGGTGCGGTCTGGCTGCGCGCCGGACTGATCGGTGCCGAGCAGTGGCCGATCCGCTGGCTGGACGTGGAGGGCGATCTGCACCGGACCAGCGCCAGCCAGATCCGCTCGGCGGCCTACGGCCCGGCCTCGCGCGGCTTTTTCGCCGCCGATCTGCTGCAGGTGCGGGCGGAAATCGAGCAACTGCCGTGGGTGGCCCGGGCCGAGGTCAGCCGGTATTGGCCGGATGCCCTGCTGATCCGCGTCGAGGAGCACCGGCCGGTGGCGCGCTGGAACGACAGCGGCCTGTTCAGTGATCAGGGCGAGGTGTTCGAAGCCAGCGGCAGCCAGGGCATGCAGGGTCTGGCCCGCTTGAGTGGACCTGAAGGGCGCCGCGAAGAGGTGTGGGAATCCTGGCACTGGATGCGCCGGTACCTGGCCGGCGTCGGTGCGGATGTCGCGGCGCTGAGCGTCGATCAGCGCGGCGCCTGGACAGTCACCCTGGACAGCGGCCTGGAGCTCAAGCTCGGCCGGGAGCTGGTGCGCGAGCGGCTGCAGCGCTTCGTCCAGGTGCACGAGGAGTTGCGCGTGAACGGACGGCGGCCGGTCCGTATCGATCTGCGCTACACCAATGGCCTGGCGATTCGCTGGGCGCCGGAAACCGCAGCCGAGGGAGATCAGCATGGCTAAACGCCCGGACAAATCACTGGTGGTCGGGCTGGATATCGGCACCAGCAAGATCGTCGCCATCGTGGGCGAAGTCCAGCCGGACGGCCAGGTCGAGGTGATCGGCCTGGGCTCGCATCCGTCGCGCGGTCTCAAGCGCGGGGTGGTGGTCGACATCGAGTCGACCGAGCAGTCGATTCAGCGCGCGGTGGAAGAGGCCGAATTGATGGCCGACTGCGAGATCCACTCGGTCTTCGCCGGCATCGCCGGCACCCATGTCAGTTCGCGCAACTCCCACGGCGCGGTGGCCATCCGCGACAAGGAAGTTACCGAGAGCGACCTGGAACGGGTCCTGGAGTCGGCGCGCGCCGTGGCCGTGCCGGCGGATCAGCAGATCGTCCACGTGCTGCCGCAGGAATACATCATCGATTCCACCGACGGCATCCGCCAGCCGGTGGGCATGTCGGGCGTGCGCCTGGAGGCCCGCGTGCACCTGGTCTTCGCCGCGGTCAGCGCGGTCCAGAACGTGACCAAGTGCGTGGCGCGCTGCGGGCTGCAGGTCGATGACCTGATCCTGCAGCAGCTGGCCTCCAGCTATGCCGTGCTGAGCGACGACGAGAAGGACTTGGGGATAGCCCTGGTCGACATCGGCGCCGGCACCACCGACGTGGCCGTGTTCACCGACGGCGCCATCCGCCACACCATGTGCATTCCGATCGCCGGCGACCTGGTCACCAACGACATCGCGGTGGCCCTGCGCACGCCGACGGTGCATGCCGAAGAGATCAAGATCAAGTACGCCTGCGCGCTGGAGCAGATGGCCAGCTCCGACGAAACCATCCAGGTGCCCAGCGTCGGCGACCGGCCGCCGCGGCGGCTGGAGCGCCAGACCCTGGCCCAGGTGGTCGAGGCGCGCTACCGCGAATTGTTCAATCACGTCCACAAGCAACTCAGACAGTCGGGCTTCGACTCCATGATCCCGGCCGGCCTGGTGCTGACCGGGGGAGGGGCCAAGATGGAGGGCGTGACCGAGCTGGCCGAGGAAATCCTGCACATGCCGGTCAGGCTGGGCACTCCGCAGGGCGTGGTCGGGCTGTCCGAGGTGGTCAACAACGAAATTCACGCCACCGGCGTGGGTTTGCTGCTGTACGGCAGCCGAATGGAAAGCAGCGCCCGGCGGCCGATCATCGGACGCGGGCGCGAAGGAATCCTGAGCCGGGTCAAGAGCTGGTTCCAGGGAGATTTTTGATGCAGTGCGCTGCAGTTTTGGTTTGGACGAGGCCGTGGGCCGGCGATGCGCAACACCCGCACAAGAAGGTGGTGTCGCCGGTCCGTTTTCACGGCCGAGGTCCGTTGATTGTTGATTTGTCTTCATGCGAGCGAGGAGTAGAAAGTCATGCCATTTGAACTGATTGAAAACTACACACCGGGTGCCACGATAAAAGTGGTGGGTATCGGTGGCGGCGGCGGCAACGCTGTGCGCCAGATGATGGACGCGGAAATTGAGGGCGTGGATTTCATCTGCGTCAACACCGATTCCCAGGCCCTGCGCAATTTTGCCGGGAAGTCCACCCTGCACATCGGATCCAGCGTGACCAAGGGCCTGGGCGCTGGCGCCAATCCCGAGGTCGGACGCCAGGCTGCCCTGGAAGACCGCGACCGCATCAGCGAGATGCTGGCCGGCTCGGACATGGTCTTCATCACGGCCGGCATGGGTGGCGGCACCGGCACCGGGGCCGCCCCCGTGGTCGCGCAAACGGCCAAGGAGATGGGCATCCTGACCGTGGCCGTGGTGACCAAGCCGTTCCCGTTCGAGGGTCAGCGGCGCATGGCCGTGGCCCAGCAGGGCATCGACGAGCTCGGCCACCACGTCGACTCGCTGATCACCATCCCCAACGCCAAGCTGCTGAGCGTGCTGGGTGACGAAATCACGCTGCTCAACGCCTTCAAGGCGGCCAACCAGGTCCTGTCGGGCGCGGTCCAGGGCATTGCCGAACTGATCACCCGTCCGGGCCTGATCAACGTCGACTTCGCCGATGTGCGCACGGTGATGAGCGAGATGGGCCAGGCGATGATGGGCGCCGGCAGCGCGTCGGGCGAGGACCGGGCGCTGATGGCGGCCCAGTCGGCGATCGGCTCGCCGCTGCTCGAGGACGTCAACCTGAACGGTGCCTGCGGCATTCTGGTCAATATCACCGCGGGCATGAACCTGAGCATGAAGGAGTTCGAGGAAGTCGGCACCACCATCGCCGATCTGGCCAGTGACGATGCCACCGTGGTGATCGGCACCGTGATCGATCCGGACATGAGCGACGAGGTCCGGGTCACCGTGGTCGCCACCGGGCTCGGCGAGCAGCGTCCGAAGCGCAAGGAAAAGCCGGTCCGGGTGGTGCGCACGGGCACCGACAACCAGCCGGTGTTCCGCGCCACGCGGCACGAGGAACCGACGACTTCGGCGCGCAGCGAGGGCGGCGTGGTCGAAAGCCGGGATGACACTCGGCGGCTGTTCGGGGAACAAAAGGAGCTGGATTATCTGGATATCCCGGCTTTCCTGCGCAACCAGGCCGATTAGTCGGCCTGCTGCCCACTCGCTGCATGACGGTGGCCGGCGGTGCCGGCCACCGGGGCGATTGGCAAAATCGCCACACAATGTGGTCACAAAGCAACAGATGTTGCGAAAAGCACTAAATATTGCTTTTTTGCTACGCTTTCCTGTGCTACTATCGCTCGCGCCAGTCGATGGCCTACCAGCTTAGAGCGAGTCGTACATTGGTCAAGCAACGCACATTGAAAAACGTCATCCGGGCCACCGGCGTGGGGCTTCACACCGGCGAGAAAGTCCTGATGACCCTGCGCCCGGCACCGGCGAACGCCGGCATCGTCTTTCGCCGCGTCGACCTGGACCCGGTGGTCGAGATTGCCGCCGACCCCCATCGGGTGGGGGATACCGCCTTGTCGACGACCCTGGTCGACCAGGGCGTTCGCGTGGCGACCATCGAACACCTCATGTCGGCGCTGGCCGGCTTCGGGATCGACAATCTCTACGTCGATCTCACCGCCTCGGAGGTGCCGATCATGGACGGCAGTTCCGGTCCGTTTGCGTTTCTGATCCAGTCGGCCGGCATCGCCGAGCAGCGCGCCGCCAAGCGCTTCATTCGTATCCGCAAGACCGTGGAAGCCAAGGATGGCGACAAGTGGGTGCGGTTTGAGCCCCACGAGGGTTTTCGCGTCAACTTCACCATCGATTTCGATCATCCGGCCATACGGCGGGGTTCCTGCCGGGCCGACCTCGATTTCTCCACCACCTCCTATCTCAAGGAGATTGCCCGCGCTCGCACCTTCGGCTTCATGCGCGACATCGAGTACCTGCGCGAGCGCAACCTGGCCCTGGGCGGCAGCATGGACAACGCGGTGGTGCTGGACGATTTCCGGGTGCTCAACCCAAACGGCCTGCGCTACGAGGACGAGTTCGTCAAGCACAAGGTGCTCGACGCCATCGGCGATCTGTACCTGCTCGGACGCAACATCATTGGCGCGTTCACCGGCTACAAGTCCGGCCACGCATTGAACAATCAGCTGGTGCGGGCCCTGCTGGCGGATCGCAGCGCCTGGGAAGAAGTCAGCTTCGACGACCCCGCCACGGCGCCGATCTCCTACGTCCAGCCGGCTCAGGTCATCTAGGACCGGCTGGTCTTGCCTCGCCCTCGCTCCAGGGGGCGACGATGACGCGGACCTGCTTCAGCTCTCCCGGCCAGACCCTGCGCGCGGCGCCCAGCGCCGCCGTCTGTTCCATCCGGGCCCGGCTGGCCCAGGCCGAAGATCGGGCCGCGAGCACCAGGGTTTCGCCCTCGACGCAGGCCACGCGCACTTGATTCCTGCACAGGTCGCTGAGGCTGGGCTGGATTTCCCGGTCCAAGGCCTCGAACAGGCGTTGGGCACGCAACACCCTGGCCAGGGGGCCGCTGGACTTGACCAGTTCGGCCAGGCTTTTTTCGGCAGCTGAATCCACGGGCGTGGGTCATCGGCCTCGGTCTGGAGCCAGGCTTTAGTGTAGCCGGCTCGCGCGTTACAATGCGGGGCTGACTTGCGGGTTGACCCATCTGCCCCAAGCTAGAACAAACTCTGCCTGCAGATTTTCGGACCATTCATGTTCAAGACCCTGATTACCAAGCTCGTAGGGAGCCGCAACGAGCGCCTCATCAAGCAACTGCAGAAGTCGGTTGCTGCCGTCAACGAGCTCGAGCCGGCCTTCAAGGAGCTGTCCGACGAGGCCTTGAAGGCGAAGACCGAAGAATTCCGCCGGCGTCATCGCGACGGCGAGTCGCTGGACGCCCTGCTGCCGGAAGCCTTCGCGGCCGCGCGCGAGGCCTCGGTCCGCACCCTGGGCCTGCGCCACTACGACGTCCAGCTGATCGGTGGCATGGTCCTGCACCAGGGCAAGATCGCCGAAATGAAAACCGGCGAGGGCAAGACCCTGATGGCGACCCTGGCGGTGTATCTCAACGCCATCGCCGACGAGGGCGTGCACGTGGTTACCGTCAACGATTACCTGGCCCGCCGCGACGCGGCCTGGATGAAGCCGATCTACGATGCGCTGGGCCTGAGCGTGGGCGTGGCCGTGCCGGGCATGGCCCCGGCCGAAAAGCGCGAGGCCTTCGCGGCCGACGTCACCTACGGCACCAACAACGAGCTGGGCTTTGATTACCTGCGCGACAACATGGCCTTTTCGCTCGAGCAAAAGGTCCAGCGCGGCCAGGCCTTCGCCATCGTCGACGAGGTCGACTCCATCCTGATCGACGAGGCGCGCACGCCGCTGATCATCTCCGGTCCGGCCGACGAGGGTCCGGAGATGTACGTCAAGATCAATCGCCTGGTCCCGTACCTGGAGCGCCAGAAGGAAGAGGACGGCCCCGGCGATTTCAGCGTCGATGAAAAGACCAAGCAGGTCTATCTCACCGAAGACGGCATGGCCAAGATCGAGCGGCTGATGACCGAGGCCGGCCTGCTCAAGGAAGACGACAGCCTGTACAACGCCAATAACCTGAGCCTGATGCACACCCTGAACGCCGCGCTCAGGGCCCATCACCTGTTCCAGAAGGACGTCGACTACATCGTCCGTGACGGCGAGGTGGTCATCGTCGATGAATTCACCGGCCGCACCCTGGCCGGGCGGCGCTGGTCGGAGGGCCTGCACCAGGCGGTCGAGGCCAAGGAAGGCGTGCCGATCCAGCGCGAGAACCAGACCCTGGCCTCGATCACCTTCCAGAACTATTTCCGCCTGTACAGGAAACTGGCCGGCATGACCGGCACGGCCGATACCGAAGCCTACGAGTTCCAGACCATTTACGGCCTGGAAGTGGTGGTGATCCCGACCCACCAGCCGATGATTCGCGATGACCGCGCCGACCTGGTCTTCCTCGACCAGAAGCAGAAGTTCGAGGCCATCGTGCGCGATATCAAGGACTGCGTGGAGCGCCGGCAGCCGGTGCTGGTGGGCACCACCTCGATTGAAACCTCCGAGTTGTTGTCGAAGAAGCTCAAAAAGGACGGCATTCCGCACGAGGTGCTCAACGCCAAGCAGCACGAGCGCGAGGCGACCATCGTTGCCCAGGCCGGTCGGCCCGGTGCCGTCACCATCGCCACCAACATGGCCGGTCGCGGCACCGATATCGTACTCGGCGGCAACTTCGAGGCTGAGCTGGCCGAGCGCGATGAGAAGATCACGCCGGAAAAGCGCGCCGAACTCAAGGCCGAGTGGCAGCAGCGCCACGACGCGGTGATCAATGCCGGTGGCCTGCACATCATCGGCACCGAGCGCCATGAATCCCGGCGCATCGACAACCAGCTCCGGGGCCGCTCCGGGCGCCAGGGAGACCCCGGCTCCAGCCGCTTCTACCTTTCGCTGGAAGACAGCCTGATGCGCATCTTCGCCTCCGAACGCCTGGGCGGGATGATGCAGAAGCTCGGCCTGGAAGACGGCGAGGCCATCGAGCATCCCTGGGTCAACAAGGCCATCGAGAATGCCCAGCGCAAGGTCGAAGCGCACAACTTCGACCTGCGCAAGCACCTGCTGGACTTCGACGATGTCGCCAACGACCAGCGTCGCGTGATCTACGCCCAGCGCAACGAGCTGATGGAGTCCGAGGACGTCAAGGATCTGATCGACTCGATTCGCGAGGAGAGCTTCGACAACCTGATCAGCCAGTACATCCCGCCGGAATCCATCGACGAGATGTGGGATCCGGAAGGGCTGGAGAAGGCGCTGGCCGGCGATTTCGGCATCGAGGTGCCGATCCGGGAGTGGCTGGAGGCGGACGCCGACCTGGACGAGGCGGGCCTGCGCGAAAAGATCATGGACCGGGTCGAGGCGCACTTCCAGGCCAAGGAAGACCTGACGGGACCTGAGGTCATGCGCCAGTTCGAGAAGGCCTTGATGCTGAGCATTCTCGACCAGCAGTGGAAAGAACACCTGGCCAGCATGGATTACCTGCGCCGCGGCATCAACCTGCGCTCGTTTGCGCAGAAGAAGCCGCAGCAGGAGTACAAGCGCGAAGGCTTCGAGATGTTTACCACCATGCTCGATACCATGAAGCTGGAAGTGATGAAGGCCCTGGCGCGCGTGCGCATTCGCAGCGAAGAGGATGTCGACGCGGTCGAGCAGCGCCGGCGGCGCGAGGCGCCGATGCAGTTCCAGCATGCCCAGGCCTCGGCCATGGCCGGCGGAGCCGGCGGCGCGGCTGGCGATCAGGGCGCGAGCCCCGAACCCTTCGTGCGCGAAGGCCGCAAGGTGGGCCGCAACGAACCCTGTCCGTGCGGTTCAGGCAAGAAATACAAGCAGTGCCACGGCAAGCTGACCTGAGCCGGCACGTCGCGCCGTCGCTTTCGGCATGAGCCTGGTCGTGGTCGCGGGTGTCATCCGCGACCCGCAGGGCAGGTTGCTGCTGGCGCAGCGCCCGCAGGGCAAGCACCTGGCCGGTACCTGGGAATTCCCCGGTGGCAAGCTGGAATCGGGCGAATCGCCCATGTCCGGAATGGCTCGCGAACTGGACGAGGAACTGGGCATACGCGTCCATGCCTCACGACCCCTGCTCAGCCTGACCCATGCCTATCCGGAAAAGACGGTGCGCCTGCTGCTGCGCGAGGTCTGCGACTGGGACGGCGAGCCGCACAGCCGCGAGGGCCAGCCGATCGCCTGGTTCGCCCTGGAACAGATGCATGACCTGGCCATGCCGGCCGCCGACCGCCCCATGCTCAAGGCCCTGGGGCTGGATCCACGCTACCTCATCGCGCCGGACCCTGCGCGGTTTCCCACGCCGGCCGACTTTCTGGCCGATTGGGAGGCGTGCCTGGCGACTGGTTACCGCTGGCTGCAGCTTGGCGCCGGCGCGCTGGATCGAAACGCTTTCAGGGAGCTGGCGACGGCCTGCGGCGACCTGGCGCGCCGCTACGGCGCCCGCTGGCTGATCAGCGATGATGTTCAGCTCGCCGTGGATGCCGGCGCCGACGGGGTGCACTTGAGCACGAAAGCGCTGATCCGGTGCCGGGTGCGGCCGTTGCCGGAGTCGAAGCTGGTTTGCGCTTCCTGCCGCGACATCGACGATCTTCAGCTTGCCGGCCGTCTGGGCCTGGATTTTGTCACCGTTGGCCCGGTCTTGCGGAGCGCTGCGCAGCCCGGCGCGCAGACCCTGGGTTGGGACGGGCTGGCCGAGCTGTGCGCGAAGAGCCCCTTGCCGGTGCTGGCGCAGGGGGGCTTGAGTCCACCCGATCTGGAGCGGGCCCGGGAGCACGGCGCTTTCGGCATTGCCGGCAGTGACGGATTCCCGCCCTGATGGACGATTGGCTGCAGCTGCACATGCCGGTGCGCGCCCGCGAGCTGCCGCCGGCCGGCGTGGTCGAGTGCTGGCTGATGGAGGTCGGCGGGCTGGCCTTTCCGGGTGCCCAAGCTCGCGACCAGGCCGGCGACCAGGACCGGCGCCAGGCATTGAAGCTGCGCCGCCGGTTCCTCCTGCGCCTGATCCTGGGCGCCTACCTGGGCCAGCCCGGCAAGGACCTGGAGTTCGTCTACGGCCCCTCCGGCAAACCCGAGCTGGCAAGCGGGACGGAGCTGGGCGGATTGCACTTCAATCTCTCGCACAGCGGGGACTGGCTGGCGCTGGCGGTGGCCCGGGACGTGGCGGTCGGTGTCGACATCGAGCAGCGCCGTGAGCTCAAGCGCGCCGGCGATCTTGCCCGGCGCTATTTCTCGCCGCGAGAGGCGGAGCATCTGGCCGCGCTGGCTGAACCGGAACGCTCGGCGCAGTTCTTCAAGCTGTGGACGGTGCGCGAAGCCTGCATCAAGGCCATGGGCAGCAGCCTGGCCCGCAGCCTGGGCGAGCTGGAACTTGCGCCGGACACGGCCGAACTGCTGACTGTGCCGGCGGGCTGGCCAGGGCCGGATCGTTGGAGCGTGCTGCGCCTGGCTTCTCCCACGCCGCTGCAGATCTGCGTTGTGGCGCCGCGGCCCGGCATGCTGGTCAGGCCCATCCGGCTCAACTGCAGTTCGCGCTGATCGAGGGACGCGCGGCCGGGCTGGCCACGCCCATGCGCGGCGATCCGCCTTCTGCCACCCTCGACATGCCCGGGCTGCGCATCAGCCAGCACGCCAAACTGGTGATCGTCGATGGATCCACCAGCATCGTGACCTCGCACAATCTGGACCCGCGCTCGGAGTTTTACAACACCGATAACGGCATCTTGGTCCGCGGGGCGGCCTTGGTTTTTTGGATTCAGGGGCCTGTAGGGGGTTCCGAGCATCCGGGGGTGCCGTGGGCCTTCGGGCCGGGCGGGGCGATCGGCTGGGTTGCAGGTTTCTGATTCCTTGGAGCTGGGTGCCCGCGAAGTGCCTCCTCTGCCGCCCGACGTGGCGTGCCGGTTCCATCAGGCCACTGCGGCGCGTAAAGATGCTGCAAGATGTGGGGCAGCTTCCGCGCCCCGCCCGGCCCGAATCCCACGACACCCCCGGATGCAGCCGATTTGAGAGTTGGGAGGGGGTGGCGCATCGACCACCCTCAACGACCCATCCTCGGAGAGTGCTGTGGGGTGCTGGAGCGTCGTGGGTCGCGGCAACCACCAATCTCTTTCAGGAGCTAGTCCTAGGTGCCGCCAATTTCCGAGATGGCAAGCGCAGGCACGTCTAACACCCTGCACCCAACCCTCAGCGGGGAGTGGTGTCGGCTGATGGCGAGCCGTGGGTC
>SL_3KL_010_SEDDRAFT_10004243_pt1 | contig 12950 bp, 10 predicted proteins | sample SodLakKL_010_SED_2_FD_10381 | JGI IMG/M metagenome (IMG submission 10381)
CCACATCCCAGCCATAGCTTGCCGGTTCAGTCTGATGGATGATCAATGCCCCGGCAGCGCCCTGGCGGGCAGCTTCTTCAAACTTATAGGTCCATCGGCCGTAATAAGTCATTGCGCGGCCATTGAACAAATCCTCGTCTTCGAGGATGAAGCCAGGATCATTGACCAGGACCACCACGGTTTTGCCTTCAACATCCAGGCCTTCGTAATCATCCCAGTCATATTCCGGGGCCACAACACCGTAACCCACAAAAATCAGTTCACTGTTCTCCAGTTTTGAGTAATCCTGCAGGCGATAAGTTCCGATCACCATATCGTCAAGATAGGTAAAGGACATTTCCTCGCTCCCACCGGCAATGGTCAGATCAGAGAAATTATACCCGGTAATTTCCACCAGGGGGACAGGCTGAAAGTAGGTATCTTCCAGGGCGGGTTTCAGACCGATACGCTGAAATTCCCCTTTGATATATTGTTTTGCCCTTTCTCCACCCGGCGTCGCCGGAGCCCGGCCTTCCATTTCATCGGCAGACAATATTTCCACGTGTGCCCGGTAATTTTCACAGAATGTAGGTATTTCAATGGTTTCAGGACCGGCACAACCGGCAAATAAAAAGGCTGTAAAGAATATGGCTGCAGCCATGAGGCCATGTACTGTTTTTTTTGTTTGCAAATGCATCATTATTTCCTCCCGTATTTTTGTTGATATTCGCTTATATGCCAATGATGCGGCCAGTAGCCGCATCATTCATAAGATAATCGTTATTTCCTGTTTTTATTTTTTTGCTTCATGGTCAACAAATCATAAGCAATGGGTGCTGAATTAAACAATGATGAGTAGGTTCCGACAGCCACACCGATCATCAGGGCAAACGCAAAGCCACGGATCACTTCGCCACCAAACAGGAATATGATCAACAGCACAGCAATGGTCGTTCCCGAGGTATTGATGGTACGTGAAAGCGTTGCATTCAAGGCGGTGTTGATATTGTTTCTCAAATCCCGCTTTGGGAACAGCTTTATGTTTTCCCTGATCCGGTCAAAAATAACCACGGTATCGTTGACCGAATAACCGATGATGGTCAGAATGGCCGCAATAAATGCCTGGTCAATTTCCATGGTCCAGGGCACAACGTTGTAGAATATGGAATACAACGATACCACAATGATGGCATCATGAAACACGGTGGTTAAACTACCCAGACCGAACTGCCACTTTCTGAATCGCGACGCAATGTAACTGAATATGATCAGCAGGGCAATGGCCACACTGACCACCGCACCCACCTTGATGTCCCTGGCCACCGCCGGCCCCACTTTTTGCGAGCTTAGGCGACCTATGACCTTATCGTCATCATCAGATACGAATTCGGAAAAAGTAATGGGTTCATTAAAGAAACCCTGAATGGCTTCGTAAATTCTCTGTTCAGCACGGGCATCGGCTTCATCCGAATCATCATCGATCATGAAACTGGTGGTGATGCGCACCTGGTTGGAGGGACCGAATGTGATCACTTCCGCAGGCTCTCCCAGCTCTTCAATCAGCGCAACACGCATATCCACAGTATTCACGTCATTGTCAAAGCGTACTACATAAGAACGTCCACCTGAAAAGTCGATGCCGTAATTGAGTCCGCGGATTGCAAACGAAGCCAGTCCGACCAGGATTACGATGGCAGATACAGTGTAAAAACGTTTTCTTACACCGATAAAGTCAAAATTCACCTTGGTGAGCACGTCCTTGCTGAATTTCGAATTAAACCGGATGTTTGCATTTTTATCGAGCCACCTGGTAAAGACCAGCCTGGACAGGAAAATAGCGGTAAACAGGGAGCAAATGATGCCGATGATGAGTGTGGTGGCAAATCCCTGTACGGGCCCTGATCCGAAGATGTATAACACCACCCCGGTCAGCAGTGTGGTGATGTTTCCGTCCACAATGGCAGAATAGGCATTCTTATACCCATCGGCAATGGCAAGTCGCAAACCCTTCCCTGATCTTATTTCCTCCAGGATACGCTCATATATGATCACGTTGGCATCCACGGCCATACCCAGTGTAAGAACGATACCGGCAATACCCGGCAAGGTGAGTACAGCCCCCAGTGATGCCAGGACACCCAGGATAAAGAATATATTGGCCACCAGCGCCATGTCAGCCACCATACCTGCCCTGTTATAATACAGTGCCATATAGATCAGAACCACAATAAATGCAATGAGAAAGGAGGTAAAGCCCGCATTGATCGCCTCCCGGCCAAGTGAAGGCCCCACTACGGCCTCTTCCACAATCCGTGCCGGGGCAGGAAGCGATCCGGCGCGCAGGATATTGGCCAGGTCCTGTGCCTCCTGGATGGAAAACTGCCCGGAGATTTGCGAACGGCCGCCGGCAATCTCCGACTGAACCGTAGGGAATGAATATACATAATCGTCCAGGACAATGGCGATTGATCGACCAATGTTGTCAGCGGTTAGACGGCGCCAAACCCTGGCCCCTTCAGTGTTCATCGCCATATTGATTTCCACCTGCCCGGTCGGGCTGAAATCCTGGCGCGCATCGGTAATTACTTCACCGGTGAGCGGGGCCGTACCATCGCGGGTGGTTTCCCTGATGGCCACCAGTTCATGGGTATTGTCCGTTCCCCTCAGTGGTTTGACGTTCCAGTATAAACGAAGGTTTCGCGGAAAAATATTCCGCACCTGCGGATGTTTCAGCATGCTATTGACCCTGGCAGTATCCTGCACTGCGGCATACCCGACAACTGGGCCTGGTCCGGGACGCATATTCCCGGCCTGATCCTGCATAAAATTGGGGGTCAGGTAAGCAAACAGAGGGTTTTCCCGTGCAAAGTCCTGAAATTCTTCCAGGTCATCAAAGTCGTCCCCGAGCATTTCCGCTATACTCAGGCTGTCGTCCTGTTCAATGCGATCAGGATCATCAACCAGCTCGTCAAGAAGCAAATCTTCCGGTTCAGCTGCTTCTTCGTCAAAAAAAGTTTCCAGGGCATCTTCATCCTCTGTTTCGCCGGTGCGAAGATCACGAAGACGGTCATTGGCATCCCACAAATACTCATACACCTCGGCAAACTCATAGGTTTCCCAGAACTCAAGCTTTGCCGTTCCCTGCAAAAGACGCCTGACCCGTTCAGGTTCTTTTATGCCCGGAAGTTCAATCAGGATACGGCCCGTGGTTGCCAGACGCTGTATGTTCGGCTGGGCCACGCCAAACCTGTCGATACGGGTTCGAAGGATCTGGAAAGAGCGGTCTACGGCAAGATCCACTTCGCGCCGGAGCACCCTGAGAACCTCTTCGTTGGATGAGGTAACGGTAATGCGGTCGCGCATTTCAGGGGTGCTGAAAAAATAAGCCAAACTGGCATTGGGGTCCTCTTCGGTAAATGCCCTGCCAAAAAGCGTGATGAAGTCTTCACGACTCGTGCGCTGCAATTCAATTGCCCGGTCCATGGCAGCCTGGAAAGTCTGGTCGGTGGGATTGCCTGCCAGGGCCCTTACAATGGCCGGCACGGAAATCTCCAGGGTCACATTCATTCCCCCGCGAAGGTCAAGGCCCAGGTTCAGTTCCCTCTCCTTGGTCTCACGAAAAGTATATTGACGGATACCCAGGTTATACACCGGGACGCTCATCATGGAATCCAGGTAAAACTGTTCTTCCGCTCTTGCAATGGAATCGAGCAGGATGCGCTCCATGAGTTCATCACCACCGGCAAGTGACCGTGCTTCTGCCACGAATTTTTCACTGCGAGCATAATTCCGCGCGTCGCGTTCAACTTTCCGGGAAAAATATGTGAAGGAAAGCTGGTAAAGACAAACCAAAGCAAAGGCAATGGCAAAAAATCTTATCAAACCTTTATTCTGCATGTTCTGGCACTTTAAAGTTCATTTTTAAAACGACCGCAAAGTTAATTGATTTTTTTCTCAATGGGAAAAATCCTCCAATGAAAATGTTATGTAACCATTCATCCCACCAACAACCGCTTTCCGGGATAATCTATCACAGCCCGCATGTGCATAAGCAAATCGCCACCAAGCACCATGTCAATCCTTGGCAGATCATACATTGCATAGGATGTATTGACAGGAGACAGGTCAATCAGCAGGATGTCCTGGTTTAGAATATCCAGTTTTCCAAAGCTGATTTTCGGGATGGTGGTTATATGTGTCTGGATCTTGCCGGCTCCCATGCCCGTAAAAAATTTATCAAAGGGCCTGATGTCAGGATTCTCAAGATAATATCCGGCGCGCGATATATCCAGGATGCTTTTGGATGCACCTGTATCAATCAGCACATTTGCTTTGAGACCATTAATATAAGCATGTAACATCAAATGTGTTCCCCCGGGGTCAATAGAGATCAGGGTAAGGGGTATATGAAACATTGTGCTTTGGTTACTTCTTTACTGCCTGTTCCTCCTTGATGATATCCATGCCCCGGTGAATGGCTTCTTCGTTCAGGGGGATCAGATGGTGATAGCGGTCCGGAAGCACTTTTTTCAGGCCCTTGATCACATTCTCCAGTTCGATGATGGGCCTGACTTTCAGGAAACCTCCAATCACGATCATGTTGAACACCTTGGTGTTGTTCATTTTCACCGATTCATCATACGCAGCAATGGAACAGATGTTTATGTCCTTGCGCCGTGGCTTTCGCGTCATGCCATTCTCCTCGTATATCAACAAGCCATCCGGCTTGACGGCATCCTCAAATTTATCCATCGAGGGCTGATTCAATACGATGGCCGTATCAAACCTGTTCAAAACTGGTGAACTGATCTGCTCATCACTGATGATGGCGGTACAATTGGCTGTACCACCCCTCATTTCAGGACCATATGAAGGCATCCAGCTAACTTCTTTTCCCTGCATTACGCCACTGTAACAAATGATCTGTCCCATCGACAGTACCCCTTGTCCGCCAAATCCGGCTATGATTATTTCTTCAGTCATGATGTGTTGTGGTTTTATTGTTCTGGTACTTTTATGTCACCCAGCGGGTAAAAAGGAAACATGTTTTCTTCCATCCATTTATTTGATTGCGCCGGGGTCATTTTCCAGCCCGACGGACAGTTGGAGACAATTTCAACAAAACATGTCCCCTTGTTAAGCTTCTGATATTCCAGGGCTTTTTTCATGGCCCTTTTGGCTTTTCGGGCATTGGCGGGAGCATGCACCGATTGCCGTGTAACGAAATAGGTTCCGGTCAACTCCGCAACCAGTTCGGTAATTTTCAAGGGATTTCCCATGGTGGAAACATCCCTGCCCCTGGGAGAGGTGGAGCTTTTCATACCAGGCAAGGTTGTCGGAGCCATTTGCCCGCCTGTCATCCCGTAAATGCCATTATTGATGAATACAATCAAAATATTCTCTCCCCTGTTGCAGGCATGAATGGTTTCTGCCGTGCCAATGGCCGCCAGGTCACCATCTCCCTGATAGGTAAACACATATTTATCAGGCAATACCCGTTTGATTCCGGTAGCCACAGCAGGAGCCCTCCCGTGGGCAGCCTCCTGCATATCCACATCAAAATAATAATAGGCCAGCACCGAACATCCTACAGGGGCTACACCAATGATATCTCCTTGAATACCGAGTTCATCTATAGCTTCTGCCAGCATACGATGGGCCGTCCCATGCCCGCAGCCGGGGCAATAATGCATCACACGATCTGTCATCACGCTGGTTTTTTCGTAAACCAGGTTTTCGGGGCTAATAATATTGCTTTCTGCCATAATGATTTATCCTCCAATGATTTTTTGTTCCAATGCTTCCAGTATTTCATCAGGCGTGGGGATCATACCACCAAAACGACCGTAAAATTCAACCGGGGTTTTGCCGTTCACAGCCAGCTTCACGTCCTCAACCATCTGGCCGGCATTCATTTCCACGGTAAGGATCCCTTTTACCTGTCCGGCCAGGCGGCTAATTTCATCCACAGGAAATGGATAAAGTGTTTGTGGTCTGATAATTCCCACTTTAATGCCTTTTGCACGGGCCATATCCAGTGCCTTACGGGTAATCCGTGCGCATGATCCGAAAGCCGCAAAGAGGTATTCTGCATCTTCGCATCCATACGTTTCAAAACGCACCTCATTTTTCTCCACCTCCCTGTATTTAGCCTGCAAACGAAGATTGACCTTTTCCTGTTCCTCCGATTGCAACTGCAGCGAGGTAACAATCACACTGTTTTTACCTGGTTTTTTGCCCAGGGTAGCCCATTCATATTCTTTGTTGCTCCGTGGCATTTGTTCAAACAATTCCACTTTTTCCATCATTTGTCCAATGATGCCATCGGAAAGAATCATGACGGGATTGCGGTACTTAAACGCAAGGTCGAATGCAAGCTTGACATAATCAACACTTTCCTGTACGGTTGCCGGGGCAAGCACAATGAGTTTATAATCTCCATGTCCGCCCCCTTTTACTGCCTGAAAATAATCCGATTGCGAGGGCTGAATCGTTCCCAGGCCAGGGCCGGCGCGCACCACATTGACCACCACACACGGAAGTTCTGCACCGGCAATATAAGATAAGCCTTCCATTTTCAGGCTGATTCCAGGGCTTGAAGAAGAGGTCATGGCCCGTTTGCCGCAACCTGCCGCACCATACACCATATTGATGGCTGCAATTTCACTTTCGGCCTGAAGAACCTGCATACCCGTTCGATCTGCCGGGTTCTCACGCATCAGGTACTCGATGACTTCCGATTGCGGGGTAATGGGGTAGCCAAAATAGGCGTCGGCTCCGGCACGGATGGCAGCTTCCGCCAAAGCCTCATTGCCTTTCATCAATCTTAACTCTTTCATTTTTCTGTATCTTCAATTGTTTTCATTAACATGGATTCTTTCCCTTGTTTGATCCGGGAGCCATTATTTTTTGACAACCTTTTCGCGGTAGACGGTTATCACAGCATCCGGACAAACCACTGCACAGTTGGCACATCCGATGCATTCAGCGTTTGTCTTGATTGCATAATGGTATCCCTTGCTGTTTACTTCACTGCTTAATGCCAGCACCTCATTCGGACAGGCTGACAAACAGACTTCACAACCCTTGCACCGCTCTATGTTGATTACAACATCTCCTTTTCTTGCCATGGTAGTTATAATTTATGGTTGAACCAGTCGTTTAGATAAAAATGTCATCTTGTGATCATCGACAAAACTATAATTATTTATTGAAAATCCGGAAAAGATTGACAAGAATATTTTCAAACAAAAAAATCATGCAGACAAGCCAGGGGGCCTTGAAGATTTTTATCTAATTTTACAACTGTAATGCCAAAAAAGCGCAAAAGATCTGCAAAAATATTTTATACGCGGTGGTTTCTTTTACTTGAGATCATCGTCCTGATACCTGTATTGATTTTGTTGATTACAAACCAGGTAATTCGTTTATCAGCCGAAGATCATTTATATGACTCCATCGACATAATCCCCTATAACCGGGTCGCACTGGTGCTGGGAACATCGCACCGGATAAGAAACGGGGGGCCAAACCTGTATTTCCACCACCGAATGCAGGCCGCCGCCGATTTATATCACCACCAAAAGGTGAGTTACCTGTTGCTCAGCGGCGACAACAGCACCCCTTATTACAATGAACCTGAACAAATGCGCCAGGCTTTGCTTGCACTTGGCGTACCCGATAATGTAATGTATAAAGACAATGCCGGGCTAAGAACCCTCGATTCTGTGATAAGGGCGCAAAAAATTTTTGGGCAGGACAGCATCACCATTGTAAGCCAGCGGTTCCACAACCAAAGGGCCATATACATTGCCAGGCATAACGGCATATATGCCACCGCCTATAATGCAGCCGACGTTTCCCGGCACCGTAACGACAGGACCCGTCTTAGGGAGTGGTTTGCCAAAGCCAATGTGTTCTGGGACATGCTGATCAGTAAACAACCCGGGGAACTGGATGAATCCGTTGAGATTGGCCAATAGACCCAACAACCCTAAACGCAGCGGTCAGTAAGCATAATCTACCACCCTGCCAAGGTATTTTCCTTTTCTGATGATCCAGGTAACTTCATACAAGCTGGGGATGCGGCTGTTCCGCATATAAATGTAAAGTCGCTCACCGTCTTTTGAGATAAAGGCCCTGCTGTAACATTCCTGACGGCTAAAAATGCTTCGCCTGCTACAGAAATTTGGTTCATAAATATCCCGGGTGGCCCGGGCCGGGAGTTCAAGCCGCTCATGCCCGTCAAAGACATGTACATTGACCAGGCGTTGCCCGGGCATTTTTCCGTCAAAACCCCAGAAATAACGCCCGTCTATTCTATACACATATTGCTGGGGTCCAAAATATTCTATATGGTGAAGGGAAGCAAAAAAAGGCCCCCTGGATATATGCACCTTTTTTTGATCCAATGCAAGCGTTATGGTATGGCTGGTCAGGCTGTGCAATTCAAACTCCCGGAGGGAAGCTCTCCCGCTGAGCCCCACCAGTGAACCCGTAAAGGTAAAGCTGCCCACTTCGGCACGGAGGATGGAATCGTTCAGGCTGAAAAAACTTTCCGCCATACCTTTGTAGTCAGGCACCACATATTCCCCGACCTGTGATTGCACCGTAACAACACGGGCCATTAAAACAAAAACCAAAATCAGGCAGCGTAACATGGATTGCATTGTATTGAACGAAATGACATCAAGAATTAAATACGCCACTGCTTATTATTTGATAATCTGAAGATAACGGTCACGAATATCCTTTAACTGCCTTAGGGTGATGTTTTCCTTGTAGACCCGGACCAGGTCAAGGATCTTGTGGTCATCAAAAATGACTGCCTGGGCAGCGTCAAAATACAGGATGCGTGTTTCGTATTTAGCCTCCTCCGTAAGACGTTTAAAAGCCTCCCAGTCGTAATGTTTTGGTATGACGAAGTATGCCTTGGTGTCGTCAGCGGCATCCATGAACAAACCATTTCCCCCGGGTTTCAGGTACAATATTTTCGACAGGCGGATGATTCCCATTTTTTCGCTAATGGTACGCTGCCTTTTTTTGAATTGAATACCCTCCTGCTGAAAGTTTTGCTGAATGATATGTACCTGGTTAAAATGGTTGATCCCTTTGATCCTGATCACCTGGCATACTTTGTCTATCAGTGAGATCGTCCCCACGGCCACATCCACCGGATTGCGTCTTTTGGCATTTACAGACTGGGTGGCACGCATGATATCCCCGAAAGTAAAAGTATAATTGTTTGAAAGCACACAATAAATGTACGGATCGGGTTTCCCGATGGGATCGTCATGATAATAACCAAAAAAAGGTGAGGTGGACTCAAGCACACAGGTGTTGTCGGCCGTCAGGTCCGCTTCCAGGGTACTCAAGGGCTCTTCTTTTATCAATTCACAATACCGTTCAACAATGCTTTGTGTTTCCATGATCGTGTGCTAAAGTTTTTTGAAAAATACAACTTTTCCCTGTAGAAAGCAAATCTGTAATCCTTCTTCGGGGGAAAGCAAAAAAAAATTAATTTTGTAACCCGTTTTTGGCGTAGAAAAAAATCATATTCATTCATAAAAGCAACAGACAATGAGCAAACAAAGCAAGAAGGTTTATTTTTTCGGCGGTAAAAAAGCCGATGGAGATGCAAAAATGAGGAATTTGCTGGGTGGCAAGGGTGCCAACCTGGCTGAAATGGTAAATATCGGTGTGCCAGTGCCTCCCGGGTTTACCATTACCACGGAAGTATGTACCATGTTCAATCAGCGGGGACGCGATTTTGTGGTCAATGAGATCAAGCGGGAAGTCGAAGAGAATATGCACCGTGTGGAAAAAGAGATGAACGCCAGGTTCGGTGACAAAGACAACCCCTTGTTGATGTCTGTGCGATCAGGTGCCCGCGCCTCCATGCCGGGCATGATGGATACGGTGCTTAATCTGGGTTTGAATGAGCAGACCCTTGAGGGGCTGTCAAAAAAGACCGGCAATGAGCGTTTTGTTTGGGACTCATACCGGCGCTTCGTACAAATGTACGGCGATGTGGTTATGGGCATGAAACCTGCCAACAAGGAAGAAGAAGATCCTTTTGATGTCATTATGGAACACCTTAAAGAAGAAAAGGGGGCTGAAAATGATCAGGACCTGAGTACCGGTGACCTTAAGGAACTTGTGAAACGTTTTAAAAAAGCGGTTAAGGATGAAACCGGAAGGGACTTTCCGGAGGATCCATGGGAGCAACTCTGGGGCTCTGTAATGGCCGTTTTTGAATCCTGGAATAATCCACGTGCCACCTATTACCGTATGAAATATAAAATCCCGGCCGAATGGGGTACTGCGATCAATGTGCAGGCCATGGTCTTTGGCAACATGGGAGATAGCTCGGCTACAGGAGTTGCTTTTACCCGCGATGCTGCCACCGGCGAAAATATTTTCAACGGGGAATACCTGGTAAATGCCCAGGGCGAAGATGTGGTAGCCGGCACACGCACCCCTCGCCAGATCACCAAAGAAGGCTCACTACGCTGGGCCAAACTGCAGAGCGTATCCGAAGAAGAGCGAAAAAAAGTGTATCCATCACTGGAGGAACTTTTTCCCGAGCTTTATAAAGAACTGGATGAACAACAAAAGAAACTTGAACTGCATTACCTCGACATGCAGGACCTTGAGTTTACCATTCAGGAGGGTAAACTCTGGATGTTGCAAACCCGGAACGGAAAACGTACAGGTCCTGCCATGGTTAAAATTGCCATGGACATGCTGCGCGATGGCCTGATCAATGAAGAAGAAACACTGATGCGCATGGAAGCGGAAAAACTGAATGAACTGCTTCACCCGGTGTTTGATACCAAGGAACTGGCCAAAGCCACATTGCTGGCCAAGGGCCTGGCTGCTTCGCCGGGTGCATCAACCGGACAGATCGTTTTCTTTGCGGACGATGCGGCCGAATGGACAGCCAAGAAAAAAAAGGTGATCCTGGTTCGTGTGGAAACATCCCCCGAAGACCTCAGCGGCATGGATGCCGCCCAGGGTATTCTGACCGCACGCGGTGGGATGACCTCACACGCCGCCGTGGTGGCCCGGGGCATGGGCAAGTGCTGTGTATCAGGTGCCGGTGCCCTGAACATCAATTATAAAAAACGTACCATGACCATTGATGGCAGGGAATTCAAAGAAGGGGACTTTATAAGCCTCAACGGAACCACCGGGGAAGTCTTCGAAGGGAAGATCAACACCGTTGACCCTGAAATGAGCGGCGATTTCGCTGATCTGATGGATCTTACTGAGAAATATACCCGTATGTACGTTCGAACCAATGCAGATACACCCAAGGATGCAAAAATCGCCAGGGAGTTTGGGGCCAAAGGGATCGGTCTTTGCCGGACCGAACACATGTTCTTCGAAGGCATTCGCATCAAGGCTATGCGTGAGATGATCCTGGCCAAGGATGAATCCGGGCGCCGCAAAGCACTTGATAAATTGCTTCCCATGCAACGGGAGGACTTTGAAGGGATTTTTGAAGCCATGCATGATTTGCCGGTGACCGTCCGTTTGCTTGATCCGCCTTTGCATGAGTTTTTACCCCACGAAGAAGCCAACCAAAAGGAAATGGCCAAGGAAATGGGCATAACCCCCGAAGAGGTAAAGGCTACAGTCGATTCCCTGCATGAATTCAACCCCATGCTGGGACACCGCGGATGCCGCCTGGGCAACACCTATCCTGAAATTTCAGAGGTACAGACCAGGGCCATCATCGAAGCTGCCCTGAACCTGAAGAAAAAGGGAGTCAGGGTGATTCCGGAAATCATGATCCCGCTCACCGGTACTGATCCGGAATACCGTTTGCAGGAAGAAATTGTACGCAACACGGCTGAAAAGGTATTTGAAGAACACGATGACCGGATTGAATACCTGGTTGGCACCATGATTGAAATCCCACGGGCCACACTCGTTGCCGATAAGATCGCTGAGAAGGCAGAATTTTTCTCATTTGGCACAAACGACTTAACGCAGATGACATTTGGTTATTCACGCGATGACTCCGCACGATTTTTGCCCGTTTATCTCGAAAAGGGGTTGCTGGAAAACGATCCCTTCCAGATACTTGACCAGGAAGGGGTAGGCCAGTTGGTTGAACTGGGCATTGAACGCGGGCGTAAAGGCCGTCCTGACCTTAAAATAGGTATTTGCGGTGAACACGGTGGCGAACCAAATTCTGTAGAATTCTGCCATAAAGTGGGCATGGATTACGTCAGCTGTTCTCCCTTTCGTGTCCCCATTGCCCGTCTGGCATCAGCACAGGCTGTGGTAAGGGAAAACCTTGCTAAAAAAGGCGGATCGACATACAGCACCGCTTAGGAAGTTTTTCAATGCACCTATAAAAAAGGCTGCCGGGCGTGACCCTGCAGCCTTTTTTACATCCCTGAGGTTATCATGCAGTAAACCGTTCCGGGTGATGATTCCGGATAAAAGAACGCGATTTTCCCATCTCCCCGTACATCACCTGGTCATTTTCAACAAAAGCCACTGTTTTCCGGAATTCTTTCAACAGAGACAACAGCGCAGGCGAAGTTTTCTCTTCATCACGAAAAGCCATGGCCTGCGACGCCGTCATCAATTCAATGGCCACTACCTTCTCAAGGTTCTGCAATACATGAAAAGCCTTCACCGCGGCATTGGCTCCCATGCTAACGTGATCTTCCTGTCCCTGTGAAGATTCAATGGAGTCTACCGAGGACGGGGTACATAACTGTTTATTCTGGCTCACTATGGAGGCGGCGGTATACTGTGGGATCATAAAACCGGAGTTCAACCCGGGGTTGGCTACTAAAAATGAAGGCAACCCGCGCAAACCTGACAGCAACCGGTACACCCTGCGTTCGGCAATATTGGCCAGTTCCGCCATGGCAATGGCCAGATAATCCAGCCCCAGGGCCAGTGGCTGGCCATGAAAGTTGCCGGCCGATATTATCAGGTCCTCTTCC
>SL_3KL_010_SEDDRAFT_10004245_pt1 | contig 12948 bp, 9 predicted proteins | sample SodLakKL_010_SED_2_FD_10381 | JGI IMG/M metagenome (IMG submission 10381)
ACGACCCCTCCTCGGTCGCATGTGCAGATAGGTTTCCCATACAAATAACTCAAAATGTTTTAATAATGCAACCGCTTGCACGAAATATTTAATTACTGGACAAAACAACTTGCACGTAGCAGAGAGACAGGATATTTTAACTGAGGCACGCGCACCGAATCCTATCACCTCACAGAAAATCCATGAAGTGGTTTGCATGTTGTTTTTGCCTTATTCTCCTTTTGTTGCTGTGTCTCTCGTGCAGTCGCAAACAGGTGGAAACAATACACATGAACCAGATCGGATTCCATCCGCTGGCAGAGAAGACGGCCATTGTAACGGGCTGGGAGAAATCGGGTGACGGTATCTTCCGTGTCATCGATAATGAAAATGACCGGGTGGTCTGGAGCGGTAGGGCAGCTGTCACAGGCACCTGGACCTGGGGCCGGACCCGGGTGTCCGTCATCGATTTCACAGAGCTGAAACCCCCTGGTTCATACCGCATCGAAAGCGATGATGGCCATCTGGTCTCCCCGGTGTTTGCGATCCGTGACACGGTCTATGCCGCACTTACACAGGCGGCGCTCCGGGCGTTCTACTACAACAGGGCTTCGACGCCTCTGGAACCGGAACATGCCGGCCGGTGGTCGCGTCCAGCCGGACACCCCGACACGCTGGTCCTAATCCACCCCTCGGCGGTATCCCCTGACCGTCCGGAGGGAATGAACATCTCTTCGCCCGGTGGATGGTACGATGCCGGTGACTACAACAAGTACATCGTTAACTCGGGCATCAGCACCTACACACTTCTGGCGGCTTTTGAACATTTTTCCGACTTTTTCCGCGAACTGTCCGTCGGCATTCCGGAATCCGGCAGACGCATGCCCGACATCCTCAGCGAAGCCCGTTGGAACCTGGACTGGATGCTCACCATGCAGGATCCCGGTGACGGCGGCGTCTATCACAAGCTTACCTCACCGCAGTTTTCCGGTGTCGTGATGCCGCATGAGGATACGGATCCACGGTACGTTGTCCAAAAATCCACCGCGGCAGCCCTGAATTTCGCTGCGGTCATGGCTGTGGCCGCCCGGGTCTATAAGCCGTATGACCCCGGTTTTGCTGCAGCGTGCCTGTCGGCGTCCCGAGCGGCCTGGGAATGGGCCGTGGCACATCCAAAGGTTTACTACAGGCAGGAAAAAATGAACGAGCGGCATCGGCCGGCCATCGCAACCGGCGAATACGGGGACACCGATGTCACCGATGAATATGACTGGGCGGCGACAGAGCTTTACCTGGCCACAGGCAGCACAGAGTACCGGGATGCCCTGGACGTAAAACGGCTTGCAGGCTCCGTGGTCCCCAACTGGCGTGATGTTCGGGCCTTGGCCTGCATTTCAGCAGCTCATCACCTGGTGCCGTATGGTTTGGCGGCCGGCCGATCGGACCTGGCACCGGTGGACCGCCTGCTGGCCGAGGCATCGGCGCAGTGCCTTCTGAGCCTTTCCGGCGCGCTGCGCGACGAGTACCGTACATCACCACTCCGGGTCAGCATGGGACATGATCGCCGCGACTTCGTCTGGGGCAGCAACGCCGTGGCCATGAACCACGCCATCCTGCTGATACAGGCCTGGCGACTGACCGGTGAGCGTTCCTGGCTGGATGCGGCCCAGGCAAACCTCGACTACGTGCTTGGCAGGAATCCCACCGGCTACTCCTTTGTGACGGGTTTCGGCTTCCAGGCCCCTATGTTTCCCCACCACCGCCCATCGGCAGCTGACGACAATCCGGATCCCGTTCCCGGCTTTCTCGTGGGCGGACCGCAGAGTGGACAGCAGGACGGGTGTGCATACCCATCCAACCTGCCAGCCCTCTCTTATCTGGATGACTGGTGCAGCTACTCAACCAACGAAGTGGCCATCAACTGGAACGCGCCGCTGGTCTACGTTGCCGGTGCGATCCAGGCCATCTACGGTGAACTATCACCTGAGGCGGTCGCGTTTTGATGGGAGTCTCAGGGTGAGTAGTGGAACGGGATGGAGTGCCGGTACGGTCGCGAAACATACGGCTTCTCCGGATCCGCCGGATCGGCCAGTTCGAATCCCAGTCCACCGATCATCAGCCGGATCTCCCCCTCTTCCACACCGTGGATGTATTCTCCGCGCTGCTCGCCATACCTGACATAGGCCAGGTCGTTGGCCGTGATCCGGAAAGATACCTCGGATTCCTCACCGGGATCCAGGGCGACCCGCTCAAATTTGCGCAGCCGGCGCAGCGGCGGCACCACGGAGGGATACATATGCCGTGAGTAGAGTTCGACGACCTCATCCCCCCTGCGGTCGCCGGTATTCCTGACCGTTACAGAAGCCGTGATCGTTTCATCGCCGCGCAACGTATCACGGTCCAGGCGGAAATTCTCATAGGTGAAGCCGGTGTAGCTGAGCCCGTGTCCGAACGGGAACTGCGGATGGTATCCGTCCGGGGTGAAAACACCCACTTCGTTCTCGACGCTCAGCTCGGTCCATCGATGATCATACAGCACCAGGTCGTTCGGGTGGCGCGGATAGGTGAACGGAAGCTTGCCACCAGGGTTGTAGTCGCCGTAAAGGACCTCTGCAACAGCCTCTGCACCCCGGCTGGCGGGACGATAGGCCATCAGGATGGCTTCAATCTCTTCGGCAAAGCGATTGATGAGGCGCGGACGTCCCTGCAACAGTACCACGATCACAGGCTTGCCGGTCTCGACGGCGGCCAGTGCCAGATCGGCCTGACGCGGATCGATCGCAAGGTCAGTGATGGACCCAGGGGATTCGGCGTAAGAATCCTCGCCAAGCACCAGCACTATCCGGTCGGCCTGACCGGCCATGGCGTGCAAGCGGACCGTGTCGTAATTATACGGGTGGTCATATTCCGGAACGGACATGCTGAGCACATTGCCCGCGCCGATCTTCTGCTCCAGGGCTTCGCGGATGGTCAGTGTGGATTCCGGGTACAAATCCGCCCGGTTGCCCTGCCAGTTGAAGGTCCAGCTGCCATGCAGCGCTGGCAGGTTATCGGCGCCGGGTCCGGCCAGCAGAATAGTCTCTTCACCTGACAGCGGCAGCACATTGCCGTCGTTTTTCAGCAGGGTCATCGACTGCAGCGCCGCTTCGAGCGCCGTTTCGGCATACTCCGGACGCCCGAAGTTCGCGATCGCCTCCTCCTCCGGATAGGGATTGTCAAACAGCCCAAGCTCAAATTTCAACCGGAGGATGCGCCGCACCGACTCATCCACCCGGGCAGCGATCATTTCACACTCTTCGTAGAGCTCCTTCAGATAGTCGGCAAACATGAAATCGTGCGGTGTCATGCTCATGTCAATGCCGGCCAGCACGGCCTGCCGCACCGCTTCCTTAATGTTCGGGGATATGGTGTGCCGTTCGTGCAGACGGTTCACATCCTCCCAATCCGTAACCACCACGCCGTCAAACCCCAGTTCTTTGCGCAGCACTTCGGTCAGCAGGTAATGGTCGCCGTGGACCGGCATGCCGCTCACCTCGCCGGAGTTGATCATGACCGATGCGGCACCGGCACGGATAGCTTCGCGGTACTGCGGCAGTTCGTACTCGCGATACTCGATCTCGGGCAGCCAGGCCGGAGTGCGGTCGCGACCGGTACGCGGCATCGAATACCCCAGAAAATGTTTCAGCGTGGCCGCCACGGAAGTGGACGCCGACAGGCCGTCGCCCTGGTAGCCGGCGATGGTATTCAGGTTCATAACGGTGGCAATCACCGGATCCTCTCCGAAGGTTTCCTCAAAGCGGGGCCAGATCGGATTGCGTCCGATGTCCAGAACCGGGTCGAAATTCCAGCGGTGTCCGGAGGCGCGGGTCTCCAGGGCCGTGATCCGTGCCGCCTCGTATACCAGGTCCGGGTTGCGAGTAGCCGCCATGCCAATGTTGTGCGGAAAAATGGTGGCGTCCAGGGTGTAGTTGGTGCCGTGGATCGCATCGATGCCGTAGATCACCGGTATCCGGTTAGGGTTCTCCATGGCAGCATCCTGGATGGCGGTGATGATCTCGTGCCAGGTCTCCAGCGAATAGGCATTGTTGATGGCATTGAGGATGGATCCCACCTTATACTCGTTGACGGCCAGCCGGAGCCGTTCCGGGTCGATGGTGCCGTCGGTGTTGTCGTAGCCTCCCTCCAGTATCAGGTTCAAGTTGACCTGGGTCATCTGTCCCACCTTCTCCGCCACGCTCATCTGCTGCATTAGGGAGTCCACCTTCCCGTCCAGTTCAGAGCGGATCGGCTCCTGTTCTGTCTGGCAGGCGCACATCACTGGCAGTATCAAAGCTAGTAATGTTGTTATGTATAATTTCTGTTTGTTCCAATGTGTCATATTGGCCTCATTAATGTTAGAAATCAGCACCGTTGCGGGTAGCTGCGAATATCAGAAAGAAAATTCGTTATTCGGATTATCTCGCACGGGATCGGTGCCCGCAGCTTTCGCGGATAACCAGGTCGGGCTTCAGGTTCCTGTGTTCAATATCGGTCTGTTTGCCGCTGATCCGATCGATGATCATCCGGGCAGCATACTGGCCTTTCTGGCTTATGGGTTGCCGGATGGTGGTCAGCGGAGGTATGGTATACCGGGCAAAGGAAAGGTCGTCAAATCCAACGACGGCAACATCATCGGGTACGCGCAGTCCGCTTTTGCAGAGCGCCGACAGGGCCCCCATGGCCATTGTGTCGCTGGCACAGAACCAGGCCGTGATTTCCGGCTGACGCCTGAGCCGCGATAACATCTTGTCATGGCCGCTTTTCTGGGTATAGCCGCCAATGGAGACAAAAGCTTCGTTCAGCGGCACGCCTGCATCCTCCAGGGCTTTCCGGTAACCGGCAAGCCGGTCCTGCGACTCCTGCAGCAGCTGGCTGCCGACCATGGCGCCGATGTTTCGGTGTCCGAGTCGGATCAGGTGCGTCACCGCGCTGTAGCTTCCTGCAAAATTGTCCACATCCACCGAACTGATGCTGGAAAAGCCGGGTGCGTGACCGATGAGTACCGCCGGGATCTCGCGCGTCAGGAGCTCCCCGGCCAGCAGATCGGTGACCTCTTCGGCAAACAGGATGACCCCGTCCAGCGTGTGTTCATTGAGAATGAACTTCTGGAACTCCTCTTTCATCTCGGTGGATATGAACATCTGCCGGACCGAGTAACGCTGTGCCAGGCACTCTTCGAACACCCCGAGGTAGAGCAGGGTCGAGAACCCGTTGCTCATCACATCATTGGGGTTGCGGGTGGACAGAATCCCGATTTCGCGCGTGTTCTTTGCCGCAAGGCTTCGGGCGGCGGAGTTGCGCTGGTAATTGTATTTCTTGATCACGTTCAGCACCCGCTCCCTGGCCACATCACTGACATGTGGATGATTGTTCAACACCCGGGATACGACCGATCGGGAGACGAATGCGTACCGGGCAACCTGGTCTATGTTGATTTTGTTCATAATGGTTCCGGGTCAGGTGATCGATAAGGGGGACAAAGCAGCTACTCCTGCTGATGCAGGGTATTGTAGATGGCGCCGAGCAGGACATGGTCAGGGTCGTGGCTGTGCTCCCAGTACATCACCCCGGAAAGTCCTTCCGAAAGCACAAACAGGGCCTTCTCGCGCAGGGACTCTTCGTCCTCGTAAGAATACTTGGTACGTGTTTCCGGGTTCCAGAGCCACGGTGCGCGGGCCTCATCATCCCAATGCCGGACAAACCCGTTCCGGTCAATGTACTGCTCCTTAAGGACGGAGTACGGCAAATTCGGGACATCGGAAGCATAGGGCTGGAACAGGCCGTTGTTTTTCGGGTGGACACCGGTCCACCCCCTGGCATAGAAGGCCGCTCCGAGAACCAGTTTCTCGGCCGGGACTCCGGCCTCAACATGCAACCTGACGGCATCGGATGCCGAGGGACGCTCTTCTTGTCCAGCCGTCGGGTACATATTGGCGTGATGCCCGGTGGTCTCGGTCCAGGAACCGTGGAAATCGTAGGTCATGATGTTGACGAAGTCCAGGTACCGGTGCGCCTTGTGCATTTCTGTGTTATCCAGATAGGCCTGGTTGGCACCAGTGGCGATGGTGAGCTTGTACCGGTCGCGTCCCGTGCGCCCCTCTTCGTCGCTCATGGCGTCCAGTTTCTCGCGGACGGCCTGCAGCAGCAGGGTGAAGTTCTGTTTGTCTTCGGGACGGTAGACGTTGCCGTCGCCGATCTGGCCGGGGTATTCCCAGTCCAGGTCGATGCCGTCCAGCTCATGCTCCCGAACCAAAGCCGCCGCACTGCGGGCGAATGTGCGCCGGTTCTCCGCGGTCAGCGCCGCATCGGAGAAGTTGCCTGACCAGGACCATCCGCCTACCGACAGCAGGATTTTCAGGTCCGGATTGTGCTGTTTCAGTGCCCGCAGCCGGTGGATCATCTCCGCATCGGCTTCACTCATGAGCACCACCCGATGATCCATTACATTGGCAAACGCGTAGTTGATATGGGTGAGCATATCGGCCCGGATGTTCTCGATATCCGGTTCACGCGCGCCGAAGACATAGCCGATAATCCGTTTGTCCGATTCATTTCCGGAAACGGCACTGCTATCCGAAACCGCATCGGTCCGGTCCGTGCCGCAGGATGCGCACAGGATCACTGCCGCTAACATCAGTGTCATGACAGTGAATCTGTGCCGGGGTCTGTTCTGTTCCATGTTTGTGCTCCTTCTTGCAGGCTTCAGTTGGGAAATAATTGCGATCCGTTGATCTTCTGTGCGGTCAGTTGTCCGATCAGTTTTTTCAAAATAGGATACCTCCCGGAACGGAATCGATTGGAACCGCTTCCAATCGCTCTTCCCGGGGCGTGCCCTTTTTAATTTACTACGGAGCCGGTAATTTAAAAGAACAATTTTTTGCAACCGGACATTATCCGGCAATTGTCCTCCAATCACTTCTGCCATGCGTGCACAAAAACTGTTTCCCCTCATCCTCGTACTGCTGCTCATGATGACACCACTATCCTCCGCCCGGACCGATGCCTCTCACGGTGCCAATGAGGGCCGGACCGGTCAGCTGTCCGCCGGCAAAGCAACCGAACTCCCCGCTCATTCATCCCGCCACCACACCGATCATCACACCGGCCGGCTCACGCTGATGCCGCTGCCCAACGGGCCGGTCGTACCGGGTGAAGGCCGCTTCCGGATCGATGAACACTTCACGCTCGCCGTGGAAGGTGCGCCCGATGCGCGCATCTACCCCGAATCCACCCGCATGCTCCGCCGGCTTGCCGGCCGCACCGGCCTCTTCCTCCCGCAGGGTTTCATCCGCGAGGATACGGAAGTCGACTCCCCGTCCATGCTGGTCCGCGTGAACCGACCCGGCAGGCTGGAACTCCACGAGGACGAATCTTACCGGCTCCACGTCACCTCCGAAAGGATCCTGTTGGAAGCGGACACCGACCTGGGCGCGCTGCACGGCTTTGAAACGCTTCTCCAGCTCCTGGATGCGGATGCCGAAGGGTACTTCGTCCCGACCATTGAGATTCACGACGAACCCCGCTTCACATGGCGCGGACTCATGATCGATGCTGCGCGCCATTTCATGCCGGTGGATGTGATCAAGCGCAACCTGGATGGCATGGCCGCCGTCAAACTCAACGTGTTCCACTGGCATCTCACCGAGGACCAGGGGTTCCGGGTGGAAAGCACGACTTATCCGCTGCTGCACGAGAAAGGATCCGACGGTGAATACTACACACAGGAAGAGATCCGCGACATCATCCGCTATGCGGACCAGCGCGGCATCCGGGTGGTTCCGGAATTTGACATCCCCGGCCACGCCACCAGCTGGCTCGTCGGTCATCCCGAGCTGGCATCCCTGCCCGGACCGTACGAGATCGAGCGCGGGTTCGGCATCTTCGATCCCACCCTGGATCCCACCAGCGAGGAGGTCTACGGGTTCCTGGATGTGTTCCTCGGTGAAATGGCCGCCCTGTTCCCAGACGACTTTATGCACATCGGTGGCGACGAGGTCACTGGTCGGCACTGGGACGAGAACCCGGACATCCAGCAGTTCATGCGCGACAATNACATCCCGGACAATCAGGCGCTGCAAGCCTATTTCAACAGCCGGGTGATGGAAATCCTGAAGGGTCACGGAAAGATCATGGTGGGATGGGAGGAGATCCTGCATCCCGATCTGCCGCAGAATATCGTAATCCAGTCCTGGTACGGCCGCCAGTCCATGATAGATGCCGCCCGGCAGGGCTACCAGAGCATCCTGTCGCATGGATACTACATCGACCTGATCCAGCCGACCGACCTGCACTACGTCAACAACCCGCTTCCACCCGACACCCCGCTCAGCCCGGATGAGCAGAAGCTGATACTGGGCGGCGAGGCGCCCATGTGGTCCGAGTACGTTAGCTGGGAGACCGTCGACTCGCGCATCTGGCCGCGCACGGCCGCCATTGCCGAGGTGTTCTGGTCGGTCGATGTACCCGCGATCAACCTCCCTTCCGGACGAGAGTGGTTCATTCCGGAGGACCTGCTCACGCAGGAGATCATCATCCAGCTCGACGAGATGTATCGCCGGCTGCAAGTAATCCGGATCCAGCTGGAGGAACACGGCCTCACGCACGACAGGAACTATCCGGTGATGCTGCGCCGCCTGGCCGGCGGTGAGGACATCTCGGCGGTAAAAACTTTTGTGAATGTGGTCGAGCCGGTCAAGATATACAACCGTCCGCGCCAGCGCACGCACACCTCCTACTCACCGCTCACCCGCACGGTGGATGCGGCCCGTCCCGACGCCATGGTGGCCCGGCAGTTCCGGCGCCTGGTGGACGATTACCTTGCCGGTGGCGCCACCGACCGCCAGATGGCCGCCGAAATCCGGGAGCAGCTGCTGGTCTGGCGGGACAACCACGGCGAACTTGTGCAGGTGATCCGGCGCTCGCCGATCCTGTCCGAGATCGAAACACTTTCTGAAGATCTGGCCCGGCTATCGGCAACGGGAGTGGAGGCCCTGGACAATATCCGCGAGGCGCAGCGTCCGCATCCGGACTGGCAGCAGGAAGCCATGTCCGTGGTAGAGGCGGCCCGCGAACCGCGTGGCCAGGTCGAGATCATGATCGTGCCGGCCGTAGAGAAGCTCGTCCGCGCCGCCGGCTCGTGAAATACACATCCACCAGAATTACATAAACACATTCAGAAACCATGAAATGCCCATGAAGGTTTTCCGTCACACAGGTGCATCAAATCTTAATCAACATGGGCATTGCAAATGACGTCAGAATCAAAGATTATAAACACATGAAAAATCCCAGCCAATCCATGTCACACCGAATCCTTCTATTTCCGCTGGCAACCTTCCTCGTGCTATCCGCAGCGATCACGGCATGCGGGGGTGATCGTCCGGATGCCGCCGATGAGCGTGCGGTCGCATCCCCAAAACATGATTTTTCGGATGAGCCCTGCTTTGTCTCCATGTGGAACCATCGCCGCGACCTGGATCCGTCCGACCTGGGGGCCGAACTGGGAATCAACCATATCTGGTCCCATGACGACGCCTATCACGGCCAGGAGTGGGAGGAGACGCACATGTATCGGCTCCTACAGATCCCCGGCGTCGATTACGTGATGGCCAAGATCGAGCGGGCGGCCTGGGGATGGGATCACGAAATGTCACTCAGCCACGCCAAATGGGTCGCCAAACTGTCGAAGGAACACCCCGGGATTGCTGGCATGTACCTCAATGATTTCTACGACGAGGTTGAGGATGGATACCGGACCGAGGAGCAGTGGCGCGAGATCATCGACACCGCGAAATCAATCAACCCGGACTTAAAGCTCTGGGTTCCGCATTATCCGCACCGCGATCAGGGACGCCATGCCTTTGATTTCGACATCGACGGTGTGATTCTGAACCTGTGGGGCAACGAACCCGAGCTGCTGGCACGCGCCGAGGAGCATCTTGCGGCCGGACTTGCGCATCATCCCGACCGCGAAATCATCGCCGGGCTGTACCTGCGCTCGGGCATGGATGGCGGACGGTGGCTCACCGAGGATGAATTCCGTTTTGTATACGGGCATTATGTCGATATGCTCAACGCCGGGCAACTGAAGGGCGTGCGTATTTTTGCCGCCTACCAGCTGAAGGAGCGTCCGGAGTACATCGAATGGGCGAAGGAGATCCTTGAAAGTGTGACGTGCCGGTGAGGATTGCTGATTTGGCGAGAGCTTGCCAGCCGTGAAACCGGGATGGTTGGTAGAAGTAATAGCGGGGGCCGGCTTGCCTGATCACCTGGACCGGAAGTCTTGTTCAGCGTCCATCAGGTCTGCTTGCGAATCTAATCTGAATCATCCGGCACATTTTGCGCTGATGTCACACGCGAAGCCACATAATGTCCAAGCAGCGCGGACAGATCCAGCCGGTGGATCTGCTGCGGAAAATTCAGCACCGAAACGGCAAAATGCTCATTGGTGATGTAGTAGGTGAGTCCGTCCCGGGTCGTGATCGCCTCCACCTGATGTCCGCGCCCCATGAAGTTGCCCGGCAGGCTGAGGCCGACTTTCCTCCGGTTACCACCGAAAAAATCCACCCCCTCGAAATCGTAGAACAGGTACAGGAACGGCGCCATGTCGGAACTGTATCCGGTGAAAACAAGCAGGTCCATATCCTCCCGGTAAACCAGTCCGGTGACCAGGCCCTGCACGTCGTAGGTCTCCTGCAGTTCGGCAACGTGGTCGCCCGGCTCGTTGGGCAGCAGGTACATGGAAGTCTGTTCTCTGGCCCACTGCTTGGTGAACAGGAAGATGCTGTCGCCGCGGACCAGGAATGCCTCGCAGTCGAAATCGGTCTGGTTGGAACCCGGCGAGGTCAGGTCGTCCTGGTCGGAGTAAGTGAAGTTGATCACTTCCATTTGCGGGTCCCCGGTTAGAATCGACTCCTTTGTGAACTTGAGGATACGCAGGCTGGTGCTGCTGCCGTAGTTGTTGCCGAAATCGCCGATGTAGATGTGGGTGTCGTCCTGCGTGATCTCCTCCCAGTCGCGTTTGGGTACACTGCCCAGCCGCACCCTTTCGATGTCCTGCACGTTGTCGAATTCCAGTCCGTACATGTTCCGGGGACCTGCGTCGTTGATCAGCCAGAATTTGCCGTTCCAGTAGATGATGCCGGAGGTTTCCTCATGTCCGTCGGGCAGATAATGGGATTCTTCGGAGGATATGGTTGCGGGTGGAAAGGTGCAGCTTCCGTCGTTGACGGCGGCCCCGTCGTCGTAGTTTTCGGCTACCGGATCGGTGCAGCCCTCGACCGGTGCCGTCTGTCCGCCACCGCGCCTTTCCGTTTTCTTATTTTCCCGCACCGGACTTTCAGGTTTAGCATGCCCGGTTGCGGGACTATCAGATGTGGAATATTCAATCGCAGGACTCTCGGCTGCTGAATCTTCTGTGCTATGACCCTCGCTTGCAGCATATTCTGTTCCCGTATCCTCCGTTGCAAGAAAAATGGAGACAGAGCATTTCGTGGCGATGAGGACCACCACAAGCAGGAGTCCTACTGCCAAAAAAATTGCCCGATTATGTCGCTTCTGCATACGGTCACGATTTATGAAATTGCAATCTGCAAGGTAACAGTTGTCAGGAAAACCTGCACAAAATTGACATCACAGCTTTTTTATATCCATCCGCAGACTCAAACATCAATATCCTGGAAGAGAGATGTTAAAAACTTGAATATTAGTTGTACAATTGTTACATATGTGCTATGTTAATTACAATTGATACATCGGCAATATTGGCGGTACTAATGAATGAGGCGCATAAACAGCGTATCATTCAATTAACGCAAGGTTGTGATTTGCAATCTCCAGTGAGTCTGGATGCTGAATTAGGAAATGCGTTATCTGCCATGATTAAGCGGAACAGGATTTCCATTACAGATGCGAAGCGTGTGATTCAGCAGTTTTCCAGAGTTGCAATTCGTAGAACACCAATTCGGATGGACGAAGCTATCGAACTGTCTGGCAAATATGACCTCTATGCTTATGATGCCTACGTACTGGATTGCGCCATACAATATCGGACGCCACTGTTAAGTTTGGACAAGAAGATGGAGTATGTTGCGAAACAACTTCAGATTCAATTATTGGAGGTAGACAAATGAAGGTATACACTTACTCACAGGCAAGGCAAGAACTGGCTAAACTTCTTGACGAAGCAAGTTCAGAAGGGCAGGTCGCAATTAAAAAGCGCGGCGGTGAAACCTTCATCCTCAAACCTGTCAGGCAGCAGGGATCTCCCTTGGATATCGAGGGAGTGGACACGGGACTGGACCTTGAGGAGATAAACAGTGCCGTCAGGGAAAGCCGGGAACGTGCATAATGGATCAATTCGACCGGTTTCAGGGTCACTCGCTGAAACCAATACGCCTGACAACGCTGCGGGATGCCCCCTCCCCAATACTTTCTCCAACCTCATTTCTGAACGTCTGTTCCACCTCGACAACCCTCTTGACGAGACCGCGCGAATCAAACCAGGAATGGTACGTGAACTCTAAAGACTCGAGGAAATTCCCGGTTTCAATGACATAAGACTCAACAAACCCGTCGTTGCCGTTGATTTCTTCTATTCTCTTGGTGATCAAGCTTTTGCTTAACCAGGGGTCAGAGAACGTGGTCCATTCTTTTCCGATTTCAAACTGCCGGGGGTGTACCAGTCTTGGATCATCGCGGAGACTTATGGAATCGCCATCAGAATGCCCGGTGTTGAAATTTCCGGTTATCATACTTTCAGGGCTGAACTTCTTCAACTGGCTTTGTATGAATGCCTGAAATTCAGNTTGTCCGCCATCCAGCATTTTCGGCTGGACCGTATAACCTGTCGGTTGCTTGTATGCATACTCCGTGAAATAACCGTCATCGTAGCGATACCAGACATATTGCGGTTGGATGTCTGGTCTACCT
>SL_3KL_010_SEDDRAFT_10004246_pt1 | contig 12945 bp, 12 predicted proteins | sample SodLakKL_010_SED_2_FD_10381 | JGI IMG/M metagenome (IMG submission 10381)
CCGACAAAGCCTGTTCTACCCATTGGCGTCTGTAGACATTTTTGGGCAGTAGCCTGTGTTCATCCAGTAGCCTCACCTAACAGGCAACACCACTGTTGTGAAACAATGCTGAAAATTCAATTGCAAATATACGGTTTTTTTTGATTCGTAAACGGTTATAGAAAAGGCAAAAAATAAATATATATACAAAAAAACCACTGTAAATCAATCTATTCCAATTTCAACCGCAAAATTCACCAGGGCTGCCAGATTTTTTAACCCAAGTTTTTTTAACATATTCTTTCTGTGATTATTTACGGTATGATGGCTGATGTTCAATTTAGCTGCCACTTCCCTGGTGTTGAACCCGGCAGCATACAACTTCAAGACTTCCAGCTCTCTTTTACTGATCTTTGATACTTCCGTGTTGTTTAACCCCCTTAATTGATCCTTAACAAAGCTTTTCATGCTCTTCTCATACTTAACAGGCCCCGTAAAGTCAAGACTAACGGTGATGATCTCAAAAATATCCTCCTCCGGTAACAAGCGAAAGACCTGGCTCGACGAGAACAACCACAAATAATGGCCCCCGGCATGAAGAAATCTGTAAAAAGCTGTGAAGCTGCCATCAGGATTACCCAGCAAATACTCTACTGCTTCGTCGGGATAGCATCGATCTTCCGGATGATATCGGGACCTGAGTTCGTCTATATCAAATTCAGCTTGCATGGCAGCAGGGTAGCCGGTAACTTTTTCATACTGACTATTGGCATAAACGATCTTCGAATTATTGAAGTCCAGAATAAGGATTATGGCATCCAAACGGTTGATGATCTTTTCATAAATACCAAATTCATTTTGCAGTTCAAGGTATTTACGCAAAAGACGACTCTCTGATTGTTCTTTGCCGCTGTGTGCCATATGCCATTTACCTTTCGAGAGGTTTTCTTGACAAAGATAGCTTTTTTTAAACAGAATCCCTTGTTTTTGCAAACCAGACACCCATTTTAGTTATTACCCGCAATGCCGGTAGCCGATGTGGCACAACTAATTTGTATATTTGCAAAAAAACACCACACATGCAACGCTTCAGTATTGTCATTTTTTCTCTCTTTTTCGTTTTTGCGTGCCAGGGCCGCGTTGGAAACAGTACGCAAGAACGTGTGCAGGAACCTGAAAATCATCGTATTGAGCCACCCACTTTTGATGCTGATTCGGCTTATTACTTTGTGGAACGCCAGGTAGGGTTTGGCCCCAGGGTGCCAAATACGGAATCGCACAGGGAGGCAGGCAAATGGCTGGCAAACAACATGCAAAGGTTTGCTGACACCCTCTACCTGCAAGAAACCAGGGTAAGGGCCTACGACGGCACCATTCTGAATATCAAAAACATCATCGGGGTCTTTCAACCCGAAAAGCGGCGCAGGATATTGCTTTGTGCACATTGGGACAGCCGGCCTTATGCCGATTACGACCCTGACCCGGCAAACCATTATCGACCAATCGACGGGGCCAATGACGGGGCAAGCGGTGTGGGTGTGCTGATGGAAATTGCACGCCAGATCAGCACTGTCAAACCAAATGTGGGTATAGATATTATCTTTTTTGATGCTGAAGATTATGGCCGGCACCGCATGTCCGACCTCCCGGATCGTGACAGCTGGGCGCTTGGAGCTCAGCATTGGGCAAGAAATCCCCATATCATCAATTATGATGCACGTTTTGGCATCCTGCTGGATATGGTTGGCGCTTACAACGCCACCTTCAAGCGTGAAGGGTATTCCATGATGTTTGCTCCGGGAATCGTTAGGAGAGTATGGGAAACCGCCCACCGGTTAGGCCACGGCCACATGTTCCTTAACAGGGACGGAGGGCTGATTATCGATGATCATTATTATGTGAATACCATTCGAAATATTCCTACCATAAACATCATTCATCAGGACGACCGCACAAGTCATGGATTTTTCCCTGAATGGCACACCATGGGCGACAACATGGATGTTATTGACAAATATACCCTGAAAGCAGTTGGCGAAACCGTGCTGGCGGTTATTTTTGATGAATAATCTGCAATATAGAACCTGGCAAAACCGGATTCTCAAATCAAGGCATAGGGTTTCATGTGTTTATATTTGTTTGTTCAGTGATATTTTTTTTCTTTTTTTGAACGCGGATAAACGCTGATGCTTCGCAACGCGGATGACCGCGGATTAAATCAGCGAAAATCCGCGTTCGCAGAATGCGATCCGCGGCATCCGCGTTCGAATAATCAACCGCATGTGCGCCAAAATCCTGCCATGGTTGTTTCATGAGCAACTATCCCGGCTTTCTGAATGCCCAAATGGCAGAAATACCGCCAAAATATGGCCGGTGAAGCACCAGGTCAAAACCGGCATGTTTCATCATATCAATGAGTTCTGCAGGTGAGTAAAAGTGAATCGCCGAATGGGCCAGGTAATGGTAAGCGTGGCGTTGCCCCGACAACATGCCGCCCAAAGGAACAGTGATTCGACGCATGTAGAAGTGAAACAAGTTCTTCAGGAACGGATTCGAAGGCTGGCTGGTTTCCACAACCACAAATTTACCACCCGGTTTCAATATCCTAAATATTTCATCCAGAAAAAGATTTTTGTCAGGATTCCTGAAAGTAAGATTGCGAAAAGCGAATGCGATACCAATCACATCAAAACAATGATTTTCAAAAGGCATGTTCGCGGCATCTCCCAAAAGGAAGTTGATCCTTTGTGCATTGCGCTTTATGGCCTTCTTTCGTGCCACTTCAAGCATCGGCCCGCTGTAGTCAAGCGCAGAAATGACCGTACCGGGTGCGGCTCTCTTGTGCAAATGCATGGCAAGATCGCCCGAACCGGTACAAAGATCCAACACCTGTCCGGGTTCATCCGCAAGCATAACAGCTGCCGCTTTCTTTCGCCAACGCTCATCAAAACGGAAAGTGATCAGCCGGTTGATCAAATCATACGATGGGGGTACGGCTGTAAACATTTTCTGCAAAGGACGCACCTGTCTTTCCTTTTCTCCGTCTTTTTTCATGTTGCCTGTGGAATCATGAAGGTTCTTCATTCATAAAAAAATAAACAAGTGGATCCATGATCAATCAGCTGNTATCGCATTTCATTATCAACCTGGAACTGTCGTAAAAAAGGAATATTAAAACCAGCAGTACACCGTTTTTTTAAATCAATTACAGCCAATATTGGTCACAACAGAGCCTTAATCAAATTCCGGGCGGGGCGTTTGCGGGGTTGATGGCGGCAATATGGGAAGCTCTAATGCATAAGCGGGAATTTCACCGGTGAGGGCATCCAGAAATGCAAGAATCAATTCATTTTCTTCATTGCTGAGTTCCCTGACCAGCATATCGCGGGCAACAACATTCACGGTTTCACTGAGCGACCATTCGCTTCCGTCGTGAAGGTAGGGATAGGTCTTGGCAATATTGATCAGAGAGGGGATCTTAAAAGCGTTTTTATCCAACGGGTTTTGCGTTACATCAAACCTTCCCGAATCGCTTTGCCCGGACTTTCGCTCGGCAGGGGTTTCAAAAACAGCAAAAGCGTTGCCACCCAGGGCCGGACCGCTGTGACAGGCCTGGCATCCAACACGCATGAAAACAGCCAGTCCCATTTGCTCCCTTTCTGTAAGTGCACCGGCATCACCTTCCAAAAAAGCACAAAACCGGGTTGGTGTGATGAGGATACGCTCAAATGCACCTATGGCTACACCCACATTTTCATAAACCAGCGGCTCATCCTCTCCGGGAAATGCTTTTCCGAATTGCTCTACATATTCAGGCATTGAGGAAAGTACAGCAAGTACATGCTCCCGGGTAGCTGCCATTTCCAGCTGATCCAGGATAGGCATCAGAGCCTGGGATTCCACATCAGGTTCACGGCCATCCCAAAACTGCGTGCGGTGCAAAGCTGCGTTGAGCACGGTGGGAGCATTGCGCGGCCCCTTCTGCCACATATGCCCAATGGAAACAGGCAGCTGGTCCACACCAAAAGTGGCCATATTATGACAAGTGTTGCAACTGATGAGCCCGCTTTTTGATAATCGCGGTTCAAAAAACAGCATTTTCCCCAGTTCGATCAATTCTTCCGAACGCGCCATCCCATCTTTAAAAGCATGTTCAGGTAAAGGTGCCGCAAATATTAAAGCCCGTTCCTGAAGTTCAGTCAGCTCCTTATGCTCCGAATCTGAACATTGGAAAAACAACATTGCCACAGCCATAAGGGCCAATGCAGCGAAAAAACCTGTGAGCAAGGGTTTCTTTTTCATAAAAGTCTGTTTGAAACCGTAAAAATAATTGATTTTTGTGGATATCATTTGAAAAAATATGCATCCTGAAAGACGAATGCATCTGCTTACATGATTTTTTCTCTTTCAGGCATTAACCCTCTCACCCACCGATTCACAATAAATTCATTGTTTTTTACCCATTCAATAACCCCTTCCCTTGAATCGTGCCGGCGCTCAACCTCATAAAGGAGGCTGTTCATTTGCCGCTCACTGAGGACCATTCGTTCAAAAAGACGCGCCGCCCTGGGAAAATCCTCCGAAAAACCATTTCTGGATATGGAATGGATAGCTTCTTTTTCCATATAAATACCAAAAGGGTCGTCCAGAAACCGTAAGTCATACCTGTGAAATATCCAGTGAGGCTCCCATCCGGTAACCACAATGGACTCCCTTCGAAGTATAGCATCCCTAAGTTTTTGAGTCATCTCAGGATCAGAAAGTACCAAAAGCTCGTTTTCAAGCTCATAGGCAAGAATGGCCTCCATCGTATTGCGCATGATACCCGCACTGGTGTCAATCCCGGTAATGGGATCGGTATACAATTCCCGCAAACCAGGAATACTTTCCACCGGCATGTAACCTGGAACTACCAGTCCGGTTCGTGCTTCCAAATAATTGGGCCCCAAATCTTCAAACATACCCGCGTATTGTTCCAGGAAACTGGCATGGGTGTGCGGAACCCAAACATCTGTAAACACATCAGCACGACCGGAAGCAATATCTGCAAAAACAGTCTCAATATCGGTCATCCGCGTAATTACATCATAACCAAGATAATCCTCAAGTAAATATTGGGAAAGACAAGTCAATGCCACACATTCGGCCCAATCAGTATAAACAATGTATATTTCCTTCTTGTCAGCCTTGTCATCAGGAACAGGCTCAGCACAACCTGCCATTAAAACGAAAGAAAACAGTATATACCATATAGCAAAATTTCTCATAACTCTTTGATTTTAAAAATCGAACAATGCTTTTAAAAACCCGATGGATTGTTTCTGGTCTTTGACAACCATCACCGGAATGCTTTTATTGGGAGAAGCCAGTTTTTCAGAAGTGCTGTCGAGCATTACATTGGCCAGTGGTGATTTAATTTTTGAACCAGCCAGAACAAGGTCTGCCCCGGTTTTGATAGCATACCCGTACAAGATCTGGGCTTCATCTCCATGATGATCAATGGAGTATGTACACACTGCATCCGCTTCCATTTTGTTCTTTTTTAGAAATCCGGCAAATTGTTTGCTGACAAAGCCGCCCATCTGTTTCTTTAGTTTCTGTAAGGCAGATGGCGATTGTTGCGGCATAAAGTCAAGCGGAAGCTTATACACATGATGGCACTCCACCTTAGCCTGGGTATGACCGGCAATGGTTTGAGCGGTTTTCAGGGCCATAGCCGACATTTTTGAAAAATCCATCCGCACCAGAATATTATTTATATGATGAGGTGATGTTTCACTTACCATCAACACCGTGGCGGGCATCAACCCCACAATTCGCTTTGCAACACCCCCTTCGCCTGCATAACCTGTTTTTTTTCCAAGCAAAGCCAGATCAACACGACGCTTTCGGGCATGCTGAATAATTTGCTCTGTCGGGATACCACTATCAAGAATGATATCTATTTCCACCTTGTCAGCGTGCTCAAACAACCCGTGTACCTGCTCCTCTATTTCTTCCCGGATGATTTCGTTTAACGGCTTATCCATATCCGGAAAAGCTTCGGCTAACTCATCCGGAATATCAATGGTTTCCATAACATGAATAAAGGTGAGTTTCTTTGACTCAAAGGTACTGGTGAGGAAGTTGGCATACTTGATCAGCACTTCATCCATCTCGGTGAGATCAAGACATATGATGATATTTTTAAATGAAGCCATATTGATTTATTTTTTGCTTTTTTTCTCTCTTTTTTTTATGACATCGGAAATGATTTCCTGATAAGACTTTCTTTCCTTTTCAATCTCATACCGCATCAGCTTAAAATGTTCCTCCCTAAGTCCTTTCAGCAAGCTATAAGCCATAATGATCAACACCAAGGCAAACGGCAAGCCGGTAATGATAGATGCAGTTTGCAACGCACCCAACCCCCCGCCAATAAGCAAAACGGCAGCCACAGCACCTTCTGTTACGGCCCAGAAAACGCGCTGTGCAACAGGCGCATCAAGTTTGCCTCCTGCAGTCAGACTGTCAATTACAAGTGAGCCGGAGTCGGAAGATGTGATAAAAAAACTGGTTACAAGAACCACACCAACAATGGAAGTAAAATATCCCAGGGGAAACTGCTCCAGCAGACGATAGAGAGAAGTCGCCACGTTTTCAGAAACAGCTACGGAAATGTCGGCAATTGCATTCAGCTCCAGATAAATGGCAGAACCACCAAAGGCCGACAGCCATAAAAATGTAATGATGGTTGGTACAATCAACACCCCCAGGATAAATTCGCGCAATGTCCGCCCCCTGGATATGCGGGCGATAAACATCCCTACAAAAGGAGACCAGCTGATCCACCATGCCCAGTAAAAAACCGTCCATCCTTTCTGCCAGTCAGATTGCTGATAGGTTTCCGTCCAGAAACTCAAAGCAAAGAAATTATCCAGGTAACCACCAATGTTCTGAACAAAGGAACCTAAAATAAACAGTGATGGTCCAACAATCAGCATAAAAAGAAGAAAAAAGCTTCCAATGATGATATTTAGCTGACTGAGGCGCTTTACACCATGACTGAGCCCGGCAACCACAGAAGCAGTAGCTGCCAGGGTAATGACACCGATCAGAATCACCTGGGTAGTTACATTATCTTCCCAACCGAGCAGATGCTCGAGCCCGGCACTCACCTGCTGAACCCCAAGTCCCAATGAAGTAGCCAGGCCAAACAAAGTAGCAACAACAGCAAGTACATTGATCGATTTACCCAATCCGCCATGCACCCGTTTCCCTATCAAAGGGAAAAAAACAGAGCTGATTGTCAGCGGCAGCTTTTTGTTAAAGGTAAAAAATGCCAGTGACATTCCAACAAGGGCATAAATACCCCAGGCATGCAAACCCCAGTGCAGAAAGGTAGTTTGCATGGCAACCTCGGCCGACCTAACCGTACTTCCGCTTCCTAAGGGAGGTGTTACATAATGCAAAATGGGCTCTCCCACACTCCAGAACAGAATGCCAATCCCCATTCCGGCACTGAACAACATGGCAAACCAGGCCGTTGTGCTGAACTCAGGCTTCGCCATTCGTCCTCCAAGCCGAATATTGCCGTACCTTGTTATTGACATCACCAACACAAATACCAGGAAGAAATTGACCGACAAAACAAAAAACCATCCGGCATTATGCGAAATGCCTTCCTGGATCATAGCAAAAACCCGATCCATGGGTGCCCCCACAATCAATGTAACAGCAATAAAAAAAACAATGATAACCGCGGAAGGCCAAAAAACACGGTGGTCAACATCAAAGAAACGCTTTTTGCTCACAAGAGGATCATCCGGCTCAGATGTTTCCTTTTTTGGTTTTTTCATCATTAAAAAATCTTCTTATATATGAATAAATCAAATCGGAAAAAACTATGAGCAAACAAATATACATGAAATTTATGCAACAATCATAATTAGTCCAACAATGTCATTCGCTCATTTTCAATCATTGATCATCTAATTCTCAGAAAACACCCGCAAACAAAACATATAGGTCATTATCGCCTTAGCGGTTGGAGCTATCGGATCAACTTGCGCATGCAGCATCGGATTTTGCAACAGGCCGGGAAAACCGCCCCTTTGCTGAATTCCTTTGTTTTCCCCAAGAAATCCGCTTAATACATAATTCACTCCAATAACGTTTTTATTTCTTTTTTTTATGCTTTTTATGTGATAAATGTATTATTTTGGCAAAAAATTCACAGCCATGAAGGTATTGTCAAAATCAATGTTCATTATACTCTTCCTGTTTGCTACAGCCGCCATGGCAGGAAGCTTTCCTGCAGGAGCCAGGTTGGCGGGCATGGCAAATGCATCCGTTGCCATCTATGATTTCTGGGGCATCAGCCATAACCAGGCAGGAATGGCACGTATCCGCCACACAACGGCAGCTATGTACTCAGAAAACCGTTTTTTGTTACCTGAAATGTCATTAACGGCCCTGGCAGTGGTAATGCCGGCATCCATCGGAAATCTGGGATTCTCTGTCAAACACTTCGGCTTCGACCTTTACCGGGAAGGAAAAGCAGGCATTGCCTATTCACGTACGTTTGGGGAAAGGCTTTCTGCAGGCATGCAAATAAGTTACCTGTTTATTTCCATCGGAGAGGGATACGGTAAAACGGGGGCAGTAGTCGCAGAAATGGGCATGATATATGAAGTCCGGGATCGCATTTTTGCAGGCGCCCACCTGGTTAATCCAAATCGCTCAATGCTCACAAAACATAAATACCTGGATATGGAAGAAAGATACCCGGCTATTTTCCGCTTAGGCCTGTCGGTGGAATTTTCAGAAAACCTTACCATGAGCGTGGAAGCGGAAAAAGATATCCGCCACCCCATCCAGCCAAAATTCGGAGTTGAATACGGTTTAGGTCATCATATCTACCTGCGGGCCGGTATCAGCACCATGCCCATGGAAAACACATTCGGATTCGGAATATCCCTCGGGCAATGGCAACTGGACCTTGCATCCTCCTACCACTATGTGTTGGGTTATTCACCACAGGCTGGTTTGATATATACTTTCAAATAATGGTGGAAACAGCATTTTTAACACTTCAAAATGTGTGTATGCATGAAATTAGCCGGGTATTTGAGTTTTACGCACAAGGGAGATTGATTATGAGAGCTGGGAACTGGGAACTGGGAGCTGGGAGCTGAGAGGACGAAGGAGAGAGGGAGGGAGGGGGCGAAAGATAGAGGGGCGAGGGGGTGAAAGTAAAAGTAGTTAGTAAGCAGTAGGCAGTATGCAGTAAAATGTTGGCACAGGATAAAAAGTATGCAGCAGGCAGGAAAACGGGAACTGATTTGCCACCACCTCTATAGGCAGGGCTTGATCAGTCAATCATAACAAAAATTTTTCATTGATCATTCATAATCGAATCATTGATACATTTTCACATTGGTACATTTTCACATTAATAAATTGGTACATTTTCTTTGCGTGCTCTGCGTCTTTGCGGTGAAAAAATCAACCGAAATCCGCTATTGCTCTTTTTTCCTCGCAAAGGCCGCAAAAGTTAAATCACGCAAAACGCGCAAAGAAAGGCTGTATTATGCATTCGCAGCAACTGTGAGAGGATTTGCGGTGTTAAACGGAACGCCCTGAAGATAAAGTCATATGGCTAAACAAATAAAATTGCATTTTTTTTCAAATTAATAATTTAATAGTTTAAACAGCAACATAACGTTCTTTGACATATTGTTTTATAATACTCATGTATTGGGCAATCAGATTTAAAGAAAGCTTTGTAACAAGATGAATATAATTTTCATCTTTTTCATCTAGGTATAAGGTCTTTACGCGGTTGTAATCTTTAAGGTAACGGTCTACGGCCATTATGCTATGATTGGTTTCTCTTGCAACAATTACGGGGTCCTTTTTTTCGACCACACACTTGTAGATAATTTGATATTTGTGAGTAATACAAGTCCCCATGTCTTGTAAATTGCCGGGGTGTGGAAGGTTTATGTTATGTTTTTCCTCATACATTCTGCGTGTACGCGTAGCAACAGTGTCATTAATGGCAAGGAGTAAACTTACATCCCTCATAGAAAGGAGGGCATCTTGGGAGTAAGCTTCTTCGAGCATTCTGGCTACTACGTTTTGTCTGTGCTCCGTTATTTTTAAACCATTTTCCAGTTTAGAAATATCATCGTCGCTTACCAGGGTAAGAATGACAGGAACGAGTTTCATATTGTGTGCACCTGATTTTGTGTCTTTGTGAACGGCATTCCATAGTACCTGCCCTGGCTTTAAGAAGTTGATGTCTCTGTTGTTTTGTTGGAAAATTTTGATCAATTCATCCGCGATAAAACTACGGACGCTTGGACCAAAACTTCTGGAAAACTCTGTTTTAAAAAAGTTTTCGATCACCGGTTTCAAGAACCGCTTGTGGGCTGAGCTATAATGTTTTGATGCTGATGAAGTTGGTAACATATCACACTGTTCTATTGGTTCGACTCTCTTTTTTTTAATAAAGTTTCCAGTTCGTGCAAACGGGAAGGCACTATGGTTGAGTGGGCCTTTATGTTGATATATTCTTCTGCAAGCCGTTTTGATATTTTGGTTAGAAAAGCTATCGTATGCAGATCATACCCTTCTTTCATAAGTGCCACTACCTGCTTGAACTTGGCCACGTAGTTGTTTATGGCTTTCACGCTGTGGTTGGTCTTGCGCGCGATCTCGGTATATTCGCTACCCTTGACCCATTCTTTGATAATCAAGGATCTGTGAGAAAGTGTCCTGCCCATATCCTTAATGGTGGAACGCAGTGGGATAAAAACACCCTGAGCCCTGAGGTCTTTCAGGTCTCGTACTATTGTTCTTTCCCCGCAACAGAATATGCGGTTGGCAATATCCTCAACAGTAAGCAGCCCTCCTTGCATAAAAGCTTCGTTGCAAATACGACTCAGACGGTGTTGCCTGAGAGATATTACGCCATGTTTCTTTTTTATGGGCAGATCTTCCTTGTCGTTGTTGATGGTCAAGGTAACACAGACCTTGGATGCTTCCTCCAACTTTTTGGAAGGGGAGTCTTCAACTGATATGACCATGAACTTGGCTTTGCCTGGTGCCAGCTCTTGGGAGCAATCAAAGAAATTGCCGTAAACCTTATGGACAGTATCAAGCACGGCTTTTGCTTCAAACGATGAGCAGTTCATGCCTTGAATAATGTCATTAATAAACTGGCTGTCCAGGCTCTTTGCTTCAAGCCGTGTCCATTTTTGTGGTGAAGAATTATTAATCATAAAGAGAAACATTAAGGTGATTAAACAAGACAGAACGCCATCTTTTATCGGCTCCCGGAGGAGATGCTTTCCGGTCGGGCTACGCCCTCCCTCCAAGCATCTCCTCCGGGAGAGCACTGGTGTAGGTATTATAAAACAATACGTCAAAGAACAAATATACATAAAGAACACACCTATGCCAGATGGCACAAAGTTAGGGGCAGCTTAAAAACCAGAACAAAGAGCTGGATTGCAAATACAAACGAAATTATAAACCAATGAAACAGACACATATTTTTTGGTTTTTAACGATGATTCTGCTACCGTTTTCCGGTAACGGGCAGACCTTTTACCATACAGGCAACGAAGAGCCTGTTGAGACAGATCATTTGCCGGGCCTTGTACTGGCCGGCGGTGCCACTGACAACAGCGATGCCATGAAGTGGATGCTTGAAAGGGCAAATGGTGGTGATGTGGTTGTGCTTAGGGCCACCGGATCAGATGGTTACAACAACTACTTTTTTTCTCAGCTTGGTGTTGATGTCAATTCTGTGACCACCATCGTGATCACCTCACCTGAAGAAGCCGATAATGAACAGGTAATCAGCTCGCTAAACAACGCTGAGGTGGTTTTCATTGCCGGCGGAAATCAGTGGCATTATGTGGACAACTGGCGCGACACAGAAATGCTGGCAACCCTTAACAACCTGATCAATGAAAAGCAGATCACCATCGGAGGCACCAGTGCCGGCATGGCAGTGCTCGGAGAAGTTGTGTTTACCGCCGAAAATGGAACCGTATGGTCTTCGGAAGCTTTGGGTAACCCTTATCACTGGCGTGTAAAACTTGAAAAGGACTTTCTGGATGTACCCTTTATGGCCAACACAATCACCGACACCCATTACAACCGTTTGGAAAATGACGGCAACGACCGCAAAGGAAGACATGTTGCATTTATGGCCAGGATGGTTGCAGACTGGGATATGCCGGCCAGGGGTATCGCCGCCAATGAATACACAGCCATCGTTGTTGACGAAACCGGCAAAGCAATGGTCTTCGGGCACCCTTCCTATCCTGACTACGGTTACTTCCTGCAGAAACATGGCGGCACCCCGGAAGTTTGTGAACAAGGAGAAGCCCTCACATGGCACAGAAACGGTAAAGCCCTCAAGGTTTATAAAGTGAAGGGTGATTTTGAAGGAAGCGGCTGGTTCAGCCTCGACAACTGGGAAGAAGGCGAGGGTGGCGAGTGGCAATACTGGTATGTGGACGAAGGAGAGCTTTTTGAAACCGGCGCAAATGACGACACAGGGATATCACCAGACTTTTCAGAAGAGCATGCCATTCAAATCTATCCAAATCCTGCAGGGGCCGTGCTCAATATTACCATTGACCATTCTCGATTACCGACGAACACCAAAGGAGCTGTTATGAGGATATTAACATCCGACGGGAAGGTAATCCATACCTTAGGTGCGGAAACGGACCCGGGCCAGTCATATACAAATCACTACAGCGTTGACATTGACCACCTTCCTGCCGGCATATACCTGTTGGAGTACCACAACGGGAGCCGCAGCCGGACACTACGCTGGATGAAAAAATAGTTGACAAATTTTGTGCTGTTTTTAATTCTTCCGGGATCAAACGCTGGTTATTTGGACAGGTCAAGCCCTGTCCCTACAAATATCTCCGTTAAATTAACCGCAGGCCGGTCAAG